>Ga0222663_1000595_pt1 | contig 11540 bp, 12 predicted proteins | sample AntAcemetagen602_FD_179852 | JGI IMG/M metagenome (GOLD analysis project Ga0222663, IMG submission 179852) | Saline water microbial communities from Ace Lake, Antarctica - #602 | ecosystem: Environmental > Aquatic > Non-marine Saline and Alkaline > Saline | place: Antarctica: Ace Lake... | reverse complement strand
CACCCGATCAGCTCATGTTATTCCAATAGGGAGGGGTTCTAAATGACGCAAAGCCATAAAACAAGCTTTATATATCCAAATGGTTCGTTAACTTGCCTATAGTAAAATTTAACCGGACACTACTGATCCAAAATATTCTATTGAAAAAAGATTAGATGGAAAATGGACCGGGATGCATATCTTCCGGTATTGCCGAAATAAGAAGTTCTCTAACCTTTTCTGCAAGTTCTGTACAGTGATCCACAATCTCAACATCATTGCAGAAGAACAGTTCCTCAGTATTTAGAACGTCATGCTCTTTACAATTAATATGTTCAAAATCCAGTTTTTTCAGTTCACTCATCTCTTTATTGCAAAATCCCACAAGTTCATCAATTGTATGATTTATCTTCACGGTTTCATCATCATCTTTTTTCAGAAACAGATATAAACCAAGCAGATATCTCTGGAGCGCAGTTCTCGCTGATACGCAGACACAGTAGTTTACAACATCTTCTGCCGGCTGATATAGTTCACCTCTTGCTCTTTTAAGGTCTGAATCGGCCTGTTCAATAAGGGTTTTAATGGTCTCGGTTTCCATTTTCTCAGAATTTTAATTGATATTTCCTGCTTCCGGCCTGTTTCTACACAACCCGTTTACATCCCAAACATCTGAATAGATTTTCCTGCGAACTCAATAAGTGGTGAAAAATAGACCCCCAGAAGGAGGGTAGGTATTAAAAGAATCAATAAAATAACTTTTGACATCGTACTGAACACTAATTCGTCCTCGTCGTCTGAAGGTTCAAAGAAAAAGAGATTTCGAACCACCCTTATATAATAAAATAGCGACACTACAGTCATGATACCGGCAATTGCAACTAGCCATATCCAGCCTGCATTAATAGCTGCTCCAAAAATGTAGAGTTTTGCGATAAAACCACCAGTTGGAGGTAATCCGGTTAATGAGACCAGAAAGATGGTCATGGCAACTCCCTGAAGCGGAGCCCGTCGGCCAAGTCCTTTATATGCTTCTATTGATTCAGTACTCACTTTATTTGAGAATAACATGGCTACATAGAAAGCTCCCAGTGTCATGAATATGTAAATGAAGAGGTAAATCAGTATCGTTGATATGCCTTGTTCTGTTAAGATCACCAATCCCATCAGCAAATACCCGGCATGTGAAATGCTGGAGTAGGCAAGCATTCGTTTGATATTATCCTGTTTAAGTGCAGTCAGATTCCCCAAAATCATTGCCAGGACAGCCATACCTGCCAATAATAGATTCCAGTTTAACCCTTCAAAAAGAGTCCATAAGCCGTAATCTGTCAAGCCGCTATTATCCGTAAATGAGACTTTAAAGAAGCGGATTATAATGGCAAATGCCGCCAATTTGGATGCTACGGCCAAAAGGGCAGTGATCGTTATTGGGGCTCCTTCGTAAACGTCAGGGGCCCAGAAGTGAAAAGGCACGATTGCTATTTTAAAGCCTAACCCGACCAGTATCATCAGTAATGCGATGTTTAAGATGAGCGGCTGATCCACTCCTGCAGCAAGCGCACTGTTCACGCTGTAAATATCTGTAGCGCCTGTTATGCCGATTAACAGGGACAATCCGTACAGCATCACGCCGGATGATACAGCGCCATAAATTATATACTTCATAGACGCTTCTGCAGATCGGAGAGATCGTTTGGTGAATCCAACGAGGACATATGAACTGATACTGGTGATTTCGAGGGCCAGATACATCAATAACAGATTGGCAGACCCAACCATCAGCATCATACCCAGCATCATGCCGGAGAGGAGCATATAGTACTCGCCCATGCGCGATTTATAGGCATCCAGTTCCCTGCTTTTCATGGAGAATGCGACGATAAAAAGGCCCGTTATCACCAACAATATTTTAAAGAATACAGCAAACGGATCTACCGCTATCATATCGTAAAATACAGACTCATTTCTCCCAATTTGAAAGAGTATAGCCATTCCTGCAGCGGCAAAACCGACTAAAAGAATCCATCCTGAACTGCTTTTTTCATTTTTATCAAAAAGATCTGCAACGATAATCACACAGAGTGTCGCAACGATGATGATCTCAGGCAAAAATTGGCTAATGCTATATAGAGTATGTTCAGCCATAATCAGATGTTCATTCTAAATGGAGTTGGATAGGTTAGAGCGCCGACACTCTTGGTATCACGATCAAGGATTTTCATCTGCCGCCTCCGGTTACGATTTCTACGAGTTGACTAAGGGATGTATTCATCAATTCAATTGCCGGAGCGGGATAGATACCTAACAGGATGATGAGGATGATCAATGGGACAAACATGATATACTCTCTTGCTGTCAAATCTTGCAGTTTCTCTAGTTTTTCGGGAGTTTTTCCCAAAAATACACGCTGTATGGTCCAGAGTATGTAAGCTGCTGTTATGATGATGCCAAATACGGAGATGATTGTAATCCATCGGAACGACTCAAATGCACCCAGGAAGGAGAATAGTTCACTCACGAATCCATTTAGGCCGGGCAATCCGAGAGCGGCAAACATACCGATCATGGCAATACCGGTGTAACGAGGCATCTGGTTGGCAATCCCGCCAAAGTCATAGAGCCCCCTCATGTGTGTTCTGTCGTAAAGTACACCTACAGCAAGGAAGAGTACGGCTGTAATGATCCCGTGATTAAACATCTGCAGGACGCCACCCACCATACCCTGGGTATTGAGTGCTGCCAGACCAAGTACTACAATACCCATATGACTGATAGAGGAGTATGCGATCAGTTTCTTGAAATCGTCCTGAGCCATTGCACAGAATGCGCCATATATAATACTGATCATCCCTAAAGACGCCATAAAGTACATAAAGAAGACGGTTCCATCCGGGAAGATCGGGAAGTTGATCCGGAGCAAGCCATAGGCACCCAATTTCAGCAGTACACCTGCCAGAATCACACTGATTGGTGTTGGTGCTTCCACGTGAGCATCCGGAAGCCAGGTGTGGAACGGGAATAGAGGTATTTTGATGGCAAAGTTGATAAACAGCGCCATCCATGCTACATAACGCCACGTGGTATCTACTCCTGATAGAATACTTCCCTCAACATAGTTGGCCGGGTTCATCATGTGAAGCATGTTAAATGTATGCACCGACTGGCCGGTTGCAGGATCTGTGTAGGCAACACTGAAATAGAGTGCCAACATGGTTAACAGCATCAGGATACCACCGACAAATGTGTAGATAAAGAATTTAATGGCTGCATACTCACGTCTGGGTCCGCCCCAAAGCCCGATCAAAAAGTACATCGGCAGCAGCATTACTTCCCAGAATATAAAGAAGAGGAAAAAGTCCAGAGCCACAAAGACCCCCATCATGCCGGTCACCAATAGGAGATAGAGGGCAAAGTACCCCTTTACCATTTTATCGATGCTGAACGATGATATAGCCCCAATGAAACCGATGAGTGATGTTAGAAGTATCATCAAGACACTCAATCCATCAATCCCGAGGAAATAGCTGATCTCAATTCTCCCGACCCAGGGAACGGCCTCGACAGTGATCCAGCTGAATTGCTCAACAAACTGAAAGCTCTCTGCATCATTGACACCAAATTTGGTGCGATCAAATAGCGCGAAGATGATCCCGGCAAGCAGAACCTGAATACCTGTTATTGTTACCGCAGTATAGCGAATCGCGTTTTTGTTTTTGTCCGGAAGCAGCAGTACGATGATCATTCCCAGGATGGGGAGAAAAACGATCCAGGTGAGGATACCGACGCCAAAGATTTGAAATTCCATAAGTTAGCTTTCCATTAATGTTTTAAATTCATATCGATTAAAGAATCAGGATAAAGAGTACCAGGAAACTGAAAATGATGAAGACCAGATAGGTCTGCACTTTGCCTGTCTGAAATTTGGCGAGCAGGCCACCGGCACGATCTGCTGTAGCAGCAGTACCGTTTACCAACCCATCCACAATGTTATGATCTACCCAACCACTGATTCGGGAGACTCCATTTGCCAAAACGGCAATTCCATTCACAGCTCCATCAATAATATTCTCATCAAACCAGCGAAGTACTTTTGTGAGGAATAGGATGCCGCCTGTAAACACTTTGTCGTACACTTCATCGAAGTACCAATTATTTTGGGATCCGCGGTAGAGGAACCCGGCTTTTTCGGCCAGTTGGTCGGCACTTACCTTCTTCCACTGATAGATCGCAAAGGCGATCAGAACCCCACCTGCAGCAATCAGGATTGACAGTATCATCGCAAATGTATGTATACTGCTGACTGCACCGTGGAAGAGTGAATTACTCGCCGGCTGTAGCAGCTCAGGAACAATGCTGGCCGGCCGTTCAATGGCCGCATAGAACCAACCGCTTGAAGCCCCAAAAGGGTTAAAACTATAGAAGAAAAAGAGTGATAGTGCGGCAAGAATCATCAACGGGATCGTCATGACCAGCGGCGACTCTTTAATACCTTCAATTCGGCTCTTGTCTGACGGTTCGCCATGAAATGTGAGTATCAGTAGCCTGAACATATAGAATGCTGTCAGACCTGCAACCAGGAAGCCGATCAACGGTAAAATCCAGTGCCCATTCAGTGTGCTGAAACCGAACGCTCCGGCCAGAATCTCATCTTTACTCAGGAATCCGGATGTAAGGGGGATCCCGGAGATAGCCAGGGTAAAGATTAAAAACGTTGCGTAGGTTATTGGCATCTTCGATTTGAGTCCGCCCATGTTGCGAATATCCTGTGCATCTGTGTGATGGTCGTGCTGTTTGTGCAGTACATTGTGCATCGCATAGATTACACTACCGGCGCCCAGAAACAGACCTGCTTTAAAGGCAGCATGGGTCACCAGGTGCATAAATCCGGCTGTATAGGCTCCAACACCGAGGGCCATAATCATATATCCGAGCTGACTAATCGTTGAGTAAGCCAATACTTTCTTAATGTCGTATTGTGTGATTGCAATCGATGCTGCAATCAGTGCCGTGATGGCGCCGATATATGCAATAATAAGCAGGGCATCTGCTGTGAGCATTGGGAAAATCCGTGCTACCAGATAGACACCGGCTGCCACCATTGTCGCCGCATGGATCAGTGCACTAACAGGTGTTGGGCCCTCCATTGCATCCGGTAACCAGACATGAAGCGGGAACTGAGCTGATTTACCGACCGCACCGCAGAAAATCAATAAGCCCGCTGCTGTCAGCCATCCGGCAGTGCCAAACGGAAGTTGTCCGGCTGCAATGGATTCAAAGATACTTTCAAAAGCAAACGTTGAGAAATTTACAAACAGGATCATGATTCCGATAAACATCCCAAAATCACCGATTCTGTTCACGATAAATGCTTTGCTGGCCGCATTGGAAGCCGATTTTTTTTCATACCAGTGACCAATTAGCAGATAAGAACTGATTCCAACCAATTCCCAGAAGATATACATCAGAAGGAGATTGTTTGTGATCACGATTCCCAGCATTGAAAAAGAGAAGAGGCCCAGATAGGCGTAATATCGGGAGTATCGAACATCGCCCTTCATATATCCGATAGAGAAAAAGTGAACCAGCGAACTTACCAGCGTGACCACAACCAGCATGATCGCAGCCAGATTATCGATCATGATACCGAATGAGATCGTCTGAGTACCCACCGTAACCCAATCAAACGTCGTTGTAACCGATTCGTCGGGGTGGACAGACAACTTAAAGACCAATAAGATCACTGAAAGAAGCAGAGAGATTGAGATCAGTCCGGATGCCAGCCAGTCGCTATAGCGAGACAGTGGTTTTCCAAAGAAAATCAACAAAAGAAACCCTAAAAGGGGTAGCAAAAGGATCAATAAAGGTATTTGTATAAACATAATTTATCCTTTCAGTGAGCTGATATCATCAAGGTTGACGGTATTAAAGCGGTTAAAGATATTCAGTACGATAGCCAGTGCAACAGCCGCTTCCGCTGCGGCGATAATGATCACAAAGAGACCGATCATATGGCCATCCAGTTGCAGCTCTGTAAATCGGCTGAATGCGATAAAGTTGATATTGGCCGAGTTGAGGATCAGCTCAACACCCATCAGCACCATGATTACATTTCGCTTGGAGAGTACTGCCATCAGGCCAAGAGAAAACAGAATGGCACTCACAATCAGAAAGTGATTGAGTCCCGGTTCTGCAAGCCATTGTATCAATGAAAATTCAGTCATAGTTACTTTTTAATCGATTGATGTTGAAGTTATACGTGTTGACATCAGGATTGCCCCGATAATTGCTATCAGCAGCAAAACGCCCACTATGATAAATGGAAGGATATATTCTCCCATCAAAAGCATTCCCAGATCATGAATTGTCTCACTCGGGTCTACTGTCTCTATGAGATTCCATTCGGTTGCTGTGAATGCGTAGATCAACAAGATGGCGGCAGCTCCCGACAGTACAGAAGCGGGTAGCAGATTCACGGTGATACTCTTGAAGCTGATAGTGTTTCCCTGTGTGGTGAGCATCAGGCCGAAGAGAATCAGGATTAAAATTCCGCCAACATAAACCAGAAGTTGTGTGGCAGCCAAGAAATCGGCGTAAAGAAGCACATAAAGCGCTGCTACACCCATCAGTGAGAACATCAGCGCAAAAGCAGAGTGCACGATATTCTTTGAAAATACCATGATTGCGGCCGCTCCCAGGGTCACGATACTAAAGAGATAAAAGAGAATTGTTGTTAATTCCATGGTCAATTACTCGCCGTTTTCTTTTTTTGATGATTCATCGCTGTCGGCATCGCTGTTATCCGGCTTGGCTTCAGGTTTAATTCCTTCCTTATCTGAATCATTGGCGGCAGGTTCATCGCTCTCAGGTTTGGTCTCAGGCTTGATACCTTCCTTGCCCGTCTCGTCGGCGGCAGGTTCAGCACCCTCAGTTTTGGTCTCAGGTTTGCTTTCATCCTTGTCCGATTCATCGCTCACAGGCTTTGTTTCAGGTTTTATATCTTTACCCGGATCACCGGCGGCAGGTTCATCACTTTTCGGTTTAGCCTCTTCGGCTTGCTCCTCGGCTTTTTTCTTAGCCAGTTCAGCCTTTTGCCTCGCCAACTCCTCCTTCTGCTTCAATTTTTCCTCCGCCTCAATCTCAGCTTTCACTTTGACACTGGCCACCATATCCGGCTTCAGGTTGCTGAAATGATAGACCAGGTTTGTGCGATCGAACTCAGAATATTCATACTCCGGAACCATGTAGATACAATCGGTAGGGCAGGGGTGGACACAGAGATCACAATACATACATTTGGCCATGTCGATATTAAATCGGGTCAGCCAGAATCTTTTTGGGTTTCCGGTTGATGTTACTCCCAGATCCACATCAGCGGTTGAGGGTACGGTTTCGATATCTATACAATTTACAGGACAAGCTCTTGCACAGAGATTGCAACCGATACAGTCATCAATATTCACATATAGCCTGGCTCTGGCACCTTTCGGCAGTTCCATTCTCTCTTCTGGATATTGCAGAGTTACAGATGGCGAAAACAGATGACCAAACGTAATACCCATCCCTTTAAAAATGGATCTAAATGTCCTCCAGCCGACTTTAATATCGTTAAGCATTGGTTAAACTCCGGTTATTTAAAAAATCAGTTCCCATAGTGCGACAAATACCAAGTTGATGAATGAGAGTGGTATGAGGATACTCCAGCAGATATGCATCAGCTGATCGACGCGGTACCTCGGGAGTGTCCAGCGTATCCACATCATTACAAAGACCAGCAATAAACCCTTTAGCATAAACCAGAAGAATCCCCATGTTGGTCCGGACATAAATTCACCGAACGGACTGTTCCAGCCACCAAAAAAGAGGACGGCACCCAATAGGGAGAGCAGCAGCATATCTGCATATTCGGCAAGCATGAACATTGCCCATCTCATACCTGAATACTCGGTTTGATATCCTGCGACCAGTTCAGATTCTGATTCCGGCAGATCGAACGGTACTCTGTGCGACTCTGCGAGGATCGAGATAAAAAAGATGATAAAAGCGACAATCAGAAATGGATTTTGCAGGATTAGCCAGTTTGGTAAAAACCCGAGGGTATCGTTTCCGGCTTGCATCTCTGTAACGGTCATTAGATTCAGTGAGCCGGTTACTACGATTACAGTGAGTACGGTAGCGATTGTTGGTACTTCATAGCTGACCATCTGTGCGGCACTTCGCATCCCGCCCAGGAGAGACCATTTATTATTCGATGCCCACCCGGCCATAATGATGCTGAGAGTTAATAAAGAGGTAACGGCCAGCAGATAAAAGACACCTATATTGATGTTGCTGCCAATATATCCGCTACTAAACGGTATGACGGCAAAAGCGGCATAAGAGGCTGCAAACATCATGAATGGAGCAAATTTGAAGAGAAATTTGCTGGCATCCGTCGGAATGATATCCTCCTTTTGGATCAGTTTCAGTAGATCTGCGATCGATTGAGCCCAGCCGTGGAATCCGCCTACGCGCATTGGGCCAAGGCGATCCTGAATAAAACCGGCTATCTTGCGCTCGCCCCATATCGCTACCAATGCATAGACCAGGATAATGGTAAGGGGGATCGCGGCATGGAGTAATATGGATGGTAATGATGTTATGTTTGCGAATAGATTCATCGATCCACCTCCCCGAGTACAATGTCGATACTTCCGACAATTGAAACCATATCTGCGATCAAAGCACCTGTTGAGATGGCAGGGAGCATACTCAGGTGGACAAAACTTGGAGTGCGTGCTTTAATTCTGAAAGGGTTTGCTGATTTATCACTTATGATATAGTAACCCAGCTCACCTCTGGGAGACTCTGTTCGTACGTAGAGCTCACCCTCTTTGGGACGAATCCTTTTTGGAATAGCTTCCATCACGTCCCCTTCGTCGGGCATTGCTTCAACGGCCTGCTCAATGATCCGTAAACTCTGTTCCAATTCGCGAACACGCACTATGTAGCGGTCCCAGCAATCTCCGAGTGTGCCCACTTCACCGGTTCCAACCGGAATATCAAAATCGAAGCGATCATAAATGGAGTAGGGATCGTTTTTACGCAGATCCCATTTCACACCTGATCCTCTCAATACCGGTCCGGATGCGGCATAATTGATAGCAACTTTCTCGGGCAGAACACCAATATTTGCTGTTCGTTTGATAAAAATCTCGTTGTACGATAGCAGATCGTTCAGCTCCTTGATTTTTGGTCTGAAAGTTTTGACAAATTCGGTCGTATCCTTTTTAAAATCATCATGAACGTCGCGCATCAGTCCGCCAACAGCCATGTAGTTATAGAGGAGCCTTGCACCGGTAGTTCGTTCAAAAATATCCAATATTTTCTCCCGTTCGGTAAAACAGTAAAGAAATGGGGTAAAAGCACCCAGATCGAGTCCGAATGCGCCGATTCCCAAAAGGTGACTGGCAATACGCTGGAGTTCTGCGACAATCACCCGTATATGCTCCACACGATCCGGAACTTCAATTTCCAGCATTCGTTCAATACCCAGCACATAGCCGTGCTCCTGATTTATTGCAGACACATAATCCATCCGATCGGTATAGGGAATCACTTTCGAGTAGTCCTTTACCTCTTCGGCATATTTTTCAAAACAGCGATGAAGATATCCGATGAAAGGGGTCACTTTATTGATGATTTCACCATCGAGGACCAATTCGAGCCTTAATACCCCATGAGTGGATGGGTGTTGCGGCCCCATGTTGATGGTCATCTCACGCTTTCCAATTGTATTTTCTGTATCCGTTGTCATAGAGTGATTCATTCTCTTGTCGTAATTCCCTGGTAGAATTCCTGTGGTACATAATCTTTACGAAGGGGGTAGCCCTCCCAGTCGTCCGGGCATAATATTCGGGTATGGTTAGGATGGCCTTCGAATATAATTCCAAACATATCGTATGCTTCTCGTTCGTGCCAGTCGGCGGTTTTCCAGATCGATTCCAGTGATGGAACCACAGGATTATCGACCGATACCCGGACCTTAAACGTGAGTTTGTGACTGTTTTCGGTAGAGTGGGTGTGATATGTAACGCCTAATTCATTATCGTCCGGATAGTGCACCCCACTCAGACACATCAGCATATCAAGCAGCAGGCTATCGTCATCGCGCAAAAACTTAGCCACCTCTTTCAATCTTTCGGCCGGGATGGTGATCCATTTCTCACCAATATCTCCCCCCTCTATTGTGAAGAGATCCTCACCAAAATGTGTCGCCAAATACTCAAAAAGCTCTTCTGTATTTTTCATTGTAGGGATGCTTTTTCAGAATCTTTCTTGATCTCTTTTTTTTCTATGATTGTTTCCCCGGTAATTTTCTCCTGTAATTTTAGAAATCCCTCAAGAAGTGCTTCCGGTCGGGGTGGACAACCGGGTACATACACATCAACCGGAATTACCTTATCAACCCCTTTTAAAACATGGTAGCCATGCTCCCAATAGGGTCCACCGCAATTTGAGCAGGAGCCCATGCTGATTACATAGCGGGGTTCAGACATCTGCTCATAAAGTCTCAGGATTCTGGAAGCCATTTTCATCGTAACTGTGCCGGCTACAATCATCACATCAGCCTGTCTCGGTGAGGAGCGTGGGATAATACCGAATCGATCAAAATCATATCTGGATGCAGCTGTGGCCATCATCTCGATAGCGCAGCAGGCAAGACCAAACTGTTCATACCAAAGGGAATTTTTTCTGGCCCAATTAAGTGCGCTCTCCAGACCAACTATGATAATGTTACTATCGTGATATTTTTTGTCGAGAATTCCCATGTGGTTGATTATTAATGTTGGTGAACAGGATTGATTTTTTGGGCTGTATCAGTCTCCTTACTTGAATTACGATTGATTATAACACCCACACCTTTCGTGTATCCGGGGATAATTGGGGCAGGGATATCCCACTTCAGATGGCCTTTACCCAGTTCATAGATAAAACCGATAAAAATGAGGAAGACAAACACAAACATGGCAATAAAAGCAAACCAGCCAACCTCTTTAAAGACAACGGCCCAGGGAAAGAGTAACAGAATTTCAACCTCAAATATGAGAAACATGAGGCCTATGATATAGAACCGATTATTAAACTGAACTCTGGCATCACCAAATGGAACTTCACCACATTCATAGGTCATTAGTTTGGTTGCATTTGGACGATCGGGACGAATAAGTTTTGACACGAATAGCGCGACACCTACAAACAGGGAGCCGGTGATGATAAACAGCAGGACATATCCAAATTCAGACAGCATAACACTTTTGTTTAAGGAGTTTCAAACAAATTATGATATTTATACCTAATTATCCAAAATAGAATTAAGTTTCTTACAATTTTATTGAATATAGAATGATTGGCTTTGTCTAAATTACACGCAAATGGTTGTTATTATTTATTTTTTATCAGTAGTGTCCGGTTAAATTTTACTATAGGCAAGTTAACGAACCATTTGGATATATAAAGCTTGTTTTATGGCTTTGCGTCATTTAGAACCCCTCCCTATTGGAATAACATGAGCTGATCGG
>Ga0222663_1000593_pt1 | contig 11546 bp, 10 predicted proteins | sample AntAcemetagen602_FD_179852 | JGI IMG/M metagenome (GOLD analysis project Ga0222663, IMG submission 179852) | Saline water microbial communities from Ace Lake, Antarctica - #602 | ecosystem: Environmental > Aquatic > Non-marine Saline and Alkaline > Saline | place: Antarctica: Ace Lake... | reverse complement strand
AGAAGATACTGCATTACATAATCTATGTAGAGTGAATTGGATTGGTAATATGAGTGGCTATTGCAAGATAAGTGAGATAAAACCAGTACCTATCGATTCGAAATTCCGCACTATAAGCCGAAAACAAACCACCATGAGCCAATCTAAACTCAATCGCTTGTTAAAACGAGGCTCCATTTCGGAAGATGAAATCAAACAATACAAAGCCAAAATGTTCGCTAAAGGGCTGGATAATCCCTATGTTGAATTAGAGAGTGTGTCAAATGGGCATAAATACCGACGCTATATTGAATTTGGAAAACTGCTTGATAATCCAATTGCTGGTGAGTTTGATCAATTTGGGCTTTCCAAAACTGCAACCGTACCAATATTTTGACCTTTATTTTTGAAGGTTGAAAAAGATATTTAAAAATCATATAGTTGCAAACAAGTCTAAAAACATTGGTAAAGTCATCTTAAACAGCATGCAAGTTATGATTTATCATTGTTTACAAATATAATTTTACTGTTCACTACCGCACAGGTAGCTTAGAAATGGCGGGATATCGATAGCATTGAGCGTAGTCCGTTCACTACCGCACAGGTAGCTTAGAAAGGTAGAGGTCGTTTGCCAGGAGATTTTCTCCGGTTCACTACCGCACAGGTAGCTTAGAAAGGAAGGTGCGCCCACGCTTGTACCGGACACAGGTTCACTACCGCACAGGTAGCTTAGAAAGGCACTGGAGGCGTCTGCTACGTCTGCATTGAGTTCACTACCGCACAGGTAGCTTAGAAATTACAACCCTGATTGGCTGTGTTTGTCCCTGCGTTCACTACCGCACAGGTAGCTTAGAAAACACCCATCGTAACGAACGAATCGTATGATGAGTTCACTACCGCACAGGTAGCTTAGAAATATCAGGAAAAAGGTGTAAAATTTGTCATTAAGTTCACTACCGCACAGGTAGCTTAGAAAAAAGTCAACCGGGTGCAAGCCCATCATGGATCGTTCACTACCGCACAGGTAGCTTAGAAAATATTTTATAAGATTAAAGGGTTTAAGGAATTGTTCACTACCGCACAGGTAGCTTAGAAAAACAACGATTCTTTCTGCTACTGCATCCAAAAGTTCACTACCGCACAGGTAGCTTAGAAAATGTATGCGGAATTAAGCGGTAATTGGCTCGGGTTCACTACCGCACAGGTAGCTTAGAAATGTGCTTTAACTTCTGTTGCAGTTGGCGTGGTGTTCACTACCGCACAGGTAGCTTAGAAAAGAAGCAGCATGTTTAATGTATTTATCGCTACGTTCACTACCGCACAGGTAGCTTAGAAAAGTGTGCTTTCTGACAGTAAAATGAACCTGACGTTCACTACCGCACAGGTAGCTTAGAAATGGGTATTAGTCACGATGGTAAGCGAGATATTGTTCACTACCGCACAGGTAGCTTAGAAATATATTCATGTTCACTTGCTTACTCCTTGTTGGTTCACTACCGCACAGGTAGCTTAGAAATTTAACTAATTCCTTGTCGCTATATGACTTCAGTTCACTACCGCACAGGTAGCTTAGAAATGTTGCAACTGCTTTAACAAAAGGATTACCACGTTCACTACCGCACAGGTAGCTTAGAAATTTAACTAGCTCAACATGTAGTAATTTATATTGTTCACTACCGCACAGGTAGCTTAGAAATGATATAACCATTGATTTTGTAATGGTATTTGGTTCACTACCGCACAGGTAGCTTAGTGAGCTTTCGGCAAGCCCGTGTGCAGCCTGATTTTGTTTGAGGTAAGCTAACACTACTTACAATAAATATCGTAAATCGTGATGACATTAACTGACCTGAAAAAAGAATTTACCCTGTGGCGTAAAAGCAGAGCTAGTCGAGCTGTACCAATCCCAGAAGCATTGTGGAAGAAAGCTGTCTCTTTATCTACTAGCCATAGCAATAGTCAAATCTGTACTGAATTATCTCTTAGCGGTGGACAATTTAAAATCTACAAAGATAAATTTTCTACTTCCAATCAATTTATAGAAATGCCACAGGTGGCACTAGAAATTCCTATATCTGCCAACTGCAGCATTACGCTTCGTGCTAATAATAAAGAACTAGTTCTAGATATGCCAGTTAGCGAAGTGATAAGAGTTTTACCTGTGTTTGAGCAATTACTCCAATGATTCAAATTACACCGCAACATCGTATTTTGCTCTACCCTGAGTCTGTTGATTTTAGAAAAGGTATTGACAAGATGGTTGGGTTCTCTAGAGCCTATATGAATGAGAACCCTTTGTGTGGCGCATTGTTTTGTTTCAGGAATCGCAAAATGAATGCCCTTAAAATATTGGTATATGATGGCACAGGCTTTTGGCTGTGCCATAAGCGTTTTTCAAAAGGCAAAATCCGCTACTGGCCTAAATCTCAAGCACAGGCTAACAATGTATGCGCAGCAGAGTTACATGCTTTAATTCATCAGGGTAGTATTACTCAACTAGAATCATCCTGGCATCCTTTACCCGGATCTAATCGTTGAATCGCTGTTTTGTAATGCCAGGGCAACCATTGGTCTGCATTATTTTTATTGATCAGGTGTTGATGTAATAATATTTGATGTAAATAATCGTAAGGATTAATATCATTTTGGCCAGATGAATAGATTAGGCTTTGAATATAGCCCGCAAACCTTGCACCATTAAGTGTTTTATAAAACATCGAGTTTTTACGATTACGTATTACTAGTTTTAAGGCCCAGGGCTAAAGACCGTGCGGTGAAGTGTTGAACTGAAGCCATTAAATTGGGAAATCTTTAATATTTTTATCATAGACATCTTGTGCTTCAAATAATGATAATTTGGAATATACCTCTAGGGATTGGCGTGTTTCGTGGCCTGAGTAAGGTTGTATTAACGCATCATCAATACCTTTTTTCTTTAACCAAGTAAATAGAAAATGTCTAAGCTGATGAGGAGAAATATTTTTCTCTAATCCAGCCTCTTGGGTATACTTTTCTAGAATTTTACGTATCCCTCGATCCGAATATGGTTTTCCCCAAGAGGATTCAAACAAGCTGGAAGCCCCTTTGTTACTGGTATTTTCAATGTGCATTGCCAAAGTTTCACGAAAACTATTTGGAAACGGAACTATTCGATCTTTTTTCCCTTTCCCAAGCGTGATTCTTATCTGGCAAATATCCAAGTTTACATCACTAATTTTAAGCCTGGTTAGCTCGCTAACACGAATACCAGTATAAAGAAACACCTTAATCATGATGACATCTTGCATGTTTTTGCCTTTCCATACAGCTTTATAATAACTTTGTATTTCTGCTTCACTTGGCACATACGGTAGTTTTTTTGGCACAGTTGCCACTTCAACTTCTAGCTCTTTTCTTAGGTGTACAAACACTGATCTTATGTAGTTGTAATCAGGGTGCTCGTGACGGAAATACTTTGCTATTTGCAGCGCTTTTTTTCGTGGACTTGTTCTTTTCTCCATCTTAAGCAGCCTTATTAAAATCAGGGTGATTAAGTGATAATCTTTCGTTCAAGTCGAGCGGAAAAATACCATATGGGTTAATATGCTTACTTATTAATGGTGTGATAGCTCTTTTATCTTCTGAAGTCATTCTGTTAAGCCAATCTGATTCAGTTAAAACTTGTTGCAACATCAATGTATTGATATAGACCATGCTTAATTGGAGTAGATGTAAACATAGCATTGAAAGTTCTGCTTCAGCAGGATTGTTACTGCGTAATGTTCTTGTTTTACCATAGAAAATAAAGTCATTAACTCCGTTCCAGCGTTCAACCATATTTAGACCCTCATGAATTTCTCTTCTTAGTGGCTCTGAGCTTAGATATTGGCACAGAAATATGGTTTTAATTGCCTTACCTAATTCACTTAAAGCTTTGTAAGTAGGATGTTGTAAGTTATTTTTAGTAAACCGTTTCATGATATTTTCTGAATTAGCGGTACCAAGTTTCAGTGCCATTGTATATTTAACAATTTGATCATATTGCTTTTCAATCAGATCCCATTTAATGGGGCTAGTCAGTATGTCTTTTAAATTGCCATATTGACTAGCATCTCCTAATTCTGAGTAATATAGTTTTTGCATATGGATATTCTTGAACCTAGGCATTAATTTAAAATTAAGCATATGAGCAAAAGCGAAACCAACCTCGCTGGCACCATGTGTATCAACATAGTTTTTATTTACTTTTGCATCGGAGCAGTGCCTTAATACACCTTCTATCATGGATGACACCTCAGAGGATGCACAACTTTTTAATTGGGAGTAGATACAAACAGCATTGGTATCAACATGCCAATATACCATCACACCGTTCTTATGGTATCTAGGGTGCCATTGACTCATCAGGTTTTGATCTGAGGCCTTAAAATGTTTAGAGTCAGAAGCAACGGACGTAGTATATCCCATCCAAATATCAGATAACCTAACTTCCATTAACTGGTTAATAACTTTACGAATAGCCTGTCTAAAATTATCTGGATCAAAATATCGCAACTTAATCGTTTTAAGGTCTTGGTAAGAAACATCAGCATTACCAGTGCTCATACTTTTTAGCCCTGTATTGGTACCATATCCTAGAATAGCGAGCAATAATCGTTTTCTGATATCACCTTGAGAAAGACCTTCTTTAGGGCCGCTTGGCACAAAATCACGAATAAAATCAACAAACATATCTGTTTCTTTTAATACATCAAGCAAGCTTGTTGATGGCCATCGATCATTAACTTCTTTTTTAATTTTCTCCAACTGCGGTGGTGGATCTAGTGCAACTAAATTAGCAACCTTAATATGTCCTTGCGGTTTTTTTAAAATCTGGACCAATTTATTACTTGGCAGAGTAGTATTTAAATTTGCTAGATTATTATCCAGTGCTTTTTTAATCTTAGCTATAAATTTCTTGGCGTTTAAAGGCTGCCTTATCTGTTGATAGTACGCCTTCCTTCTATCTTCAAAATCTTGTGGTAAATCTTCTTCTGGATTGCGATATTGGTAGCCATTTTTCACCCATATCTCTTTAACTCTTAGTTTGTTTCTTAATTTGTATAATACGCTTAACTCATAACTAATACGATTAATGCGTTCTCCATTATCGTTTTCTTCCACCACTTCTATTTGCTGTGACTTTTTGATGACACCATTAATGGGTGCATCACAATTATCTGGATAATATATGACATTACTTGTGAGGTGAAGTTTAATAACACTTAGTGCTTCAATAATTGGTTGATAGGTCGCGTTATTGGACTTAAACTCCAGTAAATTCAGAACTGGTGCTAACATCCTTCTGTAATGATGCACATATGAAGATCTGGCACGTTCATATATAAGCCCATTATAGGTAATTGGCTTATTGCTATTTCCTGATCGTAAGGCTTCTAATTTTTCTTTACTTATGGCTGGATAAATCACTTCTTTCACAACCCCGTCTTCATTTGCAAAAATAGTATTGATTAGTGTATTTAACGCTTTCTTGCGGCTAAAGTTACCTTTAATTTCAATGCTCTGAGAGAGTTCTTTTTTTAGCTTACTAGCTCCAGATGTAAATACTTTTTTAGTTAAGCGAATTAGTAATTCAACTAAATTATCATTTAACTCTCTTTCTCTAATAAAACAAAAAACAGCTAATAATGCATACTTATTTTTTTCTGGCATGTCTTTAATCGCACTAGGATATTTTGCGCATATGTTTCTATAGTATTTTTTTAGCTGGGCGTTAGGTACTTGTTGAAGTTGGCTTGGTAATGATATTAATCTAATAAACTTAAGTTTCTCTGCTTCTATTAAAATGCTCTTTATGGAAAAACCAAGTGCCCATCGTTTAATAAATGATAGTTGTGTCGAGTTATCCTTTGTGAGCATTAACCCGTCCAAGTAAGCTTTCGATTCAAAGTTAAGTTCACGATTAATTATAGCAAATAGATTATTCTCGTAATATTGGATAGCACTTTTGATAATTCTATCTAGTGAGCGTTCGCTGGGTGATTCTATCTTATTTTGTTTCAGATAATCTAAAACTTTTATTTTGAGAGGCTCAACGTCAAAGTTTCTTTGTAGTGGTAATATTTGAAAGACATAAGCCTTAATTAATGATTCGTGTTCAGCCGTAGTACTGCTTGTATCATAATATGCTCTCACTTCACCACGATACTCATTTAGGGCTTTAGCGGATGGGGTGTTAACCTTCCTGGGTACTGCAAAAATATCTGACAATTTATCAATAAAATTATTTGAGAAAGCTGGTTGTTTAGAAAAAAACACACCATGTAGTTCATAGTATTTAATATATAAAGCATAAAATAAACGGTGTTTTTTATGCTTGGCTTTGACTAGAGCTTCCAGCTTCTGATCAAACCTAGAGTTTAGCTGCTGTCCCATTATTCAGCAGACCCAAGTCTTTTAGCTTCGTATTCTTGCCTAGCAATAGCAATTGCTTTATGCAGCTTCTCTTCTAGTAGTTCTTTTGGTGGTAACTCCGTTAAGTATTGCGCAACATGAATGCCAGCTTGGTCTAACTCCAGATACTCAACATCTTCGTGATCTTTATTGGCACATAAAATAATACCAATCGGTTTCTCTTCACCTGTTTTTCGTTCATTCTTATCTAACCACCTCAGGTACCATTCCATCTGACCTTTATGTTCCGGTTCAAACTGACCTAACTTTAACTCAATGGCTACTAATCTTTTCATGCCTCGATGGAAAAATAACAAATCTAAATACCGATCTTTTTGCTTGGTTGACATCCGTTTTTGGCGCGCAACAAAGCAAAAATCGCTACCAATCTCGTGAAGAAAATCAGTAATATGATTCAGAATAGCATTTTCCAGATCACTTTCGGAATACCTGGACTCCAAATCAATAAAGTCCAGAAAACATGGGTCTTTAAACACTAGGTCTGGTGATAATTCTTGGGTTTCACTTAAGCGTTCTAGCTCTAGTTTAATAACATCTTCTGGCTTTTTACTAATGGCAGTCCTTTCAAATAACATAGCATTAATTTTATCTTTCGTGGTACGAACACTCCAGCGCTCGATGCTTGCCATTTGAAAATAAAAATCACGTTGTAATTCATTGTCAATTTGACAGATCAATATTAAATGAGACCAAGATAATTGTCGCGACAGTGACGCGACAATCTCTTTATTTGGGTATAGCTTTGCAAAACGAACCATACGAAATAAAGCGGACCGGCTATAACCTCTACCAAACTTTTGGGTAAGTTCTTTTGATATGTTGCTAATAATCTGATCACCATAATTTGCACGACTATTTTCTAGAACCTCGTGATTAATTCTCTTCCCAATTGACCAATATAAAACAACCACCGTTGAGTTAACTTCAGTGGCCACATGGTTTTTACCTGCCCGAATCAATTTAACAATATCATCAAACAGATTTTGGTAATCTATATTTTCATTAGGTGGTTGTATTTTTTTGTGCATATAAAGTTCCTATAATGACCAGTATCGGTAAATTAGTGGTCATATACGGTATGGTATTATGCTCTGAGTATAGTAGAAAATAGCAAAGTATGAAATGCTATTACAAAATAGGAACTATGGTCAGTTTAACACTTCACCGCACGATCCTTAGCTTTAGGCCTTATAATTCAGCTTGAAGTTAATGACCCACAAACTTCAGAAAAATCAAAATCATTTACTCGTAACTATGTGAGCATCCTGCTCGTAATATTTATGACAAGCTGTTTTGCATTTCAAATACGCTTTAGGTATAAACCTCATAAGTACCTAACATATAAACTGATAAACCTGCTGATATTAAAAATAGTATAACTCCAAATAAAGCAAAGCGTGTCATTACTAAAGCTCTGCTAATCACATTTTCTAACGCTATTTCCTCAATTTTTCTTAGGTTTAGCAAATCGTCTATAGCCTGTCTACTTACTAATGCTGTACCCCAGTCACCAATATCTGATCTTCGAAAAATTTTAATTTTAGACAAACAGAGCTCCAAATGTTGCCCCTTATACAAACCATGCATAACTGCTTTAATTTCACTTTGTCTTACCCAGTTACGATTTGCATGCAAAGCACCTAATAGCGCATCTTGTAAATTATATTTTGCTCGTAACAAAAATATTATCTCATCTAAAAGTTTCACTTTATACGCTGGATATACTACAAATTTTAATAACAAAAATTTTGCAGCCAGTCTTGCTAAAAAGGACTGGAAAACTGGAAACATTCTTAAAATAGTAACAAGAATATTTGCTGTAATAATTAAAGCGGGTATCAGTAATAACAAGTAATAAATGTAAACATAAAAAACAAGATAATATAGCGATAACGCAGAAGGTATTTGCTTTCTTAGTAGATAAAGTGCAAATAATGCGTCATATACTAAGTACTTGGCTACGATGTATGATAGCCCAACTAGCAAAGCTATGCCCATAATTGAACCAGCATTATCTTTCAACATTCTAAACATAAAAGTTGGTTTTTTATTATGAACTCGACCTATTTCAAGCAATACATCACTCAACTGCGTTTGGTTTTGAATATTGCGAATTGAATAAGATTTATTTGCAACAAAATGACCGATGATGAACTCAAACACTTCTGGGAAAGGCTTACCAGCAATAAGAAGTAATTTTGCTTTTATTATAACTTGTTTCAAATAAATATGTTTAGTATCTCGCGCACACTTTTCAAGACAATCTAATAAATTATGTCCATATGATAGCATTGAACCTAATTTATAACATATATGATATCGCTCACGTTTCGGCATAAATAACCAGGGCAATAAATAGAAAATACTCCCAATAATCCTAACCAATAAGGTAGGAACCGTTTTTATATAAAGCACTTGTTCTTGATTGGCCAATAAATCATTAAACATTTGTAGTCGAGAAACACCAACTCGAAGATAACGCTTTTTTCTACCCTGCAAATCTATCAAACAATAATAAAAATAATGCCATGTCATTATGCTTACTCTTCAATAATAATTTGTTTGTATAATGCAGAAAAGCTAACTAAGCCATTAACTGCTGCCTTGTGCAGGCTAAATAAAGGCATATCCACTAACCTTGATTCATCTATTTTTTGGTAAACATTAGTTATTGAATCTAAGGCAATAGCTTGTTTAATTGTTTTATTAAAAAATACCATGTCACTAAAATTGATAAATCCTTTCACCCCTTTCCAACCACAATATACACAGCCATTTGCTGACCAAAATGTATCAATTTTATTAAATATTGCTTTCACCTTTTCCAATTGAGCTGCGTCTGGGGTATGAACTTGTTTACAGTGTTGGCATAATTTAGGAATAATTTTTGAACCTATCGCCATGCGAATACCCGTACTTAAATCAATAGGCTCTACACCCAAATTAATTAGACGTGCTAATGAATGCTTAGGCTCTGATGTATGCAGACTTGCCAATACCATAATACCTGTCATTGCGGCACGTACAGCCATTTTAGCCGTAATTGGATCACGGATTTCACCAATCAATAATACATCTGGATTTTGTCGTAATGACACACGAATAACATCCTGAAAATCTAACCCCTTTTCGGGCTCAATTTGCACCTGATTGGCAAAAGGTAGGGTTGTTTCTATAGGATCTTCCATGGTTAATATTTTAAGCTGATAATGTTCCGCTAAATATCGCAGCATGGAATATAAAAGTGTTGTTTTACCACTGCCTGTTGGCCCAGTAACTAAAAATAATCCTTGCTGTGTATCCAATTGATTTTTTAATAATTGGTTAATATCAGTATTCTGTAAAATATCATCTAAGGAGTATTGCACAACATCCGCATGTTGAATTCGAATAACAATGGAATAACCAGACCTTGTTGGTAAGTATGAACATCGATAGCCATATTGTGCATCTTCAATGACATTTTCAAACTGAAAGTCTTGAGGCAGACTTAACTTTGCAATATCCGCCCTACCTGTTAAAAATATGTGTTGGCGTAAAGCATCGGAAAGATGGATTGCTAATTGACAATAATTATTTAACTTATTGACCACTCGGAGTAATACTTCTAATAATTGACCATTGTATTGAATATGGATGTCCGTGGCACGACGCTTAACTGCATCTACCACAATACTATCAAACATCTCAGCAATAGAGCTTTGAAAATAGGTATTTCCTAAACGGCTCCTATTCTCATCGGCCTGGCTCTCATACCTTACTAACTCACCTAAAAAACTTAAATTATCGTTCTCGAAAGCATAATTTTGAATACAAGCATTTAAGTCAAACTGGCTAGCCATATAAAACTTAGTATCAAAGTTATCTAAAACTTGCTGAATGTCTTGTTGTGCATTGATATCAATGGGATTTGATAAGGCGACTTGTAATTGTTCTGTCTCAACTGACTCAAATACCAGTGCACAATATTTCTGTGCAATTTCTTTTGGTAATTGTCGTTGACACACATTAACTAAATCTAAGTCGATTACGTTAATTTCTGCCCATTGATCCTTAAAAAAAAGGACTTCTTTTTCAGACAATAAATTATTTTCTATAAGCGCTTTTTCATTCATTGCTGGATGATTAGTTTCATCACCATTACTAACTGCACCAACTTGTACCAAAAAGTCCATGAACGATGGCAGCATATTACGACACCTGATTTGATAGGGTTTTAATTTGTTGCACAATATAGTTATAGCGACCATTACCATTTGGAAATGCCTCAAGGGCCGCTTGATATGCCTCAACCGCTTTTTGCGTTTGCCCACAAGTCTGATATGAAATAGCTCGACCAAAAAACCCAGAAAAATTTTGTGGGTAGGCGGTAACAAGTTCTTGATATAACTGTGCGGATTGTTGACAGTCACCCGCTGTTAAATAAGCAAAAGCTAGGGACTGAGTATATAATTCAGGGAATTTATACGTAGAAACAATAGCGTGTGAGAATTTCTCTAACCCCTTCTTTGATTGCCCATTACTAATTGCAATATAGAGCTTATCTTGTGCCTTTTTGACAGTTTCAATTGCCTTTAAGAGCTCTGTATTTTGTTTTTGGTCAATTTTCTTTACCGTCATGCTGAATTCAGCATTCCCTTCTGGGTTTTGGAATGACAATGTGTTGTTAACTTTAGCAGAATCAATAGTATTAAATTCGGCAATATTACTTGCCTCTATTGATTGGAAATTGTTATCGATTAAAAAGTATCTAACGCTTAATACCGAACCAATAATAATGACTACAACTAATATAAACAACAGCTTAAACTTATTTTTTTTTGCCGTCATTATTTAAGACCTCCCGTAGGATTATTTGCTTCTAAATTATCTGAAAATACATTAATAGCGTCATTCCAACTACCTTTTTTCACAATAATTGGTTTGAGCAAAATAATTAAATCTGTTTTAGTACCTGTCTCTTTACGGTCATAAGCGGCATCAAACCCTAAACCAGGTAAGCCTCCACGCTGATTACTCGTAATGTTTTGCATTAAGCCACCAATTAGAATAATTTCACCATCTCTTACCCTAACCATTGTATCCGCTTCACGTGCCACACTTTCAGCTGTTGG
>Ga0222663_1000583_pt1 | contig 11838 bp, 4 predicted proteins | sample AntAcemetagen602_FD_179852 | JGI IMG/M metagenome (GOLD analysis project Ga0222663, IMG submission 179852) | Saline water microbial communities from Ace Lake, Antarctica - #602 | ecosystem: Environmental > Aquatic > Non-marine Saline and Alkaline > Saline | place: Antarctica: Ace Lake | collected... | reverse complement strand
ATGTCGTGCGGGTGAAAGATGGCATGCTGGCGGTGAAGTTCACCCCGCAGCCACGCCTTAAGCGTTTTATGCGCGAGTACATCGAGGCCAACAAGTAGTCGGTCACGGCCACATAGCCATCATTTAAATTTTATAATTTATGCCACCGTTAACGGTTCATTAGGGCTATATTTTGTAGGTCTTATGGTTAATGCCACTTGACGAGACTTGCACGATTCCCGCAAGAATAGCAAAATATAACGCGATTCGCGGTTAATTAAGGACGGACCTAGGTGCCACGATTTCAAAATATGGTAACACTCTATGCGATGTCTGATACATGGAAGCAGGTTGGTCAGGCCACCGTGTTGGCTGTCGCCTTGTTCGTTGCGTGGACGCCTGCGGTAAGCCGTGCGGAGGGTCCGGTTAATTTGTATGACTGGATCGCTGATCTTAACACCAACAATAAACGAATCAAATCTGAAGCGGCAAACGTCGCAAAAGCTGAGTCCGATGTGCAGGTTGCTCGTGGTGATTGGTTCCCCGAACTCGATACAACGGCCAGCTACGGTTACGAAGACCAGCAAAAAGGCGAAGGCGTCGCCGATACAACTTTGCAACCCCGCGTGCTTGATCTGACGTTGACGCAGAAGGTCTATGACTTTGGCGGAACCAATGCGCTGATCCGCGCGGCACGATTGGAACAAGAGCGCGCCGAGGTGAATCAGGTCGCCGTCCGCCAGTCTGTGATCGGGGAAGGCGTGCGGGCCTATTTGAACTTGCTGCGGGCGCAAAAGCTGCTCAATTTCTCGAAAGCCTCGGTTGAGAACATCAAGCGCCAATCGGCCTTAGAAGATGCCAAGGTTGATCGGGGTTCGGGCTTTTCAACGGATGTTTTACAGGCCAAACGCCAACTGGCTGGTGCCGAGGCCCGCCGCGTGCGCGCGGAAGGTCGCCTAAAGACCGCCGTGAACCGCTTTTTAGCTGTGTTTGGTGAATTGCCGCCGAACGTAAAAATGATGATCCAACCAGCCCCACCAATTGATCTGTTGCCGCCGACGCTGCCCGAGGCGGTCGATATGGCGATGAAGGAAAACCCAGAGCTTCTATCCGCCGCATTACAAGCGCAAATCCAACGTGCCAGCATTGATTCAACACGGTCCTCCAGCTTCTTCCCAGAGGTCAACGCGATTGGGGTGTTGAAAAAAGAGAACGATGTCTCTGGCACCGTCGGTCATAAAACCACATCTTCTGTGCGGATTGAATTGACCTATAATCTGAATCTCGGCATGACCGCTGTCGATACTCTGAAAGCGGCAAAGCAAGACCATTTATCGACGGAATACCTGTATGGTGATGCCCGTGACCGGATTGAAGAACGCGTTCGCTCGGCTTGGTCCCGGCTGGAAACAGCCCGGCTAAACGCCCAATTCCTAAACAACCAAGCCAACATTGCCTCTGAGTTTTTGGAGCTTGCCCGCCGCGAACGAGCCTTGGGCAACCGGTCGTTGATTGATGTGCTGACCGGCGAGACCGAGCTGATTAACGCAACGTCCGATGCCACATCGGCAGAAATTGACGCCGCCATCGCGGTCTATGATTTGCTCACTGCCATGGGTCGTTTAGAACTCGACGTCATCCCACAATCGAAAAAGCGGTCTTAACCCGGGAAACTCCAGGAAAAGCCTACTATTTTAACCCTGTGTCAACGGTCACAGGCGATAGTGGTGCTTGGTGCGCTATGCTGTGCTCACATGGCATCAGAACGATGCCTTGGAAACCGGAACAGGTGACGCCTTATGGCAGACTTGACAGGCGATCCGCTTTTTCAATTGGCGCAAGCCACCGAAGCGGGTGAGCCCATCGGCCAAGTCGCCAGTCTGACCGGTAACGCGACAATTATTCGTGTGGATGGCACCGAAGTTACTGCCGAAGATGGCGGCGATATTTACCAAGGCGATGTGATCGTCACGAGTTCCGACGGCGAAATTGGCTTGGTCTTTGTCGATGAAACCACGTTTTCGCTGGGTTCTGATGGTGAAATGACCATCGATGAAATGGTCTACGACGCCAGCGGCGAAAGCGGCAGCGCGGTGTTTAATGTCGTGCAAGGGGCGTTTGGTTTCGTTTCTGGCCAATTGGCCAAGGTCGATTCGGATGCCATGCTCATCAACACGCCAACGGCGACGATTGGTATTCGTGGCTCATCCGGCACCGGCACCGCCGCCCCAGAAGGCAGCAAGAATACCTTTGTTCTAATCCCCGACCCGGACGGCACCATTGGTGAATTGGTTATTTTCAACGAGACCGGCGCCATTGTGTTGAACGTGCCGTTTGCGTCGACCCAAATGTCGAGCTCGTTCATTCCGCCGACCCAACCGGTTATTTTGCCAGCGTCGGTCGTTGCGCGAGTATTCGGGAATGTGACCGGGTCACTGACCAATGCGCGGGCTAATTTTGGCATCAACGATACGCCGACGGGTAATAACGATGCGGCGGGTGGAGATGCAGAACAAGCTGCTGTTGATCAGGCTGTATCAGAGGCCGAAGCGGCTTCCGAAGCCGCGTTTGAAGAGGCCCTGGCCAATGGTGCTTCGCTGGAAGACGCCCTGACGGCCGCCACCGACGTTGTCGAACAAAGCGATGCTTTTCAGCTACTTGGTCCCATTGATGGGTTGATCGAAGGCGCGACCGAACAACAGTTCAATGATTTTATCAATGGCTTTGATGGGCTGGATGGCCCGGATGGTCCCGACGGCCCGGATGGCCCCGACGGCCCCGGCGATTTTGGTGATCCGGGCTTTTTTGGCGATCCCGGCCTTCTGGGTGGCATCGGCGGTGATCTTTTGGGCCCTGGCGACGGGCTTTTTGGTGATGATTTTACGATTGATGATTTTTTCGGGGAGGGTGAAGAAGGTTTTGATTTTGGTCCCGATGATCCCGATGATCCCTTTTTTGGTCCAATCGATACGGTAACGCTTAATCTGGTGCCAACAACAGGCGATGACAATCTGGTTGGCGATGCCAGCAACAACACAGTGACAATGACTCAGGGTACTGACCTGGGCGGTTTCGACGGTTTCATCGGCAACGGCGGCAGCGATACCATCGAACTATTTAACCTATCAGATTTTGTCGGTATTTACGCCAACACGGGTTCTTTCGAAGATCTCTATTATGATGTTGGTGGCAACGAATCGGTTGACGGCTCCGTTACTGGTATTTTGGACGTAACGGACTTTTCTAGTCTGACTGCACAGGCCTCAGACGGTGAAACATCAACCGTCAACGTGATCGACACCGCCAACAACTATGGCGTTATCTTTGCCGATGCGGCGGGCAATGCGGCAAATGTTGACGCGGGAAATATCGATTTTACAACGGGCGACACGGGCAGTAATTTTTTGCAAAATGCACTTGGAAGCTCGAGCATCTCCATTGACGTCGGTGCAATCCTGTTCGGTTACGACGGTGATGATGCCCTGACAGGCTCCAGCGTTTCCGATAACATTTTCGGCGGTACAGGTGCCGATAAGCTGAATGGTGCTGCGGGCGACGACACCTTATCTGGCGGTGCTGGCAACGATGAGATCACCGGTGGCGACGGCGTCGACCAATTGACCGGCGGTGCGGGGAACGACTCTTTCATCTTTGACAATTCCAGCGAGTATGGCGACACCATCACCGATTTCTCTGTCTTTACGGATGAAGATGTCTTCCGGCCCGGCAGTAATCTATTAAACAGTCTTTCCGGGACGACTTTCACATCAACAACGTCTAGCGGATCATTTTCCACCGGCGGGCTTGTGGTCATCACCGACGACATTGACGTGACCGATGGAACGTCGATAGCCTCCGCGCTCAGCGGCTTCACCGCAGCCCCGTCCACGACGACACTGTTGTTGGTTGGCGACAGTTCGACATCGCATTTCTATCTACTGACCAACGTTGGAACGGCGGCGATCAATTCATCCGAACTGATCCACATCGCAATGATCGGTAACACCTTCGACTCCACATCTCGCAGCGAATTCAACTCTGGCAATATTGCGTTCGTGATCGACGGAACCAGCGCTGGTGATCAACTCGATGGCACATCGGGCGTCGATATTATCAACGGGTTTGCCGGCAACGACCAATTGTACGGCCAAGAGGGCGACGACATTTTAAGTGGCGGCACCGAAGACGACGGCTTCCACATCGGCCGTAAATTTGATGGCACGCTGCTTGGCGCGGATACTCAGACAGGCGGATCAATTGATGGCGGCGATGGCACATTTGATAAAATTTCCTCCTATCAGGACAACGACTTTAGCGATGTTTCAATTTCCAACGTGGAGCAGTTCGCTTTTCAAGGCCCCGCCAATACGGCAACCTTTAAATCCAGCCAGTGGGGTGGCACAGGCATCACCAGCCTCCAGCCGAATAGCAGTGCCGCGAACACGCTGATCATCAATATGGATTCAACGTCGTTCGATGTGTCGAACTCGGCAGATCTTAATTTTACTAACGGCGACGACCTCAACCATGTTCTGCAAATTAACGGCACCACAGGTGACGACACCATTGTTGGCACGTCGCAAGGCTCAAATATCCTGCGTCAGATCAATGGTGGCACGGGGGCCGATACCATCACTGGCGGCAGCGCGGCAGACACGATCAACGGCGGTGCCGATAACGACACCCTGAGCGGTGGCGCGGGCGATGACACCCTGAGCGGCGGCACGGGCGATGATGTTTTCATCATGGGCACCGGCAATGATACCATTGATATGGATTCTGGCACTGACACGCTGCGGTTCAATGCAACCACGTCTACGAACAATGTGGTTTCAAATTATACCGTCGGCACGGACCTCATCGACATAACCTTTACCCTTGATGCCGGCGACGGCAGTGTTGCGGCAAATCAGTTCGTTAACGATGTAACTGACTTAGACATCTCCGGCAGCACGGGGCGTATCTTTGAGCTGGATGCCAGCACCTTTCTGACAGCGTCTACCATGACCGCAGGCAATGCGGTATCGCAGGCGGAAACGGTTTTGTCCGGCGGTAGCCCCATCCTTTTAACAACGGCGGGCGGTACCCACGCCTTCGTCATTTATGACAGCGTCTCTGTCGGTAATGCCGGGCTGTTTCTTTTCCAAGACACCACTGCCAACGGAACCCTTGACGCGGGCGAACTGTCGTTGCTAGCGCACTTTTCTGGTGTTGCTGGCGGTAGCTTTACCGCTGCTGAATTCACGGGTTACGCCGCCAAAACTGGTGACCCCCTGGTCTTTGATCTGGACGGCGATGGCATCGAATTGCTGGGCAGTGACCCAGGTGTACAATTCGCCCTGGGTGATAACGCCAACACAACTGCGAACCTTGGCTGGTTTGGCCCCGGTGATGGCCTGTTGTCTGCGGACCTGAACGGCAATGGCCAGATTGACAGCATGGGCGAAGTGATCTCGCCGTACTTCACGTACAACAACGGAATCGCCAGTTCTGCAAACGGCAGCTTGGAAGCCTTGTCGCTGTTTGACGACGACGCCAACGGCCAGATTGATTCGTCGGATAATATTTGGGGCATCCTGAAAATGTGGGATGACGCCAATACCGATGGCATCACCGATGACGGCGAATTGCTAACCCTGGCAGACCATGGCATCACGTCGATTAGCCTGAACGGCACGGCAGATGGGTCGGTCGTGAACGGCAACACGATTTGGCAAAATACGTCGGCGACGAAAGACGATGGATCGTCGATCACTGTTGCCGAAGTCTCGTTTGATATCGCCGACGTTGATGTCCACACCACAACGGATACTGATCAAACAACTGCCGGAGCAATGGTTTAAGAAGCGCGACGCGGGCTGTGGTTTCTCGTTAATGTCGGGTGGGCATATCGGTGGGACCGCGCGGGCAGAGCAACCGTCACCGTTGTGCCGACACAGCCATTGCGGTCTATGATCTGCTTACCGCCATGGGTCGTTTAGAACTCGACGTCATCTTAAAGCCTAAAAAATTATCTTAAGTTCCTGAAAAGATTGGTATTTTAACCCTGTGTCAATGATCACAGGCGATGGTGGTGTCTGGTGCGCTATACTGGTTAGATAGGGTGCCAGAATGGTGCTGTGGTAATTGATAATAGGTATGCGTCCTCGTGGCTGATAATACAAATGATCCGCTTCTCCAATTGGCCCAAGCGACCGAGGCTGGTGAGCCCATCGGCCAAGTCGCAAGCTTGACCGGTAACGCGACAATTATTCGGGTTGATGGCACGGAAGTCACCGCCGAAGACGGCGGCGACATCTACCAAGGCGACGTGATCGTGACCGGCGCTGATGGCGAAATCGGCTTGGTCTTTGTCGATGAAACCACGTTTTCGCTCGGCTCTGATGGTGAAATGACCATCGATGAAATGGTCTACGACGCCAGCGGTGAAAGCGGCAGCGCGGTGTTTAATGTCGTGCAGGGGGCGTTCGGTTTCGTTTCTGGCCAATTGGCCAAGGTCGATTCGGACGCCATGCTCATCACCACACCGACGGCGACGATTGGTATTCGCGGCTCATCCGGCACCGGAACCGCCGCCCCGGAAGGCAGCAAGAATACCTTTGTTCTAATCCCCGACCCGGACGGCTCGATTGGCGAGTTGGTTATTTTCAACGAGACCGGTGCCATCGTGCTGAACGTGCCGTTTGCCTCGACTCAAATGTCGAGTTCTTTCGTGTCGCCAAGCCAGCCCGTCATTTTGCCAGCGTCTGTGGTTGCGCGAGTATTCGGGAACGTGACCGGGTCACTGACCAATGCACGGGCCAATTTTGGGTTCAACGATACGCTGACGGGCAACAACGATGCGGCGGGTGGAGATGCGGAACAAGCTGCTGTCGATCAGGCTGTCTCAGAGGCGGAAGCTGCTTCCGAAGCCGCGTTTGAAGAGGCGCTGGCCAATGGTGCTTCGCTGGAAGAAGCCCTGACCTTGGCAACAGAGGTGGTCGAACAGACAGACGCGTTTCTGTTATTGGGGCCGGTTGACGAGTTCATCGACGGCGCGACCGAGCAACAGTTCAACGATTTTATCAATGGCTTTGATGGGCTGGATGGCCCGGATGGCCCCGACGGTCCGGATGGCCCTGACGATTTTGGTGATCCGGGCTTTTTTGGTGACCCCGGCCTTCTGGGCGGCCTTGGCGGTGACTTGCTGGGCATCGACGAAGGGTTGCTTGGAATCACGGAAGAAGAACAGAGTGCATTCGAAGACTTACTTGCAGAGTTGGAAGAAATTTTCGGTGAAATCGACTTCGGACCAATCATTATTCCCCCTGAAGTTCCCTTCGTCTTTCCTGAAGATCAAGATTTCAGCGAGGGGACACTCTTTCTGGGTTCAGACGACTCCCGCACCCCCGATAACTTCACGTTAGAAGGCGGTCTTTTCGGCACACCCGGCGCTGATGAATTTCGCCTTTTTGCCGGCGACGACACGGTCGAGGCCGAAGATGGGGCGGACTTAATCTTTGGTGGTGATGGCGCGGATTTGATCTTTGCCGGTGGCGACGATGACTTGGTTCATGCCGACGAAGACTCCGACTCATCGTTCATTTATTCAAACGATGACACCGTTTACGGCGGCGAAGGAAACGACATCATCTATGGTGGGGGTGGTGCCGATACCCTTCGTGGTGACTATGTAAATTTCGATGGTGACAGTGTGATTCCCAACAGTTTCGGTGGCGATGATATCATTTATGGTGGTGATGGGGATGATGCCATCTATGGTGATGGCGGTGCCGACTCACTTTATGGCGATGATGGCAATGACACCTTCCACTACACGGATTTGGCTGAAATCGTTGTGGGTGAGTTTATTGATGGGGGTTTGGGAACCGACACGATTAAGATTGAAGATCCGAATGCCAACAACATCGACATCACCGATCTCTCGATCTCAAATGTTGAAACTGTGGATGTTTCAAATTCGTTGATGGCATCAACAATCACACTGTCGTCCGGTCAGGTCAGTTCGCTTTCTTCCATCATAGGGGTGGGTTCCACAGGTTTGGTGGTCACCGATGGATCGGCTGATTTATCGGGCGTTACGACGACAGGTATCTCAATCGTTTCCGTCACCGATTCAGGCACCGGCGTCACCATCAACACCGGCGATAATGCCCTTCAGGCCGATGGATCTGCCTATGCCGACATACTAACCGGCGGCATCACGGCGCAAACGTTTAATGGCGGTTCTGGCGACGACACGATCAATGGCGGTGGCGGGGCCGACATCCTGAACGGCGACGAGGGCAACGATACGCTTAATGGTGATGGTGCCGCCGACACATTGAATGGCGGCAACGGTGACGATATCCTCAACGGTGGTGCGGGTGACGATAATTTGATCGGGGCCAATGGTGCCGATACGCTAAACGGCGGCAATGGAAATGACACCATGGACGGCGGAGCCGACGGAGACACCTATGTTATCGGGGCTGGTGAATCGTCGACAGGAGAATCCATATCCGACACTGGTGCCTCGGGCACTGATACCATGTCCGTCACCGGGACAAATAATTTTGACGGCGTGTTTATTTCGGGCATCGAAGCGCTGACCGTTGCGGACGGGGTAACCGCCACGTTCTCCAACGGCTCACTCGATGGGAACTTTAACAGTAGTATCACACTTAATACATCCGGCGTCTTGGCCGTGGAGGTTGCCGGTGGCGCCACGTTTGATCTCTCGGCAAAGGCGATCACAGGCGGATCAACCACCATCACATCGGCGGCGGGTTCAACGGCGGAAACGATCACGGGATCGTCGATTGCAGATAACATCGACGGCGGCGCGGGCGATGACATCCTGAATGGCGGCGGCGGTGCCGACACGTTAACCGGCGCTGCTGGTAACGATACCCTGAATGGCGGTGCCGATAACGACACCCTGAACGGTTTCGCTGATAATGACATTCTCAACGGTGATGCAGGTAACGACAATCTGGTTGGCGGTGCCGGTAATGACACGTTGGATGGCGGCGCTGATGATGACACCCTCACAGGCAGCGACGGTCAGGATACGTTCATCATGAGCACCGGGTCTGACAGTATCAATATGAACACAGATACAGACTTAGATACCCTCCGGTTCAATTCAACGGCTGCGACAAACAATGATGTCAATGACTACATCGTTGGCACGGACATCATCGACTTCACATTCGACCTAAGAGCGGGAGACAACAACGCAGAGGGTATCAAGCAGTTTCATGATGGTTTGTCGAACCTCGACGTTTCATCCGACACGGCCCAAATCTTCGAATTAGCGTCCAGCAGTTTTGCAACTGGTGCAACAATGAACGTCGCCAATGCTGTGTCCCAAGCTGAGTCGGTTCTATCAGGCGGCAGCTTCACAACAACGGCCGCAGGAACCCATGTGATTGTTCTTTATGACAGCACATTAGCAACAGCAAACGCCGGTATTTTCCTGTTTGATGATACGGCCGTAACCGCAAATGGGTCGCTCGATTCGGGCGAGCTTAGCTTGTTGGCCCTGTTGCAGGGTGTCGGGGCTGACACTTTGAGCGACGCTGATTTCAATGGCTATGCGGGCATGGGGAAACAAATTGACCCTCTGGTGTTTGACTTGGATGGTGATGGAATTGACCTGCTGGGTGCTGATCCCGGTGTTCAGTTTGACCTGACCGATGACGGCAGCCCAACGCCCACACTGGGTTGGTTCGGCCCGGGTGATGGCCTGTTGTCTGCGGACCTGAACGGCAATGGCCAGATTGACAGCATGGGCGAAGTGATCTCGCCGTACTTCACGTACAACAACGGAATCGCCAGTTCTGCAAACGGCAGTTTGGATGCTTTGGCAATGTTCGATGACGATACCAACGGACAGATTGATGCGTCGGACGATATCTGGGGCATCTTGAAGATGTGGGATGACGCCAATACCGATGGCATCACAGACGATGGCGAATTGTTGACCCTGGCTCAGCACGGCATTTCGTCGATCAGCTTGGACGGCACAGCCGATGGGTCCGTCGTGAACGGCAACACGGTTTGGCAAAATACATCGGCCACCAAAGACGACGGATCATCCATCACCGTCGCCGAGGTATCCTTTGATGCCGTCGAGGTTGACGCCCAAATCACAACCGATACTGATACAACAACAGCCGGTGCCATGGTCTAAGGGGCGCTAACCCTCACCATCACTGGCATCGTGCGGTCGCGCGGGCAATGCGATTGTAATTGTTGTGCCGATACCTTCCGTGCTGTCGATCGTTAGCGTGCCGTGCAAATCTGTCACCAACGCTCGCACAATATACAGTCCCAAGCCGGTCCCCGTACTCGTGTTTTTTGTATTTGTAACGCCACGATTGAACGGTTCCGAGATGGTGGCAAGATGACTTTTCGGAATGCCAATGCCCGAATCCTTAAATGTTAGCAGCACAAAATCTTGGTCTTCGTAAACGCTAAGATGGGCAGTGCCGGTTGGTTCGGTATACTTGATGGCATTCGATAAAATATTGATGATGATTTGTCGCAACGACCGTTCGTCCGAAAAAACCATCGGCGATGGATCGGGCAGGCCTATTGTCAGCGAGATGTCTTTGTCTTTGGCCAATTGCTGTAGGCTGCGGGCGCACGATTCAATAACGTCACCCACATTGGTTTCCGTCAGATCATAGTGCCTTTTCCCCGATTCAATGGCAGCAACGTCGAGCAAATCATTAATCAGTGATAGCAGGTGCGTACCGCTTTCATGGATCGCTTCAGCATAGTCTTGGGTCTTGTTTTTGGTAATGGGTGTTTCAGCTTTGGATTTCATACAGATGAATTCACTGAACCCAAGAATGGCATTCAGAGGCGTGCGAAACTCGTGGCTCATTGTTGCTAAAAATTCAGATTTCGCATGATTAGCGGCTTCTGCCGCGTGCAAGGCGCGGTTTTTTTCTTGGTGGGCCAGCGTGTTGGCGGTGATATCTGTACCCGTGCCGCGGTATCCTTTAAATCGTCCTTGGGCGTCAAAATGAGGATCGCCATTGATCGAGAGATAAATAACCGTGCCGTCATCAAGGACACGGGTGTGTTGGAAATCACGGAAAGGCCGATGGTTTCTAAGATCATCCAAATGGGCCCGAAACCGTTTTTCATCAATGCCTGTAATGTTTGATTCTTCACGGCGCTTCCCCAACAGGGCATCCGTTCGCATGCTTGTTCTTTTACTGAAGCCATCAGAAAAATAAGAGAATCGCAGGTCCTCATCCATTTCCCAAAACCAATCGGATGCGGTGCTTGCGAAGGTGCGAAACCGTGCCTCGCTTTCCAACAGGGCAGCCTGCATGCGGCGCTTCTGACCGACAGCGAGAGCAAGGTAAAAAATAATCGCTGACTGGAGAACAACGAAGATAAAGAACACAATGATCCAGAACTTATAATCTGCGATTGTAACGTGAGATCTTTGATCTGCGAGTTCAGCGCCTGTGGTTCCAGGCTCAGCCACAAGAACGGCTTGGTCTGAGATATCAGACCCAAAATCAATGGAAACATTTGAGCTGGTAAACAGCATATGGTCAAAGTTCGCGCGAACGGGATACGCGATCAACAACATCATACCAATCAATGGACCTAGGATGATACGATGGTTGATACCGTGCTCTCTCTTTTGCCAATTATTTAACATTGCCTCGCTATTGACGAACATAGCAGGCCGGGGCGCGTCCGCCACCAAAATCATGTAACGAAGGGGCACCTCGAAAAATGCCCTTCTCTACAAAGTTTAGACCGACTATGGCCTGATATGAAGCCACTTTGTGATGGTTTCATGGTTAATTCATGCCCCAATGGGCTGATTACTCGGTAAATCTGCCA
>Ga0222663_1000564_pt1 | contig 12285 bp, 7 predicted proteins | sample AntAcemetagen602_FD_179852 | JGI IMG/M metagenome (GOLD analysis project Ga0222663, IMG submission 179852) | Saline water microbial communities from Ace Lake, Antarctica - #602 | ecosystem: Environmental > Aquatic > Non-marine Saline and Alkaline > Saline | place: Antarctica: Ace Lake | collected... | reverse complement strand
AAGTTGCTGAAGCTATAGTTTTAACATCACCATTAACTTCAATGTATAATCCTGTGTTAGTCTCCATTGTGAAAGCACCTGTTTTATCCCAAGCAACAACTGTTGGGTCAATTTTAGAAAATAATCCATATGCTATACTTCCAGAAGAAGCATCACCCCAAGATATATCAGTTCCATCTGATGTTAATACTTGATCTGCCGTACCTTTAGTTAAAATTGCTGTAGCAGCACTAGCATTACCATAAATAATACTTCCTCTGCTTAATCCATCTAATGTATTTAATTCTGCAGCAGTAGAATCTACAGCAGCAAGTTTAGTAAAGTCAGCTTGAACTAATCCACTAACACCATCTAATAAATTTAGTTCTGTTGCAGTAGAAGTTACAGCTACATCTTCATTTATTTTAGGTGAAGTTAAAGTTTTGTTTGTAAGAGTTTCTACTCCAGCTAAAGTTGCAAAACCACTTGTACTTACAGCTACGTTTTCCCATGCACTACCACTATAAATACGCATAATATTTGAAGTAGTATTATAATAAAGCATACCAGCAGCTAAAGCATCACCATCATTATCTGTAGTTGGATCAGAAGATTTAGAACCTAAATAAACATCATCAAAAGCGTCAGCAGAGGCTGCAGCTTCTGTAGCAGAAGTAGAGGCATTAGTTTCAGATGTACTAGCATTGGAAGCAGAAGTAGAGGCATTAGAAGCAGAAGTTCCAGCATTAGTTTCAGAAGTTCCAGCATTTGTTTCACTTGTACTTGCGTTACTTGCTGATGTACTTGCATTTGATGCTTGAGTAGTAGCTGTACTTGCAGATGTTGAAGCATTACTTGCTGATGTAGCTGCGTTGGTTTCTGATGTAGCTGCGTTGGTTTCTGATGTCGCCGCATTAGTTTCGGATGTAGCAGCGTTTGTTTCTGAGGTTGCAGCGTTTGTTTCTGACGTAGCAGCGTTTGTTTCCGCAGTTTCTGCATTAGTTTCCGCAGTTTCTGCATTAGTTTCCGCGGTTTCTGCTGCAGTCTGTGCTGTCTCTGCATTGGTTTCTGCTGTCTCTGCATTGGTTTCTGCTGTTTCAGCCGCTGCTTGTGCTGCTTCTGCGGCTGCTTGTGCTGCTCCTGCTGCTGCTGCATCTACCACCAAAGCCCATTTAGCTACGTCAGTATTAGTAGATATTGGTTGCGCACCAGAAGATGTATGAGCAACAATACATATATATACATTACTGTTACTGGTATCTTTGATTAAATCACGTTTGTTATAAACTGTCGCTGCAGCCCAGTTTCCTGTCCAGTCACCAATCAACTCACCAATGACTGGATTACCATCAGCATCAAAGGCTAGTGTCTTGTTAGCACGAGTTGTGTTATTAGGCAACTCCATGTTAATGGTAGTAGGGTCAGTGTTAGGCGCACGTAATGATCTATTAGATTGTTCTAGGTTTTGTTGGGTAAAGATAGTAAGGCTATCAAGCTCATCGTTTAGCGATGTAGCAAAGAGTGGGCCACCTGTTGTAAAGTCGGTAGTACGTTGTATAGTACGATCACCAACAAGAGTAACTCGATCATCTGCATCTGGAGTAGCTGGAATATTTCCACCTGGATTAACAACTAAAGTAACACTACCTGTCCCGTCAGCACTAATGGATACACTATAATCTGTAGTTAAAGTTAACTCTGTGGTATTAAAATAGACAGCAATGTCTGTATTAACTAGTATGTTGAATGCAAACGCATACGGTCCTACACCTGCTGACCCGGTATAGACGACTCGTCTTGTTTGTGCTGAAATGTCAATTGCCATAATTTAATCCTCTACCTAGTTTATCTTAGTTTGTACTTAATATCAATTAAATGATATCTGTTATGCGTTAAAATCCTTGGTTTATCTCAGACGGTTTTGTAAAAATAAAGTCTTGGTTGTATTCCTTTTCTGCTCTTTTTTCCATCCTTTGTAGTACACCAGGGTTCATAGTCTCCATAAGTTGATACCCTATTAAATAATCAAAAGCAGTTTTAGTATAAAATAAATTCAGATAAGGGATATTTGTTGACACAGATTTATATAGCTGTCGCCCCACCTTATCTATATCTTGATCAAAAATTCCATGCTTCATGGCTTGAAATAAATCAAATCCAGTCAGAGGCACTGGACCTAATAAACTAGCAGCAATGTCTCCCCCCGTTCTTGTTTCTTGAAATAATACATCACCATAAATGCCCAAACCTCCACCCTGTAAAAATGCAGCTATAAGTGTCTCCTTCTTTGTCGGGTCCCTAGGTGATCTTCCTTTTAGCAAATCTTTAGCCGTCATAGCAATATAACCTAAGAACCAAGATGTTACGACAATAGAAGCTACTCCACTTATTGCTCTAGCTTTATTTCCCGCTCGCCAAAAAGAAGCCTCTCTTGATAAGGTTTTATAAACAATAGACATTGGGAATGCTTTAAACTGACCAATAAATCGTATAGCCTCTCCCATCCCTGTCCCTGCAAGGTAACCTTGCGTCATCTTTGCTTTAATTCTTGCATCAGGCTCAATTACAGCATAAATAGATCTGTCTAATAACATACCAGATACAGACGATTTAAATTTATCTTTAATAACTCTTATCTCGCGCTTACTAGCATTGTCTAGTCCAGAAATTAATTTAGCTTGTGGGTCTGTAATTTGATCTAATAACTTAATATTGATAAACTCTGTACCATCAGATGCTTTTTCCATAGCAACTGATCTAATAACGTTCCATCTTGTAGAGTCAATATTATAAGTATTGAATAAGTTTTTAAGCCCCGGGTTTAAGCTATTAAATTCTATGTTTTTTTGTTTAGCAAAGTAATTAGCCATACCAAGCATTGAGCCTTCTTTTAGTGTGTTTGTCCACCAAGAAAGTAAGTTGTATTTAAAGAATGTTCTTTGCATATTAGTCCATCCTTTTGATAAATTATCTCCCACCTGGAACCTACCAGAGATATCATATATAGTATTATCTGCCATGAAGCCTAAAGCTTCAGCTATTTCTTTCTTGTCCTTAGAATTTTTCAGTCTAAATATAGATGACAATCCTTCAAACATTCCACCAAGAAAAGACCTTCCTTGATACCTCATCTCCCCTCCGTATTGAGCTAAATCAGACACAGCACTAATAACTGCTCCACCTAACTTCGCTGTACTAGCAACAGTACGAGCAATAGCTGACCATTTCGCTACAGCAAAATTTTCTACTGAATAAATACTCCCATCTACAACAGCCATATATTTTTCATATTGCCTACTTGATACTTTCGCAGAGTCTCTACCTTCTTGTGTTAGTCGAGTTGCAACGGCTTTTCTTATTTTTTCAAAGTTAGCTGCCGGCTTTGTACCTAATGTATCTATAATACCTATATTACGACCAGCAGTAGTTAATCCAGAAAAAAATGATTCATTAAGATTTCCTACTCCAAACATTTCGTTATAATCAAACCAATTATCAGCGTCTTTAAAATGCAATACCCTTTTCATCTGTGCTGACTTAGCGGCATTTTTTGCTGGTCTTGCTCCGTAACTAAACTCAGCCCCATCAGACTTTAAGTTTTCATTTTTTATTAAAGAGTTATACACAAACAACATAAACTCATCTATGTTTTCTACGTCAGCAAATGTTCTATCTTTGTCTATCTTGTCAATGACAAAGTCTCTCCATGCGCTAAAGTTTTTATTGTAATTTTGATCATAATTGTTAGCTAACTTAGAATCAGTTGATACGTCTGTTTTTCCTAATCTGTTAGCAGCGTCTCGCACTAAATATGGATCATGTGATTGCCTAACAACATAACCCCAAAGCTTACCAATATTAGCACCTCGATCATTTAATTTCATTCTAACCATTTCAGAATACTCATGCATAAGCGTTGCTAATTTGACTATCTCTGGATTTTTTTCCGTAATCACAGGTTTAATTCCTGTTTCCGCCTCGGCTTTAGTTGGTTGTTGTGCTAACTCATACATAGTTCTAGTAATTCTTCTTTGTGTATTTTGGTCAGCATCAGCAAACAGCTTCTCTACGCCAGCTTCTTTTAATCTAGCTGGGAATCCATTAACTAATTGGTTAACGGCTGCATGTTGCTGAACAGCCACTGAAGCTCTTGCTCCTTTCTTCTGATCGGTAGACCCTACTAAAATTGAAATTAAGCCTTCTTGTGGGTTTTTAGGGAACTCATCTAAAACATAATCAACCAAGGCCCTACCCTTTATCTCATCTTCTATAGCATTTCTTTTGTTAATTCTTCTTTGTAAAATAATTTGCGCTTGTACGTCTTGAGAGATTTTATCAACATTAATTTCATCAATACTGTTCAGCTTTAGCTCAGCTTGAGCAATCTTGATTTGATTGATAATTTCATCTCTTTTGACAAAACCAATAGAAGATTTATTTAATAGCTTTTCTACTCTTAGTAAACATTTTCTAGACATAATTACCTTCCATTCATACAATTAATTGCATCTTTTACTGCTAAATCCATTTCAGCAGACTTTGCATTAGCCTCATCTAGTTCTTCTGTCGCTAACTTTATCTCTGCTTCATTTTCATCAAACCTTAACGTTGGGCTTGACTCTCTTTTTTCTTGCAATCTTGTGGTTAAACTTTCTATTTCTGTATCAAAATCACCGTCTTGTTTGTTGACCGTATTGTTAACAGCTGTACTTGTATCTTGCTCTGCTGATGTGCTTTCCTGACTGACTCTATTGGTAGGTTTTGCAGAAGTGTCTGATGATTGCCTTAGTATAGGATCTGCATCTACAATAGGAGAAACATCTACTCGTTTTTCTAATAGTAAATCATTTAAAGATTTTTCTAACAAAGCCACTCTTGTTTTAGGGCTTGTTTTTTCTAAGTCCCTCATCACAGCAGAGTCTTCTGGGTAATATTCTGCATAAAGATTTATTTCCGCATCTCTATATTTACTAGCCTCAACTTCTCCTATAGCTTCATCTAAATTCTTTCTAGCTGTTCGTTGCCTCATCTTAAACTGTTTATTAAGGCTATAATCTTTTAACTTACCAGCACCAACATGAAGACCACCCCCAAGAATAGACCCAAAGGTAATATTTAAAAAACTATCTAATAATCCATAGTCAGCTTGCAAATCACTCGCTGCCCAAACTACAACTGGCTCAACAACGGCTGCACCTACAGCACCTTCTTTTATACCTTTAATTAATCTTGCTCTACCAAAACCTTGTCTTGCAACCATTTGAGCCATACGAGCCTGTCCAACAACTGGAATAAAAGCTGACGCTAAATTTATAGGGTCTAACATACTTATACCTAAACCTACACCAAAATTAGCAACACTTACTCCTATACCTTGTGGGCCTCTAGCCATAATACTTTGCCTTTCTCTTTCAGCTTGCTTTTCTTCTACAATAATATCAACAACAGATTGGCGTTCATCCTCTTCGAAAGATAATCCTAAATCTGAATATTGGTTGTTTAAATCTTCTTTTGGAATTAAAGGACTATCTTCTTTTAATGCTGCAGCTCTTAGCCCTATAAGATCAGCGGTTGATGATAAAGGATTTCTTGCCCAAGTTTCCTCAGCCATAGCTCCCATAGAATCACCAAAAGATTGAGCATACTGATCATAGCCAGACTCCATTGCTGTGCTACTTACGCCGAGACCAAATCCTAATTGAGCCATATTTGTTCCTTATCGTTTGGATTTGCCAAATCGCTTCTCAAGTTGTTTTTTTGTCATTGTAGCTTTTAATCTTGCATTTTTTTCACGACCCATACGCTCTAATCTAGTTTCACCTTCTGGTGCAGTTATATCTGTATCTGTAGTTGGGACAACTAAATCTGTGTCATTAAATTTAAAAGTTAATTTCTTACCTTCAGCGTTTTGTACTTCACCAAATTCTCCACCAAATAAAACAATACCAAAAACTAATCCAGTCCCATCAGCAGTATTTTTCCATTCACCATTTTCTATCATTTGAGTTCTAAACTCTAATGCACGCTCTTCTTCATCAGCAATATCAAGAAACGAACCAAAAGGAACGGCATTAAAGTCTGATAAATAAATGTCTTGTATTCTTGAGGCTTTATAAGCAACTTGATCAGGATCTATCGCTGTTCCATTATAAATGGTGGGAATAAAGTAAGTGTCTTGTAACTGAAAAGTGTCAGTGATTAACTTGGTAGCCTCATTAATAGCTTGAGATTGAGATTTGCCTGATTGCAGCTCGTTAAGAGAATAATAAGTTAAGGCATCATAGATGCTGTCCATTTTTTCAGTTGCCGCACTCTTATTTAATGGGTTTTGCATCATAACAACCTCAGAAAAAGATTGTAATTTAATTGCTACAGCCCTTGATACTTCCTTATAGCTTGTGCCTTTTAACCCAGCTACTTTATTTAATCTTTCTTGCTCTTCTGGCTCATCAAAACTTAAAAATCTTTCAGTAATTAGAGGGTTATTAAAGTAAGATGATAGCTCTGCTGTCGTCGGTAAGCCACCACCAACTAACTGTAACAAGGCTTGTGAGTTAGCATCTCCAAACCCTTGATCTATTAGTTGTAACATAGCTACTCTAGTCTTCCCATCACCATTCATATATGTTGTTACAAAGCCATTAACTTCTTGTTCAGTCATAATAGCTCCAGTATACTGCTCCTCACTTAAACCATATAATGGGCCATAAATTCCTAATTGATTTTTTCTTTTTTGTACTTGCCCGGCTAACACCTCTGGGTTAGACATATCTAAAGGCTCATAAACACCAGCTCTTCCCGTCATAGTCCTTACGGGGTCTTCTTTTAATTGGCTACTGACAGATTGAATATACTTAGTAAACAAACCAAAAGTCCTATTATCTTCAGGAGACTTTACTTTTGTTGTATCTTGCATATCTTTAGCCATATCATTGTAACTGGCTACCACTTCAGTATATGGCGTATTATTATACAGATCAATGTTATTAGAAAATGTTTCTAATGTTTTCCACCCCCTATACTCTTCTGAATCCCGGTCAATGTCTCTGTTAATTTTATCTTGTAACTCCTGAGGAATTGGCTGTAAAACTTTAATATATGATTCCCCATCTATTATATTAGCCCTAACCTCTCTCTGTTGTTGTTTTAACCCGGCATTTTCAATTTGAAGGTAATTACTAATACGACTAATAAATTTATCTTGCTCCAATATATTCTTGCTATTAAAATAGGTTGAATCGTTAGATTTATCTTTAGGAAGAGCTTGTAATACTTCATTAATCTCGCTACCTTTGTATGTAGCAGCAATATCTCGTGCAACGTGTTCATCTTCTATAGCTAAGAGTTTTGTGTCTAATACTTCCCTTAGATTCGACTGCTTCCTACTCATACTCAAAGAAGTGTCAGTTGCTACCTTGGTTATCGTGTCTTTATATATACGCTTTTGCTCTACAGTAGCGTCAGGGTATGCATTTAAATAATTGTTATAATCATTAACGTTATTTTCAATGGTTGTAACCCCATTAGCATAAGCAACCTGTTCTTTTCTTTCTTTGAAGATTACATCGCCTTGCAGATATTTGTTTCTTGCTGATAGAGCTGCATTAGCTCCATATTGGACAGCCATCTCTGGGTCGATACCATTAAAGAACTCTACTTGAGCTTGTATTGGCTCTTTTAACTTCCCAAGCATTTCTTCAGTAGATTCAATCCTACCTAAACGGACTTCTTCTAAAATATCATTCTGATACTTCTGTAATTCAATGTTTAGTTCACCAGCAATCTGCTGACCTAATACTTTAGTAATAGCTTCGTTATATACTGTTCCCCCACTCAAAAACCTTTCAATAGGATTTCCACCAGTATTGCGTGCCTGGTCAAGTTGCTCTTTGGTTACGGGATTGCGTATAGCCTCCTCAATAGCTGTGTCTTGTGCATACTTATTGGCTTCTTTCTGCAAATACTTTTGAGCGTCATTTAAAAACCCAGTAACACGTTCATTGGAAGCAATCTGTTGTGAAGTAGCCGCAGTAGTAAGACTTGGCATACCTTTAAATGCTGTGTTGGTTGCTTTATATCTTGGGAGCTGAGCCATATTAGACGCCTACCTTTGATTCTTCAAATAGTTTGTATGCACTTCCAACATAACCTAAGGCTTCAAACTTTGAGCCACTTACCGCAACATCTCCGGCGGTTCTTAATAAGGAAGCTTCAGCAGACGCAAAATTGTCTAATGAGTCTTGGTTAAACTCTGCTCTTTGTATATCACGTAAATAATCTTTCTCATTAGTTTGTGTTAGTAACTTAACAGAGCCATCTAACCCACTAACGCCTCTTGCGTAACCAGATGCAATAGCACTGGCATTTACCGCCATTATTCGCCTAGTTCTCTCATTAGCATCTGTAATCCAATTTAATCTATTAATTTCATTTTGTGATTCAATTTGCAAAGCCTGCATTTTATATTGTTGCTTCATTGCTTGACCTTGCTGTAAAGCTCCTATCCCCTGTAGGACAGATGTTCCTGCTGAAATTAGGCTAGTAAATGGCTTAACAGCATTATACACGCTAGATAGCGACCCAAAGAAGCCTGCTCCTCCTCCACCACCAATTAATGCAGGAGAAAAAGAACCTACCGCAGCCATAGGTGCCGCGACTGCCGCTGCACTTAATAAAGCTGGCGTCATCGCTGTACTTGCTGCCATTGCTCCACCAAAGGCACTAGTTGCTGCTGGTACTGCTACTGGTAAACCCATATCCTATGTCCCTTGATTAACTGATACTTTATATTCCAGACCTAGTAATGTTAGTTTTAACGGAGAACTTTGTGTTACCGTTATTTGACCATTATTACTATACCCAAGTATACCATGCAACGTCTTCATTCCTGTAAACTCAGGAACAGACTCATCTAATGCTTCCGTCCCTAGCGACCTAATAGGAACTAAATTATTATTTATTACAATATTCTGCGTTTTGTATAGCAAGGCATTGACCTCAACAATACGTTTTCTAAATCCAATTCTTGTTCCTGATTGCATCTTCACTTCTGTTGGCATAGTCTTAATCTCAACAGATATTGGTAAGCCACACTCGGAACTTACTGTTGGTGGATTAACAAAAGTTACTGTTCCTCCGGCACCGACTACTTGGTCAAGCTCAACATAGCCGTCAGAAATACAATTTACAGTCGCTCCAACTAAATGAGACATATCGGCTGTTGCTGAGGTTGTGCCTACAACACCACAATCTGTTAAAGAATCACTATCAAACACTTCAAGGTAATATTTAGTAACCTCATCGTCATCCCTAGAAACAACAGTATAAATGTCAGTAATGTCTACCCCAACATCAAGAAAAGATCCTGTGGTGGTAAACTCGGTTGGGGCTATAACGTTCTGTGATCGAAGTAAAGAGTAAGCAGTAATCGATCCGTCTGTCTCATTTGTTAGTAATAATAAATCATTTTCATCTGTAGCTACGGCACGCCTAATATCCATATTGGATGGATTCTTTAGTAAATGCCCACTTAATAATGATACTTTAGAACTCTCATAAGATAAGGTGGCATCAGAATAAGCAATCTCTGATAAAGCTTTACCTTGTCTTTGTACAAATAATATACCTGATTCTAATTGCTGTACTCGTATTCCTTCTTTTGAACCACTGCGAGAGGTCGTACTTAGGAAGAAGTTAGATGGAGTTATTGCAACTAAGCCTTCTTGAGAAACAGCGAATTCTCCACCAGTGGTAAATATTTGTAAATCACGTCCAGATATAATGTCGGTAATAGCATTAAAGGTATTAGTGTCTAGCGTTGCTTCTACAGCATCATCGTCTAAAGCTTCTACTGGCTCAAAATCAAAAAATAAACCAACTTTAGATCCCCATATAGTAGAAGGTCTTGACTTACTACCACCAAAATATAGTCGCCCTTGATGGAATGTAACTGTTCTAGGCCATCCTTTACCAACAGACCACACATCTTCATATCCAGTTTCTAATTCCCAATCAGCGTTAGCAACTGCTGACGTATCAAAGAATGGAAACTCAGTAACAACATTAACCACTGTAGTTGATGTTACCTCAACAATTCTTGCTCGCCCTTGTGGGGTTACATTAATATATTGCCCTACATGACCCGCCACAAATACAGCGCCAACTGATGTTAGAGTAACTTTACCAGTTACCTCACTAGGAGTTAAAGTTCCAGCAGATGACGTATCAAATATAGCTAATGTAAATGCATAATTAGGAATAGAGCCAAATGCTATGGTGCTAACAGTCCAATCCGCATCAGATACGCCACGAACTATCTTTCTAGGAGCTAAGTCCTCATGCACTAATATTAATGTGTCAGCAGATTGTGTCCAACACATATTAGATAAGTAAGCACTTCCAATGCCTGTACCTGTTTCTGTATGAACTAAAGCTTTATTTTTATATACATACATTGTGTCGTCAGTAAAACAAAGCATATAACTGTCTGTAACTGAAAACTCAAAAGAAACTAGGCGAAGCCCATCTGCTGGAGTGCCAGCTAATTCATTAATAAATTTAGTTCCAGGTCTGCGGGTAACACCACCTTGCGGTTGGCATATCACATTCCTAGCAGTTTCTAGTCCATTGTTATAAGAGTCAATATCCACTCTTGATCTAACAAGTGGGTCTAGCTCGCCTGAAGTAAAGTTGGTTTGTATGTCAACAAAACGAGCCATTAATATCTCACGCTAATTAACGAGAAGTCCTGAAATCCGTTAGTTGGTTGTCCTTGTCCATCTATATTCATAGCTTGGCGCATGTATCCACCACGACCATTCTCTCCTGGAGTTCCTTGTGCTACCGTTCTCCAGTAGTCTGTCTTTTCTATTTGGTCTGTAATAGGCATCGCTAAGTGCCATGCTAGTTGATACTTCATATTTTGTACAAAGTAATGAGGCATCTCATATTCTTCTACAGCATATTGGTAGTCAACATATACCTCGGTATAGTCAGTTAATAGTTTACCTCCCATTAACCTATAGTTTCTTTGTGGCGTTGATCCTGCCTGACTACTAATGAACACCGCTCTTGGTGTACCTATCATGTCAGAAGGTAGTGCATATTCGTATTGATATTCTGTTGTTGGTGTGGTAATTAACCTAGCTAATTGAACCTTCTTGAATGAGAAAGACCAAGGATAACTTGCTATGGTTTTATTTCTAATATCTGGATATAAGCTATTACATATATTAGCCTCATCTGTCCCTTCTGTAAAAGACGATATAGGACTTGCTCCAAGCATTAATAATGCATCAGAACATATTGATAGGGATGTATCTCCAGAAGCCATTTACTTTCTCCAAATGTGCAAATAGGTGAGAGTATAAACCCCCACCTTCTGCATTAATACTATTACTTAGTCAGCGTCAGCTACTGAAACAGTAGTGCCGTCTGATACATCAACTACACCATCTGCATTGGATAATACTACGACCAATGTTGCGGTTGGAGTTTCTGTATCTATAACGTACATCAAGTCATGTACTTTAAGCAAACTTGATACGTCATTAAAATACCCCGATGTGTTCACAGTCGCAATTGCGTCTGCTGATTGGTATGTCCACATTTGAGGAGCGTTACCAGCTTTTGCTTGAGCGCCAGCTGGGCTTAGTCCATCATTACTGTAAGCCATGTTTATATCTCCTTATTTAAGATTCATCTGAAAGAACTTCAACAATGCCTTCGCCGTCAATTGCAACAGAGCAAGCAGATAACATAGCATTCACAAGGAATGATGTTTTTTCTGGAACATAGTTGATTTCTGTTTTAGGACCAATGCCTTCGCCATACCCAATAGCATCTCTATGAAATGCGAGTACAGAACGAACGCTAGAGCCATCAACAGAAACGCCACCTTCAGCACGAGTACCCATAGTATGGAAAGTAAAGCCTAAAAATGTATTAAGCTCACCAGATACTAAAGCACGAACTGTATTGAAGTCAGCAGAAGTTACTGCTGTTTCTGCAAGTAAGGATGATAAGTTGTTAGCATGAAGAACAATATGTCTGTTTTCAGCTGGAACGTTATTTGCATCCAATGTTTTCTTAGCAGCGCGAAGTTTAGCAACTGTTAAGTCTGTACCGCCAGCAGCAATAGTAGAGCCTTTACCTGCTAGAAGTGCATCAAGAATAAGTTGATCTTGTCTACGACCAATAGCGCTCGCTACTACTTGAACTAGCTCTGATCTTTCTTCAAAATTAACTTTTGCTTGCATGAAAATGTCAGAATACTCTGCAGCATTCCAATCTTCCATAGTTCCGGTG
>Ga0222663_1000529_pt1 | contig 12913 bp, 13 predicted proteins | sample AntAcemetagen602_FD_179852 | JGI IMG/M metagenome (GOLD analysis project Ga0222663, IMG submission 179852) | Saline water microbial communities from Ace Lake, Antarctica - #602 | ecosystem: Environmental > Aquatic > Non-marine Saline and Alkaline > Saline | place: Antarctica: Ace Lake... | reverse complement strand
AGGGAGCCGCATTCTGGAAGGCTCAAAAATCACAAGCAACCCTGGCAGATATATCGAAGGAGAGCTCGGCCCTGCGCGTTGTGGGTGCGCTTGCTGAAAGTATTGTCGGGCGACCTGCCACGCCAGTGAAAAAGCCTGGTGAAAACGGGTCATGGGGCTCCGTCGCGCAGTGGCTGGCCGGCCGCTTCAACCGCTCTCCATAAGCGATTACTCTGAAGAGGTGACTTCACAGCCCTCTGTCTACACCAGGACAACCCTTTTCGATCGCCAAGTGGCATGGCTCTATCAACTTGTCAGCGAAGGCCAGCTGCTTGCAGATCTCGCTTTTGCCGACATCGTGGTTTGGGCTCCCACCCAAACCGGAAGTTTTGTTGCAGTGTCCCACCTTCGGCCTTCCTCCGCTGCCACACTTTTCTATCGAGACGTTGTGGAAAGCAACATTCGACCCGAATGGTTGCCGTCTGTGTCACAGGCGTATAGCGAAGGAGTCATTGTTGACTTACCGGTGTCAGAGGCTTATGAAGCGGGACGAACACGGGTGAGAGCGGTTCCCGTGAGAAGAAAGGATCGCTCCGCAGGCTCGCCATCAGAGGAAATTATCGCCGTGCTTACCAGGCATTCGAACCTCAGTGATTCACGAGTGCCCAGTAGACAAGAGTTAACTTTTGACGCGTGCGCCAATGACCTCTTTGCGATGATTGCGGAGGGCTCATTTCCCGACCCCGATGCTCCCAGCGCACCAGCCCGAGGAGCACCCCGAGCGTCTGATGGGCTCATCAAGCTGGATACCGCTGGCACCGTGACTTTTGCCAGCCCTAACTCCCTGTCAGCTTTTCGCCGAATGGGTTTCCAAAACGAGTTGGAAGGAACTCAACTCGCGGAGGTCACGGCAAGCATGATTGCTGGCACGTTGATTGTTGACGAGACTCTTCCCCTCGTGGTGACGGGGAGGGCTCCCTGGCGCAGTGATATCGAAAATCAGGGCGTCACCGTGACCCTGCGAGCTATTCCCTTGAGAAAGCAAGGGGAGCGGTTTGGGGCAATTGTTCTTTCTCGCGACGTCACCCAGGTGAGATTGCGGGAGCGGGAAATGATCACCAAAGACGCCACCATCCGGGAAATCCATCACCGGGTCAAGAACAACTTGCAAACTGTCGCCTCCCTTCTGCGCATTCAATCCCGCAGGACTCATAGTGACGTGGTGAAGGACGCGCTCAGTCAGGCAATGCGCAGGGTCGCAGCCATTGCTGTGGTGCACGACACACTGTCCGAAGGCCTTTCGCAGAACGTGGACTTTGACGTGGTCCTTGAACGAGTCTTGATGCTTGTCGCAGAAGTTGCTTCGGGAGGCCCCCAGGTGATTAAGCCGCAGAAAAAGGGAGCCTTTGGAATTCTTCCCAGCGAATATGCCACCCCCCTTGCGTTGGTCTTGACTGAACTGGTCACCAATGCTGTTGAACACGGGCTGAAAGGGTTAGAGCATGGTGAAGTTGGGGTCACCGCGACCCGTCAAGAGGGTGAGCTTGTCGTTGTTGTCCACGACAGCGGTGGTGGGCTCCCAGGGGGAAAGGTCGGAGATGGTCTTGGTACTCAGATTGTAAAGACACTGGTTGAAGGGGAATTGGGCGGCACCATCTCGTGGGCTAGTGACAGCCGTGGAACACGCGTGGAGATTCAGATACCATTGCGATTTCTTCATGAGAAGGAAACCCTCCAAGGAGTTCCTGTCGTTTAGAAAGTATGACTCGCTCGTCAATCATCGTTCAGGTTGGGGCGGTGATGATGGTGGCGTGCACTCCCCATGGGCCATATGGAGAGCGCCTGGACACAGATTGGGGAGACTTTTGTCGACCGCAATCTGGTTGAGACCGGCGCTTGCCGGACTCCGGGAATATTTTTGGATTACGGGAACGCAGTGCCTCACGTGAAGTTTGGAAATACACTGAAGCTATTCCGACGCCTACAAGCGTCGTCGTCGTCGTCGTTAGTAGTAGGGGTCCTCGAGATTTCGATTTCGGACCGGTGTGCAAGGGACTCCCCAGGCCACAGTGAGGTCGGGAATATCCTTTATGACGAGGGACTTTGCCCCCACGACAGAGTCTTTACCGATGTTTCTCCCCTGCAGGATTCCAGTCTGTAGTCCGACCATGCTCCGTTCTCCAATGGACACGTCACCACCGGATCGGGCACCGGGCCCGAGAGATGCAAAGCTGTCCATCGTTGCATCGTGATCGAGCGAAGACCCGGTATTCAAGATTGTTCCAAACCCGAGTACAGCGCCAGGCCCCACTGAAGACTGAGCAAGGACGACGCACCCAGGAGCAATTTTTGCAAGAGGTGAGACCCATGCAGTGATATGGATTACGGTGACGAATCGCGCGTGGGGATAGGAGTCCATAACCTCCGCCGCTAGCCGCGACCTGATAAAATTGGTGCCTATTCCGAGGGCAATTTCTGTTGACTCCAGGTCGATTTCATCGAGTGATTGGAGCTCCTGAGAGCCAGCATCGGGCTCTCGGTCTCCCGCTAATCGTAAAAAACCTACGACGGTGAACCCGGCCGACCCGGCTGCATCCGCAACGGACTTTGCGTGCCCGCCATCGCCAAGGACGACTACTCGGCGGAGGCCTGCCTTCATAAATTTCCTCGCCATCCTGCGCCGGAAGAGCAGCTTGGCATGGCGTTGGGGCCTCTAAGAGGCTCGCCGCGCGCGGGCGGCACGCCTCTTGAGCGCACGGCGCTCGTCCTCGCTGAGTCCACCCCACACACCAGAGTCCTGGTTTGTGTCTAGGGCATATTGCAAGCAATACTCCGTGACCGGGCAGTGAGAACATACGGCTTTTGCGCGGTCGATCTGGTCGACCGCTGGGCCAGTGTTGCCTACGGGAAAAAACAGCTCCGGGTCAACAGTTAGGCAAGCAGCTTTATCGCGCCAATCCATAATTACTCCTTGGGTTTGTGTTAGAAAGGGAAGCATCTACATCGAACCGCTCGTGGAATAGAGATTAACGAGGGAAAGAACAAGAAACAGGTCAAGGACGACATCGTCTTCACAAGAATCCCACGAAATCCCACCTTAATCAAGGGTTATACGAAGATTTCATGGACGAATTCCCAGTATCGGTGGTTTCAGTCCAATGACGTCAATACAGTGAGGTACCTCAAGTTTCCAGAACGGATGGATTGGGCCGTCGCCTCACCATATGGGGGTGTGTGGCGCCACCACCTGGGTGGAGGCTTGCCTCCATGAAAGGGGAAAACTCGATGGCCGCAAGGCACCACGTAACCGACAGGCTCCGCGCCGCTGACCCACAAGGCGCGAAGTCCGACGAAAGATAAATTTCGGATGAGGTGATTGTGACCTCCTGAATGTGTTGCTTAAGCGCACGTCGAATGTTGGCCGGTGGGGCGGCAGACCTTTTTGACTGGATGAAAGCTGGTTGAGTGCCAAAAGGTACCGGGAAGACTCCCGACTGCTCCGGGGGCGCTGTTCGGGCTTTCGAGCCAAAGATTTCACCGTACTTCCCGGCAACTCATTGGTCATGCGCTACCTGCGGTCGTCGTTGACAGTATTTTTAGGGTTTCGAGTACACTTCGTGAAGGAAAAATTGCCGCTTCTTAAGGGGATAGTTTTGTGCTTGACATGAATCGCTACGATCAATTTCGGGGATTCATTGCGTCCGCGGGAATAGCGCTTCTCTGGGTGTTCTTAATTCCTCAGGTCCGCGACGAGGTGAATCTGATGGTTGTAACCGTGGTGTGTGCCGCGGCTGCTCTGGCCGTAATCCAAGATTTGAAAACGCTTCAGGATTACCGTTTCGTCGTTTTTTTACTCGCGCCAGTGGGTTTTCTTTTGGTGCTAGCCGTAATCACGTCGTTGGTTCGAATGCCCGCAATTTCGAGCCTTCGGGAGGTTTTACTTGTCCTGGTAATTTTTCTCGCGGGATGTTTTTTTAGCATAGTCGCGGGACTACGCTTCACTTTGCTTGGGGTGTTGGTGGGTGCTGTCGCTGTCGCTGCCCTCAGCTGGTTTCTGTATGTTGACGATTTTTCGTCGATAGATAATTTTTTTCGCTCAGCAATCGCAGACGGCGGTTTCAGCGGCAACCGGGCAATTGAATACGCGAGTTCCCTTGCGGGAATTGCAGCGGGGGTCTCTCTCCTACACAAAAAGCGCTTGAGCTTTTTCGCTCTAACACCGCCGATAGCTTTTTTGGTAATGACCTTAGTTTTTTCGGGTTCTGTGACTGCTCTAATTGGATTGATGGGGACTATCTTTGCCGTTTTTCTGCTACTTCTTCGTGAAACGCGTTTTGAGCGTGTGGCAGGGATCCTCGCCCTTGGGGCGAGTATCGCTTCGGGTATTTTACTCCTGCTTGTGGTGACTCTGCGGGAGCAAGCTTTGGTGATTGTTTCGGTTTTTGACAGTCCTCGTGACCTTGAGGCGCGTCTATTGTCCTGGGCGTCAATGCTGAAAGCCTTCGATCCAGCGGGGGCATTTTTTGGCTACGGTGCGACATTTTGGCTCGAGGGGTCTGCGGTTGGGGACCTATCGAACGAGCCACTCAAGGCGGAAAACTATGGCCCGTTTGATATTTCACACTCTATTTATCTCGACACATTGGCAGCTTTCGGAATCGTGGGGGTGATCATAATTGGGGCGCTGATTTGGGGTGTCCTTCGCAAAGCTGATGGCGAGCGAAAAGCAGCGCATCGATGGACAGAACATGCCGCACCGTGGATTTTTGCTACCACAATCGGAATCGCGGGCATTACCGACAGTTTCCTTGCCTATCGACCCGCTGGCTGGCTGTTGTTGGGCTTGCTCTACGGTGCTTTTCTCGGTCGCATGGGGTTAGAAGAGGTGTTCGTTAAGAAGGTCGCCGAAAAACCGGCCGAGAGAAGGGCTGGATCTGTGGCGGGCCTGTGAGCGCCATGTCTTTGAAGCGCTGAGCTCCAGGATGTGTTGATGATTTGCAGGGCGGAACTGATGGTTGCACGAGTGCAAACCGCCTCCCGTCATGTTCCTGTTCGTTCAATCGTTAAGCTCGGCTACCGTCTTAGTTCAAGATGGGATTGCATGTATTCGAATGCTCACAGCCCCGAATCCCCTGTGGGCAGTGACTTTTCTAACACCAAGCCCGTCACGGTGGTGATTATGGCTGATGGTCCTCGCCGGAGATTGCGCCCGCTCTCCAAACACACACCGAGACCGATGACCCGTTGGTGGCAAAGCCACGTGAGAGCGAATCATTACGGCAGCAAGCGAAGAAAGTGTTGGGGATTTTGTGCTGGCTGTCAACTATTTGGGTGAGCAGATAGAGGAAAACTTCGGGGGCCCAGGCTCTGGGGTCACCATTTTGTATCTCGAGGAAGACGAACCGTTCGGAACGGCCGGTACGCTTTCCCCATTTCCTGACGCCGCCCTATTCTCTTGTTGGTCTCACTGGCGAAGCGCTCATGCAAGCTCATCTTTGCGGAAGGCATGAACTCCATTTAGCAGGCGGGACTCAAATGACGCTCGAGGTCAAAGTATTGGAGACCCGGTGTGCTGTTCGCGTTTCTTAGGTTGTTGTTGGGCTTGGAATGCTTCCCCGACGAAAATAGGTGGCAAATTTCTGCCCAATCAACCATGTTGGGGAGCCTTCATGGCGGTAGGTAGCCCAATTTTCGGTGTGCGTTAAGACCAGGACGAAATGACAGCCCGTCTCAGACATCAATCTCTTTCAAACTGGAAATTCTCCATCGTTCGTAAATATCTTGCCAATACACAAATCATCTCCTGCTCGCGTCCATCTGCTGGGGTGGGATATTGATCAATCGACGAATTGGACTGAGAGCCATTATCGGGCCAAAGGATGGCACCCTTCGGTGAATCTAGGGAACGGGGCACAGTGAGTGGTTCTCAGCATCTCCTGCGGAATGGATTCCCCGGCTTCGCGAAAGTGTGTTCGGTGTGCGGTGTGTTCGCTTTCGCCCATGAGGGAGATCATGAAGCAATGATCATCCCGGCCAACCCCAGACGACTTGGCCTTTCATCCGAGTCGCCCAAACCGTCAAGTAACTTCGTGATTTGTCAAGGTAGCCTTAATTCGGTTTGGTCGCTAGATTGCCTAAAAAGATAGGGTTGAGCGATGCCAAACCTTTCTCCCGTGACGATAGTTGACTACGGCATGGGCAACATACGATCGATTGAGGCCGCACTCAAACATCTGGGATATGAGTCCCGGGTGTCCGAGGACCGCATGGTGATTTCAAGAAGTGAAATCTTAGTTCTGCCAGGGGTTGGGTCCTTCCCCGTTGCCATGAAGGCCATCAAGGCGAGGGAAATTGATGCAGGAATCCATGATGCCATCGCGAGCGGAAAATCCAAGATTATAGGAATTTGCTTGGGGATGCAGTTGCTCACTGAATCTAGCTCTGAGGACGGAGGCTCAGCAGGATTGAGCATAGTTGGGGGCGCTGTGGAGAGATTTAGCCCTCACGTGGCAGCGTCGCTCCCGGTTCCCCATACTGGATTCAATTCTGTTATCGCCCCGGAGGGCTCAGTTTTGTTTGACGGGCTGGCCCCTGAAACCGATTTCTATTTCGTTCATTCATTCCGGATGTCCCCGGGCCAATCAAACGCGTTGCTCGCAACCGCTACCTATGGGGAGAAGTTTGTCGCCGGGTTCGAATTGGGGAATGTGTTCGGGACCCAGTTTCACCCTGAAAAGAGTCAGAGCAGTGGTTTGCGTCTCCTCGCCAATTTCCTACGTTCTGAGCTCAGATGAAGAAGAGATTAATCTTCACACTTCTGTATGAAAAAGGGAGCTTCGTCCTCAGCAGGAACTTCAGAACCCAGAAAATTGGCGACGCCCGTTGGTTAGGGTCACACTACAATTTTGAGAAGGCGGCTCGGTTCATCGATGAGCTCATTCTTATTAACGTTTCCCGTGACCGGTCGTTTGACGAGCACTTTAGAGAGACGCTCTCCGAAGTGGTCTCTGGAGTTTTTGTGCCGGTCGCTGCCGGTGGTGGAGTAAGAACCATCGATGACGCTACGAGCCTGTTCAAATTTGGCGCAGACAAGATCCTCGTCAACCGAGCAATTTTTGAGGACCCCGACCTGGTGAGTACGCTTTCCCAAAGGTTTGGTCAACAAGCACTCGTGGGCTCCGTCGACGTGCGTCGGGCGGGCAGTGATTTTCAGGTGTACACAGACAAAGGAACCCAAGTGCAACCTGCTGATCGCGTGGGTGAGCTCGTATCTCAGGGCCATTTGGGGGAGTTGTATCTCAACTCAATTGACAGAGATGGAACGGGTCAAGGCATGGATCCTGGAATTGCTGGAATATTGGATAATTCTTTTCAAGTTCCCCTGATTCTTGCGGGGGGCGCCGGCAAGCCCGAACACCTCCTAAACGCCATAACGTTGCCTTACGTTAACGCAGTCGCAACGGCTAACCTGCTGAATTTTATCGGCGACGGATTGCGTAAGACTCGCGAATCAATCGTCAATGCTGGAGTTGAGCTCGCTCAATGGGAGTAACATGCTATTCGGTTCATAGTGCCTGGATCACAGGTATTGTGGGGGGGTGCTCATTTCGCTGAAAGACCTTCGCTGGTGTTCCCAATGCCTAGCCATGTCCACCCGGCCACGTATTTCCTTTGACGAAGACGGTCTGTGCAACGCTTGTGTCTGGACACAGGCGAAGGAGACCCTCGACTGGAACGAGCGTGAGGCAAAGCTGGAGGAGTTGCTAGATTCGCGGCGCAGTCTGGATGGGAGCTTCGATTGTGTCGTCCCTGTCAGTGGCGGCAAAGATGGTTCCTACGTGGCACACACACTCAAGAACCGTTGGGGGATGAATCCTCTGGCAGTCACCATCAAACCTCCACTCCCCACCGACCTTGGGGAAAAAAACCTACAAGCTTTTATTAGCTCCGGCTTCCCCCACGTCTCGTTAAGTCCAGACCCCCAGGCAATGAGGATTTTGAACAAACGTGGGTTCATTGACCTTGGTTTTCCGTACTACGGATGGCTGATCTCCGTAACGTCGGCCCCCACCGAAATAGCTGCTCGTTTTGAAGTAGGCCTAATTTTCTACGGCGAAGATGGAGAAGTAGAGTATGGTGGCTCCACCGAGACAGACACTGACCCTGAGATTAGCCTCGAATACACGAAGAGGGTTTACCTTGAGTCTGGCTACGACAAAGTTCTAGCCAACTCAAATTTGACTCCAAGCCAACTTCGTTTTTTTTCTTTTCCGAGCGCCGCGCTTGTAGAGCGTGCTTCCTTGAAGCAATTCAACTGGTCCTACTTCGAAAACTGGGATCCTTACCGGAATTATCTCGTAGCGAAAGAGTTTTGTGGCCTCCAAGAAGCCGAGCAATCTAACGCGGGGACTTTCACTAATTTTTCCCAAAACGACCAGTTCCTCTACGCCCTCCACACTTACCTGATGTATCTAAAGTTTGGTTTCGGGCGAGCAAACCAGGACGCTTCCATCGAAGTACGTCGAGGAGCGATGGACCGAGACCAAGCAGTCGAGCTAGTAAGAATCTACGATGGACAGTACCCAGAGGAATTTGAGAACATGTATTTGGACTACTTTGAGATGACTGCGGACGATTTTCACAAGGTTCTTGACAAGTGGACTAACCAATCTCTTTTCGAAATAAATGGTCGACTTCGTTCGCCTAAATTCGTGATTGTTTAGAGCACCGTCGCTCCACAGATGGGGTTCTTGTCGCCGGAGCCAAGTTGGAGCGTGGGCGTGGGGGTTTGCGCAGGAACGACCGGTGGTGTGGGAGGGACGTAATTCGCACTTCTTACTCAACTGAAACTCACCGATGTAACCGGCCGGATTCGGTCCGCGACCGAGACGCTTTACCAGGAGCTGATTGATGCGCAAGCAACTGCGGTTATCGGCGCGTGCTTAGTCGAGCATGCCAGTCGCCACACCACCCACCGCAACGAGGCCCGCGCCCCCTATCCCTGATCACCACGGCGGGGGTCGTTCTTCCCGGCGCTGCTGGAGCAGCGCCACCGCGTCGACCAGGCGTTGCTCGCAGTGGTGATGGAGGGCCTACATCCACGGCGCCTGTTGACGCCGGTCCAAAACAGGACCACTGTTCGTGGCTTTTTACCGTATGTGGCGCGGGCTGATGGCTTTTTAGGTGGTGGCTGGCAACTTTTAGCATGAGGAGGCGTGGCTCCTCGCGTGGGGCTAAGTTCGCTAAATCCCCCAGGACGGAAACGTAGCAAGGGTAACTAGGCTCTGGTGGGTGCGCGAGGGGTCCTTTTTGTGGTGGCAGATTATACGTTGGGGCTTCCGCCACCAGTATCTGCATCACCTCCGCAGAATAAGCGGTCGCGGCTTCGTCTGGAATTGGGGGCTCGTGCGCACTGCCGGATGTGTCAGAACAGCCGGGTGACCAGTAGCGTGTCGGGTTGCACGCCCTCGACCGAACTTATGCACGAACGGTGCCCGGCAGTAAACCCCGGCCAAGGTGCTGCACTTCGAACCAGACCCGGCATCTTCCAATGCCAGGCCAATTTTTCGCTACTATCAGTGCTATGGGATTTGGGGTCATGTTTCATCATTTTCACTCGCAGAGTCATTTGGAGCGTCCCGGTTCAATCTCTTCTGGTGAACTCGACCAGGTTCTGTCCCATCTAGAAGGAGAATTCTCAATACTGCACCCAGAAGATTTCCTTGGGCGGATGCTCGACGCCACGTTGAAAAAGACAGACATCGTTCTCTCGTTTGACGATTCTCTCTTGTCACAGTTTGATGTGGCTTTACCCGTTCTGGATGCACACTCAATTAAAGGACTTTTCAACGTCTACAGCTCGGTTTTTACGGGAGAACCTGATCCACTTGAGCTGTTCGCTATCTACCGGGCGTCGGAATTTGAGAATTTTGACGATTATTGGTCACGATTCTTGGATGTCGTCGAACAGCTCAAGCCCGGCATTCAAAGAATTCTTGAGGAATCATTCCCTTCGGGGTGGCTCAGCAACTTCCCATTTTACACCGTCAACGAGAGAAAGTTTAGATTTCTAAGGGACAGGCTGATCTCAAAAAAAGAGTACCTCAGTCTCATGTTCGAACTCATTTCCCAGTCGACCGGTTTTAGCTCGGAAGAAGCGATAAAGAACGCTTGGATGCAAAAAGAGCACTTGCAACTTCTGCTCGCCCAGGGTCACTCGGTAGGCCTTCATAGCCACACTCACCCTACAGGAATGGCTGACTTGCCCGAAGATGAGCAAAGGGCGGAGTACGTCGCTAATAAGGACTGGATCGAGAGCCAGCTAATGGTTACCCCTACGTGGGTCGCTCACCCCTGCGGAAATTACTCGGAAGCCACTCTAAAAATTTTGGTCGATTTAGGGGTTCGGGGGGGGTTGCGTTCTTCACTAACACCCGGTTTTTACGGTTCACCCCTTGAGGTGCCGCGCGAAGACCACTCGAACATCATGAGAGAGCTTCATGGGCAGTAAGAAAAGGCGATATCGGGCTTGGGAGGAATAAAATTAGGTTGGTACCCCTAGGTGTGACGCTATTTTAGTGCTCGGCACAACGAGGACCACTTGTACAGTGGAAAACGAATTTGAGGAGGATTAGTTGTCGGCCCATTTTCGCCTAGCCAGTCAAAGTGATTCAGGGCGAATTGTCACGTTCATAAAGAGTCACTGGCGCAGCGACCATGTTTTTGTGAAGAATCCGGAATTAATGGTCTGGCAACATAGTAGCCAGCAAGGCGAGGGTTTAAATTTCGTTCTGGCGGAGGCAGGCGGCTCCATTGTCGGGATACTGGGATTTATCTCGTTCCGAAGTTTTGATCCGTCGCTTGTGAGCGACACAATCGCTCTGGCCCTCTGGAAGAGAACCGAACAGGCTGAGCGGGGAACTGGTCTGCGAATGTTAACTTGGTTAATGGACCAGAAAGAACCCCGGTCAGTTATTGCTGTTGGGCTCAATCAGGCCACCTTGCCAATCTACAAATCACTGGGTTTTGCAACCGGATCGATGAGCCATTTCGCCCTTTTTCGCCAAGGCCTCGAGGTGTCAACCATTACGGGACAGAGAATAGGGCCAAAGCATAAGCGGGGGACAGGTCTAAACCTATTGACTCAAGAAGATAAACTCAGCGAAAATACAACGAGGTCCGTTGAGGGTTTCTTGTCCTCAAACCAACCTGCGAAATCTGCAGAATACTACCGGCACCGGTTCCAAGACCACCCGTGGTTTAACTACCAATTCGTCACACTCGGCCAGCATTCTTATGCCGAGGTGTTGTTGGTTTTTAGAACAATCGAGGTCGAGGGTGCGGTGGTCATACGGGTTGTCGATATCGCTGGAGATCTCAAACAATTACCCTTCGCAGCCAATGCTTTGGCCGAGGTCGTGAGTCAAGTTGGAGCTGAGTACTTAGATATTTTGGCCTATGGGATAGATGAAGTCGCGATGGTCAGCAATGGGTTTCAGAGTCGCGAAACCGATCCTGATCTGGTGATTCCAAACTATTTCGACCCTTTCGAGCTCAGGAATGTCGACGTTTTGTTCGCTTATACCTCGAACCAGACGGATTCAGATTCCTTCCATCTTCACCCCGCAGATTCAGACCAGGATCGTCCCAACCGATGAGGGCCCCACAACCTCCAGCCGCATTTGGACGCTTTTAGACACAGACGCAAAGGACCGACCCGCCAGCATTTGTGGGTGAAGCCCAATTGACCGGTCTAGTGCAACCTCCTCAAAACGGGGACATTTGAGAATTTTAGGGCACATCAAAATCTCCAACAAACCCAGGGCGGTTCAAGACATCCCCATGGGCACAGGTCACTTCCCGCTGAGTGGTGTGGTTTGTCAACACCGTGCGGGTCAGTTGTTCTAGCTTAGGCGGCGGCGAGTTCGGGGAGCATCACCGCCTCGTTGAGAACCTCGATCGGTTTGGTCATGGTGGTCAGTTCGAGCATGGAAGCTTCGGAGAAGTAGCGGCGTTCGCCGGCTTCCCATTCGTCATGTTGCTCGATCAGGACCGACCCGGAAAGACGCAGCAAGGCCGCCGGGTTGGGGAACACGCCGACGACGTCGGTGCGACGTGTGATCTCCTTGTTGACGCGTTCCATTAACCGGCTCTCGTTGTCAGGTCAAGACATTTGGCTTTTTCGGTGTCATCGACGGAGTTGGTGGAGGTGGGTTGTGAGGGCTGCAGCGGTGGCGGTGTGCCGGGCGGCTTCACTGTCCCAGCCTCGCCGTTCGGCATCGGCGCTGAGGCTCTGTATATCGTCCAGTTGGTCGGTGAGGGCGGTGGTGAACTCGGGACCGGTGGCGAAGTTGGCGCAGTTCTCGCAAATGTTCGCGTAGGAGCAGGCGCCGGCGGTCTCGTGTCGGGAGCAGTATCCGTGGGCGACCCGTGTTTTGATCATTTCGCTGTTGAGCCAGTTCACTCTGTCGGGAACGATGGGGCGGCCGACCGGAGTGAGCGTCAGTTGTCGGCGCATCTTTCCGACCGCGTCATCGTAGGCGATTCTCAGGGTCGGCGAGGCGAGGGTCGCGTATCGGACGGTCATTTGAGCGGTCGTGTGGCCCAACAACGCCATCAATGCTTGCAGGCTGATCCCAGCATTGGCGAGCTCGGTGGCCCAGGTGTGGCGGAGCTGGTGCGGTGTCACGATCAGGGCGGACCCCTCGGTGCCGCGGAGTTGCGCGTGGGTGCTGGCGACGATGAGACCGTTGCGGACCCGGGTCGGGCCCAGCCGTCGGCCGTGTTGGGTGAACAAGAAATCAGTATCGATGCCGGTCCGAGGGTGGGGCAGTGCCCGTGACTGCCCTCGGTGTTGTGTCCATTGGTCGAGGGCGGCCAGAGCGATCGCATCCAGCGGGACCATCCGCTCGGTGGCAAGTTTGCCGAGGGGAAC
>Ga0222663_1000528_pt1 | contig 12925 bp, 8 predicted proteins | sample AntAcemetagen602_FD_179852 | JGI IMG/M metagenome (GOLD analysis project Ga0222663, IMG submission 179852) | Saline water microbial communities from Ace Lake, Antarctica - #602 | ecosystem: Environmental > Aquatic > Non-marine Saline and Alkaline > Saline | place: Antarctica: Ace Lake | collected... | reverse complement strand
TACCTGGACGTAGTGGAGGCCATTAAGGCTCAATTTGGTGGAGCGCAATGGGCGCTCCAGAGCTACGGTGTTCTCTACGCTCCGGATGTTTTCGACGGTATCAAGGGCGCGTCGGGGATCCCCCGCAACGCGTTGGCCACCATATCCGAGACTGTCAACGGGTATTGGAACAATCTGCCCGATTCTTCGACGATTGATATGTTCCAAACCGCCGGGCTCCAACTGGGCAGTGGCGGCGCTCTCGACCGGACCGGTGTGAGATACCCCTTCATCGTCGGACGTCAGGGGCAAAACGCATCATTCCAGGGGCAGTCAGATGTCTACTTGGCCATTTCAACAACGCTCGCTGCGTGGATGACTGATGACAAATTCCAGGACACCATTGGAACGTATGCAACCGGAAACTGGGACACTGCAGCCCTCAGTACACCTGACCACACGCCCTTCCGGAAAAAGGATGCGCTGGGACCGGTCGCTTGCGCCATCGGCTTTGGCCGGGTGACGCTAGCAAGAGAAAAGTTTGTGGAGTACTCCTCCGAGCGCTTCGCGAGGGCCTGTATCGACCGAATCCTGAAGGCCCACACCGAGTCGGACCCCAACTTCGAAATCATGGACGAAGATGCCCACGTAATGGATATTGCGGAAAAGAACGAAATCGCTTTCTTCCATGCTTCGGGTATGTACGAACTCAACGATGACCGTGGAGAAAATGACCAGGTTATCGACGCCCTTCGTCCGACGAACGAGCTTGCCCAGCTAGCAAGTGAATACAAGTTCGAAATTGCCGGCAAGACTGCTGTTGGCCTCGACAAAAATGGTGGGCTCGATGTCGACACATGGCATGCGCGCCTGATTCAAGTCCGCACCGACCTGCTCCCCCGGGCGCTTAAGCGGGAGCGTGAGTTGCGCCAGGACAAAATGACGGCGTGGGCAAACCGGATTCAGGCCGATTTCCCCAAGACGGTGTCATCCTTCATTGCCGATTACGGGCTCAGGGTCACAGAAGAATTGGTGGCACGACTCGGTGGTGCCGTGACGCGATCTGCCGACCAACTCCGTAGTGAATCAGGGACTTATCGGGAGTACCTCAACCATCTCTCGAGCTATGTATTCGAGGAATTGCGGAAGGCGGGCGACTCCAACAGCCTCCGACCCGACAGCGACGCCGTTGTCGAAGCGCTCTCTCGGATTGAAGATTCTCTTTTGTGGGAGTCAGAAGCAGAACTGAGGGAAACAGCAGCAAATCTGTTGGTAGAGGTCCAGAAAGAATTCCTCAACCCTCTCCGGCTCTTCCTGCGGTCAAGTTTCGACGCACTTACCGGAAGCGTCCAAGCTCCAGAGAGAAGTGACGGCCGAGACAATGATTATCCTTTCTGGCCAGAACGGAACTCATCATCCGTTGCCAAAAAGTTCTACCCCAGCTCAAACGAAAAGATGCTGCTGGAAGCCGACGAGTTTGCTGGGGAATTTAGCCGGCTGGTTCAGGCATCCACAGAGTCTGACAAATACATGGACGCCATTCTCGCTGTGATGAACCAACAATTGGCTGGTTTTGAAGATCATGATTTAGTGTCTGTCGTTCAATCATGGAGTCCCACCACGTCCGCCGATCCGACCATGATGGGTGTCAAGGGGAAACGCCCCCAGTTCGCCATGGACAACGAGGTGGACAATTATCTCCACCGGGCCACGGAATGGATGTCCCAACGCGGAACCCCGTTTTATGCCTTCATCACCCAGAATCTCAAGGATTACTTGGACCCCACGATTCCACCGGCCGAGTACGCCAAGCGCGAGTCGAGATTCCTCGGTCACGTAAAAACTGCTTTCAAGGCAGCGGGGCCGTTGGTCTTGGTCGATTCGGGGCTTTTAGGTGAAACCCATGAATTAGCTGTGGGAGAAGACGACCGCTTGATTGTCTCGGCCCTTCCCTTCGGGAAGGACGCACCAGTCTATGAAGCTCTCCACAGTTTCTTTGTCGAAGAATTCTCGAAGGTCCCCTCGAGCGTCCCGGGCCAAGGCAATAACATCAAGAGCGAAGTCGATAAGTTCTTCCGAGACCAAAATGTCGACAGTATCGAGTTCTTCTCCATGCAGGGCTACCCCATTCAGCCCATGGTCATGTCATCCATGATGAAGCCCATTGCAGCAGCCTGGCAATCCCAATCGACCACAGCCTTCGGGCGAACCGAATTCTGGCGCTGGGCGCGCTCGCGGCTGTTGCCGGCAGCCGTGCCCATGGATGTCGAAGCGTTTCGGTCGATTCTTCGAGGGTATTACGCCGCGAAGTTCATGGGAATACTGAGCAAAACAGACGATCCCGATCTTGGGCCCAAATTCGAGGTCGAGACGAAGGCCGGAGGAAAAGTTCCCTTCCCTCACCCCCTTCTCCACGCGGGCAAGCTCAAGAACGTTGATGATTCTGCGGCAATTATGGAATCCAGCATCATTGCTACAGCACTCTGCTCTGCCTATGGAAACCTCAAGCCGCTCGAAGCCTATGGGCGCCTCAGGGAGCTCGGAGGAGAAGAGAGCGAACTCAGCTACGAGGTGGAAGCGCTCGTGCGGGATACCAGTGGATCCGGCGGGAACCCCAATGACAGCACCGCCCTGTTTGAGCGAAAGCAAACCGGGATCACCTGGTTTGACGAGCAAATACAGAAATTCGACACGGATCTTGGCCAAAGCATGGCCTCGAAAAGCGTCTATGAATTCCCTGTGGCGTGGGAAATCCAAGACGAAATCCGCGACGCACTTCGAACCCTACGCAGTCTGATTTCTGAACTAGAAGTCGCGGATTCGGGAATGACGAAATCGGCTTATGGCAAATAGCGGCTTCTGGCTGGATGGGAAGGCAACGATCGTTGTCCTCCCTAGTGGAGACGAAGGCAAAGAACTCTTCCACCTTGCAGAAAACTGGTCCGAAGTGGGACTTCTCGGCCCCGCATTGTGGGTGGAGCCGAAGCGGGTCTCAACTCCGGAGGGTGAGCCAGTTGTGGTCGAGGCGGTCGTGCTCGGCAACGACCGCTCCGGCAACCATGTGCAAATAGCTGTAGATCTGTTCGAACAGCTCGCCAAAGAGAATCTGAACACCATCCGGCTGATTCAAGTGAGGTCTGTCCGACCTTCTGTTGAGTTTGACGAGATTCAAAACACTGTCGCGCGGCTTGTCGAAGACGCCGTGTATTCCGTGATTCCAGCGGGTGATACCCGGGACAACCGCAGGGTCTATATGGGCTTTCACGTGATCAATCTGATCGCAGCGCCCTCGTCACACACCGTTGAGCAGCGCCTTCACGAGGTGCTCTCAAGCGGGGGAGGTGCCACCATCGTTGCCTCACCGGAAGACCGCTCCAGCCCGTGGTCCACGGACGCCTTCGTGCGCAACGGGAAGAAGTTCGTGGGTTTTGTTCTGATGCACCTCGCGACCGCTGGAGGCCTGTGGAAGGGGTTGCCAGTGGGAACACTGGAACTCTTCGAGCGCGAAAACTCTGCCGGTGAATCTGTTTTTCTTTCCCGGGTTTTCGTGTCGTCGGTTCTCACCGATGGGCTTGCGCGTCGCGTCTCTGCCCAGGTTCTAGAGGACGCGATAGATCCCCGCGTGAAGCACACCGTTGCGCCCTCAGGTTCGGCATACATCGAGGACAACGTCAAGGACGAATACATCGACTCGATGGTCAATTATTTGATGAAGCTCGATGACGCAGTCTTGGATTACCACCAGCCCCCCACACTCGAGGACCCTGACAAGGCCAATATGGGGATCTGGCAGGCTCTCGTGGCTTTTTTTGGGTTTGCATGGACCAAGTCCCTCAGAATTCCCTACTGGGCCTATCGATTTGTCCGCAACATCTTCGCCCAGGGTGTCCAAAAACGGCTCCAAGGAAAAGACGGCTACGCCGATGTGGAACGTGAGCTGCGCGAAGAGCCGCTCGACATGCGCGACCGAGTGATCCTGACCCGTCAAGGAATGTTAGAAGAGCGAGAACGTGCAGCTCGCAAGGCCAGTGCCGCCCCCGTGCGGTTGAGCGAAATTCGCTCAACCCCCTATTTGTGGTCCAGCATTCGGGACATGGTGTTTGGCTCCCTTGATGGTGGCGCTGACCTCTCGGAAAAGGGCTTTCCCCGGGTCGACACGACAATTCGTCCTGTCTTTCGATCGCCAGAAGAGCTCTTCCCCAGCCCCGACGCTGTTTTTGCTCTGACCCAAAATGCTTCCTTCCCTCAGGGCATGCCGACAAGCATTGACTGGGATAACTTTGGCGACGCCTCTGACATTGGACGGCAGCTTGCGAAGTGGGCCAAAGAATCAGAGGAAAGCATCGACAGAATCAACACCGATTTGGGCGATTGGGCCATGGAGCGCAGTGACATTGGTAAACGCCTCGATGAATTAGAACCTCTTCTTCGCGAGCACGACGCTCTGACCGACCTCGATGATGGGGCGGTGAAAATAATTAGCATTGCCGAGGCTAAGCGGATCGACAAGGCCTCGCTAGCAACCCCCAGGGCCGAGGTGGTACCAGAGGAATCCGATTCTGAGTCTGAGTCAAGCTCTGAGCGCGCTGAACAGCCGGAATCTATCACTCTGGAACAATCGGTGGAAGCCCTCGTTCGTGAGTATAAGACTCTCAGTTCCAGGGAATCCACTTTGGCATCTGCTATCCCCGAAGCGGAGAACTCTTCTCTCGCGGCGCAAGATGAGGCAGCTGAACGCGCAGAAGTTGTTGAGGAGTTTCGTCAGTGGCAATCCAGCACGGATCGCTCCTTATTGTGGAAGCTTCGTTCTCGAATGGACCGCGCACTTACTCAGGGCCAATCTGACTTAGCGAAGTTCCAGGCTGCGCTGGAAACCATCGAGCCTCACACCATCGGAACCCTCACGATTCTCCGGCGGAAGTTTCACAAGAGCCTCCTGATTACCCATGGGATCTTGTTTGCCCTCGCCGGTATCGCAGCAGGTATTGGTTGGTCACTGTGGGCGACAGGCGATAACCAGGTGGACTCGCTCGTCCCCATCGCCACTCAACAACAAGCCGGACTGGGTGAAATCATCACGCAACCCTTGGCTCCCACCAAGGCAAACCTCCCGGTCCTTTCAGGCGAGGCCGCCTCCGTGGCGTCCACGCTGTCGACAGATTTGGTTGAAGCCCAGGCGGCACTTGTCACAGACCCCAATGATCAGGAAGCCCAATCAAAAATTGAAACTCTGGAGCCCCAGATCGAACAGGTTCGGGATTATCAAAACACCCTCACAACTTTGGTTGCCGCCCACGGAGTAAGAGATCTTGGCTCACAAATTCTTTTCTGGACTGCCGTGGCAACCCCGCTGGTTCTGCTGACCAGCCTTCTTCTCTTGTTTATCCCCTACTACCGAAAGTGGTCAGCCTTTGAGCGTGCTGTCGAAGTCCAGCTCACCAACCTGGAACGGATAGAAAAAGGTACTCAAATCGCTCGCAGTGAGATTCAGCGCATCACTGCACTGCATTCCCAAGGAATCGAATGGCTCAAGATCCTCGCAACCGTGACACACCAGCCCTGGGAAGTGCGACCATCATGGCTGGAATCGGGACTGAAGACGCTGGACTTGGATGCTCTTCCCTACGCCATGCGCGTGGCGCAGGCCGATGAAGGTGACCATGCTTCTTTCGCGACTCTCTTAGATGCCGCCCAAACCAAGCTGGGGCAGCCCGGTTGGCGACGCCAGGCCTTTGATCGCCTCGTGAAAGCAATACAAGATCACACGGGAAAGAGCGCCAAAGCTTTCAGCCTTGATTCCCTCGACCGCGATCTGCCCCACGCGTCAAACAACTCCAGGGCCCACCTTCAGAAATACATGAGCAATAGCACTATTTTGCAAAAAATCGCCGTGACGTATTTGAAGCCACTCATTGAAGACCTCCAAGGGAAAGCGATGGCTAACGCGAGGCCCGAAGTGGTTCAAGCTGAAGAAGATCCACTCCGTGAGTTCCGCGGTGACATCGAAGAAATTGATGAATATACCAACCGGCAAAAGTGGGACGACTTCCTCAGTCACACCCTGACACTCAACAATGGTGAAGCGGACCCGGTTACTGCGCTCTCGGCGATGTCGATTGCGCCTGAGCGCGTGATGGAGGGAGAGCACGAAAATGTCACCTCCTACGCCCTCGTCCCGGAACATGTATACGCAAAGCTCGACCCGGCTCTCTCGGCGGGTCTTTCGGCAAAAACGTACGACTCGAAAGTAGCGAGACCTCTCGATTCAGTCATTCGGGTGGACATTGTGGGACCGATCAATCTTCGAGCTCTTCGAGTGGTATCGGGCCATCGCGCCAGCGCCGTGGCAGTAGAAGACGATGATTCATCCCAGAGCAGCCTGGTTCCCGGCGCATTCGACAAGGGCCGGAGCAAGAAGCCCTCCTCCTAGCGAGGAACTGCTGCATCACTCGCAATGTCCTCTCCCCCCACGCTCCCCTCATGCCCCCGTTGCCAGAGGCCTTTTCGCCCGGGCAGCTCACAGTGTGGGCACTGCTCGATGCCGGCGCCAGCTTCGATGGGGTCGGGGCCAGCACTTCGAACATCAGCTCCGCAGCCCCCCTCTCCGCCCGCATCTCCTCGTGGCAGGCAGGGACAGGCCCCTTCCCGAAGCCAGACCGTTGTTCGACGGGTATTGGCATTTGTGGTCGATGTGGTCCTTGGCATCGTCACCGTGGGCGTGGGATGGCTCATCTGGGCAGGACTTGTTCTTAGACGCTCTCAAACCCCCGCTGGAAGCCTTTTTCGCTTCACCCTGGTTGATTCCGTCTCAGGATTACCCCTGGGCGCCTGGCGCATGATCCTCCGCACAACTGTGTCGTTCCTTTTCGGTCTCTATGTAGTGGCTGGGCTCTTATGGGGTTTTGGCTTGCTGATTGATGTAGGGGGATACTCGCTGCACTCGAGGTTGATTCCTGGGCTCATCCTTACTCTCCTCGCATTCGATTTGATCGCCTTGTTTTTTCCCGGCCAGCGCCGTGGGATTGATCGACTCTTTCGCATCACCCCACGGGCTAGCCCCGCACGGTCCTCCCAAGGTGTCCGATGATGCGCACGCGGGGTCGACGTCTTTCCCTGCTGCTCGTCTTGCCCCTCGCCCTCGGCGGATGCAGTTTTTTCAGCCAGGATCTTCGCGACACAGAGGCTTGTCAGGGTGTGGCGACTATTTCTGCGCCTGATTCTTTGGAATTGGGGGGCGCAGAGCCCCTATTTCTCGCCCAAGAACTGCGAACCAAGGCTCTTCCGCCCGCTTCTGCTCGACTAGGTCGCGACATCAACTCCTTGGCGAGGGAGCTTGAGAACACTTCAGCGCCAGTGAACGACGGACGTGAATCAGCCGCAGTGCTCGAAATCACTTCCCTCTCGCAACGCATCTCTTTGCGATGCCAAGAATTAGCGTTCGCACCCAACATCGCCCAAATAACGTTTGCGACCGAGTCCGTCCCAGAAACGCTTCCTCCTTCGGAGAGTCAAAGCGAAAGCCAGGAGAGGGAAAGCGACGAGTCAGCGCCCACCGATGACGCCCAATTTGTCGGAAATGCCGCATCCCTTCGGATAGAAGCAGAACGCCCAGATGGCTACAACCGAGACCTTTTTAACCACTGGATCGATGCCGACGGGAATGGGTGCGACACCCGACGAGAAGTGTTGATTGAAGAATCACGGGTACCGGTAACCGTGGGAGCTGGGTGCTCCCTGCAGGGTGGGGAATGGTTCTCCGCATATGACGGCGCCACCACGACAAACCCTTCAGACTTCGATGTCGATCATATGGTGCCACTAAAGGAGGCTTGGGACAGCGGGGCCTATGAGTGGTCAGCGGATCGTAGGCAAGATTTTGCCAACGATCTCAGTAACCGCAATTCCCTCATCGCAGTCACAGCCGGATCAAATCGCTCCAAGGGGGCCGACGATCCGGCCGAATGGCTCCCACCCAATGCGGGTTATCACTGTAGCTACCTCAACGATTGGGTCGCAGTGAAATTGTTTTGGGACCTCAGCGTGGATAATTTCGAGTTCGAGGCCATCCGAACGGGGCTGGCTAACTGCTAAGAAAACTAGACCCATAGACGTCTGGACGACCATTGGGCTCTAAAGACAGAGAAATGGGCCCACAAATTAGCTGAACGCATCACGATCTGACGGAAAGCTAATCACTAGGCGGGTTGGGTCCATCTCGCACTTGTTCGATCCTCACCAGCATGCTGGCCGAGGGGGTGACCTGGCCCGAGACATACGTACTAAACCGGGAAGCGGAGGTCCCAATCCGAGTAGCAAAATCGGATTGGGACAGGCCTGAAGCGAGGAGGGCTGCCTTAATCCGAGTGATGACGACCTCCTTCTCTGCTTCTTCCAGAGTGTGGCGGGAGCGTTTCAGGGCAAGGGCGAAGAATGCCGCGGCAGGCTGATCGTCAGGGTCAGATTTCACATACCCCGCCACAGAGCGAGCCGTGCAACCGAAGGGTTGCTCCCGTATAGCGGTGAGAATCGGTTGCCAGTCAGAGACCATCCCCCGCTCCATCGTCGTGACCAGGGCTTCATAGGGCCACGACTCAACGGGGTCTTCACCTGTGATGCGGAGGTTTCGAAACGGAACAACCATTACGCCTGACCCACCGCGAGAGCAAGCTCGTGACAGACTGCCTCAACGCTCTTCCAGTCGTGCCATTTCTCAGCAAGCCCTCGGTAGTGATGAAGCTCGTTCATCACTACCGGGTCATGGGGAGCGGGCTTGGCAAGCTTGAGGACCAACTGTGTTCGAACCGAATCATCGGATTCGCTTCGATCGAGGTAGTAGTCATCAATACCGATCAGCGTTTCTGCCGCAAAGGCGATGCCGGCCCGATCAGCAAGGCCCACCACATCGAGATAGTCGCGTACCGCGTTTCTCTGGACGACCAGGTAGGCCTTGATGCGTAACGCTTCGCGAAGCGTGGGCACAGCGAGGCGGGCACCATCGGGCAACACGTACTCCGCCGTCTCGAGCGGCCGAGATCGGCGTAATTGACGCAAGCCCGCCTCCACCCCATCCAGGGACCCCAGAAGTGTTAGGGGTGGTCGGGAAGCGCGAACAGAGGTAGCCCACCCTTCGCTAGCCTCTACGGCGTCCAAGACCATCTCGTAGCGCTCTGCGAGATCTGCCACCACGTGATCATGGTCCAGCGAATCCCGATGCCTGGCATAAATAATTGCTGCCGTCCCGCCGACCAGAACAGCATCGGGAATCACCATCTGCAGCTTCGCAGCAGATTTCATCACTCGTTGCATCGTGGGAGTGAGCCTGACGAAATCAGACGCTTGATTGTTTTGCTCGTCCATCCACAAAGATTATCATATTCGATAAGAATAGGGTGTATTGCTTCACCATCAGACTCCCCTTCACACGGCTTCGGATGGTTGCCCTCACCCGATCCGGGTGGAATTCGAATCCAGTCCCTCTGAGCAGGAGGGGTTGTCGGATGGACTGTCCTGCCAGACACTATTGGGTCTACGTCACTCACAGACCTCCTGGTTTACTCACCCGGGATAACTACCGCGCAATAGCGGGTGGCAACACGGGCTAGCTTCCTATCTGTGGTGGCCAGGGGGACCTGCAGTGCCATCGCCAGCGCCACAGAGACCGCGTCGTAAAGGGATACATCATGCCGAAGCGGCCAGGTGAGTTGACCGAAAGAGCCACAGGGTACTCGATCCCAGGGCAACCAGAGAAGGGACGCACACTCCTGTTCCATCGAGGGCTGCTGGCGGACTTCTTCTCTGCGCAGAGCATTGCTGACTTCCGGATAGAGGAGATCAGAAACATACACCCCAGATTGCCCCATCTATGCGCGGGCGAGACCCGAATGTCCGTGTCCGAGAGTGCACGAATGCGCAGGCTATCGACGTTGTGCGAGCCAGTCTCGGTCTCGTGGAGGATGAGCCACACGCGTGGACCCTGGTTGACGGTCCACGCGCTGCGGCTGATCGGCTCGGTAGGAGGCGAAGAGCAGGTTTCTGTGATGAAAGACAGGGGCAAAAATCCAGCAACGCCGGCTAACGTGGTGCTTCACGCCATCGTTGCCGTGTTGCCCCCCTTCTGCCAACGAAAGGCCTGATAGATGTCGAACAACCCTGTTTCTGGTCGCCGTATTTCTACCTCAGTGCTGGTCATTGGCACCGGAGGCTCGGGACTGCGCGCAGCGATTGAGCTTTCCGAGCGGGGGGTTGATGTTCTTGCGGTGGGAAAGAGGCCGAAAAACGATGCCCACACCTCGCTGGCAGCCGGTGGAATCAACGCTGCACTTGCCACCATGGATGCCGAGGACAGCTGGCAACAGCACGCGGCAGACACGATCCAGGAAAGCTATTTTCTTTCTAACCCGCACACCGCAGAGATCGTCACCAAAAATGCGGCCCGGGGAATCGAAGATCTTGAGCGCTGGGGGATGCAATTCGCGCGGGAAAGTGATGGCCGCATCAGCCAGCGATATTTTGGCGCCCACAAGTACCGTCGGACCGCTTTCGCGGGCGACTACACGGGTTTAGGGATTCAGCGCACCCTTGTCGCCAGGGCCACCCAGTTGGAGATCCCCATCCTTGACTCGGTCTACATCACCCGCATCTTGGTCAAAGACAACGTGGTTTTTGGTGCCTACGGGTTTGACCTGCGAAACGGGACCCGGGTCACGATCATCGCTGATGCTGTGATTATTGCCGCCGGTGGCCACAACCGCATCTGGCGGCGAACCTCCAGTCGCCGGGACGAAAACACGGGTGACTCATTCAAGTTGGCCGTGGATGCTGGGGGCCGTCTGCGCGATGCCGAATTGGTGCAGTTTCATCCCAGCGGCATCCTCGAACCAGAAAATGCCGCGGGAACCCTGATCAGCGAAGCTGCCAGGGGTGAAGGCGGAGTGTTGCGAAACGCTCTGGGCGAGCGCTTCATGGTCAACTACGACCCGGAGCGCATGGAGCTCTCCACCCGGGACCGAGTGGCGCTCGCGGCCTACACCGAGATCAAAGAAGGCCGTGGCACACCAAAAGGTGGCGTTCTGCTGGATATTTCCCACCTGCCGCGGGAAACAATCATGAGCCGGCTCCCCCGCGTGTACCAAACCATGCTCGAGTTGCAGGTTCTGGATGTGACCACCACCGCCATTGAAATCGCGCCCACCGCGCACTACTCGATGGGTGGCGTGTGGGTGCGCCCTGAGGACCACTCCACCGATGTCGAGGGAATGTATGCCATTGGTGAAGCCTCCAGTGGGTTGCACGGCGCCAACCGCCTTGGGGGAAACTCGCTCATTGAGCTACTGGTCTTTGGCCGAATTGTGGGTGAAGCTGCCGCCGCATACAGCGCGGGAATTACCACCCAGCACCGCTCGCAAGAAGTTATTGACGCTGCTGAGAAGGAAGTCAGCGACATTGTTGCCTCTGACGGAGAAGAAAATGTGCGGGCACTGCAGCGCGATATTCGCGACACCATGACCGATTGCGGTGGCGTGGTGCGCGATGAGGCTGGACTGCTCGAAGGGTTACGCCAACTCGATGTGCTCGATGATCGCCAAACCCGAATCGGTGTGCACCCCGATGTGGCTGGTTTCTCGGGCCTAGCCCACGCCTTCGACCTTCGTGCCTCCCTCATGGCTGCCCGGGCAACGCTTGCCTGCGCGCTGGAGCGGAGAGAAAGTCGCGGCGCCCACAACCGCAGTGACTACCCCGACATGGACCCTGCCCTGCAGGTCAACCTGGTGTGGTCTGCTGATGGCACCATCGCCCACGAAGCGATCCCGCCGGTCCCCGTCGAGATCGCTGCCCTGATGGAGGACGTGAGCCAGGCGGGCAAGCTGCTCGAGTAGGCAAGCGTTCTTCGCATGACTCCCCAGAGCGATGAAAGACGTGGGGGCAGGGAAGGGCTGTGTTTTACCCGCGAAAGCGGTGTGGTCTCCTGGAGCATTGGCAAGAATGACACCCGACACGACACCGTGGCGGCAATCCATCCGGGCTCGAGCCCGCTGACGAGCGGGTAGACATTATTCCCGGACCATGTCAGGCCGGCAGAATACACTCGGAGTGAAAGAAAGCACGGGCCACCAGTCCCGCCACAGCGTCCCAGGAGCTCACCCCATGATCCGTTTCTCGCTTGTCGCCTCTGCCGCTGTTGTGGCCTTTGCCTTATCGGCCTGCGCACCAGCGAGCGAAACCCCCGTGCTCAGCGAAGAAGAAACCGAACTCTTGATGACGGGGGATCGAGACCTCACCCCCTACCTAACTCAAGACTTTTCCTGGGGTAGCTGCCCCACCGACTGGTTATTCGAGGGCCCCAGTTCGGTGTTGGCGCAATCTGAAGTGGAATGTGGCACCGTATTGGTCCCTGCTACCTACCAGGGCAACCAGGACATCCCTGATTTCGCCCTTGCGGTGATGCGGGTCATCCGTGACGGTGCAGATTCAAACCCCACCACCGGAATTTTCATCAATCCCGGTGGCCCCGGTGGTTCTGGCCTGGAACAGGTGCAAACCTCTAACTTCCCTAGGGAGCTTCACGATGAATTTCCTTTTATTGGCTTTGACCCGCGAGGGGTAGGGTTCTCTGACTTTTCTGATGGCACCGAAATCGAATGCTCGGATGAATTGGACTACATCAGCTATTTCCAAGAAGGGTCCCCTGCAAGTGAGGCAGAACTCGATGTCCTGATTGAAGGCAGTGACGCTTACTACCAAGACTGCGTTGACGCCAACCCCTATTGGTGGACGCTTTCTACCGACAATGTCGCCAGGGATCTCGACCTTCTTCGCCAAGTTCTCACCCCCGGTGAAGCGCTGAACTTCATTGGTGCTTCCTATGGCACGACCATTGCTGGTCGCTACGTCAGCCTTTTCCCCGACGGGGTGGGGAAAGTCGTCTTCGATAGCCCCACCACCGTTG
>Ga0222663_1000488_pt1 | contig 13922 bp, 12 predicted proteins | sample AntAcemetagen602_FD_179852 | JGI IMG/M metagenome (GOLD analysis project Ga0222663, IMG submission 179852) | Saline water microbial communities from Ace Lake, Antarctica - #602 | ecosystem: Environmental > Aquatic > Non-marine Saline and Alkaline > Saline | place: Antarctica: Ace Lake... | reverse complement strand
GCGCCGCGGCATTCGATTCCTTTATCCCTCAGTGTTCTAGGAACCCGTCAAAGGCCTCTTGCGCCTGCTCAGGGTGTGACAGAGGCCGCACCTGGTGAACTCTAGCTTTCGCCAAACAATTGGATTACGTTAGTAATACTCACCGAAGAAAGGGATTCAGGTGGAACCGATTTCAGGGCCCTCCAGCATTTTCAATCCCGCAATTCGCAAAACGAGTGTGGTTCAGTAGCTCACCACTGAGCAAATTACGTTCGCCATGGAAGAACTTGCCCCGAAGAACGATGGTGAGCCGTATTTTGAGATAACGAGGCCACGCCGATATCAAGAAGTTAGCAAATTCGACGGCTCGATCGTGCTTGCCTGTGCAAAATTTGCGTTCGACATGACAGTTGGGGACGAGGGTGCCCATAAAAGTACGCGATCAGGCGGCCTTCACAGTCGGAATCAGAGTGAGATTTTTGCCAATGCTTTTCAAGGGAAGCTCGCAGAGTTTGCCCTCTCAAGCCTGCTTAAATCTCAAATAAATATGGAGAATGTTGCTCCGGGTCTCGAAACATCACCTCTTGGGATCTGGGAAGGCCCTGACCTTGTGGGTTCTGGATTCGCGCTCGAGGTGAAGTCAGCGAAGAGTTTCAGCAATTTGCTTCTTTTGGAGGAAAAGAACTGGACGAAAGAAGGCCTATACCGTCACGGTATCGATGGTCGTCCCGTTTCGATTACGCATGTCGTCCTCATCAGAATTTCTCCCAGCATTGACCGACTCTCTCCTGCCCTGTCCCAGGCAATGGTGCGAGGCCACAAGGCGCTTGAAAAGGTTCACAACATTCTAAAAGCGGAGAAATGGGGCTTTGACTGCCCGGGTTTTGTGGACTCGGAAACGCTGGCATTTATGGTGCAAAAGCCCCTCCTTCTCCGGCAAGGTGAGCGCCTAGGAACGCGAGGCACCCGCATGGACGCGACAAACTACTACGTCCAAGCTGGTGATCTATTGCCTATCGACAGCCTTTTTGAGAAACGGGAAGAAGAGAGGCGGGTAGCTTTCGCCGCGCCACACCATGGAGGGTTAGCGATGAAACCGGAGTCAGAAGGGCATGAAACATTCGACGGGACGGAGCCTGACTTTGATGATTACGAGGCGCGACAGGATGCCGCTTGGTTTCCTGACGACGACCTCTTTAGCCCAACGGACGTCTTTTCGGAAGATGAGGGGTGCATAGATTGCGGGGACCTCAGTGGTCCACTGTGTGTGTGCAACCATTCACTGGATTGTTCCGACGCCTGCGAACTCAGCTCAACCGGCAATCATGAGATGTCCTTTTTGGAAGAGGACTCCTCACCATCAATCTCAACAAACTCCCGAGCGGTACCAAGAGTGGCTGAGCGAAGAGGCCAGGTGTGGACTCGCGTCGACGATGAGGTGCTTCTGTCTATGTTCCAGGAGGGGAAGACACTCGAAGAAATTGCGGAGAGTCTTGGCAGAACTGTTTCTGGAGTTTGGAGCAGGATAATTAATCTGCACATCAATTTCTCCGGTTTGTCAATTCATGGAATCCCAGTGTCGGATAGAACGGTTGACACCGCCACGAAAGTTCAGGTCGAGAAGCTCTATCAGCAGGGAAAAGCATTCTCAGATATCGCTCAAACCACTGGACTGAGCGTTGCAAAAACTCTAAAGATCCTCCTCCGAGGGAGACACCTGAAGCCGGTACCACTGGACTCGGTCAAATACGCGGTCCGAGACGAAAACTCACCTGAAAGGCATGGAGCCCCCTGGACGCCCCAGGAAAGCGAAGCAGTTGCAGATGCGTACCTGGCTGGAATGAAGCTACGAGAAATTGCAAATCTCCAAGATCGAAGCACCTATGCGATTTTCTCCCATTTGTTCCGATCCGGTTTTATCACAGAGGATCAACTCGAGGCAACGGTTGAGCTAACCCTGCGCCAGAAGAGGACTTAGTCACGACGCTCTTCAATCTTTATGAAGAACGTCCCCCACAACAGTTCCGGCATGGGGCGCGAGTGTCAGAAACCGTTGACCAGCCGACCTGGCGCCGGTCATGCAGACGATACCCGCGATCCTTCGCGTCGTTTTGACCCGAATCTAAGGTTTCACAGTCGCCACGAGAGTGGAAATGGCTCCCTCCAGCTGTTATCCATACGGTTTTCGGAATACCTACCGGAGGCGCTTTACACATGTGACACGAGTCACCCTCAAGCCCGTGGATGCACTCAGGCAGTAGCTTGGCCGTTCTGCCCGATAACGTTTCGGTGGGCGATCTGAAACAGCGCACTCAGTCTCTCCTCGCTTACCGCGCCAAGCTGGAACCGGCCCGCAAGAAAATTCAGTTGCTTGCCCAGGCCTTGGATGTAGCGCTTCGGGTCGATAGACCCAGGGTCCGTATTCTCAGAGAGAGCTTTTAGTCCCGATTCGAGTTGGCCAAAGTATGCACTGAGCACTCGGGAATCGGTCATGATGGATCGCCCCGCGATTTGGCCAGGGATGTCCTCATGTTCAAACATCAGCTCGAGCGGGTTGAGGGAATGATGACGCTTCACTTGGCGCGCAAAGTGGCCGCGCCACCACAGCCGGGCAATGGCGTGCTCCCTTACAAGGCTGCGGGTGTTTGCCACAAAGACCTTGATATCCAGTGGATAGTCGGCTGCGTCATTGACGGCCCAACGACGGAGCACATACTCCTTAAAATCACCCAGTGCGAGCGTGGCCCATATTCGTTCATCAGTCGCTTGCGACGGAGTAAGTTCCGGCAACGCAATGTGAAGGATTTCCGCATTTTCTCGGTCCCTGCTGCGATCTCGGGGAGGAACAATTCGGAATTCGTTGCCTTTGTCATAGCGGACATTCACATCCACCATGCTCAACGAATAGGTGGCGACAAGCTCAGCAAGAGGCATCTCCCATACGGTCTTTGGTTCTCCGTGAGCAATGCCACGAAGTTGTCCAATGCTGGCTTTAGTGAGGACGGACATCGTGTGTTGTGTCATGCGAGTGCCAACCCTTCGTTGATTCGCTTCGCAACAACTTCGAAGCCGTCCTTGGCCACCATTTCAAGCACAAATTGCTGGATGGAGTTTCGGTCTCGGTCCGGGATGTTGTCGAGCGAGAGACCCCGGGAATCGATAAACGCCAGGAGCCCCTTGGCCCAGGCTTCCTCCGGCTCCTCCTGCATCTCAAATTGGCCAAGGATAGAGTCAATTGCTTCGATGAATGCATCCTTATAAACACCCATGAACAAATAAGGGCGCATCGCGGGCTCGGCGCTCATACGCTTGGCGACTTGCATCACGTTTTTTCCGGCAAATACGATGATGGAGTCATTCGCTACCCGGATCTCGTATCCATCTGGCCCGGGCGCATCGGAGAGCTCAAACGTGATCCAGCTCTCGCTATCAGGGGACGCCGCATGGTGGTCAGACTCTAAGAAGTATGTGTGCCCATGTGCCAGGAGGTCACCTTCCTGGACGCTAAACCGCGACCCACTAAATTCCCGGTTAATTCCTGCAAGCTCCAAGACTGAATCCTTTGTGGCGATGAGAACCGGTGTCACTTCGATCGTTCCAAACACTGTTGCTTCCGGTATGCGCACGTTTCCCGCGAGTCCCGGTAGGGGCATGAGGCTTCTCCACCGAGAACCTTTTGAATAGATATCGAGCGCAAGAGTCGCTTGGCGGTCAGCCCTAAACTCATCCAGCCGAAGCGACGACAACTTTATGTCGAACGAGATGATGAGTTCACCATCTGCGCTTTCTCTTTCGAAGTCTCCCGAAAATTCTGCATTGTCGACATAGTCGCGACTGAAGGGCGACAGCACCGGGTGAGGATAAGACCTCGGCCTAAAGCTCATGATTCAAGCCTCGCTTCAAGAGAGTAGACAAGGGAACCGGGCTCAAACACAAGGCGCAACTTCTTTCTCTCACCCGCGTTGACGGTTGCTAAATCCAACCGGGTGATCCAATCCTCGCCTTTTTCTGGACGAAAGCGTATGGGCTCCACGACTTGATCGGCTCCAGATCGCAGGAGCACCAAATTCCGATGGATTTTATCGACCGCATTGAAATACACGGTCGCAATGTTGGGATCTTTCGGGTCTCGATCTACTCGAAAGTCAGATACCTGGCGTCTCGATGTTTTGCCCTTCTTCTCGTTTTCCCCCAGGGGATCATCAAAATTGTGTTCAGAGTCCTGCTTTTTGCCACCCTTTTTTTCACGGCCAAGTCTTGGAGCAATACCGACCATGTCTTCTGCTGAGCCCCACACCGCCACCCCTTGCTTGGGTTTCTGGCGCCTGAAAGTCCCGTAGACCATTGCGTAGTTCGTGGGATCGTTATCTCCAGAGAGATCCCCGGCCCAGTTGCCGAGGAAGTACTTGCTGAGCTCTTCGGGGACAATCTGATCCACCACCGCGTGCTTTGCCTCTTCTTTTATGAAGTTCCACAAGGCAGCTTTGAAAGCCATGTACAGCTTTTTGATTCGCTTTTTGTCATCTTCGTCGATTCGACCCAAATGGAAGGCGTCATGCCCGGGCGGTTCCAGTTTCCGGAGTAATTCGCTTCCTTCTTTGTCTTTGACGTAGACGAAGAGGTCAAATTTCTTAAGGCCAATCAGCTTCTTGCTCTCGAGCAACCACGGCTCACGCGTGATGAGCATTCCGTTGGATCGCGCAATCCCGACTTTGCTCCGGGGGATCGAGTCATCGAGGCGCAACAGCAGGTCAATAGAACCGAAACCGTCGACTGTCAGATTGTGGACACGGTGCTCACCCGCGATCGTGCGAGACGTTGCGAGCTGATCAACTGTGTTTGCGGTGGCAATGTCGGATTCGTCCTCATCCTCTACCGCGAGAGCCTCAAGATACCCCGCAATCGTTTCTGCAGTAAGGATGACGTCAGGTCCCACTGTCACCTCAAGCATGCCGAGGGCGATCGTGTAGTAGTAATTCGCTAGAACAGAGATCGTGATCTTCTGCCAAAACTGCGCCTCGTTTTTTGCGTTTTGCGGGGCAAGCACAAAGATCGTTGTACCTGTATCCGCGTCGGCACCATCGGGAGTTGCTTCTTCTCTTTGTTTCCTTGCCCACGCAGGAACGTCTTCACCTAGGAGCGGTCCACAGTCGGCTCCGTTACCAAAGTGACCCTGGTCTTGGGTCCAGCCAGGTTCCTGAATCAACTTTTCCGCACGGAGTGATTCGAGTCGGCTCGTTCCTTGAAACCTTTCTTCTACATCAGAACCTGAGCCAATTTTCGTGTAGTACAGAACTGATCGAAAAGCACTCATCACTAGTGGCACAGAGGAGCCGTGCCCGTAGGAGCCGCCTGCCCCTGCTTCCTGTTTGACAGTATCTCCCGAACCCTTCACCAGCGCTAACCATGGAGACTGCTCTTCCCCTTGGTCGTTGGTTGTCCCTATTAGGCCGGTGGTTCCGAAGTCGTGAATCCCCAGAACCCGGCTGCCATCTTTTCCAGTGAGAGCAGAGAGTGCTTTCGTGTAAAAAGTGAGAGCTTTTTCGTGGCTATTCTTTTTTGCTTTATCAAGACCTAATGCGAATGCGACGCCTAATCCATCAGCGATGGGGCGTGTCTCTGAATCCAGATGAGAGATCGAAAAAACTACATGGACCGGGCCTTCTGTCCCGCTCTTAGCGTCGAGTGAGTTTTGAATCGCTTCGCGGACCAGCGAGCCGACAGGGTCTTCGTGGAAAATATCCATCCCCGCATCGTTGAAGCCTTGAATCTTGCCACGCGCATTACTGGGAAAGTGCCAGACTCCAGACATGAGATCTCCTTAGCTCCTTGAGGTAGAGGCTAGCAAGATCCAACGACACGGTTGAGACGATTGCTCAGGAAGTCAGTCTTCGTCTCGAGCGATGAAGGCTTCGTAGGAATCGAGGGGCGCAAACTCCAGCTCGTAGAGCGTATTGTCATCTTTCAGACGGTGCACTCGGACCGAGTCTTTCCCGATTCGCTCAAGGTCCTCGTAGGTGTAGGGCGCGTGTCGCGCCAAACGTGACTGAGACAAGGATGACGATCCGTCAAGAGTTGAGAAGAGCCATTGGCATAGGACAGTGTTCGGATCTGACATCAGGGCTTTGGAGCCTTGTTGACAAACCTTTGCGGAAACCACTTCTCCCGATGGCAACCGCAACTCAAACTTCCGGTCCCGCTCTGGGAAAAAACCTGGCTTCGTTTTGTGAACTTTGCTGGGGATCGGGATATAGGCCTCCCCGAAGGTTCGTTTCCTTCCTCCAGCGTTCCACTGATTGATTCCAGACTTCGCAGGAACGGTTTTCAGAATTGAGCTCTGGGTGCTGTAGAGAGGAAGGATCACGTAGTCATCAATTTTTGCCTCTCCTTCCCGTGTTGTTCCGCCTTCAAGATTGATGATCTCATCAAGGGCCCCGCCCAGCAGGAGCTCCCAAATGTTTTCTTGAATTGAGATGGGGATTGGCTCGGATGTGAAGCCCCCCGCAGTGCTGAAGCGTTGCATCAACGTGTTTTTTGACACGTTGAACGTGTATTCCTTCTGCCCGTCTGTAAACCTCACGTGATCGTCTTGCGCTGTCGGAAATTTGCTCAAGCGTTGACCAGATTTGCCCAAGGGTGTGATGCTGTTCATATCGATAGGAAGCATCGGTTCTTCGTGAACGAGAACGCCACCCTGGACCCTCAGCAGGCAGTGGTAGAAGCTATCCGGAACAGAAATTGCGACTTCCGCAGCGTCTGAAAAGAGCCGTGCGTTTCTGAGATCGGAGACCACCGTCGACAGTGCTTCGGGGGGTAAGCCCGAAAACGCCCCGTTCTTGGCGTCCTTCGTGAATTCCGCCACCTTTTCTATCTTGGAGCCCGATTTTGGGTTGAAACCGAAGGTCTTAATTCCTACCCCAGCAGCGGAAGCCATCGAAGCATCGAACGAAATGTCTTTCCTGCTCAAATCTCGAGCTTTAGTGACCGCTACAAAGGCCTTTTCTACAAACCGGTAGTCAATGAGCGGTGTGGGGCTGTCAGAAAATAATTTAGACAACCGCGCTGCGAATTGCACGAGTTTGCCGTAAGAATGGAGGTCAATGCCTGAAAAAGACTTCGTTGCCATCTCTGCTCTCCCCAACCGAGCATGTCATGCTCTACCGCGACAGAGGTTCCGTCTATGGTGAACTAGTGGTCAAAAGAAGCCTAACTGTTGCCGGTCTCTTCGCGGGAGTCGGGGGGATCGAACTGGGATTCCAACGCGCGGGATTCGCTCCGGTGTTTGCGAACGAAATAGACAAATACGCCACGCAGACCTATAGGGCGAACCACCAGCACACTCTTGCCGAGGGTGACATTGGCGAACTCTCCAGCGATGAGCTCCCAAAGGGCCTGACGGTCCTTGCGGGCGGTTTTCCCTGCCAGCCCTTCTCCGTGGCTGGATACCGAAAGGGATTTGAGGATGATCGAGGAAACGTTTTCCGGGACATCGTACGACTGGTACAAGACCGTCAGCCTGAAATTGTGTTTCTCGAGAATGTCAAGAACCTCAGCGGCCATGACAATGGCAACACCTTTCGCGTTATACACGAGTCCCTTGAGGCCTCCGGGTACAGCGTTGCTGCGAAAGTTCTGAACGCGTCAGAGTACGGAAATATTCCACAAAACCGCGAACGCATCTACATCATCGGCTTCAAATCAAGCGATGCCAATGCGCGATTCCAGTGGCCAGAGCGAATCCCGCTAACAACCAAACTCTCTGACCTGATCGATTTCAGGAAAAAGGTCGACCCGAAGTACTACTACACCAATGAGCGACCATTCTGGAACGCGTTGGAGGCCGAAATTACCAAGACCAACACGATCTATCAGTGGCGTAGACAATACGTGCGTCAAAATAAATCAGGAGTTAGTCCCACGCTGACGGCCAATATGGGCATGGGTGGCCACAATGTCCCGCTCATCAAGACACGTTACGGCATCCGAAAGTTGACACCGCGCGAGTGCTTCAACCTGATGGGCTTCGATAGTGATTTTGTGTTGCCTCAGACTCTTGCCCAAAGCCAGCTTTACAAACAAGCGGGCAACTCTGTGGTTGTTCCGGTGATCCAGCGGATCGCGACCCAGGTCCTCGAAGCCATCTCGAACCCAAAGGCACCTCGCTAGGAAATTTTCAGGATTCTTGTTGCACTATCTGGATAGCCGTAGGCGAGTGCCCAAAATAGGTTGGGACACGCTTGCTGCTGGACCTAAGAGCCAATTCTTTATGGGTAGGCCATTGTTCCACTGCTTCATTCGCCCGATGACTTCCGACGCTCCTCAGGGCTGAATCGCGTCTTGGATCCTGAGCGCCGGTCGCTGACATAGCGGCTGAGCGATTCTGATGCGTAAGTTACGCCATCGCTGTTGGCCCCGTAGGTCATGGAACGGTCTCGTTCAATACCGAGCTCCGCCGCCTTCATCACGGCATCCTGGTTGGCGCCCAAGAAGACGATGTCCCAGTTCTGTTTGGTCGTCTTCTCGATGACCAATTGCTTGACGGTCTTACCCGTGTATTCGCTACTGGAGTTCTCTTCTCCATCGGTGACCACGACAACCTGAACGGTTTCCGGTTTGGCGTGATCGGGGAGGGCATCGATGTTGGCCTGCATCGTGTTCAAGCCAAAGCCCATGGCGTCATACAGAGCTGTCATGCCACGGGGCTCCAGTTGAATCGTGACGTTGTCGGGTGTTGCCATCTGGTGCTGCAGCTCAACCGTGTTGTCAAAGCTGACCACGCTGAGGGTGAACAGTCCTGGTTGTTTCTTCTGCTCTTCCACCAGGGTGGTGAGACCACCCACCATGTCGTCCCTGATGGACGACATGGATCCTGAGCGGTCGATGATGAGCATGAGTGCGGTGTAGTTGGGGTCTGACATAGTGTCCTTCTTTCTGTTGAGGGGTGTGGTGGTGCCTACTCGCCTGCAGTGACCGATCGAGCGTCGTCGTCTTCGGTGTCGAGCATCACTGACCACACCGATCCAAGGGTGTGGGCGTAGTCATAGCCCTTGGTGCGAGCAATATGGCTTTTGAAGTTGTCATAGTCCAGTGAAAGGGCAACCTCTGACACCCAGGCAGCAAACACCTCGGGTGTGACGAAAGCGCGGTAGGGATAGTCGCCATGCGGCGACTTAGCGATCTCCACACCAGCGGTGCTGGCGAGGGGCTCGAGAGACTCACGGTCTCGTGCTCGGATCGTGATGACCTCTGGTCGGTCGCCCTTTCGGACGGCGCTGATGAATCCTGTTTCGGTGAAAATCCACATAGTTTCTCCTGTCGTTGGGGTGGAAAGGGGTTCCCCGAAGGGAGCGGTGGGCACTGCCCACCACCGTGATGCGGTCCCGCCTTGTTGCTTATGCGGCCATCAAGGAGGGTTGATCGCTCATCCGGGTGATGAAGCCTGGGCCCTCGGCGTGGAGCCAGTCCACGAAGTCTGGGTTGCAGAGCGCGTAGGGTGAGCGGTTTTCCCGCAGCAAGTCGATGGCGTCGTCGACGCTTTCGCCACTAAGCATCAGGACCAGGGCAGAAACCAGTCCGGAACGATTCCAGCCCGCCTGGCAGCGAATCAGCACTCGCTTGCCTCGTATCCAGTCCTGATGGGCGGCCCGAACAGCCTGGGCAAGGTCATGGAGATCAAGATCCACTTCGCTGTGGTCAAAGAAACCCAACCGGATTTCTTTGACGTACCAGTCCACGGGACCAGCCCAGGCATAGAGGGTAATGACGGTGTCGAAGTGGGCGGGGGTGATGCTCGGCATGCACGCCTCAAAGCGGATGTCATCCTTATCGGCGGTGCCGCCCATCCATAACCCAGGGGCTAGCTCGCTCCACAGGGAGTCGTGGTCATCCTCAAACCCATAGTCGGGCCGGGCGAGGTCTGCGAGGGCCTCGGGGGTGAGTAAGTGGTCTGTCATGGTGGACTCCTTTCACTGTGGTGGCGGGTGATGATGTGAGGGTGTTGGGTGGTTAGTAATGTAACTATAGCATAGTTTACTCATATTCGCGCTATCATATGAAATGAAGGCGTTTTTTGTTGTAATTAGTGGTGTTTTATGGCAGGATTTACCCTATGTCGAGTTCCGCTTATCCCCGTTTGAGTGTCAGCGTTACCGTCTTCACGGCCTTTGATCACCAACACCCACTGATTCCTAGTTACTCGCAGCTGTCCTTCTCCCCCGATGAATCGGAGCGCTTTGGCATGGCCTTGTGGGTCGTCACCCGCAAAGAAAATGACCCCCGGAGCTACCAGCGAGACCCAGGGGATCTCAAGGTCTTGCCGGGCGGTCTCGTGCAGATAGATGAATCACTCCGCGACACCGCCGAAAGAATCCTCCGGGAGGAACTAGGAATCGAAAGCGCTGGGCGCCTGCGCCAAAGTCGCATCTTTGATGCTGTTGACCCACAAGCATCAGACCGGGTGATCTCGGTTAATTTCTGGGCTTTTGTTGCGCTGGAAGACTTAGGGCCGGTGCTGGGTGGGCGTGACCAGGTAGCACTGGAAATGGTGTCCTCCACCGAATACTTGAACACGTGGAATCACGACAACCCCCTCGAGAACTACGAGGGGGTGTCCCGGTTTGGTTTCCGCTATGGCTACAACCATCCCCAGGCGCAACACAAGCAGCTCCCGCGAGACATCGGGGGACGAGCACTCCTGGGTGACCTGGGTGATGACATGGTCTTTTACGCGTGGCGGGATATGCGCTACGGGTTCACCGGGAAGTTTGAACCCTTTCGATTCATTGGCGCTAACCCTTTAGGCGAGACCTTCAGGCTAAGTGACCTCAAAGACCTCTTCGAGGTCGTTCGAGGACACCCCATCCAGGCAGACCAGTTTCGACGAATGGCCACCGGGACGGGCGCATTTGTTGAACCAGTAGGCAGCATTGATAGCAGTGGTTCAAGGCCTGGAAAACCAGCGGGGCTCTACCGGGCTATTCGGACCGAACGACGAAGATAGAAGCTCCACCTCGCAACCGCGCTCACGCTGGGAGACCTACTGGTGGCCTGCAATGCCACAGCCAGCGCAAAATACGGCGCGTCATAGAGAGAAACATCGTGCCGAAATGGCCAGTTGAGTCGACCAACCGTGCCAAACGCTACTCGATTCCAGGGCAACCTTAGGAGCAAGGTGTCCGAGGCAACTGGTGTTGGGTTGTGACGTTGTCACCATCCCTTCAGCTGCACTCAAAGTGCAGAAGGCTTGATGTGTTGTGTCAGCTAGGGTGACGCGTCTTAGCTTCTGGCCAGGGCTTCCATGCCCTTCAGCCGATAAAGACATCAGTCGCAAGAGGCTGGGTACGTCATGGATTTATGTCAATGCTTGATCGGGAATAAGTCATTCGGCTTGGAACTCAAAGGACAAATTTGGCCGCATTTCTGGGCGGAAGTCACACACTAATAGCAATCGAAAAGGGCTTCGCAGAATAGCTCAGTCCGTGACGCGATGTTGAGACCCTCACCATCGAGCGCCCAAGTGTTGACCCCCAGGACTCGGCCTCTGCTGTCCAGCAGCGGGCCACCGGAGTTCCCCGGGTTCACCGCAGCGTCCGTTTGGTAGGCATCTGAGTAGACGTTTGAGATTATCCCGACCGTGAAAGTGCCCTGCAGCCCGGATGGGGAACCAAGGGCGTAAACAGTATCGCCCACGAGACCTTCTCGGCCATCGAAAAGGGGTGGCAGTTCTGCTGTGGTCATCAGAAGTGCCAAGTCATACTCTTCTGACCAATTGGACAGAGCGACACCAATCTCATACCCGTCGCTGTCATAGGCCACAAGAGAAGTAGTGGAATTGCTAGCACAGTCCTCAATAACGTGATGGTTGGTGATGATTACAGAACGATATCCGTCGGCAGGCAATCCCCAATAAGCGAACCCTGTTCCTTGCCAGGGACCGCACTCAACGGTGACGATGGAGGGAATTACTGTGTCGTAAATGCTCCTTGCAGTCGGTGGGAAGGCGCCGGTCTCAGCTCTTCGACCAAGGTCCTTTACCGTTCCAGTCAATGGTCCGTCCGGGCTAAAGACCACACAGTGGAAACCCCGGTCGCCTTGTGCCCATTCTTTTTGCGTAGGAGTGAACGAGCTGAACTCGAGATCAGAGTCCTGATAGGGCAACCCAACATAGGACTCGAAACTGACGAAACACTTATCGTCAAGAAATTCCCAAGCTTCATATTCGTCCGGAAAGGATGAAAAGGGTAAATCGCCAACGGAAATGATTTCGGAATCATGGGCATAAGAGCAATCAAGAGTGGGCACAAGATAGAGAAAATCGCCCCATTCAACCTGTGTGTCATTTATGCAAGCGCCAGGACCCAGGTCTCTGATGTCTCTTTCTTGAGAAGGAACTGGCTGCGACGAACTAGACGTGCTGACACCGCCCAGGGCCGTCAACTCTTCACCATCATTATTGAGAAAAATCAACCCCAATATCAGCGAGGAAATGATGAGACTCACACCCAAAATCAGCGCACTCGTTGTGGAAAAGATTCGAGGGCTTTCGGCCTTGGCCGGCAGAACGCTGGCTGGTTCGGCCTCAGAAATTTCAGGGCCGGAAGATTCAATGCTCATAATTGAAGTTTAGTCAGCAACTAGGATTGCAACAACATTTTTTATGCCAATGAATGGGGGAGACATGGGCCAGGACACCAAGAATATTGTTGTTGGTGTCGGGTTGGCAGCCGCCATTATCTTCATGTTGTATGGCTGCGGAAACGAAAGCAACTATTACTGCGTCCAATGGGAGGGCCCCGGAAATTGCGTCGAATATGAGACAGGATTTTAAGAGATGAACCACTACGCAGCCCATCAATTCATTTTTTTGGGAATCTCAGTCGTACTGTTAATAGCGATACTCCCGCTGCCACTTCCTCTTTACACCGCCATTAATCTCTTTGTTGCCCTCGCTGGGGGACTCCTAATCTGGGTCGCGTGGAAGGCTAGCAAGTTCCTTTGGATGGTTCCAGGGTTGGGGGCGGCTCTCCTGTATCTTCCAGCTCTCGATCAGCCCTTCGACAAGTCGACTTGGGTCGTGCTCGACCTAGTCTTCACCGGCGTTTTTGTCGCGGCCGCACTCACGCTCAAGGGCGCTTTCCTAGAGGGTCGAGAGCCATAAGCGACGGCCAGCAAGTAACGCCGCGGGTCGATTAAAATACGTATCGAATAGGACAATCGCTGCGTTTCGGACGCCAAATTACAAGAAGAAGAATCTCACTAAGCCGGTCACCACAAGAAAGGCAACCAAAGATATCCAAAACGGAGTCTTCCCCGACTCAGGAGCGTCCGGAAGTATGACATCCTCCCGGTTTACATCGACGTCGTTGATTTCACCGAAGAGACCATGCTTCTCCAAAAGCCTTCTGGTCTCATCACCGTTTGGATTATCTGCCGTTTTTTCCCACTCCAAAGCTAGTTTTTCGTCTCCATTTTCCCTCGCTAACTTTCCGAGATTTCGATGTGCATTCGCATCCCCACCTGCTGCCGAAATCTCCCAAACTCGTTGCGCTTCATCGAGCCGACCATTTTCTGCTGCATGCATTCCAATCATGTTGATGATTCCCGGGTGACGAGCGTCAACAGCATCGTAGAGATAGTGCCGATAGCGACGGTTCCTAAAATCGGACTGGATGACTAACCGTCCAAGATTTGCCTTGGCGTCGAGATTCCCCAATTTTGCTGCTTGCTTCCAAAGCTTTTCCGCCTGCCTGTATTTATCTTCTCTGCCGAGGAAAACACCCAGTTCGTTGAGGGCCTCAGGACGCTTTTCTTTGGCAAGTTGCTCATAAATATTTCGTGCCGGAACTGTCTTTCCTAGGCCGGCCAAAACTCGAGCTAACTCAAAACGAACGTCTAGACCGAGTTGTTCAGCCCGGGCAAAATTGCTTTCCGCACTAACCAGGTCA
>Ga0222663_1000487_pt1 | contig 13939 bp, 44 predicted proteins | sample AntAcemetagen602_FD_179852 | JGI IMG/M metagenome (GOLD analysis project Ga0222663, IMG submission 179852) | Saline water microbial communities from Ace Lake, Antarctica - #602 | ecosystem: Environmental > Aquatic > Non-marine Saline and Alkaline > Saline | place: Antarctica: Ace Lake... | reverse complement strand
GAACGGCATCTCGATCTCGCTTATGTGGTTGAATTCTTTTGCGACGATCTCGATGTCAGGGGGCGGCGGATCGTGCCTAAATAATTCACGGTACATGTCCTCCGATCGCACAAACTGTAGGCGCGACTGACCGTAGGACTCATATAAAAACCAACCACTGTCGTACGGCGCTCCGACATAGAACCCTTCCGAGACTTCCTTCCAAAGGAACTCATCATCCTCTGAAAGCGTAATGAGCCCGACGGCCGTGCCGAAGGCCAAGAGATTACCAATGAACTGCCGCCGCGACAGGACGTCCAGTTTCTCGAAGCTGCTTTCATCCTTCATGCTGCCGTCCCCTTTATCCTCTGGTAGTAAGCCCTGCTACTGGCCCTGTCACATGTACGGCAATGACGCCTCCGGCTTTTATCGATGTAGGTGTTCTCGGAATTGTAGGGATGGCCTTCCAGGCAGTGAGTTTTCTTCTGGTTCCACTGCCGTCCCTTACGGTCTCGGTCAGCGGTGTTCTCAGCGTTGGTTCCTAGCCATAAATGATCGATGTTGACGCACGCTCGCACATCGCACGAATGGCAAACGCACATACCTTCGGGAATGGGACCGTTCATCTCGATCCACATTTCCCGATGGACGCGAACCTTTTTTCCGTCTTTTCTGAGTGACCCGTAGCCCTTCCGACTCACGTAACCTGTCCACATATGACACCCTGAAACGGGATCTACTATGATTTTGGAATAAAACCGTTCTTTAAATGTGAGCAATTAATCCTCCATCTTGCCGTCGATGTTCGGGTGTTTTCGATGGCGACCGACGATCTTTGGCTTCACAAACGTTAGCCGCTCGAACGGCAACGAACCTTCGACAAGTTCCGTACCATGCTCAAAATGTATTGTCATGACAAAAGGTATGCCCGAAACGATCGTCGGTACCGACCACGGCTTCCGGAGAACGGGGTGATCGATGGGTTTTGGATAGATATTGGGATCATTCGGGGCCTGGGTCGCAAAAACCACGCCTCGCGCATCCAGGCACGAAGCGCAGAACCAGCCCTTGGGGTTCACGCATTCAACGATGACGCGGTCAGGTTTCCCGCAGCCGGTGCAGCGATCGGTCATCCTTCCCCCCGGTTCGGTCGAAGCGTGGTAGCGACTTGGTGCGCGAACCAATCGTAGAACAGGCGAATTTCGTCGGAATTCTTGAACGTTAGGGTGTTGATTCTCACCTCGTCGTAGCGTGACCCATCAATGTTATCGCCTACCTCGACAACCCGTATGTCGTTGTGAATGTTCATCTTTTCAAGATGAGGATTCATCGAAGGATTGCCGCATATCATCAAAACACGTTTAGTCAACTGGGGGCATCCTTCTCATCCAAACGTATTGATCCAATCTTACCAACCAGCATCTTCGAGAGATCCTGGTCGCCGGTAATCATCATCGGCGGGGCAAAGTATTTCAGGATCTCCGCATTCTGTTTGAGTATCTCGGTCGTGGTCTCGCGGCACCACTTCGGATCAAGTCCGTCAATCATCGATACTTCCTCTCATGATGTGATTCAGCCCGTCCTTGTCGGCGAGGCCCTTCTTTTCCAAATCGTTTATCACGACCATCTCGCCAGCAATGACAGCGGCCGCGCGGGGATCCCTGCCCTCGGCAATGGCAAGCTTACGAGCCTCGACTTGCGCAAGTTCGATCTCGTGGATCAGGGGGCTTCTCATGCCCCAATCTCAACAAATGGGATAAGCCTGTTTTGCGGCACCCACCATGCACCCGACATGCCTCGCTCACCGGCCCTGTAAAACTCGTCGACCTTCGCGTCTTCGCCTAGCGTCCACCCAACTATCGTGTATCGAGGCGCGTCCGTGATGATTAAAATGAACTGCTCGGAAATCGAGTCGTTGGGACGGAACAGCAAATTTCCATTCTTGTGGACGGTCGATCTAATCTGCACAACACCGACGTCCGGGGCCTTGAACGTATTTACGCCTGCATCCCAGAATAGCCCCATGTGTTTCGCGTAAGCCATCTCAGCACCAGCCCCGTTGATATCGGTCGCCCAGTCCGAGGTCGAGGCATGGACGTTCGCGTTGAGACCTTTTTTTATGGACGTGATCCGACGAACGCATCCTGCCATCGCGGCCTGGAATAGTTCCGCCATGGTCAAGGTCACAACCACGCTCATGACAGCACCCGCCGTCCAGCATAGTTGAACTCTGATTCCGCCATAGCCTTCGCCATCGGACGATCTATCGGTTCAAGCTTCGTTTCCATAGCAGGCGTCGGACGGGTCAGGTTCCGGAACTTGGCCGAACACGAGTACCCGCAGAACCGAGCTTCTGCCCGGGCGTTGATCGGCAGCATGTTGTTGCACTCCGGGCTTTCGCAAACGCGCTGTTTTCTACGAACCATCTTTCACCTCATCGAATAATGGGAGCGGCCGTCGGGCTGCACGGCCCGCACGTCGCATAGGGGCGTCATACAAATTGTGGCACTGCTGGCAACCGGCCATCAAATTTTCGTCGTCACAATTCTCCGGGGTATGGTCGAGATGCATCGTCGTCAGAACAACGATCGATCCCGTGCGCGGGTGTTCCCGGCCATGAACCGCCCGGCACCGGCTGCTGTGTTCAAGCCCACACTGGCCGGTGCATTCACAGCGGCCGTCAGCACGCTCGAACCGGATCCGATCCGAAATCTCTTTCCAGTCGGCGGGGTATCGGGCCCGGTTTTCAGGCCGGATGGGCATTGCCTGCCTGCATGATGATTGTCATAAAACTCTCTCCAAAAAGTTTAGGTACACAACCCTAGCAGATTTCACCGGGTATGCGGTATCGCTGTTTCCGAGGCCCGCATAATCCGAGCCGCGAGCAAGAGCGTCCTGCCTTCCGCGATCAGCGAGCGGGCAAGCGCTTCGAGTTCATCTGCTTTGGTCAATTGTCTGAGCCCCCAAGATTCGAACTTGGCCCGCCGGAGTTGATCCGGAATCACAAGACGGCAGCGCGGCATCCCGTATTTGTCGCCGCAAGCTCAGAAAATCCTTCATACACCAATTCCGCCCAGTCCACTACGACGCTCCCCGCCCATCGGATCCCGGCGCGGACATGTCGGATTTTGGCACGTCTGCTCGCTCGTCGGTGGACAGATGCACCCGGCCGGTGGCGGAACGATCCTTGACACTGTTCGCTGAGAACACTTCGGGCAATCCCCGACCCCATCGTAACGGCCGTGCCGCCAGCAAACCGACTCCACACTCGTTCCCGCCTGATGGAACTCCGCAGCGGACTGACACAACGGACAACCAGCCGGACTATCGAATTCCCCGTGAATACCGCAATTCCCTCGCTCAACCATCAATCTTCCTCCATTCCCAGCAGTATCCGTCAACCTGAACCTTCGGCCAGCACGACAAAGGAAAACCTCCTTGGGATATGACTTGCGGCGGAAACCTATGACACCGCCCCTGACTACCCTCGCCAACATCTAAAAAATGCTCGCACGCCTCACACCTGTTCTTCTCAACCATCAATTCTCTCCCTTCGGCTGGTACTCCAAATGGATATGGTCGCTTTCCAAAATCACATCAAAGTCGGAAGTACCAAGCGCGCCCCGCAACTCGTGAACAATCTTCTTCGCCTGGGCATTGCTGATATCATTCGTCCGGAAGTCGGCCGCGCACCCCGAATAGTGAAGGCTCGTCCGCGAATGCGTGCTGTCCACAAGCGACGTCACCGTCATACTTGCCCCATTATCCCGGTAAACCCCGTCCGCAATACCAAGGGCCATCACCAGTTCCGGACGGATACCCCGGGCCGATACTCCATTTTTAAGCTTCATCTCAATCACCCTCCTCAATCCCGGCAGGAATGTTCGCGATTTTTTTTAGGGAAGACAAGGGGGGGCATCCAGTCCCGCAGTAAGTGGGAAGTGCGGAGCTGCGGGAAGCTGCGGGAAGAAAGCGGGAACCCCTGCAAAGCTGCGCCTCACAGAGCGGGAGAAAGCGGGACACCGACATAAACTTTGGAGAAAAATTACAAGCCTCGTGCACTGACGCGTCTCTATGTAAAGAAGGTTCCGAGACTGAGGATCGCGGCCCGCCCGGTTCGTGTGTTCCTTCAATATGGGGCCCCATTATCGTCCTATGCCCTTCGCAGCAGCCACGAGCGCGCGGTACATCGGCGCGATGACGAAGCGGACCACGCCGGGCGAGATGAAGCGATCGCCGTTCTCGTCTATTCCCTCTTCACCGTCTCCGATATCCCAGCACGCGGATGCGATGGCGGCGTTGACCTGCACGACATCGGGATCGTCGGGCACCAGGGACCAACGGAATGCGGCGAGCACTCGCTCGGCATCGGCGGTGGTTGAGGCATCGGCAAGCTCGGCGAGGATCTCGGCTCGGCTGTTATTCATGGTTGCCTGCTTTCTCAGGATAGAACTCGGCGCAGAAGTCGGAGCCGCGAAGGACGGGCCATCGGACGACGGGATAACCGTACGGCGTGTCGGTAATATCTGACAAGACGGTTGGAGTATGGGGCGTAGGTGCATTGAGGTGGCACTCGACAAAGCCGTCGTTGTGATTGACGGGCCTAGACCACTTGCAGTCTTCACATTTCTTCATGGTCGTCTCCTTTTGGTGTGTTGAACCCGGTCACCATAATCTCATCGTGGCGCTTGCGAGCCTGGGCGTCGGCTTGGTTCTGGATCGTCTGGCATCTGAGTGAGCAGAAGATCGTGTCGGACTTCTTCATCGGCGGGATTGGCAGGTCGCAGCCTGGGCGGGCGCAGTTCATCGCCAGTATCTCCCACGTTCGAGGGTGCGAAAGATCCCCATCCAGTGCGCGGTTGTGTCCAACATGGAAACAGCAACGCTCTGCAAGCGGCTCTGAGTGGGCTGTAGGGGTTTGGTCACATTCGTACCGGGACACACCACCACACGCATCAGCGCCTCTCCCTGTGCGGCGATATCGTCGGGATTTGGCTGATATTGGCTGGTTTGGGTCATTTGAGGCTCTCCAAGTGGCGGGCGGCGTCATCGAGGGCCTTGTCTCTTGGTCCCCAAGCGTCGGGATCTTCCTTGGCCTTCAACGAGCGCACGGCGGCGGCGCACTCATCGATCACCAGGGCGCGGCGGAGGGTGGAGTTGCGCCCCATGCGTTCGAGGTGCTGGTCTGGACGTTCTCCCAGTCTTGGTCATCAACCGTCATCGACGATTCGCCGGGCGGCGCTCCGCACATCGTTCCCATCACTTCACCTCGGCGTGGAGCGGTTCGTTCATCAACCAGATTGCCAGCACGACAAACGGGGTGAGGATCGCCTCGACTATTCTTCTAACCATCACCTTCTCCTTTTCGGTACGTTGGGCTCCGGCATCACCGGGGCGTCGTCTGTTGCTCTGCGAAGATGTCCCGGCACGAACCAAGTGGCGAGGATCTCATCGCTCGGCGGATTGTGATCGTGATCGTTCGGCCAGGGATCGACGGAACCATCGTCCTTTGCTTGCCACCGCTTTCGTTCGGTCCACGCCCATATCTCCAAATGGATCTTTCGCAGCCAGGGCTCCGTGTTCAGTTTGACCGGGGGAGAACTCAACGAGGATAGATCGCGGACCAGACCATAGGCGAGCGTCTGTTGCGATACTCCCACTGAAGCGAAGTGCTGGCAGTCAGCCCATACGAAGTCACTGGTGCGTGTTCTGGGTGTTGGATCGTTGGGCCATTTCTTCTCTCTGAACTGTAGAAACCATCGATACATCTCTTCCAAATTCTTCTCTTCTTCCCAATTCAGGATTACGTTTTCGCTCTTTCTTATTGGTTCAGTGTTAAGGTTAGGAAGGCCATCGCTACTCTTATTATCTAGCGTTTGCTCTTGCGTGGGCAGACTTTCTTTGCTGTAGCGTTTGGCTGGCGTCCGCTTAGGCAACATTGAGCGATTAGAAGCCTTTGCGGTTCCGCCTTTGGACGCATTTTGCCGGTTCACTTCTATCTTTGCTGCGACCTTAGCGTGATCCTGTGCTACCCGTTTATGGGACACAAGTCGGGACGAAGTCGGCTTCAAGTCGGGACGAAGTCCGTCTGAAGTCTCGAAGAAGTGCTCTATCGTCGCCCAAACGCGCCTCCATTGTTTGACGTCCGTACAGCCGACAAGCCGCATGAGCAGCCTTTCGTTGGCGGGGAGCGGGTCACCATTTCTCGACCACTGGGCCATCATCAAAAGCAGGTACGCGCCATGCTCCTCAAGCTCCAGTTCCAGTGTGTCCTGTCTATAATCGCCGACCGAGAACGGCCAGATCGGTGCTTGCGGCATGTGCTAAATTTCCCCGCTCAAGTACGCTTGGACAACCGATTTGTAGGCATCCCTAAACTTCTCAGAGGCCGCGAGGGCGTCCTTAGCACCCGAAAGCTCCGTTATAAGTCGGTCAATCACAGACCTGTTCTGCAAGCACGAGGGGCTTCCAGGCAATGCTTCACACGCCGCACACTCCTTAAATTCAAGTGGGCTCGCCTCAAAATCGTGCGTGCGATCAGGTTCGTAGATCTCAAAATTCGTCGGTTTGTGGTCACCTAATGTCATGATATTTCCCTTTCCTGTAGTTCGGACCCTTCGCGAGGATCCCGCGCTCGCACATCACCTGCACCACGTATTGTATTAGCCTGCCGGTATGAGGATCGGAGCCGCGAAACTTCTCGTCCAGATCGTCGAACAGTCGCTCCATTTCTGGATTGAGGTCTATCGGCTCGTCTCTGAATTTAGTCATATGGCGCCACCTCCTTTATTTCCCCACCGACTGTCTCGTAAACGTCAGCCCGCCTCTTCGCACGCTTGCAGGCAATTTCCAGGGCTTCGCTATCGGCCGTCAGTTTTACGGCCAATGCATCGAGTCTCGCGGGATCGGGGGTGAACATGTCTTCTCCTTTGGGTAGGGTTTAGGACCGGCCTTTTTTGGCTCTTTCAATCGTCCAAGTGTAGTGAGCGAGTGCGATGGCATCCGCTTCATTGTCGTCTTTTGGTTTAAAACCGTAGTTCTCAGCGACCGCGACCATGTCTTCTTTCGTGGCATGGCCGTTGTGCGCCCAATGCTTTTTGATAGCCTCGACTTTGACCTGCCGTATCCACGGTAGCTGCATGTCGTAGACCACCTCTTCCGTCACCGCAGTGAGGCCGAATAGCTTGCGGGCGATAGCGGCTTCGTTCGCGAATCCTCCGCGTCCCGCCTTATTCTTGCCACCTGTCCGCACAAATGGCGCTTCGTAGACCACGCCGAAAGGCCGCATCACAATGAGCCGCTCGCGCAACCAGATCCGGTATTCATTGAAGAAGCTGCCAAGGCTGGAATGGGCATTGCCGATTGTCTTCACACCCGACTGATAATTTGCCGGGATGATCTGTTGGAGATGCACCTCCCCAACGATGACATTCGACGGGAAATAGCACCAACCCGTCTTGGTGGCGAGGTCGAGCGCCAACAGGCCCGACCTCCCTACCCTACGCGGCGTTTGTAGCGTCATGGTGCGCGATTGCCCCCGCTGCATCGATTGAGATCACCGCGTAACCGTCCTCGGTTATCATGTTGATTTTGGTCGCAAGCTCCTCGTCAAGGATCGAAATACGAGGGACATACGCCTCTTTGTCGTCGAGGATTTGAGACAGCCTATCCTTGGGAATCATGGCCGCATCAAGCGCAATGTTGGCCGCAACGCCGTAGGTCAGATACTCGCCGTCATCACCCTGCATCAACAACAACTCACCCGCCCGGCAATGCTCAATGTTGAGATCGCAGTAACGGTTATAAAGAGTGTCGGGTAATGCTTGATCTTTTGGCGGTTCTTCTTTGGGCTCCGGGGCCGCTGCTTCTGGTGCTGGGGCGACTTCCACCGGCTTTTTCTTCGCCGCTGCCGCTGGTTTAGGAGCCGGGGCTGTCGGTTCTGGTTCTGGCTTTGGATCGGCTGCGAACATCTGCCCGGTCTCACCCAGACCCAACGCCTTGAATGCGATGGATAGGCCCTCTTGGTACGATAACTGAGCGGCCTTGTCCTCCATGCGATGGATGCGCAGCGCGAGATCAAATGTGGGGATGTGGACACCGGCATCCTTGAGCCGCTGGCGGACGTCCGCCGCGTCCTTATTGAGGTTCTCGCGAGCGGCCATAATCGGACTCATGTCGTCGCAACATGTCCGGATTAACTGTTCGATATCAACGCTGTTGCGTCCGTGATCCGCCTTTAAAACTTTTGCCATTCTGTTCAATCTCCTTCAAAAAAGGGGGACGGCATTATCCACCGTCCCCAGTTGCCCAAAGTGCAAGCGAAACGCCTGCTAGACACCGAAATGTCCGTGTGTTTTTCAAGATCCATCCTCCTGCGGTACATGGCGGAGCTTGAAAAAGTCCTGAGGCGTCAGGAAATAATCGCCTGTCGCCTCACCATGTTCGAGCAATTTGATAGCGTCTGCCATGGGTATCATCCCACCGTATCCGCCTGATTTTCCAATGGGATAGGTGAACTTATGAACGGTAAATCGGTTACGCCCGATAATAGCCGCTGTTCGAATGGCACCACCGACAATGTCGATAACTTGCCTCGCATAGGGATAAGGTTCAGTCATACCACAACATGTAGCATTTAATGCCGTGTCGCAACACGAAACTATTTGCACACTTTACGAAACGGTCGTATGTTTCTCTGAGTTAAACGTTTTGGAGAGACGAGATGACCAACACACAGAAGGAATATCAAGTCTTCGCGATGATCGACCGCCGCGACGGTCGTGGAGAAATGGAGTATTGCCGACATACCGTTACGGCATTCACGGCCATGGCCGCAGTGCGGCAGGCCGACGTCATCCTCCAACAGAACCCCGACCGCGAAGGCATCCGGCTTTCAACGGTTGACCACTGGTCCGACGGCACCTGTCCTGGGGAAAAGTGGAACATCAATCACGAAGACGGGCGCTATTCCCTCGAATTAAGGGGCTTGTGATGGCTGACCAGGGCATGACCATCAAGGCCGTTGCAGAAGGCAAATTCCTCCGCCGCAAGGCCGACTCCAAAAAGACCTATGTGCGCGGCAAATATGACCGATCCGAGAAGCGGTACGAATGCCACGATTGGGACGACATCAGCCGCTCGATGTATCTCAAGGGCGACACTGTCGTCTTCACCGAATTTGAATTTTAGGAGCCATTCATGACCAACACACAGCAGACCCCTTGGGGAGCGTCCGAAACGCGGGACGTCATTGTCGACGGTATCACCTTCCATTCGACTGTGAACCATGGCGGGATCGAACTGTCCGATTCCCGCGTGGCGCAAATGCCGCTGGCGTTTCGCGATACCTACGTTGGGAAACACACGGACTTTCCAGAAGCGCAGCATTGGTATGAGGAGGATTGCGACTATGCCCGCGTGGTCGTCGTATTCCCTGAGCATTTTCCCTCCGGCATTTACTACCAAGCCTGCGCGTGTCTGGACTCCTGCGCAGAGCGTGGCGAATTCCCCGCCGATTGGAAAGACCTTCTGGCGGCGCACAAGCGGGAGATGGCGGCATGACATCTGCCGTCACCTCGTCACCACCCTCGCAACCGTAAAGGACGACTAGACATGAAACCGACAATCACCGAACTGCAAGCAGAGCACGCAGCAGACCCGAAAAAGAAGTTTCGGCACACTGCCCTATCGAGCCGCGTCTTGGCCGTCCTGAGTGTCGGCCCCGACGGCTGGCGGATGTATGTCGATGCTGTCCCCGGCAAAGACCACGACGTTGAATGGCATCTTGTCGCGAGCCAGGGCCAGAAGCAGAGAGAGGCCATTGCCCGCGCGATCTTGGAAACGCATTTCTACATCGAAGCCGACGCGGAGTACGTCCTATGATGAAGACATCCAGAGCCCAGCGTGAAGCGCTCAAGCGAGTGTACGACCGGGATTTAGCCGACGCCTTGTCGAACATCATTTACTACTCCGAATTGATCCGAAGAAACGCAGCCGCCATCGGATATTCCAAAGAGGACAAGGAAAGCGACCTGTGCGAATTGGATAAGGCCGTCATCGCCTACCGCACCGCGCGCTACCGGACCTACCTCGCGTTCCGGCGCACCGTCCGTTGCCTGCCGTGCGACGACTGCCTCATCGTGCCCGTTGGATCGATCATGATGGGCATCGAGATCGACGGCTACACCCACACCTGAAGGATACGATTATGACACTCGACCTAGACGAAGTGATGGAAGCTGCCCAGCGCGACGATTTTACTGGGTTTTGCAGAGCGTGTGGCTACGAGCAGGCAGGCATCGAAGCCGACGCACGCAAGGACCAGTGCGACAACTGCCGCAAGCCTCAAGTCTACGGAGCGGAGCAGCTCTGCATCATGCTGATGTGACCACCGGCACCCATTCCGGCGCCACCGCCTCGCACGGCTCGACCGTGCGGGGCTTTGGGGTGCAAGCATCAACTCAAATGGAGACGACCATGCCATCATCCAAACATTTCAGAGTGACGTTCATCCCCGCCAAGCGCGACGGGGCGTTCATCGTTAGTTCATTCACGATGATGGGCGAGGACCTGCCCCGGTACGACATTTTTCACGAGACCCTGGACGCGCTAATGGCTGACGTGGAGCGGCTGGGCAAACTTCAGGAGCAGGGCGTCAGCGCCTCAATCCGTTGCATGGAGAAGCGCAAGCCGAATGGCTTCGATAAACGGACCAAGCGTCTCTACTACAATCTCGAAGACAAGGTGACGGCATGAGCGACACACAGAAGGCCGGAGCGCCAATCGTAACCGAGAACTGGGGCGTTTTCTGTACCGTCCAGGGCGGAGTCACCGGGTTCCGCCAATCATGGCTCAAGAAGGACGGGATAGTCTGCCGCTTCCACACGGAGATTCCCGCGATCGTTCTCGCAAAGAAGATGACCAGCGATCACCGGGGCGGGACGACGCTGTTTACATACGAAGCGAAGGAAATATCGCTATGAGCACGGTTCGCGAACTGCACGAGATGGAGTGCCCTGAGTGCAAGGAAGATGACGGGATCGACGTCTCGGCAACCGTTGACGTTCGACTCCGGCCCGATGGGTCAGACGCGGACGCTTCGCGAAATGGCGACACCGAATGGGATAGCAAATCCCCAGCCTCGTGTGAGTGCGGGTACTGCGGGCTTGTCGAGGACTTCAAGATCAAACGGGGGCGTGACATGATCGCCGCATACGGTTGGATCATCGATAAAGATCACATTGGTAATGCCGAGGAGTTTGGGGGGAACGAGGCCGGTGTCGTCGGCCCGTCAGATATCGCGCGCAACATCCAGGCAACACTTCGCAAGCCGGAGAAGTTTGGCAAGCCGTTCCGAATGCTCGATGACGACGACAACCTCTACTACGAGGGGCGCATCATCGGCGGCGAGGACTTCGAGGCTTCCTTCGAGCCGCTCGACGATTTCGGTACGCCCAACGCTGGTTGCACGGACATCCAGTACAAGAGCAAAAACGGCGAATGGGAGACCATCTGATGGCCTTCAAATATCACAGCACCGACAACGGGAATTGCCGCGTTTACTATACCTGTGGTCGGCACCTCTATTGCCACCAACTCGGCACGCGATGGGGCTTGGAACCGGCAGAGCCGACACCGTTTGAATTCCTCGTTTGCAGCCGGGATGGCGAACCATCTCACAAGACAAAGCCGCTGACGCCAGTCGAGCAGACCAGGGGCGACGAAACCACGGACTACGAACTGCGGACATGGCTCGCGCGGGAGGCTTCGTGATGCCCAAAACCGATTGGAACCTGCTCGTTGCGATCCAGAGCGGCCATAGCCACTGGGCGAACGATCCAAGGTACCCGCCAGAAGATTGGCAGTGCGAAGTGCAAAACGGAGATACAAGACTCGGATACGCCCAGTGGGTTGAGGGGAAAAGGAGTGCCGAGGAGTGAAGGAACGCAATACGTCTGTCTAACCAATTTGAAGGGAATTCAAAATGACGTTCAAACCAGCACATCCGCCAAAAGTTAGAGAACACATGATCGGGATTAGAGTCGATACCGAAACCCATACCAAGGTGAAACGGTTAGCAAAAAAGAGCAACCTGTCGATAGGTGAATTTGCCCGTCAAGCGATGATTTATTCTATCGAAAGCATGGAGGCGTCCGATGCAAAAGCCAACTGAAACAGCCCGCCCGTGCAAGTGCTACAACTGCGACAAGATCACGGCAGAGGACGAACTGAAAACCATCGTCCGGTATCACGAGCGCGTTCAGCCGGGAGACACTGGCGTACCTGCCGGAGAGTGCCCGGCGTGCGGCTGTCTCGCCTATGTCGTCGAACGGGAAATGGCATGACGAAGTGAGAGGACAGATAGAACTCCTAAAGTGCCTCCTACTCGCCTTGGCCGGAACTGGCGTTCTTTACTCCATTAGCGTTCATTACTTCACCTGAAGGGAGACAGACAATGGAAGACGAACATCTAGGCGACGGCGTCTACGCATCATTCGATGGCGTGCAAATATGGTTGGCCTCGAACCACCACGAAAACAAGGTGATCGCGATTGAGCCGTCGGTCATGGACGCCTTAATCAATTACGCCATTCGCGCGGGAATGCTTCTGACGGTGGAAAAGCCATGAACCTATTTTTCGTTCGAATTAGCCTTCTCTTCATGGTCCCAATCGCGGCAATAGGGATCGTCATAATCGGGCTCTTCGTAGATATTTTCGATATCGGTCGCAGCCTTCGCTCGATGATGGCTCAAGCTGAAATAACTTGGAGAGGTTGATGGAAAAGAGAACCTTAATCATCGCGCCTGACGGCACCGAGATGGTGTTCGACGGCGCACTGCCGACCTACGGGCAGCAGAAAGAAACCGTGGGTGGCTGGATTGAAATAGTCCGCGTGCTGCGCCAGGACATCACCGACAGCAACGTCTACACGCTCATGATCGTCAACGACGAAGGACGCATAAGCGGTCTCCCGAGAAACCAGAAGGCGACGGACCTATACCTCGCAAATGTGCGCCGTCAGTACCCCGACGCGGAGAACCCGAGCGTAGCGGCAAATAACGCCTTTATGGCTAGATGCAAGGAGAGAGGCGTTCCCGTCATCAACCTTAATGCCCCAGCCGTTGACCCGAACATCTGTGGCACAGTCATCTATTTCGAGGGATGGACGGAAAGCGAATTAGTCGAGGCGGGCTTATGAAGTCGCTCAATCAATCCACCCTGCCGACGCGCCGCGACTTCTGGCGCAATGGGTTTGTCTTGGGGCTGCTAACGGCGTTTGGCGTAAGCACCGTCACCGTCGTCGTTCTAAAACTACTCAACCTCACGGAAGGATTCTGAACTATGGAACCCATTATCTTAATAATATCAATTGTTGGCGTAATACTTTGGCTTGCGGAGTCGGCGTCATGAACGAGAGAACCCGCCAAGACGTCCGCGACGAATGCGAACCCCTCATCGCCCAGGCCGAAAGGGATGGGATGTGGCTGTGGTGCCATTATCAAAGTATCTGGTTTACGCCCGCCGATTTGAGGGCACAGCAGGCCAACCAGAAATTCCTTTGGTCCGTCGATCAATTCCACCTCCGCTCGCCGGACGAGTACATCGAGCAGTATGAAGAGAAGGTCGCCACGGCAGATGAATTGCTCAAGCGTGCGCGCGACAAATTCAACGCTTGGAATGCGGGCCGATGACCAAGGCGAAGTACCAGAAGGGCGAGGTAATCCGCGACATCGGGTATCTCGCCCAACTCCTCGAAGAAGGGGAGTGCGTCTATCAGCGCGATAAGGTGCAAAATCGAGGCTGGATACAGAACCAGCAATTTGGGTATGTGGTTATGCAATGTAAATCGGGATTTATTCGCCGTGCCATTCGAACAGACTCGTGACGTTTCAAAGCCGGAACCGGGCCATTTCATGATTCGCCGTGTGAAGGGCGGGCCGCTGGTTCCGGCATTGATCT
>Ga0222663_1000469_pt1 | contig 14477 bp, 14 predicted proteins | sample AntAcemetagen602_FD_179852 | JGI IMG/M metagenome (GOLD analysis project Ga0222663, IMG submission 179852) | Saline water microbial communities from Ace Lake, Antarctica - #602 | ecosystem: Environmental > Aquatic > Non-marine Saline and Alkaline > Saline | place: Antarctica: Ace Lake... | reverse complement strand
AATAAGCATGTTATTATTTATGGCGACCCTGCAGGTAAAGCCGGTGAAAAGCACGGCCATGAATCAGATTACACACAGATTGAAGGAATACTAAAGCTCAATGGCTGGACATACGAGAACAAGGTTGCCAGATCGCATCCAGCAATAAAGGACAGACAGAACGCAGTAAGGGCAAAGATAAAGCCGATGGAGGGCGAAAGAACATTGTTTGTCAACCCCTTAACCGCGCCTTGGTGCGACAAAGGCCTAAGCACAGTACAGCTTCAAGAAGGGTCTACGTTTCAAGAGGATCAGCGAAACGATTACCAGCACATTACAACAGCGATAGGTTATATGGTCGATGTGGAATGGACGGTCAAGGAACAATTAATTATCACTAATATTAAAGTGGGATTTTAGAACATGGCAGAAACAAAAAAAGGCGTTGATTTTAAGCACCCAGAATATGACGGTAATGTTGATTCTTGGAAGTTTGTCAATAACATTTGCGACTCAAAAGACGTTAAGCAGTATATAAATGTTCTTAATATACAGGACAATAGCAGAGAAAATGGCGCAAGGAATGAGCAGTTTAAAAAGCGGGCGATATTCTACGCTATCGCTGGATATACCTCTCGTGGATTGGTTGGTAAGGCGTTTTCAAAGCCGCCCGAGCTCGAGGTTGTAAAGCAGCTAGAATACATAAAAACGAACGTTGACGGCGCTGGAACAGGTATCGATCAACAAGCCCAAGACGTTGTTAGAGATGTTTCAAGAATTGGTAGAAGCGGTCTTATGGTAGACTTCCCAAAGACTAGCGGCGAGCTATCTGTTGCGCAGTTGGCTAGCGGAGGAATCGCTGCCACCATAACAAAATTCGATGCAAATCAAATAATCAACTGGAAAACCAAAAGCATAGGATCGCGCATTGTGCTGTGTAAGGTTGTTCTCGCTTACAATAAAGATATACAAGGCGAGGATGGGTTTAGCTTTAAAACTGTACCTGTTCGCCTTGAGCTAAAGCTAGAATATGTGACCGATAGAGAAGTTTATTCAACGGTCACATGGGAGCGGTTAAAAGTAAACGGCGAAGAAACATGGGTTGCCGGTGAAGAGATATTTCCCGTGGACAGCGCTGGCTCTACGCTTTCAGAAATTCCTTTCGTGTTTGTTGGGTCTGAATCCAATACGACAAAAATAGATCCCGCTCCAATGCACGACCTTTGCGTGATTAATAAGGGGCATCTAAACAATTCCGCCATATATGAGGACGCCGTCTATCAGGTTGGCCAGCCGCAAGTCTGGATGTCTGGAATAACTCAAACGCACATAGATTTAATGAAAACTAATGACATGTATTTTGGCTCTAGAACAGTGATGGGCGTGCCTCCCGGAGAGAAGCTGGGCATTGTGCAGGTCGAGCCAGACACATTAGCCAAAGAAGCTATGGCCGACAAGGTTCAGACAATGATAGGTCTGGGAGCCATGTTTATAACACCCGGCAGCGCCAACAAGACAGCAACACAATCCGCTGGTGAGCTATTGGCGCAGCATTCGGTATTATCTTTAATCGTTTCCAATGTGACAGACGCATACGAAAAGGCGCTTGAATGGGTGGCCTTGTTTATGGGTACTGACCCAAAGCAAACGGTTTACACGCTTAATCAGGACTTTGTGTCACCTACCGCAGACGCCAACATGTTGCGCGAGATTATAGCTGGCTTTATCAGCGGAGCAATACCTGCGGCCGACTTTCTAAGATGGCAGCAAAGGCACAACATAATTGATCCAGCGAAAACCATTGAAGAATATCAAGACGAGTTAGGCCAAGGCATAAACATGCCGGATCTTGATGCATGATAACGCCCGCCGAGCTAATCGAGATCGCGACGCGCCACCAAGTGCATTTGGAGCGGCTTAAGACTCAGGCGGTCAATGAGAACCTTGAGTTTCTAAAGGTCATGGATAAATCTGTGACCGCCAGGCTTGCCGGTAAAGAAATAACAGATTTTAAGAGAGCCAAGCTTGAGCGCCTTATAGCGTCCGTTAAGGGCGATCTGTCAATTATTAATAAGGACATAGGCGCGTCAATACTGGCACAGGCTAAAGAGCTGGCAGAGTATGAGGCTGGGTTTGAGGTTAGGAGCTTGGATCAAGTTGTAAAGGCTGATTTTAACACACCAACGGCATCGGCCTTGAATTCCGCAGTGATGACAAACCCTCTATCCGTGGCTGGAGTCGATAATGGTATGCTTCTTGGTGATTTCATCAAAGGCAAAACAACAGCGCAGATAGACGCCATTTCATTGGCTATTCGCACGGGTTATTACGAAGGCCAGAGCACAAGTAAGATATTGCAATCGATTCGAGGCACAAGAAGCCAAGGATTTAAAAACGGGATTATCGCAAGGGTTGGTAACAGCCTAAATGCCGTGGTAAGAACGGCGCTACAACATACAGCAGTACAGGCAAGAGAAACCACATGGGAAGCAAACAAGGACATTGTTAAACAGGTCAGATGGACGTCTACTTTTGATGGCAAGACTTCTCAGGTTTGCCGGTCAATGGATGGCAGAACATTTGAGATAGACAAAGGGCCGAGACCGCCAATTCATATAAATTGCAGGTCTAGCATTGTTGCGGTTTTGGACGATCGGTTCAAATCACTGAGAGAGGGAGCAACCAGATCCGCAAGGGGTCCGAATGGCGTTGAGTCGATTAGCGCCAAAGACAGTTATTATGGATGGCTAAAACAGCAGCCAAAAGGGTTCCAAGAATCTGCCATTGGGCCGGTACGCGCAAAGCTAATGAACGAGGGCGGATTATCTTCCAAGAGATTTGGTGAGCTCAATTTAAACAATCAATTCCAGCCATTGACTTTAGCGGAAATGAAAAAGCTAGAACCAACGGCATTTGAAATGGCGGGGCTATGACAACTATAGCGCTAGACAAAAACGGCCTTATCGCTTATGACTCAAGAGAAACCGCAGGATCAACTATTGTTGACGATAATTGCAATAAGTGTAAAGAGTCGAACGGCGTTTACTATTTCTTTTGTGGAAGATCTGCTGATGAAGATACGTTGATTGACGCTGTTGAGAATGGATAAAAGGCAGACTACCCGGACGCTATAAGCACTCATGCAATCATAGTTATGGGCAAAGATATTTATACCGCAGGAATAACAAAAGAGGACGGGTATTATTGGCAAAAAGAGAGAAAAGGGAATCCTTTAGCAAGAGGCAGTGGCGCTGATCATGCGCTAACAGCCATGGACCTTGGTTGCAGCGCAAAGAAGGCCGTTAAATATGCTATGAAGCGTGACTCATGCACAGGAGGCAGAATTAGAACGTTTAGTTTAAAAGGTTGACAGTACTGTACTGATCGTTTTATTATTCGCACTAACGTGTCGCTGGGCGGCATTAATCTAAAATTACCAGGGGTAGTTTATGAAATATAAGGTAAGCAAAGAAGAGCATGCAGCATTAGACGACGCCAACAAAGCACTGTACAAGGCAACCGGCGAAGACTTCACGTTAATCGTTGAGGGTATGCCAGAAACAGAAGACGTTGCTGGCCTTAAAAAGAATCTGGCAGATTTGCTAGGTGAAAAGAAGGCAGCAAAAGCAGCCGAGGAAGCCGCAACACAAAAAGCGGCGGCAACACAGGCCGCGGCAGATTTAGCGGCAGCCAACAAGTCTGGAGATATTGACGCAATCAATAAATCTTGGCAAGGCAAGTTCGACGCACAGGCGCTTAGGCTGGAAGGTATTACAGGTCAATTGCATTCGGCTACGTCCGGAGCAACGGCAACATCGATAGCTGCAAGTATTTCAATTGCAGGGTCGCAAGGAATATTAGCCGATGCCATTGGCAGACGACTAAAAACAGAGTTCGATGAAACGGGACAAGCCAAAACTGTTGTTCTGGGAGTCGACGGAAAGCCCTCAGCCTTAACGGTCGAAGAGCTAACCACAGAATTTAAGACCAACGCGGCATATGCTCCGTTGATCGTTGGGTCCAAAGCCGGGGGCAATGGAACTAACAACGCTGGAGGCGGGGCCGAAGGTAAAGTGATAACAAGAAGCCAATTTGATGAGATGGGAGCGGGCGACAGGTCGGCCTATCTTAAAGATGGTGGAACACTAACCGACGCGGCTTGATCCGCAATTTTTTAACCTTCAGAGACTATTTAACATGGCTGAGAATACTATAACCGGCTTAGTGCCGGACATTTACGAAGGGCTTGACATTGTTTCGAGAGAAATGACTGGAATGATTCCTTCGGTTACACGAAACGCTTCGGCAGAACGCGCGGCCGTAGGCCAAAACATTCGAGTTGATGTTGAGCCAGCGGGCAACGTAAGCGACATTACGCCGGCAATGACCATTCCAGAACCTACTGGGCAGACGTCCGGCTATACTGATATCGTAATCACTAAGTCGCGCGCGGCTGAGTTTGGCTTTATTGGCGAGCAGGTAAAAGGCCTAAATACCGGACCGGGTTTTCCCAGCGTTCGAGCGCAAAAGATCGCACAAGCGATTAGAGCCGTTGTCAACGAAGTGGAAGCGGATCTATGTGGTTTGCAGTCTACGTTTAGCCGAGCGGTAGGCACGGCTGGAACAACTCCTTTTGCTACAATCAACGATTACACAGACGCGACTTTTGCACGTAAAGTGCTAAAAGATAACGGCGGTGATTTTAACGCTCGTATCGTTATGGATACCACGGCAGGAGCTACCCTTTTGGGCAAGCAGGGCGCTGTGAATTCTGCCGGTACTGATCTTATTATGTCTCAAGGCATTTTGGTAGATCGTGCGGGTATGCCTTTGCGTGAATCTGGCTTCGTCGAGAGTCATGTTGCTGGCACAGGCGCAAGCGCTACAACCAACGATGCTGGTTATGCGGTTGGCGCAACTGTTCTAACGCTGGCATCTGTCGGAACTGGAACAATACTTGCTGGTGATGTTGTTACTTTCGCAGGTGACGCAAACAAGTACGTTGTTGCGTCAGGCGACGCCGACGTTTCAGGCGGTGGAACAATCACTTTGTCCGCACCAGGCCTGCGCGTTGCAATGTCTGCAGCAACAAAAGCAATCACTGTTTTAGCTGCCAGTACGCGCAACATGGCGTTTTCTGAAAACGCTTTGGTGCTTGCTTCAAGAGCACCAGCGCTACCGGCTGAGGGCGACCAAGCCACAGACCGTATGCTGATCACTGATCCTCGCAGCGGGCTAACAATGGAATTTGCATTGTACCTCGGTTATCGCAAGGTGCGTTATGAAGTATCACTGGCTTGGGGCGTTAAAAACATCAAGCCTGAGCATACAGCCCTTATCTTGGGCTAGTCCTACGCTAAGAGTTTTTAGCCGCATAGCCTTTTAACGAGGGCTATGCACTAAGAATTTTTTATTAACTGTAAGGAGGTTTTAATATGTCATTTGGAACATTAAAAACGGTTACAATTGATCGAGACGGCGTGCTGGTTGATATTAACGAAACGGATATTAAAGAAACGGACGTTGTTGTTGCCGATCCCAAGACAAGCAAAGAGGTAGGAGAGACGGTTGAAGCCGAAGCCCACAAAATGAACGATGCTTTAGATAAACCAAAAACAAGAACCAAGCGATAGACAGCAAAAACAAAGTTAAACCTAGAAAGGGGCGGCAATAGCCAGCCCCTTTTTTATTGGAGAGAATAATTAATGGCATTAACTATAGAAAACGGCTCTATTGTCGCAAACGCGGATTCTTATGTTTCTAGGGCTGACTTTATAGCGTGGGCATTAAGGCGTGGATATACAGTGGCAGACGACGACCTGGCGGACAATAAGCTGGTTGTAGCGTTCGATTTTATTAATGGCATAGAGGGATCTCTTGCCGGTCTTCTATCTGTTAGAGATCAATCGGGAGCATACCCAAGAACAGACTTGGTTTTGCAGTCTTATAGCTGGCTGTCTACAGAAATACCAACCCAAGCGATTGATTACCAGATGTCATTGGCGCTTGATCAAGTAAACGGCATAGATATTTTTAACCCACCGCAATCAGACTCGGTGGCTGTTAAAAGGTCAAAGGTGGAAGGCGCGGTCGAGGAAGAGTACGCGGTAAGCGACGCCCCTGCATTTTTATACCAATCGTTAAGCAATAGATTAAGGCAAATACTCCAGCGCTCTGGCTCGGGCTTTGGCATTCCAATCACAATGGGTTAATTATGTCAGATGCTTTTTACAACAAGATGGCAAAAACAGCCGCCAAGCTACTTGGGAAGTTTGGTAAAGAGTTTGTTATTGTCAGAGAGGTGGGCAGATCTGTTGACAATATAACGGGCGTTGTCACGCCTGGAACAATAACAAACTTTAGGCCGAAGGGAATGATTGTCGAATATACAACGGCGGAAAAAATGGACAGCAGAATCGAGCAAGGCGACAGAAAGTTAATTCTTGATAACACTGTTGAGCCGCTAATGACTGACCGGCCAACGGTTGATGGTAAGAAATGGACAATCAAGGAAATAGAAAAGTCAGAACCGGCAGGAATTGCTTTGGTTTATTTTGTAAGGGTGAGCGCTTAATGTCTGCATTAGACATCTCAAAATGGGCCGAATCAGTTGGCGCTAGCGTTGACGAAGCAAGCCGAGCAATCAAGCTGGAAGTGTTTACCGGGGTTATTGACGACACCCGTGTTGATACTGGAAGGCTTAAAGGGAACTGGCAAGCCACACAGGATAGACCGGCAACAAGCGAGCTCGACATAGAGGACAGGGACGGAAACCAGGCTAGAAGCGGTGTTGATAAGACCGTGCGGGGAACTGGCATCGACTACCTTACAAACAATTTAGACTATGCCGCGGTGTACGAAGAAAAGGACGGCATGGTTGCAAAGAACCTTGCGCGCGTTGATACAATAGTTAGGAACCTTAAAAAATGAGCCAGCTAAAAATAGATCAGGCGTTCTTGACCGCATGGCTAACAACCAATAGCGAGTTTGGGCTTCCTACGGCATACGAAAACAAAGACTTTTCGGCGGATCCGGAGCTTGCTTATGCCGAGGTTTTCTTGATCCAGAACGCTCTTGATATGCTAACCATAAACGATATGGACGAAACAACCGGAATCTTTAGGGCAATATTACGATACCCAGTTAATGCCGGAGCCATTGCCGCAAAGGCAAAGGCGCAAGAAATAATCGATGCTTTTAGTATTGGAACAAATGTTTCATATTCTGGGCAATCTGTTATAATCACGAAAACGAGCCGAGAAAAAGGCTTCAACGAGAACGGCTGGTATAAAATAGTCGTGTCTATTCAATACATTGCTTTTATAACGAGGTCTTAATTATGCCAGATTCAGTTCAAACATTCGTAGACAGTGTGATATCTATCACAGCGGGTTTACCTGCAACACAAACTACAACAGACTATGGTGGCCTTACGTGGACTGTCTTAGGGCAAGTAACAAGCTGGACACCGGGCGGCCGCAGTCACACGCTAACGCCAAGCAACCCAGTTAACCAGCGATCTACTGATTACTACAAAGGCACGAACAGCCAGAGCTCGGATTCGTTCACGGTGAACCGTGACGACGACGACGCAGGCCAAGTAATTGCTTTGACCGCCGAGGGTAGTGATGCGGATTTCTCTTACAGGGTCGCATACCAAGACGGCAGCATTGACTATTTCCAGGGGATCGTGGGTTCTTATATCACGGGTGCCGGAGATGGAAACGCTATTGTTTCTCAGGTGCTTTCAGTTCAGCGCACGAAGAACACGGTGACAGCTGCGGCATCCTAAAGCCAAACCAAGCCCCTTTAATTAGGGGTTTTTATAATTTAATGAAGGGTTAATATTATGAGCAACACGATTGATTTTGGAACGTTTGATTTATCAACACAGGCAGCAAATGGAATCGATGTAACTCTAATCGATGAAACGAACAAGCGACCATTTAAAGGCCTTGACGACCAAGAAATTATTATCACTATCCAGGGTAGAGACTCGGACAAGTGGCAAGATACAGCAAAGAAAATTGACGAGCGAAACGCATCAAAGTACAAGCGACGCGGCGTCCCTTCTGAGGTCACAGAAAGCGACCTAAGAGAAATCTTAGCGGCCGTCACAATCAAATGGAGTGATAACATTCCTTTTGGTGGTGAGGCGCTAGAATGCACTTACGAAAATTGCATAAAACTTTACGGAATGAAAAACTCTATTGCCGAACAGCTTATAACAGCAGGAGTGAATAGAGACAGTTTAAAAAAGAGCTAAGGCTTGATCTTGAGCTTTATGTTCGGCAGCGGGCTTGGTACGAAACCCGCGCCAAGGACCAGACAAAGGTTAGGGGTGCGGAAATAGATTTTCCAGAGCTTCCAGACATAAGCCCTTGCGATTATTTGATTAATCTTTTTTATAGGGTTGGGCCAAGCCAGGTGACTTGGTCCGATATGAGCGGCTTTGTAGAGAGAACGTCTATCAGGTTGACCGGTTGGGAGTCAGAAACAATAAAGTGGCTTACCGACGTTTACACGGACTCTTGTAGGGAATATTCAAACGCCCAAGTACCGGCTCCTTATCTGCCACAAAAAGCAGAAAACGGGAAATCGGCGGAAGGCTTAAAGTCAATGCTTAGAAGGCCTATAAACTAATGACAGATTTTGCAAACCTAGTAATCAAGGCAGACTCCAGCCAAGTAAAGACAGCCACCAAAGACCTTTCTGGTATGTCGGCTGGGGCTGGAAAGCTAGGCGGAGCAATGAAGGCGCTTTTACCTGTTCTTAGCGCAGCCCTTGCCGTAAATGCTTTGGGCAAAATGGCTGTCGAGGCCAGAGAATTCGGCGCGGCAATGGGTGAAGTATCTACCCTGCTTGACGATGTTTCCCAGCTACCAAGAATAAACACAGAAGCCAAAGCGCTTGCCGCTACTTTTGGCGGATCTCCTACCGCACAAGTAAAAGCATTTTATCAAGCCATATCGGCCGGAGCTGGCAACGCTTCCGAAGCTACTGCAATACTAACAACCGCAAACAAGCTTGCCATAGGCGGTGTCACAGACATTGGCACAGCGGTCGATGGACTAACAACAGTAGTAAATTCTTTTGGTCTTGAGGCCAGCCAAGCCGGGGAAGTTTCTGATGCCATGTTTGTTGCTATGCGCGCAGGTAAAACCACTATAGGCGAATTGTCCAGCGGTATCGGCGGGGTTGCGGCATTGGCTGCAACGGCTGGCGTAGGTTTTGAGGAATTGCTTGGCGCTACCGCAGCATTAACAAAAGGCGGTATTTCTACCAGCCAATCATTCAACGGCTTAAAAGCCGCATTATCTAATATTGCAACACCATCCAAAAAAGCAACTGACGCGGCGGCAGAAATGGGAATCGAGTTTAATCTTGCTTCCCTGCAATCAAAAGGCTTGGCTGGATTCTTGGGAGAAATGACCGAGGCAGCAGATGGAAACGAGCAACAGCTAATCGATTTATTCGGATCTGTTGAAGCTGTCAATACTATTCTGGCGTTGACTGGCGGAAGCGCAGAATCGTTCGCTGACATTATGGCCGACATGAACACAAAGACAGGTCAGACCGACATGGCCTTTGGCAAGATAGCGCAAACAATGGACTTCAAGCTATCAGCCATATCGGGCAAAATTGCATCGACACGTGTAAGCATTGGTGAATTCCTGCTAACGCTTGGAGAGCCAATTGTTGATCATGTTGGAGAGAATTTTGATACTTATGTTTTCTTTTTATCCAACATAGTTAAGGCAACCATTGCAACAGTGAAGGCAATGGTCCTTGCTATAAAACCATTCACGGACGGTTTTGGCGCAGCACTAACAACGATCGCGGGATGGACGGCGTCTTTTGTTACTGCGGTATCCGGTTATTTTAACGACCTTGGCGTTAGCGGCCTAAAGGTTTCGGAATTAATAGGGATCGGGTTTAGTGAAACGTTTATAAACGTAAAGTCAGGCATCCAGATTGCAACCATCGAGGCAGCGGCCTTTGTTGACACTGCGATCACAAAAGTTAAGGGATGGGTTACGTCAGCAGAGGACACTGAGGTCAGGCTTGCTGCTATTGACGTGGCGCGGAAAGGGTCTCTTAAATCAGTAATAGATGAAAACAAGAACAGCACAACAGCTTACGCCGACCAACTTATACAGGTCAAGTTGAATCAGGGCGGATTTAGTCTTTTGGAAACCGCCACAGTAAACCTTTCTACGGATACGGGAACCCTTGATGAAAAGTTGGCGGCACTGTCTGGGACTATAGTCACCACAACCACAAACACCGGAAAACTAAACACCAAAGCGATAGACGTAATTGCAACTCTAAAAAGCGAAAAAGAGGCCTTGGGCCTTAGCTCAACAGAACTGTCCGTTAGAAACGGCTTGCAAACGGCTGGGGTTACCTCTACCAGCCTGTTAGGGGCAGAAATCGTTGCCCTTGTAACCGAGATCGATAAAGAAAAGCAAGCGCTAACAGACGCGGCAACCAAGGCCGGAGATCTAGAAAAAGCAAACGAACAGGCGGCAGTAGCGGCGGAAGCGGCATGGGGCAGAACTAACGATTACCTAGCTACAACTTTTGTGGATATTTTTGAAAATGGAAAAGGCGCATTTAGTCAAATCGCGGATTCGTTTACTACAATGATTAAGCGCATGGTTGCTGAATGGGCCGCATCTAAGCTAATGAACTTGATCGGCTTTGGCGGCACATCTTCTAGTGGTTCTGGGAATCCTCTTAGTGCTATTTTTGGCGGTATTGGCGGTGGCGGCGGCGGCGGTGTGGCGGGCGCGGTATCAACCGGAGCAAGCATACTGACTGGAGCGTCAGGAATCGGCGCAGCGGCTACAGGTGGCGCTACGTTGCTACCAGCAGGTATGGGTGGCGGTTTAGCCGGTGCTGGCTCGGCCATAGCCGGTGGTGTTAGTGCCGTTGGTTCTGGTCTTGCATCTGCCGGGTCTGCGGTGATGGGCGCTATTTCTGCTATTCCGGTCTGGGGCTGGGCATTGGGGGGCGCGGCAGTGCTTGCCAACGCATTAGATAGCGGCGGAACAATGTCTAGCAACGCCGGAATGCTAACGCAGCAGCTAGGGCATGAGGGCGAGTTTGGAATAGACGCATTTGCCAGTGGTGCACAGTTTACAGGATTCACAAGGCGCGCCAACGGCGAAGAAGCTACAGCAAGCATTGACGCTTTTCGTGGTGTTGACTCGTATTTGACCAACGTCTTTGGAGAAACCATTGGAGGATCACCAAACCTTAACGCAGGTGACTTTATTGGATACGACGAAAAAGGTACAGGACGGGGCGCGTTCTTTGGTACTGCTAGCGAGGAAGGCGGAGACGACGGCACGCCAATGGACGTGCAACTTGGAAACTATGCTTCCAGGTGGGTTACTTTGGCGGGCCTTCAAAACGGCGTTAACCAAGCGACCATAGACGCCATTGTCGGAGACGGTAGTGTCGAAGGTATATTGACAAGGGCTGGAGGTTTGGTTACTCCTGACGGCTCACACGCGCGAGGAATTGAGCGTGTTCCTTATAACGGATACATAGCCGAATTACACGAAGGCGAGCGAGTCCAGACAAAGCAGGAAGTTCTTGCCAATAATTCTGGAACGACCGATAATATGGTTGGTCAAGCGCTTATGAGCATACTAACTTATTTGATTAAAACATTCGACATAGTTGACCGCTGGAATAACAACGGCTTGCCACAAGAGAGAACAGCACCTTAATGAAATTAATTAGGCCGGTAAAAATACTCGACGCAATGTTAACAGCCACAAACGTGGCCGAAACTTCGCCAGCGGCTGACGAATGGGATCCAGCAACAGCTTACAGTGTGGGAAACATTGTCACGGTCACAACCGTTGACGATGGCGCGGCTGTTGCTACACATGACATTTATACCTGCAACACAGCGCACACAAACAAAGACCCAACTCTAATAGCCAACATTGGCACGGATAACGGATGGGATAGAACAAACTCTACAAACCGTTGGCGCCAATTCAACGGCGTATTGCAACAAGGAACAGTAAACTCAAACACTATAACCGCTTCCCTGCTGCCTAGCGCGATAACAAACAACTGTGCTTTTTTTGGTGTTGATGCCGCGTCTATCAGGGTTGTAATGAACGACCCTACCGATGGCGACGTATATGACACAACGTTTTCCATGATATCTGATTCTGGAATAAACGATTGGTATCTATATTTTACAGAGGAAATAGTCAGAAAAGAAAGGCTTTTAGTTACCGACCTTCCGGCCTTTCCAGCGGCAACGCTTTCTTATACTGTCACTGATACAGGGGCAAATGCCGAGCTTGGCGAGTTTGTAATGGGCGCATCTTTTGTAATAGGCGACTCGCAATACGGCGCAAGTTTCGGTATAGTTGATTACTCGGTCAAAAACACAGACGAACTAGGAAATACAACCGTTATTCAAGGCGCTTTTTCAGATACGGCAGATATAAATGTAGTTGTAAGCACAGGAAGATTTGACGAGATACAAAGGGTTTTGAAAAACTACAGATCGACTCCTTTAGTTTGGATTACAGAAGACTCTATTTCAGAGGCAGCAGTTTACGGATACTATAGAAATTTTAGAAATACAATAAGCGGGCCGGTTGTATCGACTACGCTTCTTCAATTAGAGGGTTTAACGTAGAATGACTATTCCATCAATAACCGCGCTACCAACGGCGCCACAAAGAACAGACGCCCCTGCAACATTCGTGACAAGAGCGGATGCCTTTGTTGCGGCGCTTTCAGCATTTGGCACACAGGCAAACGCTTCTATTGTTGGAATTAATAATCTGGCCGTGGCTGGCACATTGTCTGAAGTTCAGGATACAAGCACAAGCAGCATTGCCATAGGTACTGGTGAGAAAGTCTTTACCATCACGGCGGGCAAGTCTTTTGTTGCGGGTATGACGGTTTTGATAGCTGACTCAGCGGCTCCTTCTGCCAACGCATTGATGGGGACCATAACAAGCTATTCAGGCACGACTTTAACAATGGCGATAACTTCTGTAATAGGAAGCGGCACAAAAACCTCTTGGGTTATGTTCCAGACGTCCACGGGTGGCGCAACCCTTACAAGTAACACCTTTACAGGTACTCAAGACTTTACAGGGGCAACGGTTTTGGGTATCGACGCTGACCCAATTTTAGGTTTTGCCAACAAATCAAGCTGGGCAGATGGCGAGCAGATAAGCATTGCATTAGACCCGTCCGCGTCGGCTATAGCTAAGGCCCACGTTTCCGTTTACGAGGAGGTTCCCCAGACAGACGTTACAAACTCTATATGGGACGTTATTACAAACGACTTAGGCTTTACGCTAGTAGACTCTGCTTATTCAGTAACACTAACCCCCGCTGCAACCACTGGTGGATCAATAGAATTTACTCTTGGTAGCGGGTCGTGGGCATCTACTGACATAGGCAAGGTCATCAAAAACAAAAGCGCAGGCGAAGCAGGCGAGGCGAGAGTAATCTCTGTTGCCTCTGGTGTTGCGACTTGCAAGATTACCGTTGATTTTACAAACACTGACGCTATTGCATCCGGTGATTGGGAGATGTATTCAGGTGAGTTTACCAGTGGTAGTTTCGAGCTTTCCAGTTCAGTACAAGATGGAGTAACCGCAGGAACTCCTGCCGTATTTGAGTCTGCCATCACAATCTACATTTCAGTAACAATGCTAACTAGCACTAAAGCAATAGTTGCTTACCGTGATAACGGAAACTCCGACTACGGAACAGCTTGTATCCTAGATGTTTCAGGTTCTACCATCACCGCTGGAACTCCTGTTGTATTTGAGTCTGCCACCACAAACTACATTTCAGTAGCAATGCTAACCAGCACTAAAGCAATTGTAGCTTACCGTGATGACGGAAACTCCTCCTACGGAACAGCTTGTATCCTAGATGTTTCAGGTTCTACCATCACCGCTGGAACTGCTGTTGTATTTGAGTCTGCCAACACAAGCTACATTTCAGTAACAATGCTAACTAGCACTAAAGCAATAGTTGCTTATCAAGATAACGGAAATTCCTCCTACGGAACAGCTTGTATTTTAGATGTTTCAGGCTCCACCATCACCGCTGGAACTGCTGTTGTATTTGAGTCTGCCATCACACTCTACACTTCAGTAACAATGCTAACTAGCACCAAAGCAATAGTTGCTTACCGTGATAACGGAAACTCCTCCTACGGAACAACGTGTATCCTAGATGTTTCAGGTTCTACCATAACCGCAGGAACTCCTGTTGTATTTGAGTCTGCCACCACAAGCTACATTTCAGTAACAATGCTAACTAGCACTAAAGCAATTGTAGCTTACCGTGATGACGGAAACTCCTCCTACGGAACAGCTTGTATCCTAGATGTTTCAGGTTCTACCATCACCGCTGGAACTCCTGTTGTATTTGAGTCTGCCACCACAAACTACATTTCAGTAGCAATGCTAACCAGCACTAAAGCAATTGTA
>Ga0222663_1000434_pt1 | contig 15712 bp, 14 predicted proteins | sample AntAcemetagen602_FD_179852 | JGI IMG/M metagenome (GOLD analysis project Ga0222663, IMG submission 179852) | Saline water microbial communities from Ace Lake, Antarctica - #602 | ecosystem: Environmental > Aquatic > Non-marine Saline and Alkaline > Saline | place: Antarctica: Ace Lake... | reverse complement strand
CAGATTTACCGAGTAATCAGCCCATTGGGGCATGAATTAACCATGAAACCATCACAAAGTGGCTTCATATCAGGCCATAGTCGGTCTAAACTTTGTAGAGAAGGGCATTTTTCGAGGTGCCCATAAGTTGGTTAGGGGCATCGAGCGACCCGAGGCTCACTTCGATTTCGTCGTCGGTGCGGGCGAAAACGGATGAGCCACAACGGGGGCAGAAAAACCGCCCGGCGTGGTCGCGGGTTTCGCCTTTGACCGTCACCGCACTCTCTGGGAACACGGCCGCCGCATAAAAAAGCGCCCCATGATGCTTGCGGCAGTCAAGGCAGTGACAAAGGCCGACCCGGTATGGGGTTCCCGTCGCGACAAGCCTTACGGTGCCACATTGGCATCCGCCGGTGAACCGGTCCATTCTGTGTCTCCTATACCTCTGCGGCGATCACGACGATCTCAATCAGGGAAACCCCGTTATCACCCAAATCAGCGCCGACGCAGGCGCGCTGCGGCCAGTTCTCGGGCGGTCCGATCCAGTCACACCACACCACATCCATGGCTGCCTTCATCGACATATCATGCAAATAGACTGTGGCCTGAAGCAGAGAACTTTTGCTGCTGCCCGCGTCGGCCAGAACCTGATCAAGGAATGCCACAGCATTCCGCGTTTGCGCCGTAATGCCATCTGCCGCTGCCGGATCATACGCAACCGCATAGACAAGCCCCGCGTGTGCCGTGGCGAGACAGCGGCCACGGGTGGGGCCAGGAACGCGATGAATGGGGGGTGGTTTTTCCGTCAAAATAGCTTCCTTTTCCTTGGCAATATATGTGCCCCCCAAGTTACCCCGCCATTGCCATGCGCGTTTTACCAATCATGAGGGCGGCGCGGGCCGCCTCTTTGCCCTTTTCAACGAAGTGCGCCCGATAAATTTCGTTATGGTGGTCGGTTTCCTGATACTGGTGTGGCGTTAAGGAAACGGACAGCACCGGCACGCCAGTTTCCAAGCCCGCTTGCATCAGGCCCTGCACAACGGCATGGGCGACAAAGTCATGTCGATAAATGCCGCCATCAACCACGAAGGCAGCGGCGATAACGGCTGAATACTTGCCTGTCTTCGCCAGATCTTTCGCCAATAGCGGCATTTCGAACGCGCCGGGCACGTCAAAAACGTCGATATCATCGGACGGGATAATCTCGCAAACTCCATCAAGGGCGCGATCAACAATATCGGCATGCCAGTTGGCTTTAATGAAGGCGTAACGGGACTGGGTCATTCTCATACTCTCCTTGTCGCAACAGTCGTGTTACCCAAGGCGATCACGGGCGCGCTTCCACCCTCTGACGGCAGAACAACGCACGTTCTCTCTCATCCGGACTATGACCGTCGGCTCAGGCATCGCACCTGATCTGCTAGACCCTTCTCAACCAAGAAGGCGCTCGCGGGCTCGCGGTTTGTGCCGCATACCGCCGGTGGGGAGTTGCACCCCGCCCTGAGAACGATGCGACTATGGCGGCAAAGTTGGGCGGGTTCAATGATGGTTCTGCCGTTCTAACTACGTGAGCCGTTGGAATCACTGGACCCTACGAGAATTGCTGCCCATTTGGTGAATCCGAGGTCTGGCTCGGCTGGTTTATGAAACACAGAGTGCACAGAGGAGACACAGAGACCACCGAGCGACCGTGCGATACGAGGGTGCCGTGTTATGATTGGCAAATCGCGTTGATTTTCATGGCGCTTCGCGTCCTTTTTATTTTCTCACTTTTTCTCTGTGCCTTCTCTGTGACGGCTTGGCAGCGCGAAGCGCAGCCGAGACCTCTGTGTTCTCTGTGTTAAAGGCCGACGAACGGGCAAAAACGGAGCCTACCGATAGGCACACTGCATCTTGACAAATTCTAAAATATCCGCTAATATTCCTTTTTTGGATTTTTGACATTGTGAATCACCCAGTAGATGGGGGCGCGGGGTGTTTACCGGGTGACATTGAGTGCCGCACGGTGGATGCAATCTGCGCCAGGTCAGACCGGCTGTTCCTATTGGCCGCGCTGTGCTCGTTGATGCGGGTGAGGCGTTGTGGAGCAGATGCCACGGGTGTGCTTTGTAACTGGGTTTTGCCTCAGTCGTCGTGCTTTTGGGCCATCGTCGCATGTTGACAAATGCTGACAAAATCACACTAAAAATCATAAATATCTTTATATTTCAGATATTTACTGGAAAATAGATCACTTTTGTTGGGGTGAAACCACCGATTTTGCGTCAACAGAATGTAGCCCTGTGGCCACAAATGTCAGCCTAAATGGGTCCGTTTGTCACAGGGTTGGCTGTTGCGTCTTGCGCCTGCCATTTGGGGCGCAAGGCTCGGTTATGATATGGTGCCATGAACGTCATGCGGTTGGGTCTTAGTGCAGCTCGGCTCGCACTTTTTGGCGCAGGATATCGATAGGAACGAGGTCTCCGGCGATATTTGTGTGCCAAAACTGCCACCCGTTACACGCCGGGGCGTTTTGAACGTGCGCACCGACTTGGTGGATCGATCCAGCGAAGTCTCCGACGATCAGGGTGCCATCTGCCTTTACAGTCGCCGCGTGTTTGCGGCGGTGATCGACCAACACGGCACCCGGCTTGATCAGGCCGCGTTCCAGCAACCAGCCAAAGGGCACACGCGGCAGGTCGCGTTTGGCGGGGGTGCCGACAACCTCCATGTCGCGCGGCCCCTCAATGGCGTCGATGCGTTTTTGCGCGACCTTGATGTAATCGGTTTCTTGTTCGATGCCGATGAAGTGTCGGCCCAGTTTTTTGGCGACCGCGCCGGACGTGCCGGTGCCGAAGAATGGATCAAGGATCGTGTCGCCCGGATTGGTCGAGGACAGCACCACACGATACAATAAGCTCTCTGGTTTTTGCGTTGGATGAGCCTTGTTGCCATCGTCGCCCTTAATGCGTTCATCGCCCGTGCACAGCGGCAACACCCAGTCTGATCGCATTTGCGTGTCGTCATTTAAATGCTTCATGGCTTCGTAGTTAAAACGCGGTTTGGCATCGCGGTTTTTTGCGCACCAGATCAGCGTTTCATGGGCGTTGGTGAACCGGCGACCGCGAAAGTTTGGCATCGGGTTTGATTTGCGCCAGATGATGTCGTTCAAAATCCAATAGCCCAGATCTTGCAAAATGGACCCGACCCGAAAAATGTTGTGATAGCTGCCGATCACCCAAAGCGACCCATCGGGTTTTAGAACCCGTTTGGCGGCGGTCAGCCAGTCACGAGTGAAACTGTCATAGGCGGCGAAGGTTTCAAACTGGTCCCAGTCGTCATCCACCGCGTCAACTTTGGTGTGATTGGGGCGCACCAATTCACCAGACAATTGAAGGTTATAGGGCGGGTCAGCGAACACCACATCGACCGAGCCAGCCTCTAGGCTGTTCATCACGTCGATGCAGTTACCCTGAAAGATGCGGTCTTGGATGCGCACACTTGGCGTTTTTTTTGCGGTAGCTATCATCATGGCGGCATCAAAGCCTTACCAAGAGTCCGCGTCAAGAGTCGCGTGGAATCAAAGGCTTAGAAAAATTGCTTGCTCAACATGAGGGAGTCTCAGACTCCGCCCGACTCAATATCTTGCGTATGGGCGCATAAGATTTTCGGTGGATCGGACACGGCCCCAGACGTTTTAGCGCCAATTGATGTTCCGCCGTGCCATAACCGGCGTGCCGGTCGAAGCCATAACCGGGATAGGTTTCTGCATAGTCAGCCATGATGGTATCACGGGTGACTTTGGCGATGATGGATGCGGCGGCAATAGACAGGCTTAGGCTGTCACCTTTCACCAGCGTCTGAACCCGGCACGGCATTTTGGGTGGCCGGTTGCCATCCACCAGCGCCGCATCGGCGGTAGGGGTGAGACCGGCGACAGCGCGAGCCATGGCGGCAAGGGTGGCGGCAAGGATGTTGGTGGCGTCGATTTCATCCGCCTCGGCTTGGGCGATGGAGAGCGAGGCGTGGCCCGCATTGGCGGCATCGGTAAGCGCCGCAAAGGCGCGATCTCGGCGTTTCGGACTAAGCACTTTTGAGTCATCCAGCAAGCCAATAAGGGCAACGGGGATAACAAGGTTTGGAAACGCAACCGCCGCAGCAACCACCGGCCCCGCCCACGGGCCGCGGCCCGCTTCATCAACACCGCAGATGGAGGTGTACCCGGCAGCCGCCAGAGCCTCTTCATGCTCAAGATTTGGCATCGGGCGACTCCGGTGGGGGCGCAGTTTTTTGGCTAAGGCGTTTTTGCCGCAAGGACTGCGCGATCCGCCCGATGCGCCAACTGACCAATCGCGATGTTGATCGCGCGCCGTGCAGTGTTTCTGACACCAGATGCGCCTCTGGTTGAATAATCAGCTTGATGATGTCACCCGCGCTTTCTCGGCCAGCCAGGGCGAGGTGTTGCAGGCGTCGGGCGCAGATAACCCACAGCGGACTCAGCGCTAGGCTCATCACCGTCACAGCGGCAATGATGCGGGCTTGGTCTTCGGTGATGACACCCGCGTCTTCGCCCAGGTGCGCCAATAAGAATGAGAATTCTCCGATTTGTGCCAACATGACACCGGCAAAAAAAGCCGTTCGCCACGGCAAGCCGAATAGGCGGAACAGTCCGACGTTCACGGCGGTTTTCAAGACGGTCACGAACAGGAACAAGAACAACACCATCTCGATATTGTCCCAGATATGGCCGATGTCGATCAGTAAACCAATGGAGACAAAAAACACCATGATCAGGATGGATTGAATCGGTAGGGTTGCTTCCAGCATGCGGTGACGTTCGGTTGAATTGCCGATCACCAGCCCAGCCAAAAACGCGCCATAGGCGGCCGACAATCCCATGAGTCCAGAGACCGAGGCGGCACCGAAACAGAAAGCCAGCGCGGCAAGTGGTTTTAGATCAACGTTGCCCGCAGCGAGTTCCAAGAACGGTAAACTCAACTTTTTTCTGCGGCTCAAGAACCAGATCAGTCCGGCGATGAAGGCGATCGACCCCAGCACCTTGGGCACGATCACCCAATCAAAGCTGTCACCACCCAAGGCCGTGATCGTCAACATCATCGGCACCACAGCAAGGTCTTGGGCAATCAGCACGCTGACGGTGATGCGCCCGGCTTTGGTGCGCAACTCGCCCATGCTTTCCAACACTTTGATCGCCACCGCCGTTGACGAGAGCGCCACCACAAAGCCCAGCAAAACAGCCAACCCAATCGGCCAGCCCAGCACCTTGGTGAACAGAAGCATGATGCCGACAGACACGGCAATCTGACCCAGCGTCACGGCGAGAGCCAGCTTCCAAACCCGGCGAAAGGCCCGCAACGAAAGTTCCATGCCGATGACGTAAAGCAGCATCAAGACGCCAAGCTCTGCCAGCAAGTTGATGGCATCAACATCATGAACAACGCCCGCGACACTGGGGCCCAAAATCGCGCCCGCTAAAATGTAACCGACAATGGCGGGCTGGCGTAAACGTTCCATGGCAATGCCGCAGGCCATCGCCACCAAGGCAACGATTGCAATTTCAGTCAGGCCGCTGGCTGCGTGTTCCATGGCGGCAACTTATCATGCCATGTCAAAGAAGCGAGAGTTGATCGCCTGGTGCGGGCGGCGGCGCAAAATGCGAGAGGTCAAACCGTGAAGCGCCCGGCTCACGGCGCGCCAGCCCGAATCGCCGAGACGCCATTTCAAACCGCTTTTGCAAAAGGTCAGCGTAGACACCGGTGCCGCTCATGCGGGACTTGAAATCTGAAACGTACAGTTGCCCATCACGCATCTCGCGCAGATGTGACAGCACACGATCTTTTCGAAGCGGCGCGTGAGCATCCAACCATTCGGTAAACAAGTCTTTGAGTTCCAACGGCAAGCGCAGCAACGTCATGGTTGCTTGGGTCGCGCCGTTCGCCGCACCAGCCTCTAGAATGGCCTCAAGCTCATGATCGTTCAGACACGGAATCATCGGTGCCGCCATAACGGTTACAGGGATGCCGCAACGCGCCAACGCAGCGATGGTCGAAAGACGCTTCGCTGGTGATGCCGCACGGGGCTCCGACGTCCGGGCCAAGGCACCCTCAAGCGTCGTCACTGAAATCCCGACCGACACCAAGTTCCGCGCGGCTAAGCGTTCCAGAATATCCGCGTCGCGCAGCACACCGGCTGATTTGGTCACGATCAAAACAGGGTGGCCGAAGGCCTCAAGCACCTCCAGCACCCGCCGCGTAATGCCGTGCTCACGCTCTATCGGTTGATAGCAATCGGTGTTCGCCCCGAGCATCACCGGTTTCGGAACATACCCTGGTTTCCGCAACTCACGCGCCAGCACGTCCGGCAGATCGTGCTTGGCGAACAATTGGGTCTCAAAATCCAGGCCCGGCGACAACCCCATATAGGCGTGGCTGGGCCGCGCGTAACAATAAACACAGCCATGCTCGCAGCCTCGGTACGGATTGATTGTCCGATCAAAAGCGAGATCGGGTGACGTATTATAGGTGAGCGCACGCTTTGGCTGTTCGGGCGAAACCATCGTCCGCAGGGCCGGTAGATCCTCATCTGGATCAACGCCCCATCCGTCATCAACGCGGTGACGGCTCGCTGGCTCAAAACGTCCGGTCGGGTTGCCCACGGCCCCCCGGCCTTTGCGAGCCTGCGCCACAACACCCTCATCAAATCCAGCGTCTGTCATACCGCAAACACTAACATGATCGCATGGAACAAATAAAGAACATTATCACGCTTGCAGCCCCGCTGTGGTAGAGTCACTGTGCGCTGATGTCCGCGTCTTCGCTTTCCAATCCTGTCAAAGCCGTCCTCTGGGTGATTGGTGCCACGCTATCATTTTGCACGATGGCGATTTCAGGTCGCGAAGCCGGACAAGCCCTGAGCACAGCCGACCTTTTGATTTGGCGTAGCGTCATCGGCGTGACCGTAACGGTGATGTTTGTTACCCTATCGCGACGTGGGTTTGCGCAACTGAAAACCACGCGACTGGGGCTACACGCGGTTCGCAACACGTTTCATTTTTTCGGTCAATACTGCTGGTATGCTGCCGTGATGCTGATCCCCCTGGCCCAGGTGTTCGCCTTGGAATTTACGGCGCCCATTTGGGTGATGCTGCTGGCCCCTTTTTTATTGCACGAAAGATTCAGTCGCTGGAAAGTTTTTGCCGTCGCCATGGGTTTCACGGGCATGCTGTTGATCGTCAAACCCGGCGTGGTCGAGATTACCGAGGGCACGCTTTGGGCATTCTTTTGCGCCTTTGGTTTTGCTGGAACCATCATCGCCACGAAACGCCTAAGCGGCACCGAGAGCGGCCTATGCGTTCTGTTCTACATGACCCTGATGCAAGCCCCCATGGGCATAGTGATCAGTGGTGGGCTACCCGCGATACCGCCAACCCCCGGCCTGTGGGCCTGGACGGTTGGATTGGCCTTCGGCGGTCTCGCCGCCCACTATTGCCTGACCCGCGCCTACGCCCTGGCAGATGCCACCGTGGTTGTTCCGCTGGACTTCATGCGTCTGCCGATGATCGCCGTTGTGGGATTAATGGCCTACAGCGAAGCGATTGATTTGGCAGTCATCATCGGTGGCGCATTGATCGTGTTCGGCAACGTGATGAACATCCGCGCCGAGGCAAAATCTCGCCGCGCGCAAGTCGCCCAACAAGCGGCCTGACGACGACAAACCACGTTCCCCATTGCGTCAACACAACAAGCCAAAAAGTTGCCTCAAATGCTGACAATCAGACACATGGCGCTGACATCACGTTGACGTAAAACCTGTAATTTTTGCAAGGTATTTTTTATTAACATATTGATAAATAACAAAACATAACCTGAACGGGTTCATTTTGTCAGCATTTGTTAACATCGGCCCAGCGCACAGAGGCGTCGCTCACGCCATCAACCATTCAAATTTCAGGCACAGCAAAGCAATCGTTCCAGCCCCCCTCAAACCGCAACCAAGCGGTTAAGATCAGCCCCACCATAGAACGTTATCTCGGGCTTTGTATGGTTGCATCTGAGGCGCAGCTACCTGCGCCATACAAAACACCCCACACCTTTTCTTTACGATGTAAAAAACATAAAAAGGACTATAGTCCGAAACATGAAAAATGTCAAGCGCACCCATGGCATATAGGCAAGTCTATTTCTTCGTGCTTTGATACCAACACGAGTCGGCATCGAACCCAGGAGCCTAGCATTGCGTTTTCTGAAAGACGGACCCAGCATCCCAGACGAGTTGCTATGGGCACGCGATGAAGGCCGCGTTGTTTTTTTCTGCGGCTCTGGCGTCTCTCGTGCGCGCGCCGGTCTCCCCGACTTTTACGAGTTAGCAAAAGCTGTATCAAAGGCGCTGCGGGTTCAGCCTGATCATGATGCGGCAAAACTAATCGCCTTTGCGGAAGGTCCGGCAAAGGGTTTGGACATACCCGGCATTGTTTCCGCAGACCGGGTTTTTGGGAAGATGGAAGAAGATTTTGATGGGGGCGGCGAGAGCTTGGTCGAACGCGAGGTCGCGAAAGCCTTACGCCCGACCGATCCTGTCGACACGTCGGCCCACGCAATCCTGTTAGATTTGGCAACGACGCCAGACCGGCGGGTTCAATTGGTTACAACGAACTTTGACCGATTGTTTGAGCAGTGTAGGCGAAAAGTTAAGCCTTACGATCCGTTGAACCTGCCGCGTCCATCCCAGCCCAAAGACATAGACGGGATTGTCTACCTACACGGCAAAGCCAACGAAAATTATACGGGCGCAGAGGGGCATAGATTTGTTCTATCAACGTCAACGTTTGGCCGCGCCTATTTGGCCGAGGGTTGGGCGAGCACGTTTATCAAAGATATCCTAGCACACTTTACTGTCGTCTTTGTCGGGTACACGGCTGACGACCCGCCGATGCAATACTTGCTAGAGGCGTTAAAGAAAGACGACGACAACACGGTTCCGATCTATGCCTTTCAAGAAGGCGCCGATGCCATTGCGGCGGCGCGCTGGAAACACAAGGGCGTAACAGCCATTGGCTACAAGAACCCCGCCGGGGATCATGCCGCTTTGTGGGATACCCTAGAATCTTGGGCCGCGAGGGCGCGAGACCTGCAAGCATGGCAAAACACGATTGTCGCCCTGGCCCAACAAGACCCCAAAGCATTGAAACCCCATGAACGCGGACAAGTCGCGCACTTGATTTCAAACACCCAGGGCATGCGCCTGTTCGCAGAGGCCAACCCAAAACCACCGGCAGAGTGGTTGTGCGTTTTTGATCCAGGTGTTCGATATGCAACGCCTAAATCAGATTTCATGAAAGGTGAACTTGAACCCGTCGTTGATCCGTTTGGTCTGTATGGCTTGGATTCTGATATTTTACCGGATGCCATATTGCCCGATGACCATTCAACCAACCGCGAAATACCAGATGGTGCCTGGAATGCATTTAGTCTGTTGCCTGCTGAATTTTCGGAATTAACAGCCAACAACGTGGCATCCTTCTCTGGCGCAAACACAAACATGCTCAATCCTCGGCTTGCCCAATTGGGAAGTTGGCTTTACCGCACAATCGACCAACCAGCCTCGGTCTGGTGGGCCGCAAAACAAAACCCACTTCATCCAAACATACAATCTCAAATTCAATGGAACCTGCGGCATTCACCTCTGTCGCCAGAACCCGCAATCAAACAGGCTTGGCGCATTTTACTCGAATCTTGGTCTCAACAAAGTCCAACATTCGGTGCATCAAGCCGCCTTGCATTGCACGAGATTGGTTGCGAAGGATTTGACCATCATGCGTTTCGGCGATTAGAGCGGCTTTGGCGGCCACATTTGAAAATCAGTCCGTCGCATTGGCAACTTCCATTTCCACCAGCCGACGCAGCGACTTTAAAGGTTGAGAGCCTTTTGAATCACAGCGTTTCGTATCCAGATGTCCGGCAAAAAATCGACTTTCCTGATGAATTTTTGAGTGAGGTAATCCGGATATTGCAACAGTGTTTGCTGACGGCACACAGCCTGGAACGCGAAGGCCATGAGTTTCGCCTAAATGGTTTACCACCAATTATCAAAGACGATGATCCGGAAGTAAGTCATTCGCAGCGACATCAAGGCCTGTCTGGAATGGTGCTACTGTATACGGAACTGTTCGAGCGACTTATTGCCTATAACAGGGACGCGGCTCTCAACGCTGTTTCAACTTGGCACCATCTTGAGTCACCCATCTTTGATCGCTTGCGAATTTGGGCCACAGGTTCGCCTAGTTTTCTTAGCCATGAAGCCGCAGCAAATACGTTCATCAACTTAGCCGACGGCGTATTTTGGGATCGTCATCATCGACGGGATATCTTAATCGCTCTCTCTCGGCGATGGGTGAGCTTTCAAGATAAAGATCGCATAGTCATAGAAAACCGAATTTTAGCGGGAAGACCTATCAGAGATGATCAAGAAGCAGAGAAACATGCGATGTCTGCCGCGAATGACGCCCTAAATTTCACTCATTGGCTCGCAAGCCAAGGCTGCACTTTTACCTTTAATCTACAATCAGAAACGGATCGCTTGCGTAAATTGAACACCACGTGGCAGCCGGAATATGCAGCCGGGGCCGCAGCCTCACTGGGCACTCGGCAGTGGTCAACACATGTGGAAACGGACCCAACTGTCCTATTGCAAATTCCAATTAGTGAAATTCTTCCAACTGTTGAACGCGTAGCAGAAGAGAGCAACAGTCGCCGAATTGAGAATAAACCATTTTTCGGCCTTGTCTCGGCTGATCCACTGCGAGCCTTTGATGCATTGAAGCTTGCAGCCACGCAAAACTCGTTTCCCGTAAAACTATGGTGGAGGCTGATAGAACATAATTCTGAAGCGAATGTGCACCTAAGGCTCACCAACGAAATTTCTGATTGGCTACAAAAACAATCTCCAAGCACTCTCGCAGCTCTTATTGACCCTTTGTCGACGTGGTTGAAGAAAGAGGCGCAGCTAACGACGCCTGATGATACAACCGTGTTTCCCTTTCTTATGGACAGCTTAGTTTCGGCTTTAGAACTCAGTATTTCGGAAGATGGTGACGCGCCCGACCAGGATATGGAATCGCCAGATTGGGTAAGCAGCGCAATCAATAACTCTGCCGGGTGGCTGACTGAAGCCCTGGTTAACAAACTTCCAAAAGAAACCGCTGCCGAAAACGGTTTACCGGCATGGTGGACATCTATTGCGGGCAGATTATTAAACCTATCTGGCAATTCTGGGAGTTATGCTCTCGTTATTTTGGCATTCAACTTGAACTTTTTTCACCATCTGGCCCCCCGATGGGCATCAGAAAACCTGCTCAACAAGCTTGATAGTAACGAACCTACAAAAGCTAAGGCTTTTTGGGCTGGGTATGATTGGGGCGGAATTTTACCGTTTCCAGAATTACTCCACATTTTGAAACCTTATATTATTCAGCGCACATTTCATAATAACCTCGACTCAGAAACCGGCGGTCACAATCTAGCGGCTCTGGTCACTCATGGATGGGGCGCTCTTGATGAAAAGACGGGTGAACGTTTCATCAGCAATGAAGAAATGGACCGCATTTTGGTTTCGTCAGATGAATTGTTTCGGCTCGGGGTACTTCATGTCATGGAAAATTGGCTTAGACCGGGAACTGATCTAAAAGAGAGTAAATGGGTAAAATTGGCACCTGAATTATTACAGAATGCATGGCCTAAACAACGGGCAATGAAATCATCCAACATAACGCGAGCGCTTAGTGATCTGGCATTCTCAAACACGACTAATTTCCCAGAAACCGTTTCAGCAGTGGTGGATCACATTGTTCCCTACACGGGTGATTGCTGGTTTATGCATAATCTTTCGGGCAGCGTTGACGAAGAGCCTTCTGTCATCGACAAATATCCAGAGGCAACCCTTTCGCTTTTGCACGCCATCTTGCCGGAAAATGCAAACATCTGGCCATACGACGCTTTTACTGCACTTGAGAAAATCGCCACTGCCAACCCGGCGCTGAAATCTGATCTCCGGTTCATCGAGCTTCAGCGTCGCTGGGACGCGCGATAAGCCCACCCCTTATTTACCGCTATACGCTGCATGGAATTAAGCCCACACTCCATCCCTATATCCTGACAGGTCGGACGTTTTGCGCGCCACAAATGCCGCCCCAATGTTGCCGCCTGCTGCATCGGCACTCCCGCATTGTGAGTGCCCAAACCATCGGAAAAATGAGTGGCCGACGAAGCAAACTCCGCGCCTGCACCCTACATCAGCCACAAACGGCGCGCGCCCAAAAGGATACCTTGAATGATTGCCCTAACGTCGTGGCACAGGCCAAAAACCTTCGTGGTTTTCGCAGGTGCCGTTTCATTGTTTGTGATGTTAGCGAGTGCCGCCAATGCCGGCCGTGGTGATTTGCCCGCGAACGCAACCGCGTTGAAGTATGGTTCTGGGTGGGACTGTGATGCAGGGTATCGCGAGAGCGACAAGACGTGCGTTGCCTTTGATATGCCCGCCAATGCCTATGAGACAGGGTCATCATTTGGCCCGGGTTGGAAATGCGAACGCGGATTCAAAGAAGTTGGAAAAGGATGCAAATCGCTGGAGATTCCAGCCAACGGATATCTCAATTCTTTTGGCGATGGATGGGAATGCGACCGGGGTTATCGCAATACCCGAACCGCTTGCGCCGAGATTAAGGTGCCGGAGAATGGTTTTCTAACCGAAGGGTCCTATGGCGGGCCGGGTTGGGCCTGCGAGCGCGGTTTCTTCGTCGATAAGAAAGTCTGTAGCGCCGTTTTCGTACCAAAAAATGGTTTTCTAACCGAGCAACGCAGCGCCCAGGGTTGGGCTTGTGAGCGCGGCTATCAGGCTAAAAATAAGGAATGCCAAGCTGTCGAGGTGCCAGAAAATGCGCACCTCGATTACACATGCAATGCTTGGGAATGTACCCCCCCGTATAAGGTTAGCCGACGCGTGTGCGTTCTGCGCTAAAGATTAAGCGTGTCGATGCGCTTTCGGCATCGCTTTCTTTTTCGCCGCAGGCTTGGGCTTTGCGACGACAGCTTCGACGACGTCATCGGCTTCGCTTTCCTCTTTGGCCAAACGCAACGCTTTTAAACGCGACGCCTTTTGGTCACGGGCTTGCTTTTTGCTTTCTTTCAGATCGGGGTCTGCTGAATCCGTTTTTGCTGGAACAGCAAAGTATTGTTCGGCGCGCGCTCTGTTCGATAAAGCCATTTTGGTTCCTTCCTTCATTCAATAGCACTGCGACACATCGCAGTGGGCCGATGACAGTTCCCTGATTGGACCCGTCATCGGAAGACAGGGCCGATTAGGCCGCTGTCTGTAAGCCTTGGTTCCGCTTCCGCGCCCGGCTGCCGGGACGGTTTTTAGAGGTATGCTGCGGGTTGTTGTCAGACTTGTGCTCTGGTTTCCCAGATGGATTTCCCTGTGGTTTGCCATACGCCTTTGTTTGCGGTTTGGCCGATGACTTTGCGAAAGGCTTTCCATGCGGTTTGCCTGTTGGCTTGCCTTGGGGTTTTCCCTGAGTCTTGTTGAACGGTTTCGCAAACGCTTGGGCGCCGTCGTCTTGGCGCACGTTGTCTTGCCCCGCGCCTGGTTTACCGCCTTTACGGTGGTTCGATTTATCGCTGAAGTTTTTCTCGCCTTTATAGGCTGGCTTGCCGCCACCAAATGAAGACCGTTGCGGGCGGCCACCGCCAGAACGCCCTTGCGAGCGACCTTGTGGTTTGGCTTTTGAAGGCCGTGCCGTCTCAACATCGGCAGCATGGAACGGTTGGTCGGCATCAATGGTCAGTGACATGCGAATGATACGTTCAACATCTTGCAACGAATAACGCTCGGCGTGCTCAATGAACGAAACCGCCTTGCCCGATTTGCCTGCGCGGGCCGTGCGGCCAATGCGGTGAACATAGCTTTGCGGCTCGTCCGGTAGTTCGAAGTTAATGACGTGGCTGATGCGATCCACATCAATGCCACGGGCCGCCAAGTCTGTCGCGACCAGCACGTTGATGCGGCCGTTTTTAAAATCATTCAACGCTCGTTGGCGGGCATTTTGGCTTTTGTTGCCATGAATGGCCGATGATTGAACGCCGACGGTTTCCAAATAGCGAACCACTTGGTCGGCGCGGTGCTTGGTGCGCGTGAAGACCAAGGCGCGGGTGACAGAGGCATTATCAAGCACATGCTTGAGCAGCGCGCGTTTGTTTTCTTTCGAGACGAAGTGAATCTTTTGGTCGATCTTATCAACCGTGGTGGCTTCGGGTGTGACCGAAACCTGAACCGGATTCTTCATCATGCTGTCAGCCAGGCCCTGGATTTCCTTGGGCATGGTCGCCGAGAACAAGACCGTTTGCCGGTCCGTCGGGATCATTTTGGCGATGCGTTTGACGTCGGGGATAAAGCCCATATCGAGCATCCGATCCGCTTCGTCCAAGATGAGAACGCCGACGTTGGATAAATTCACATGGCCTTGGTTCATCAAGTCAACCAACCGACCCGGCGTTGCAACCAGCACATCCACGCCACGGCGCAGGGTGCGAATTTGTTGATTGATGGCCATGCCACCAACAACCACCGTCGAGCGCAATGGCAAATGCTTGCCATAGGTGCGAAGGCTTTCATCAATTTGAACAGCCAACTCGCGGGTTGGGCTGAGGATTAGCGCGCGCGGATGATTGGCCTGCGGCCGCTTATTTTCTTCGGTCAGACGATGCAGCAAAGGCAAGGAAAACGCTGCCGTTTTGCCAGTGCCGGTTTGAGCAATGCCCAACAGGTCTTTGCCTTGCATCAGCGATGGAATGGATTGCGCCTGAATGGGCGATGGCTGTTTGTAGCCTTCTGCTTGAATGGCACGCAGAATTGAGGGGGCCAGATTGAGGCCCGCGAAATCAGTCATAGTGTATGTAGTCTTTCTTCAACAAAATATGGTCGCGCCGAAACCCAGTTAAGGCACGACACGGATGCCGACACGATGCCGGTCTGAAAACCGCGGATACATCATGCATCACGCTGGTTTACGAAACATCGAATTTGGTGGACTGCCTGGGCCGGGGCTTTTTTGTGTAAAAGTCTGGTCCGGACCCGGTCCGCGAACGATCAGAGGGGTAAAACCCCAGAACCCTGGAAGGGCTAAACAAGATCGCTTCGGTGCGTCGTTGGGCGCAGAAAGCACGTATCTTGCTGAGAAGTCAAGCAAATTTGCTGCGGTGCACAACTATGGACAGATTAGCCGTAGTTATCAGTGGTCAGATATGTCGCCATCTTTGAACAGAAATTCCCGCAAATAACCGTCAAAATCTGTGCTGTTGCGCCGGATCCATTCCAAAACCATGGCGGCGTGTTCCATTTCTTCGCGCATGTTGTGCAGCAGAATTTTTTTCAACGCCGCATCATCGCAATCATCGGCCCGCTGGCGATACCAATCAACGGCTTCCAATTCTTCCATCAGCGACACAATCGCCTGATGCAAATGAATGGTTTCTTTCGAAAGTCGTTCGCGGGGGGCGTGAAGATCGCCACTTGCTGCTGCCATGATACGTCTCCTGTCTTGCGGTTATCTTTAACTTAGGGGCACCTCGAAAAATGCCCTTCTCTACAAAGTTTAGACCGACTATGGCCTGATATGAAGCCACTTTGTGATGGTTTCATGGTTAATTCATGCCCCAATGGGCTGATTACTCGGTAAATCTGC
>Ga0222663_1000430_pt1 | contig 15979 bp, 15 predicted proteins | sample AntAcemetagen602_FD_179852 | JGI IMG/M metagenome (GOLD analysis project Ga0222663, IMG submission 179852) | Saline water microbial communities from Ace Lake, Antarctica - #602 | ecosystem: Environmental > Aquatic > Non-marine Saline and Alkaline > Saline | place: Antarctica: Ace Lake... | reverse complement strand
TCGAGTTCCCGTATGTGTTTCTCGACGCGACCTACTGCAAAACAAGGGTCAACCACCGCATCGTCTCCCAAGCCGTCGTCGTCGCGGTCGGGGTTGCCGGGGACGGGCGCCGGGAAGTACTCGGTTTCGACGTCGGCGACACGGAGAACGAACCGTTCTGGACCGCGTTTCTGCGGTCCTTGAAGACCCGAGGACTTACCGGGGTGAAGCTGGCCATGTCGGACGCTCACACCGGGCTGAAGAAGGCTATCGGCACCGTGTTCCGGGGTGCCGCCTGGCAAAGATGCTGGTTCATTTTATGCGCAATGTGCTCTCCATCGTCTCGAAGCGCGTTGACTCATTGGAAACCTCCGCTTCGGCGTGGATTCACAGGATCGGTGACGGATGTGGGTTACGCCCGTTTCTATGGAGCTGACAATGAGACAGCGGCAGGCTGTGACGATGAAGAAAGCACTCACCTATCGGGGTGCGGACCGTGCGGGCAAGTCCCGGATCTTGGACGAGTTGGTTGAGTTGACCGCCCTGGCATCGCGACTATGCCAGGGCGGCGCTGCGGGACGCGTTGAGACTGAAGATCGTGAAGCCCAGGCGTGGTCGGGCGCTGACGTATGGGCCGCGGGTGACAGTGGCGCTAACGAAGTGTTGGGCGGTGCTGCGGGCACCGGCGGGAAAGCGTCTGGCACCGATGCTGGCCGTGGTGGTGGCGTTACTGTGCCGTGACGGGGAGTTGGACCTCACGGATGCGGAAGCCGCCCTGTTGGTGCGCATGAGTGCGGCCACGATCGACCGCCGGCTGGGACCGGAACGACTCACGATGATGTCGCGGGGGCGGTCCCATACCAAGCCGGGAACACTGTTGAAGTCGCAGATTCCGATTCGCACCTGGGCCGAATGGGATGATGCGGTCCCCGGGTTTGCGGAGATTGACCTGGTCGGCCATGAGGGCGGCAACGCGTCGGGCGAACACTGTTTCACCCTGACGGTTACGGACATTGCGACCGGGTGGACGGTGAACCGTTCCGTGCGAAACACGGCCGAGAAGTGGGTGTTCGAAGCGCTGCAACACGTGATGGGGGTGTTCCCGTTTCCGATCATCGGGATCGATTCGGATAACGGGTCCGAGTTCATCAACCACCACCTGTTCGACTACTGCACGGCGAATGAGATCACCTTCACCAGATCGCGGGCAGGCCAGGGTAATGATGGTGCCCCCGTGGAGCAGAAGAACTGGACTCATGTGCGTGAGCTGGTGGGTTACCTCCGCTACGACACGGCCACCGAACTGGCCAAACTCAACGAAATCTGGGAGCTCGACCGGGTGTTCACGAACTATCTCCTGCCGCAGCAGAAGCTCGTCTTCAAGCAGCGCAACGGCGCGAAAGTGACCAAGAGATACGACACCGCGACCACCCCGCACCAGCGGGCGATCGCCCGGGACGACATGGCCAAACGGCCGATCGTGGGGATGAATGCGGAGTTCACACGGACCAAGCCCGCGGCCCTGTCCCGCAACATCCTCGCCCTGACCGGCGAGCTCGAAACCCTCGCCTTGGCGAAGAAACCCGCCGCCGTCAAACCAGCCATCAACCGGGCCTGGAACGCGTGACCCCCGCGGAGGTTCTCAGTTGAGGCAATGATCAACCTTCCCGGAGGTATTGACATGAGGCAATGGGCGAAGGGCTCGCAAGATATGGTGGCCTCGATCATTCGCACGATCTTCGCCCAACCCGACAAGGAACACGCCTGACCCAGTTCGATGAAGTCACCCGGATGCTGACCCGCTCCCCCCCGAAGGTCGCCCTGATGCTCGAGGACGCTAGAGGTGATGTCCTCGCCTTCACCGGATTCCCCCACCGGCATTGGCGGCAGATTTGGTCCACTAACCCGCTGGAACGCGTCAACAAAGAGATCAACCGCCGCACCGATGTCGTCGGTGTTTTCCCCAACCCGTCAGCATTGCTACGCCTTGCCGGCTCGGTCCTCATCGAGCAACATGACGAGTGGGAAGCCGGTGACCGCCGCTACTTCTCCGAAGCATCCATGCTCGAACTGAGGATCATGAACACCGCCGTCGACACACTCGAGGAGGTAAATACACTGCCTCAACTCGGCGCCGCCTAAACTAAAACAACTTACCCCCGCGGTGACGGAAAATTACACACTCAGCGGGACGTGACCCCAGGTCAGACACCATGTTCACTATCAGAGGGTCTAAACCACGTTGACATCGTGGCCCGGTGAACCCCCTAATCAGACGCGATATTCTCTAGGGTCACCCCCGGTTCACGGTTCCTCGCGCCCTGGACTACGTCCCGGCAGACTCGATGGGATAAGGTTTGAGCGGCGATTATTCTTCCTGCCGCCCCCTCGGATTAGCCACCTCAGGTGTCGCCTGAGCGTGCACAACTCCCTTAGTAATCGTCACGGAATATGAACTGAAAGAGCCGCTTCCATCAAGACGTTAAAGTATCGAAAAGAAATTGATGGCCTGCGTGCCATCGCCGTGCTGGCAGTCATTTTCTTTCACGCTGGATTTGCCGGTTTTTCAGGAGGTTTCGTAGGCGTCGATATCTTCTTTGTCCTGAGCGGCTACCTGATCACGAGCATCATAATTCGCGAATTGGCAACGGGACGGTTCACGGTGAAGGCGTTCTATGAGAGGCGTGTCCGAAGAATTCTGCCGCCACTGTTTCTTGTGATGGCTGTTTCGATTCCTTTCGCATGGATGTTGTTCCCTCCGCCCGAGATGACGGATTTTTCTCAGAGCCTTGTGGCGGTTACCGTGTTTGGCTCGAACTTTTTTTTCTGGTTAGAGACTGGGTACTTTTCTACAGCCAGCGAACTGCCATTGCTACACACCTGGAGCCTTGGTGTTGAAGAACAGTTCTATTTTCTGTTTCCCCTCTTCCTCCTTCTAACTTGGCGTTTAGGAAGAAGGTGGATTGTTGTTCTAATAATCTTTGCCGGTGTCCTCAGTTTATTGTTGGCTCAATGGGCCTCGTTTGAACAACCAGTGGCCGCTTTTTATCTTCTACCGACTCGCATATGGGAGCTCCTCATCGGCTCACTTGCTGCTTTTGCCCTTTCACGGTCATACACGCAACTCCTGTTTTCAAAAAAAATTATTGGCGAATTTGGGGGATGGATTGGGATTTCGCTGATTCTGTTTTCGGTGTTCAGCTTCAGTTCAGCGACACCTTTTCCCGGGTTTTACGCCACAGTGCCCACGTTGGGGACCCTTCTCGTCATTCTGTGCGCCTCCGAAGACACCTATTTGGGAAAGTTTTTGAGCACAAGACTTCTTGTCGGCATCGGGCTCGTTAGTTACAGTGCTTACCTCTGGCATCAACCGATATTCGTATTTGGAAAGGACCTTGCCTATTCGGGGCTCAGCCTGCCCCTATCCTTCTTCTTCATTGGGTTGACCTTCACGCTCGCATTTTTGAGCTGGAAATATGTGGAAACACCATTCAGGGACAAAAAGAGGATATCGGCGAAGTTCGTCCTGGTGGCGAGTGTTATCTCGTCGATGGTGTTTATTGCGTTAGGCCTTTGGGGGCACTTTTCTAGAGGGTTCGAGATGCAAACAGACGGAGGTTTGGCCTCTCGCTCTGCCCAAGAGAGCCGACTGAAAACAAGTTCTGACTTCATCATCATTGGGGATTCACATGGGGAACACTTAATCTACGGTCTCGAAACGGTGACTTCAGGTCAAGTAACCGACTTCACGAGCGCTGGGTGCATCCCCCTCAGAAACGTGGACCGATACGATTCCCGATTCATACCAGGCACATGCGTGACCAAAATGAATGGGTTTCTCGACCGGATTATCTTGGAAAATCCCGATGCGGTAGTTATCCTCAGCTCGATGGGTCCCGTTTATTTGGATGGAACTAGCTTCAAGGGAATTGACGAGGACCGAGTGACTGGGCTGGGTGTTGAACTGATCACAGATCCTACAATTACGGACAGGTGGCAAGTCTTTGAAATTGGATTGAGACAGACGCTGGGCGAACTGTCCAAGTTGGATAGATCCCAAATTGTTTTTTCAATTGATGTCCCAGAGCTTGGAATTGAAGGCTGCAGCGCCACACCGCGGAAGGAAGTTGACTTTGGTCTATTTTCCCTGAGGGACCGAGCGACGGAGGTGGATGAGTGCCATGTGTCGAGGCTTGAATATGATAATCGGACTGAGCGTTATCGGAATCTTGTCCACAAAGTGGCTGCGGATTTTCCCAAAGTCCGGGTATTTGATCCGACTGACGTTTTTTGCTCACGGGAGCTATGCATGGGACTTGATGAGACGTTTGGCTATCTTTATAGAGACGCCGACCATTTAAGCAGCAGTGGGAGTTTGTTTTTTGCTGAAAGTTTTGTCGCGTATCTATCATCTGACACCGAGAGTCTGAACCCGGGGCAATTGCGGTAAAGTTGCGGCCCATAAGTGGACGGTAGCTAGGTCTGCGATCCTGTGGCGAAGCTTTCCCGAGGTCGCGTCCCGGGAGGTGGTTTAGTTTCCTGGGTTTTGAGCGTCGGATCGTCGACGTGGAGAGCCACCGTGGGACACTAAAGTTTGCGGCATGGAGGCGTTCAATGTCGTCACCCAGAACCTGATCCCGAACAGCACGATCTGACAGGGGTCAATTCTTTGCTGTCCGATATCCCCGACTGGTCATGAATCCACCCTCTGTTCGACCCCAGAGTGATTCAGATACGTGTCGACGTATCGGATCATTTCGTCGTGGGGCGGTCGAGTTCGGTTGCGAAAAAAGCTGACGCAGTCCGCAGGATTTCATTCGTCCGACGCAGCTCAACGACTTCTTTTTTCAACCGACGAATCTCGACATTCTCAGATTCTGGAACGCCTGGGCGAACCCCAGCGTTGACTTCTGCTTGGCGAAGCCACTTACGCAACGTTTCTTGCCCCACACCCAACCGTGTTGCCACCTGACGAATCGTCGACCACTGCGAATCATGCTCGTCAAGCGATTCGGTCACCAGGCGGACGGCGCGTTCTCTGAACTCTTTCGGATACTGTCTTGGCATAGTTCGGCTGACCCGCACGGTGTTGAGAAACCACACCACTCAGCGGGACATGACCCTTAGCTCTCGCGGATATCTACGTTGTACTACCGTTATTGCTCATCCATTTTCGGGGAATCAGGAACCTCCATTAATCCCGGAGCAAGACAGGAACACCGTGCGGTGTTCCCATGTTAGATGCCACCAAACCCTGAACCACTCCCAACCGATTCATCCATTGACCTATTTCTTTATCGTTAGGTGCGCGTCCCTTCCGTCACTCGGCCGAGCAAGCCTCCAGATCAGATGTTTGTAATGCTCTAGCCCAATTTGGCATTAGGAGTCGGGGTGGAGCCACGGAACGGTTCCATCATTTCAGTCCCCTGAGGGTTCACGCCGCGGCCAAGAGACACCACCACGATTGATTTTACAAGAATGCAGACATCACGAGCAAAAGAATACGTCTCCACGTATTGCGCATCGAGCTCCAACCTTTCAGCCCAAGTAAGGGTGTTCCTGCCCTCCACCTGAGCTAACCCAGTGAGGCCTGGCCTAACGGAGTGTCTCGTTGCCTGCCGGGAATTGTAAAGCGGCAGATACTCGGTCAACAATGGCCTTGGCCCGACGATACTCATATCGCCTTTGACCACGTTCCACAACTGAGGCAATTCATCAAGGCTCAACTTACGAAGAAATCGGCCCACAGGGGTCAGACGATTCGCTTCAGTTTGCGACGGCAGAAGTCCTGCCTCGCTATCCATCGTTCTAAACTTATATAACCGAAAAGGCTTCCCCCGCAGGCCTGGCCTGGTTTGGACAAAAATCATAGTTCTACCCTGAGCAACGCGGACAACAAGCAACAGAACAGCCATCAGTGGACTAAGCAGCAAAAGCAGGACCACAGCAAACAGAGTATCCAACATTCGCTTGAGGGGTGAATAAAATCTACCGCTCACAATCGACGGCTTCCTAAGCCTTGGATGCCAGAAATTCGTGAATCGCACTTTCTATAAGGCCCCACTGGTCATCGGAAAGATTGGACCCGCTGGGAAGGGCAAGCCCGGTGCGGAAGAGACGCTCCGATGAACCATCGAGATACGCTTCACAGTGTTCATAAAGAGGTTGGAGATGCATGGGTTTCCATAGTGGACGCGACTCAATGTTCTTGCCTTCAAGAAACTCAGAAAATTCTGCTGCAGTCCAAGGTAACTCCTCGGACACTACGATGGAGGTTAGCCAGCAATTGTCCTCGACGTCATTGCCGCCGAAAACCTCAACTCCCCAGACTGACTGGAACAGTTCCCGGTATTTATGGCGATTGGCGCGGCGGCGCTGAATCATTCCCGGAAGACGATTAATCTGAGCCCTCCCAATAGCAGCCAAAATGTTGCTGAGCCGAAAGTTATAACCTAGTTCTCGATGTTCGTAGTGGGTCACCGGTTCCCTCGCTTGAGTGGCTAAAAACCTCACCCTCTTAGCCAGTAGCTCATCATCGGTAAGCACCATTCCGCCACCAGAGGTCGTGGCAATCTTGTTACCGTTGAAAGACAGAATGGCAGCATCCCCAAAGCTTCCCGCAGGTTTCCCGCAGTGGGTGGCGCCAAGCGACTCGGCTGCATCCGCAAGGACTGGGATTCCATGCTCTTCGCACAGCGCGAGAATTTCGGTGTAACCCACACACTTACCCAGAAAATCGACCGGCAGCACCGCCCCAATTCGGCGACCAGACAACACCACGGATCTAATTGCCTTCTCAAGCAGAGGAACCGAAATGTTCCCTGTCGAACCATCAGAATCCACAAAAACAGGCACGGCCCCTGAATAAGAAATAGCGTTTGCCGTAGCGACAAACGTCATCGTGGAGGAGATAACCATGTCGCCCGGCCTCACTCCTAACCCAAGCAATGAGAGGTGCAACGCTGCCGTGCCCGAAGACACTGCCACAGCGAATTTACGTTTACACAGGTGGGAAACCTCAGACTCGAAAGCGTCGAGATCTGGACCTGCGGGAGCGACCCAACCACCGGAGATCGCGGAAAGAACATGAGCAATTTCTGACTCTCCAACGTCAGGTGGAGAGAGGTTTATCCTCACAGAGGGGGCCAATACATTGTTGGGAAACAGAATAAAAAGCAATCACCTCTTTCTAAAGAATGGAGCTGGGGTCGGGTTGTAATGCTTTACGACTTCGGAAAAGATGTTGTCGAAATCCGATGGCTGAAGCAACCTTTCATTTTTCGTAATTTGCCCTGAGAACATTCAAAGACTACTCCGATTTCTAGTCAGGTTTTTAACTCCGTTCATTCATGACGGGAGTTCTTCGTGGGCCGGGTGATCAAAACTGGCGTCCTTCGGCTTCACTACCGGTAAAGTCATCACCGCAGTTCAGTGAGGAGTTTATTGGTCACATGTCGCCTTGCTGCAACCTGTATTTTGCCTTCCATGGAGGCAAGGATGCAGCCAGATGGTGGATACCACACGCTCAAAAATGGTCAGCCACCGGCTCAATCCATGCGCTCAAAGAACCTGAGGAACGTCGAGGATTTTTTATCATACGATATCTCTCATGATGAAATTTAATTATACGGGAGTAGAAGAAGTCCCTATCCTGGAAATGAGCTCTGAGGATGGGACGATTGCGATGATGATGCCTCATCGGCCCGCCAACGCTCTGAGTTACGTGGAAGAGGTATTGAATTCCAGATGGATAGGGCAGGGGCCCAAAGTCAAAAGATTCGAAGAAATATTTCACGAGACATTATTGAGCAATAGGGGCGCGGTTTCCTCCGTCGGTTCGGGGACAGACGCCTTGCATCTCGCCTATCTTCTCGCAGGGCTGAAGGAGGGTGACGAGGTTGTCAGTCCGGTCTTCACCTGCACAGCCACGAATATTCCCCTCCTCTACATAGGAGCAAACATTAAATTTGCAGATATTGAGCCAGGATCGCTCAATATTTCGGTGGATCACGTTCGGAAATTGGTAAACAACAACACAAAGGCCATCGTCACTGTCGACTACGGTGGGGAGCCAAGTAAAATCAGAGAGTTGAGAGAGATAAGCGAAAAATACGGGATTCCAATCATTCAAGATGCGGCACAGTCGTTAGGTGCGTCGCGTGACGGCGAGCCTGTGGGTACCTCTGCAGACTTCACGACTTTCTCTTTTCAAGCGGTGAAGCACATCACAACTGGAGACGGGGGAATGCTTGTGATGAAAGATCCTCTCATGAAGCCACTCGCTGATCGTCTCAGATGGTTTGGGATTGATCGGTCGGCTAAACAAAAAGGAATCTGGGAAAACGATATAACTGAGATTGGTTTCAAGTATCAAATGACCGATGTTTCGGCCGCTCTTGGAATCGCGGGGCTTGAAGAGTTGGATCAAGTTCTATCTCATCGCCGACGTTTGGTATCCACCTACACCGAACTTCTCGCCAGTAATAGTGCGGTGGAGATACTGGGGTATGGAGGGGTACCGCTTCAAAATCATGGGGCGTGGCTGTTTACAGTAGCCGTTGAAAAGAGGAGAAAGTTGCAAGAAAAATTGCTTGCTAACGGAATCGAGTCTAATCAGGTCCATTACAGAAATGACAAATACGCTATCTTCGGAGGCTCGCGCCAGCCAATGCCGAATATGGACCTCATAGAGGAGAAATATTTAGTTCTTCCTCTCCATACCAGTATGGATGAGTCGCACGTTCGCAGGATATGTGGGGTAATTAATGCCGGCTGGTAGCGAGATTTTTCAGGGCGTTTTTGGGTCTTTTTTTGAAGCAAGCGCCAACGAGTCAGGTCATACGGAGAGCCGTTGGATGGCAAAATCGCTCGAAGAATTGCGCAAAGCGAAGGGCCGCAGCGGGGGAGCGACCGTGCGGGACAACTATTTGGTAAACTCAATAATTACGGGGGCGGCGGCATTCCGTCCAAAAGGCACCCGTATGTCAGTGTTGGACGTGGGAGGGAACCTCGGACAACTGTATTTCGATCTGCGCAACCAGGGTTTCGCCTCTAATCTGGCGGTTTCGGTCCTTGAGCGAAGGGACTTTCTCGATGCTTTCAGAAGCGAACTTCCGGCGGAAATTAATTTTCACCATCACATCGATTCTTTAGAGCGAGAAGGACAAATTGATATCGTACATTTTGGTAGCGTCATTCAGTACTTTGAAGACTACAAAATTGAGTTAGCGGAGCTTGTAGAAGCGGCTGGAGCTCCTTTGGCCCTGGTTTTTTCAGATGCTTATGTGGGAAGTGTGCCGACTTTCTTCTCTAACCAAAAATACTTTGACTCGTCAATGTCTGTCTGCTTCATAAACAGAGACGAGTTTGTGAGTTTGCTGTCGAGTCTGGGTTATGAAGTTGTCCTTGAAAGTAATTTTCGAATAGACGGCAAGAATTATTTTCCTGCTACATCACTCCCGAAGTCTCACCAGATTAGTACGACAAAGAACTTCGTTTTCAGCCGAATCTAAAATCTGTCCGTGCGTTGAGTGTCGAGCCCGGGACGAAACAAGAAAAGAAAAATGACGGTCAGAGGATTTTGGTCGCAAGTGTCTGTAGTTTTGAGTGGGCGGGCGGGTAACGGTGCAGGGCTTGCTCCAAAACTTAACAAATGGGGGGTTGGGTGCCACTAGTCCCGAAGGGTAACAAGAAAAGTTCATTTACGTCAGACCAAAGTTGAACCCGAAATCTCGATTATTTGGAATCCGAGGACAATTGGACGCTGGAATAAAACAAACGAAAGAGGTCACCTTCGTTTACTTAGGAAGAGACCTTCCCAAGTACGCGGTTTCTTCATTAGAGTTAGCTAAGAAGTTTGGTGGTCTTGACATCCATCTTATTGGGAACGCCAGCCTGTTGCCGAATTTTTCCAGCGAAGCTGTGCGGTTCACCTCAATTGAAGACTTCTATGAGCCGGCGGAGTTTATTGAAGTCTCCAGAAAAATGTCTTCTTCCCACTCATTCCGCAACGGGTTTTGGTTGAAAACTTTAGAGAGGCTTTTTGTTCTAGACCAGTACATGCAAACCGCCAAAACCACTGGCTTCTTTCATGCAGAACTAGACCAATTGCTTTTTAGAGCCGACTTGCTGGTATCAAAACTCGACAGAATGACCATGTCTGGCATGTTTTTCCCCTTTCACGAAAGCGAGCGAGCAGTAGCCTCTGTCTTATTTTGCAACAGTGGTGAAGCCCTAAGGTCCGTGCTGGATTTTGCGCACAATACGGATAGTTTTTCAAACGAAATGGTTTTATTGGCACACTGGGCTAGTGAAAACCCTGATTTAGGTTTTGCCCTTCCGACCCTCTTCTCTAAGCTTGGAGAGGACAACGCAGGCCTTCCGACTATCGCGGCCAGCCTGAAGCCTGAGGCCCTTGGAGGCGTTGTCGACGCAGCGCAACTCGGTTGGTGGATGGGCGGGCTGGACCCAAGAAACGTCCCACTGTGGGAGGTCCCCAGAAACAAATTTGCTGAACGCAGCTGTAAACAGCTGTTATCCTCCACGCAGCTCGAGGGGTTGAGATTCTCCCTCAGCCATGCAGATGGTACCCTTCAGTGTTCTTTTAGGGGTGAACTTTCCACGACGGTTTTCAACCTTCATATTCACTCGAAAATTCACAGTTACCTTCGCAATTCGGACCCGAACCTCGATCGGTTTTTTCAGACGGGAAACCAGGATGATGCCTTCCAATTCCCCGGCACAAGACGCGCGCAACTTGTTTCTCACATCACGCTTGCCGTTCAGCATCCCCACAAAGTTGTGCCACGGCTGAGGGAACTTTTTTCTAAAATCGGGGGGAGGAGGCCCGGAAGCGAACCTTTCATCAGCGGTGACACTTTTCGCCAAGCTGCGGACCATGTCTGGGAGACTGGAAATACCACTCTCCCTCTTAGTCGGTTACGGGCTGGTGACGTTGTGTTTTGTGAGACTCAAGAATTGTCGAGTTTTTGTTCCACAATTCTGGACGCTGGCAGTCCTCCCGTAACCGTGCTCTTGGGCAACTCAGATGAAAATAACGACGGGCATAGCCTGGCGAGCCTCGATCGTCACAACGTTATAGAAATATTTGCTCAGAACTTATCGGAAAAAGTGGCAGGGGTAGTGCCCCTGCCAATTGGACTCGAGAACGCGTGGCGTTCAAATCACGGGCGTACCTCAAACTTTAAGTCCCTGCCTAAAAAAATTAGGCAAAGAACTCACCGCATCATGTGGACATTCAACGTCCTAAACAATCTAGCAACCCGGGGCTCAGCTTCCGTTGCGCTGAGAAGAAACGAAAGCGCCGATGAGTTTGGCCAACTTAGCCCTCGGGCCCATCGATTGGCTTTAAGCCAATACGCTTTCGTCGCCAGCCCGCCGGGTAACGGCCTTGATTGTCACAGAACCTGGGAAGCGATGTATCTGGGATGTGTTCCGATAGTGCTGAGGTCCTACATGACTTCTTTTTACGAGGAAATAGGACTTCCCCTTTGGTGCGTTGATTCCTACGCAACCCTAGAGGGGGTTGGCGAGGAGGAGCTGAAAAGTGTATTTGATGAGATCTTAGCCAACTCTAATTATGAGGCACTCTGGTCCGAGTTTTGGGTTAGTAGATTTCGCTTTCCCCCCGGTAACGGTTGAGATTGGGCGACGGCAGGTCGACCCTCGTTAAATGGGGTAGCCGTCTCGGCCTGTCTTCGAGTTGTCGGAGGGTTTAGGCGCCGAGCATTGGGAGATTGAACCACATTGGGGTTGTTGGAGATTTCGTATTTGGGAGCGAGGGTGGGTGTCCTGCCCCCTGTGTTAGGTCTAGTGACTTTGAGAGTCGTCACTGGTTTTAGTGGGTTGACGGCGCTCACTGAAATTCCCCAGTTCTGCTCACTGAAATTCCCCACTCCGGGTCGCTTCCGCACATAAGGGCGGGCCTTCCTCGATGCTGATGGTCTTCAACCACATATCAGCTCGAGAAAGGCCCTGCTCCTATGCTTTCAGAGGAGGACGACGTGGACATCCACGCGCTCAAACGTCAAGGGATGACGATCAGTGAGATCGCCCGCCGCACCAATCACGACCGCAAGACAATCCGCTCCTACCTGGCCGGAGAACGCTCCCCGGGAGTGCGCCAGCGCGCCGACCCGGACTCGTTCGAGATGTTCGTCGCCTATGTGACGGCGAGGCTCACCGAAGATCCGCACCTCTGGGCGGTCACACTGCTCGACGAGCTGCGACCGTTGGGCTTTACCGGCTCCTACCCGACGCTGACCCGTCAGGTTCGCGATAGGAAGTTGCGGCCAGCCTGCACCGCGTGCGCGCATGTGACTAAACGACCGAACGCGATCATCGAGCACCCGCCCGGGGAGGAGACCCAGTTCGACTGGGTCGAGCTGCCCGACGCGCCAGCAGGGTGGGCGTTTCCGACGAAACGCGCCTATGTGCTCGTTGGGTCTCTGGCGCACTCTGGAGTGTGGCGGGCGGTGATCTCCCCGTCGATGGACCTGCCGCATCTACTGGCCGCGATGACTCTGCTGCTGAGCCTGCTCGGAGGGGTGACGAGCGCGTGGCGGTTCGACCGGATGACCACGGTGTTGAAGGCCGGCACGAGTGATCTGACCTCGATGTTCGCGTCGTTCTCCAAGCATCATGCGGTGAGCGTTGTCGCCTGCCGGCCCCGGTCGGGCAACCGCAAAGGGGTGGTCGAGAAGAACAACCACACCGCCGCGCAGCGGTGGTGGCGCAACCTTGCCGACGAGCTCACGCCCGAGCAGGCGCAGCACAGCCTCACTGCCTTCGCGAGGAGCCAAGACGGGCGGCGCCGCGAGGGACGCGACGGGTCCACGACCGCGGCGGCGATGTTCGCAGCGGAACGCCTCGCCCCACTGCCGCCGACCCCGTTCCCCGTCGTGGTGACGGAGGAGCGCACCGCGACCCGGCAGGCGCTGATCGACTGGCGAGGCAACCGCTACTCCGTCCCACCGGAGCTGGCCGCGACCCGCGTCGTCGTCCACCAACGGCTCGGCGCGACGACCATCGACATCGCCACGGTCTCCGGCGTGGTCCTCGCCCGCCACCAGGTCGCCGAGGCGGGGCTCGGGGTCACCATCCGCGACAGCGGACACGTCACCGCGCTGGAGACTATCGCCCTGGCGTCTGCGCCTCCGGGGCGGCCACACCGGAAGAAAGAACGCATCCCGCCCGGGGCCGACGCCCGCCGCGCCGCCGCGGAACTTGCCGGCACCCCCACACCCACCACGACCGTGATCAGCCTGGCCGCATACGAGCAGGCAGCGAAGAACAGGAAAACCCTCCCATGAACACATCCACCACACCCGTGAGCTCCGCAACATCAATGAACGCGGCGACGCCAGCGAGCATCTACCAGCAACTGAAGGGGCACCTGACCGAGTTGAAGCTCGCTGATGCCGCCGAGGCGCTGCCCCGCGTCCTCGACCAGGCCCAGGCCGAGGGCTGGTCCCTCACTCAAACCCTGGAACATTTGCTGGCCGTCGAGGTCACCGCCACCGACGCCCGCCGACTGGCCGGCCGGTTCCGGTTCGCCAACCTCCCCACTGGCGCCACTTTGGACGACTTCGATCTCGATGCCGCCTCCGGCATCGACCGGTCCCTGCTGGCCGAGCTGGGCACCTGCCGGTATCTCGAGACCGCGACGAACGTGTTGCTGATCGGCCCGCCCGGAGTCGGGAAAACCCACATCGCCACGGGCCTTGGCCATGCGGCAGTAGCCGCCGGTTACCGCACCTACTTCACCTCCGCCGCCGATCTCGCAGCCCGCTGCCACCGAGCCGCAATCGAGGGCAAGTGGGGCACCATGATGAGGTTCTTCGCCGGCCCGACGCTACTCGTGATTGACGAACTGGGGTATTTGCCGCTGCCGGCCGAGGCTGCATCGGCGCTGTTCCAAGTCATCAACCAGCGCTACCTCAAGACGTCTATCGTGATCACGACGAATCGGCCCGTCGGGGCCTGGGGCGAGATCCTCGGCGATACCACCGTCGCCGCTGCGATGCTCGACCGGCTCCTCCACCGCTCCGTCGTCGTCACGCTCGACGGAGCCTCCTACCGGCTGCGCAACCACACGGCCGCGTCCGACGAACTACGCCGTGTGACAACCGGCACAAACTTGCGCTAACCTAACCCTGCGACCTGGGGAACTTCGATGAGCAAGACCGGGGAAATTCGCTGAGCGCCGTCACTCGGTGACGTTGAGCTGCCGCAACACGGCAGCAACATCACCGCCCTCGGCGAGGATCCGGTCAGCTTCCTGAATTTTCCGAACTATTTGCTCCGGGGAGTGCCGTTTTCTTCTTTTGTTCGTCATAGTTATAGTCTTCCTGCCACCTGTTGTTGGCTGCAAGACAACTCTCATAATTTATGGACCTAAAAAATGGGGTCATGCCAAAAGTTATATGCGCCATCGCGGCCACCGACCTTGGAGCGGCCTCGATTATCTTAAACAGCTACGTCATGGCTCCGGCCAAGTTTCGCCAAGGACAATGCGTGCAAATCGGACCTTTTCCGGTCATCAATCGCGTTGTCAATAGCTCAGGACATCGTCATCCGTGTGCTCGATTAAGGATCTAGCAACGTTCCGAAACGCCGAAGGAAAACAGAACCCACAATCACCTTGAGCATTGTCTCCATCTAACGATTCTTCTTCCCCCAAGACGGTTTTACCAAGCGGAAAAACCGCCATCCACTGCGAAATTTTGTCCAGTAATGTACGCCGAGGCATCACTAAGCAAGAATGCAACAGCACCAATAATGTCGCCCTCGGTGGCCATTCTGCGAAGCGGGGTCTTCGCCACATAGGCGTCAACAAATTCTTTAGGTTGTAACCGCTCGATCCCGCCAGGAGACACGGAATTTGCCCTTACGTGAGGGGCAAGCGTGGTCGCAAGCCACCTCGTAAGCTGAATCATCCCACCCTTGGCTGCGGCATAGCCAGCAGGATTGCCCATCTCCATGCCATCATAAAGCCCCCAGTCCGGTCCAAGAATCCCATAGATAGAGCCTATTGAAACAAGAGAAGGGGCAGGGGACTTCTTCAGCAGTGGCAGCAACAACTGAGTCAAATGAAAAGGCGCTGTCAGGTTTACTTCTAAAGAACGGGCCCACGGTTCCAGCGTTTGTTGTTCGAAACTAGTCGACCATCCCTTGCCTGCGCTGGTTCCGACAAACGCTGCGTTATGCACAATCCCGTCGAGGTGCGGAGCGATGCCTTCTAGTTGCTTGCCGAAATCTTCCCGGGCATGCCTCTCTTCGAGGTCCACAGAAAACAGAGTGACCTGATCAAGGTCAGCTCCCTTTAGACCGTTCGCCACAACTCGTAGCTGCCCCAGGTCGCGGTCAAGCAGGTACACATATGCGCCATCGCCAACCATCCATTTTACCAAGGCGGAACCCAAATGCCCGCTCGCCCCTGTCACCAAGATTCTTTTATCTGCGAGAGAGAACAACTCCTGATGGCCGGTCACCTGACCCCTCGCTTCCCATACAAATAATTAGCTAAGTCCAAATCTAACTCAGTATCAATATCGAGGGCCCGCTCTTTCGGAATTTCAAGACCGGCGACCACGCCCGCAAATAAACGAGGTGCAGAGAGAATGTGGCTCAGCGAGGCAACGTACGCAACCGTGGTCAGGTCAAAAACTTTGGGGGTATCTTGTCGTCGCACAGGCCCCCCACTTTCGGCGCCCAGGAGCACCTGAATGTGACCCTCACCGTCCTTCGTTACCATATTGAACCAGGGGCTCCGCGAAGCTTCCGTCATGGTGACCACCGCATCAGCGGAACTTGACTCATAAAGGGCTATGGCGGATTGGACATCGTCCACGTTTCTCAGAGGCGACGTGGTGGGCAACGACACCATGGCGTCGTCGTCCCGCGCTCCTGCATCCATCAAGTACTTCGCGAAATGTTGCCACGCATCCCACTCTGGACTCTCATCACCAGCTAGTTCCGC
>Ga0222663_1000429_pt1 | contig 15980 bp, 12 predicted proteins | sample AntAcemetagen602_FD_179852 | JGI IMG/M metagenome (GOLD analysis project Ga0222663, IMG submission 179852) | Saline water microbial communities from Ace Lake, Antarctica - #602 | ecosystem: Environmental > Aquatic > Non-marine Saline and Alkaline > Saline | place: Antarctica: Ace Lake... | reverse complement strand
CCATGATTCACTAAATGAACCGGCGTCATCGCCATCACCGACACCATCGTGGCGTGGGTCAATGCCACTGACATGATCGCCGTGGTGGCCATCATCGGATTATCCACCACGTCTGTCACCCCGCCACGGGTCGCGCGGGTGATATTTCTGGCGAGGTCAGCAGCGAGCTTCAGAGGATCCGGTCTGAGGGCAAAGATATAGACCGCCGCGGCGAGGAGCTGGGCGATAAGGCTAAAAACAAAAGGCCCCGCAAGCTCTGGCAACCCGAGGAAACCCCCCAGCGCTTCACCGGGGACCAGCAAGTTGGGACCCGAAACAGCACCTAATGTGGTCGCCCACACCACGAGCGACAGGTCCCTACCTCTGGTTTCGGGCGCCGCTAAATCTGTCGCCGCAAAGCGGGATTGAAGGTTGACGGCGGTCCCCACACCCATCATCATCAACCCCAGGAGTAGGAAAGGAAAAAGGGCGACGATGACCGAAGCAATAGTCACTACGGCGCCCAATGCCGCCACGAGCGCGCCCGTTGTAAGAGAGACGCGACGGCCGTAGCGTGCAGCTAACCGCGCCAAAGGTATGGCCGCTACAGCAGCTCCCAGAGTGGCCACGCTCGCAGCCAGCCCCGACCATGCGTCAGAACCCGAGAGGCGTCCGGCCAAAATTGCGCCCATGGAGAGCGTCGCCCCCAAGCCCAGCCCGGCCATAATCTGCCCGGTAATGAGAACCCTGCGAACTTTGAGTTGCAGCGCAGGAACATCCAGAGTGTCAGTCGCGTCGGTCATCGCGATTCTTCGCAGGATTTGACAGCGTCCCCAACCCTTTAATAGTGATTTCGATAGTTTGACCATCGACGAATCCGCCGAGGCCTGAAGGTGTCCCGGTGCAAATAACATCGCCGGGAAGCAACGTCCAGACATCGGAACAGAATTCGATGATTTCGGGGATTGAGTAGATGAGGTCTTTGGTACTTCCTTTTCGCCTCAGCTCCCCATCTACATAGGTTTCTATCTCCGCATCAAACGGGTCAAAATCTGTGTCGATGAAGGGCCCGAGCGGACAGAACGTGTCATAGCCTTTCGCCCTCGCCCACTGTCCATCGGCAAACATGACGTCCCTGGCAGAGACATCGTTGGCGATGGTAAAGCCAAAGACCACCTCTTTCCAGTCCGCAGCTTTCACTCTTTTGGCAACAGCTCCAATCACGATGGCGAGCTCGCCTTCGTGAACGATGCGGCCTTCCACCGGAGGAATGATGATGGTGTCACCAGGCCCAATAACCGCCGTGTTGGGCTTGAGGAAAATCAGAGGGTTATCGGGCCCATCGTGGTTCATATCTTTTGCGTGCTCGGCATAGTTCATCCCGATACAGACCACTTTGGAACGGGGAATCACGGGGGCTAACAGAGTCGCCTTCTCCAGCGGAACCCTTGTCTCAGTGGGGTTGATGCCGTGATACAGCGGGTCGCCCGCGAGGACGACGAGGTCTTCACCGTCGAGTACGCCATACAACGGGTCCCCAGAACCCAAGGTAAAACGTGCGACCTTCATATCTTTAGGGTACCGACGCGCTATCCCGCTGAAGCGTCTTGACGCTTTAGCCTGGACGCCATTCGCCCGCGAGAAGTTTGGTCCAGCTCCACCTTGCGGATTCGGACAGTTTCGGGGGTAACTTCGACACATTCATCGTCACGAGCAAACTCGAGACATTCCTCGAGCGAAAGCTCACGCGGTGGAGTCAGGCGTTCGAGTTCTTCTGCGGTGGAGGATCGAATGTTATTGAGCTTCTTCTCCTTAGTGATGTTGACATCCATGTCGTCGGCACGAGAGTTTTCCCCCACCACCATGCCTTCGTAGACGGCAACTCCCGGCTTCACAAAGAACGTCATGCGCTCCTGCAGCGTCATCATGGCGTTGGTCGTCACAGCACCCATGCGGTCCGAGACGATAGAACCCGTATTTCTCGCGACAATCGAACCAGCCCATTTCGCCATACCGGCAGAGATGGCGTTGGCAATACCTTGACCGCGCGTGAGAGTGAGGAAGTCGGTTCTAAACCCAATAAGCCCTCGTGAGGGAACCGTGAATTCCATTCGGACCCACCCGGTGCCGTGGTTGGACATGGTGTCCATGCGGCCTTTTCTTGATGCCAGCAGCTGTGTGACACCACCCACAAACTCTTCGGGAGCATCCACAGTGAGGGATTCAATAGGTTCGTGGAGGGAACCATCAATGGTTTGCGTCACCACCTGAGGCTTACCCACGGTGAGTTCGAAGCCTTCACGGCGCATGTTTTCGACCAAAATGGCCAAAGCCAATTCCCCACGGCCTTGAACTTCCCAGGCATCGGGTCGGCCGACGTCCACAACTTTGATAGACACGTTTCCAATGAGTTCGCGGTCAAGGCGATCCTTGACCATCCGCGAGGTGAGTTTGTGACCCTTCACGGACCCGACCAGGGGCGACGTGTTTGTCCCGATAGTCATCGAGATGGCGGGGTGATCCACCGTGATGGCGGGCAGAGGCCTGACGTCGTTTGGGTCCGCGATGGTTTCACCGATGGTGATGTTGTCAATACCCGCGACCGCAACAATGTCCCCGGCAGTGGCGCTTTCCGTGGGAACACGCTCCAAAGCTTCCGTGCGGAGTAATTCGGTGATGCGCACATTGGACACGGTGCCATCGTGGCGCACCCATGCCACTGTTTGGCCTTTGGTGATGGTCCCCTGGAAGACGCGAAGCAACGCGATTCTTCCGAGGAACGGGGAAGCATCCAAGTTGGTGACATGAGCTTGCAGCGGGTGCTCATCGTCATAGACGGGTGCAGGAATATGGGCGACGATAGCGCCGAAAAGAGGTTCGAGATCAAGGTTGTCCGGTAGTGAGCCATCCGCCGGCTGGTTCGCACTCGCAGCACCTTCGCGACCCGACGCATAAATGATCGGCAATTCCAGCAGCGAATCCACATCAAGATCGGGCACCTCATCCACCAAATCAGACGCCAACCCCAGCAACAGGTCTTGGGTTTCGCGCACAACGTCGTCAATGCGAGAGTCGGGACGATCAGTCTTGTTGACGAGCAAAATCACTGGCAACTTTGCGGCAAGCGCTTTACGCAACACAAAACGCGTTTGGGGCAAAGGGCCCTCGCTGGCGTCCACCAAGAGAACGACGCCGTCGACCATACTCAAGCCACGCTCGACCTCGCCGCCAAAATCAGCGTGACCGGGGGTGTCAATCACATTGATGGTGATGGGGCTTCCACCAGAATGCTTTCCTTTATAAGACACTGCGGTGTTCTTCGCAAGAATCGTGATGCCTTTTTCTTTTTCGAGCTCCCCTGAGTCCAACGCTCTTTCGGTCACGGGGCCGTGGTCAGAGAGAGCGCCTGTTTGACGCAGCATGGCATCAACCAGCGTGGTCTTACCGTGGTCAACGTGGGCAACAATGGCGACGTTGCGCACGTCGCTGCGAGTGGCATAAGCCATGAGAGGTCCTTTTCGGGGGTGGGCTGCGTGGAGCAGAAACTACTCACCGAAGCCCTGCACGCTTATCTTACCGGGCTTCCAGCCGAGAGCCTTAGCATGGAACCATGACACATCGTGCCGCGATTGACCAGCACCTCCTCGTCTATGACGGCGACTGCGCTTTTTGTACCCTGTGGGTGCAACGACTCCAGCGCTGGTTGCCCCGTTTTCCCCCCACCACGACCTCCCAGGCACTGCCGTTAGATACCTACGCGTTGAGCCAGGAAGATGTCGATAAATTTGCCTGGTACCTCACCCCTACCCATCATTACGCTGGCCACTTGGCGGCTAGCGCTTTGTTGCGGGTGCAACCACGCTTTACGCTGAGGCTTCTGGGGTGGATCCTTGCCATTCCGCCCATGTCCTGGGTGGCAGCTGGTGTTTACTCCTTGGTTGCCCGCTACCGCGGCCTGCTCCCCGGCGGCACAGCTACGTGTGATCCCGCTCTGAACCAGAAGTAGCCTATGAGCCGCGCCCGAACCGGTGTTGAAATTGCCATCGTGTTGGGCCTGAGTTTGGGGTTGAGCGCGCTGTATTCCGTGGTCAACATTCTTGTTCGCCTGACCCGCGATACGCCTTTGTCCGAGCAAACGGCGACACTCAATGCGTCGAGAAGTCCCCTCCCCTGGGCTGATTTTAGCTACCAAGTGCTGGGGATTGTGCAGGGCTTGGTTCCGGTGGCACTCGTCATCTTCCTGCTCTGGTCTTCGGCTCAACCGCGCTTGGGAAAGCTCGGCCTGGACGGCAAGCGGTGGGCTTCTGATGGGCTTGCCGGGGTGGGGTTAGCTGCCCTTATCGGTATTCCCGGTCTCGGTGTTTACCTGGTGGGCCGGGAGCTAGATCTCACGGTGAACGTCATTCCTACCGCGCTGAATACCTATTGGTGGACCGTGCCGATGCTTATTGCTCTGGCGATGAAAGCCGGCATTGTGGAAGAGATTATCGCCGTGGGCTACCTGTTTGCCAGGCTTCGCGAGATGGCCGTTCCGGTGTGGGCCATCATCGTGCTGCAAGCTTTTCTGCGTGGCACCTACCATCTCTATCAAGGCTTCGGGGCGTTCGTGGGAAACGTGGCGATGGGGCTGGTATTCGGCTTTATCTACGCGAGAACGGGCCGCCTGGCACCGCTCATCATCGGGCATGCCGTCATTGACACCGTGGTGTTTGTCGGCTATCCCCTTACCGCGGACTTGTTGGGGAATTTCTCGGAATCATAAGTTAGCGTCGGTTTTCGTGAGCACACCCCAAATTGGCGACACCGCCCCAGACTTTACCCTTGCCGGCATTACCCTCGTGGAGGGCGAGCCGCAGAAGGCCCATTTTACGCTCTCGGAGCGGAGAGGCCACAAAGTTGTGTTGGCTTTTTATCCCGCGGATAACTCGCCTGGCTGCACCGCCCAGTTGTGTAGCTATCAGGACGAACTCGAATCTTTTCGCGAGCTGGGGGCCGAAGTGTGGGGTATTTCTCGGCAAGGCGCAGGCAGCCACGAAAAGTTCGCTCGCTCTCAACGCCTCGGTTTTCCTCTGCTCTCTGACGAAAAAGGCGACGTCGTCTCTGCTTACGGGGTGGGTTTGATGGGTGTGGGAATCCGCCGGAGCATTTTCATCATCGATGGAGAAGGCCGGATCGGGTGGAAACATGTTTCGCTCGTGGGAGTGGCGTTTCAAAGTGCGGCCACTCTCAAGCGCGAGCTCCTCAAAATTTAGGCGAAGGCTTCTACCGGGGGGCACGCGCAGACCAGGTTCCGGTCGCCAAAAGCTTGGTCCACTCGGCGCACCGGCGGCCAGTATTTGCTCGCAACACCAGGAGCCGCTCCCAGAGTTCCCGCCTCCCCTAGACCACCACGCCTGCGCAATTCGGCGGGATAGCACGCGAGTTCGCGGGAATAAGGATGGTTCCACACGCTGGCGGTCACGCTGGCAGCGGTGTGAGGAGCATTCACCAGAGGGTTGTCCTCAATCGGCCACACCCCCTGAGCTAGCTGATCGGCTTCTTCACGAATCGCCATCATCGCTTCGATGAAGCGATCGAGTTCACCCAAGTCTTCGCTCTCCGTGGGTTCAATCATCAACGTTCCTGCCACGGGGAAAGACATGGTGGGAGCGTGGAATCCGTAATCCACGAGGCGCTTAGCGACATCGTCGACAGACACCCCTGTTGCCTGCGTGAGGGGACGAATATCAATGACCGCTTCGTGAGCAACGAGACCGTGAGCTCCCGTGTAGAGAATGTCGTAATGATCCTTCAGGCGACGCGCCACATAGTTGGCCGCCAGCACAGCGGCAGCGGTGGCGTTGGCTAAGCCCTCGGGACCCATCATGCGGACATATGCCCACGGGATGGGCAAAATACTGGCGCTGCCATAGGGCGTCGAAGACACAGGAACGCCTTGGTGAACAACCGTTCCTGCCTCGCCGGCCACGGTATCAAAAGGCGGATGCACGTTCATTTGGGACATCGGGTGCCCGGGAAGGAAGGGCGCGAGGTGTGCTTTAGCCCCCACGGGACCCACCCCTGGCCCGCCGCCACCGTGAGGAATACAGAAGGTCTTGTGGAGGTTGAGGTGGGAGACATCGCCACCGATATCTCCATAGCGGGAGAAGCCCACCAGGGCGTTGAGGTTGGCTCCATCGATATATACCTGGCCGCCAGCATCGTGAACTGCCCCGGTAATGTCGCGGATTCCTGCCTCGTACACCCCGTGGGTAGAGGGGTAAGTGACCATCAGCGCAGCTAAGGAATCTCTGTGCTCCGCAATTTTCGCGTGAACGTCCTCAAGGTCAACGTCTCCTCGGTCATTACACGCGAGAACAACGACTTTCATTCCAGCCAGGACAGCGCTGGCCGCATTGGTGCCGTGCGCACTAGAAGGAATAAGACAGACATCTCGGTGGTGATCTCCTCGTGAACGGTGGTAGCCACGGATAGCCAAGAGTCCTGCGTACTCGCCTTGGCTTCCCGCATTAGGTTGCAAGGACACCGAGTCATACCCGGTGAGTTCGGCCAACCACTGCTCCAAGTGCGACATCATCACCAGGTAACCCTGGACGTCCTCCACGGGAGCAAACGGGTGCAGGGAAGAAAACTCAGGCCAGCTCACCGCTTCCATCTCGGTTGCAGCATTGAGCTTCATCGTGCAACTTCCCAAAGGAATCATGCCGCGATCGAGCGCGTAGTCCTTATCGGCCAACGTTTTCAGGTAGCGCATCAGAGACGTTTCGGAGTGGTGGGAGTGAAATACCGGGTGGTCTAGATAGCTGCTGGTGCGCTCGAGATCTGCACCCAGCACTATTTCGCCCTCGTCACCGAGATATTGGGGCAACTCGAAAATGAGCGCAAGCTTCTGCTCAAGCGATCCCGCAAGCAGACCGGTGTGGACTCCGATTGCCGTTTCATCCAGGGACAAAGACAGGGTGTCCTGATCCACAAAATGAAGAAGAACACCCTCTCTGGCTGCCCTATCAACTAGGCCTCGGGCTTTGCCAGGCGCCCTTAGCGTCAACGTGTCAAAAAATGTCTCGAAGGCGACGTCGTGTCCAGCGTCGCGCAAAGCCGCCGCCAAACCCGCTGTTTTCGCTGCCACACCGCGGGCAATTTGCCTCAGGCCTTCGGGCCCGTGGTACACCGCAAACATCCCGGCCATCACGGCCAAGAGAACCTGAGCGGTACAAATGTTGCTGGTGGCTTTATCCCGGCGAATGTGTTGTTCGCGAGTTTGCAAGGTGAGGCGATAGGCCGGATTGCCCTCCGCGTCTTTGGAGACGCCTATGAGGCGACCGGGCATTTGCCTCTCAAGCCCCGCTCGCACGGCCAGATATCCGGCGTGGGGGCCACCAAAGCCCAAAGGAATACCAAAGCGCTGCGTCGTTCCCACCGCAATGTCTGCGCCCATTTCCCCGGGAGGCTTCAGCAGCGTCAAAGCCAAAATGTCCGCTGCAACCACGGCGAGCGCGTCATGGGCGTGAAGGGCCTCAATGGCAGAACTGGGGTTCCAGATCCGGCCGGAAGAACCGGGATATTGGATGAACCCCCCAAAGCATTCGGGAAGCTGGCCGGAGAAGTCCGTTTCGATAATGTCGATGCCCAGAGGTTCCGCGCGGCCCCTGACAAGGGCTTTGGTCTGCTCCAGCGCATCGCTGTCGAGGAGAAAAACAGAACTTTTCTGAGGGGATGCCCGCCGCGCCAGGAGCATTCCTTCGGCAACAGCGGTTCCCTCATCGAGCATAGATGCGTTGGCTATGGCCATACCGGTGAGGTCAGAAACCATGGTCTGAAAGTTCAACAGTGCTTCCAAACGGCCCTGGGAAATTTCGGGCTGATACGGCGTATACGCGGTATACCAGCTGGGGTTCTCCAGAATGTTGCGTTTGATGACCGAGGGAGTGTAGGTGCCGTAGTACCCCTGGCCGATAAGGGACCTGCGCACGGTGTTCGCATTCGCCAGGACGCGCAGCTCCGCCAATGCTTCTGCTTCGCTGGCGGCAGCAGGAATCACAGAGTGAGCAATTTCTGCCATCCGCAAATGCCCGGGAACGGCCGCATCCATGAGAGCACCCAGTGAGTCGTAGCCTAGGACATTGAGCATTAGTGCTTGGGCGGAGGAATCCGTCCCGATGTGGCGATTAGCGAACGATCCGGTCATGTTTCTAGTCTCCTATAAGAGCCTGATAGGCGGCAGCATCCATGGCGTTGGGGGCACCCGTAAAGCGCACTTTAATAAGCCATCCTGCGCCGTATGGATCGGCGTTGACCGTGTCAGGGGAATCGACGACGACGCTGTTGGCTTCGGTCACTTCTCCCGCCACAGGGGCAAAGATTTCTCCCACAGACTTGGTGGATTCCACCTCGCCCACGATGGCGCCAAGGCTGAGGGTCTCGCCCACTTTCGGCAGGGCAACGAACACCACATCCCCTAGGGCATCTGCGGCGTGCTGGGTGATTCCTACCGTGGCAACATCGCCGTCAATAGCAATCCATTCGTGATCTTTTGTATACAGCAGGTTCTCGGGTACAGCAGTCATTACGCGACCTTCTTTCGGGTGTAAAAGGGCAGTTGGTGAACTTTCACGACCAGTAGTGAACCTCGAACATCGACAGCTAGTTCGCTACCGGGGTCAGAAAACGGCGAGTCCACGTAGGCCATCGCTATCGGGTATCCCAGCGTGGGAGATAGTGAGCCAGACGTTATCTCTCCGATGACGTCACCTTCGGGAGTGACCACGGAATAGCCCGCGCGAGGGGCTCTTTTGCCTTCGGCCACCAGCCCCACCAACACCCGGGTTCGCACCGCTGCATCGGCGAGAGCCTGCTTACCGACAAAGTCTTCTTTCTCCTGAACCACAACCCGTCCCAGGCCCGCTTGAGCGGGGAGAAAGTCCCTACCCAATTCATGCCCGTAGAGCGGCATCCCCGCTTCTAAACGCAACGTGTCCCTGCACGCCAACCCGCAAAGCGTCATCTGGTGTGGAGCCCCCACCTTTTCGAGCTCGTCCCACAGTGCAGGGGCGAGGGGGCTGGGAACAAAAATTTCGTATCCATCTTCACCGGTGTAACCGGTGCGAGCGACGTAAATGGTGGTGCTCTGGAATGTTCCCTCGGTCATCCTGTAATACCGCAGGTCGTCCAGCGGGAGTGAAGTGTCAATCGCTGAGGCTTCCACAATGGTTTTGGCCACGGGTCCTTGAACAGCTATCAGGGCCCAGTCATCGCTTGAGTCACGGACGGTGACGTCCCAGTCTTTGGTTCGCTCGGTGAGTGCAGTGAAGGCAGCCTCGCGGTTGGCGGCGTTGGCAACAATCATGTACTCGCTTTCCCCCAGACGATACACAATGAGGTCATCGATGACCCCGCCCTGGTCAGAAAGAAGCAACGAGTACTTTGCCTGAGAGTTCTCCAAGGCGGAGAGGCGGTTGCTCAGCGCGTAATCCATGAATTCCGGCGCTTGCGCACCTGTGACCATGATCTCTGCCATGTGGGAGAGGTCAAACATTCCTGCGTGCTCGCGCACAGCGTGGTGTTCGGCTAAGTCTGAGCTGTAGCGCAGAGGCATGTCATATCCGGCAAAATCGGTGAAGCTCGCCCCGGATCGCTCATGTTCTGCGTGGAGCGGTGTGCTGTTAGTCACGGGGGCCTCCTGGAGTCTTTGACGAAGGGATACACCCTTTTTCGGACTCCCCCTCTGTCATTGGCCTGAGAGTTTCACGCGGCGTCCTGTGACACGTCGCGCTTTCACCGTCGGCGGGAAGGAATCCTTCCACTTTTCAGAGTGGCCAAGCCATGCGGTACGGGTGACCTGAGAGATTGGCGGGGAGGCTTGCTCCTTCGGTGACACCGCAACATCCGGTGTCTCTCCCGCATAGCGTGTGGCCCAATATGAAGTTAGTAATCTCACAATAGCAGGGGGCGCCAGGACGCACTAATAGTGCTCGCGCACTCGGACGCGTGCCTCATTGGCCCGATGCTCGCGAAATGTCGGCTCTCGTGTGAGCGCTGCGGTGTTCGTCACGGATGAGCGACAGTTGGTCCAAGCCGAACACCTGCGACTGGCACCCGTGCCGCCACGACCAAAGCATATGCATATGCATATGGTAAACGCTGGGGTACACGCCAGCACTCGCAGGCCCATGCTCGGTGCTAACCCAGGAGAATCACCCTACGCCGGGATGGGCTCCTTACTCTCGACGAGGTAGCGGGCGTATGCGGTGATGGTCAGGAATGTGGGGAACTGTTCCTCGAGGGTCACCGAGCGGAACACCGCAGACGCGTCATCGAAGCGGTCGCCGGGGCTACGCTCGACCGTGGCGAGAACCCCCTCGAGCTCGGACTCCACCAGATCGCGGGTGATGAGCGTGCCTTCCGCCGTCACGACGCGCTGGTGCATCCACTGCCACAACTGCGAACGGCTGATTTCGGCGGTGGCGACATCCTCCATGAGATTGTCAATCGCCGCAGCTCCCACGCCTCGCAGCCAGCTCTCGATATACCGCACCCCGATGGACACGTTCGATCGCACGCCCGCATCCGTCACTGTGCCGTCGATGCGCAGGTCGAGCAGGTCGGCGGCCGTAACGTTAATCTCGGGTCGCTGGCGGTCGAGCTGGTTGGGGCGCTCGCCCAGCACCGCGTCGAACTCCGCGCGCGCCGTTGACACCAGGTCGGGATGCGCCACCCAGGTGCCGTCGAAACCGTCGCCGGCCTCGCGCTTCTTGTCCGCTGTCACGGCTGCCAGTGCGCGTGCGGTCACTTCGGCGTCTCGCCGGTTCGGGATGAAAGCGCTCATCCCCCCGATGGCATGGGCACCGCGCTTGTGGCAGGTGGAGACGAGTAACTCGGTGTAGGCGCGCATGAACGGTACGGTCATCGTGATTGCCGACCGATCGGGAAGGATGAACCCTGCCGAGCGCCCGCGGAAGTTCTTGATGATGGAGAAGATGTAGTCCCAGCGCCCCGCGTTGAGCCCGGCGCAGTGCTCGCGCAGCTCATACAAGATCTCCTCCATCTCGAATGCCGCCGAGATGGTCTCGATTAGCACGGTGGCGCGAATCGTGCCGTGCTGGATGCCGAGCGCGGTCTCCGAGAAGGTGAACACGTCATCCCACAGCCGGGCCTCGAGGTGGCCTTCGATCTTCGGCAGGTAGAAGTACGGCCCCGAGCCCGTCTCGATGAGCTGACTCGCGTTGTGGAAGAAGTACAGCCCAAAATCGACAAGGGATGCCGAAGCCGGAGACCGAAGCCCGGCGCGATCGGTATATCGCAGGTGCTTCTCGACGAGGTGCCAACCCCGCGGGCGCATGACGATGGTCGGCGTTTTTTCACCAAGGCGGTACTGTCTCCCCTCCTCGCTCGTGAAGTCAATCTGGCGCCGGATTGCGTCGAAAAGCGACAGTTGCCCACCGATCACGTTCGCCCAGGTCGGGCTCGTGGCGTCCTCCTGGTCGGCAAGCCAGACTTTCGCTCCCGAGTTCATCGCGTTGATCGTCATTTTGCGGTCGGTCGGACCGGTGATCTCCACCCGGCGGTCCTCGAGTCCAGGTCCGGCGCCGGCCACGCGCCACGTCGGCTCCTCGCGCACGGCCGCGGTCTTGGCCAGGAAGCGCAGGTTGTGGCCGTTCTCGATGCGGCTGCGCTGAACCATGCGGGCTGCGAGGCGATCATGCCGCCGGCCCGCGAACTGGTCATGCAGGTGGCTGAGAAAGTGCAGTGCCTCCGGGGTCAATACCTCGTCGAAGCGCTCATCCAGGGGGGCGAGCACATCCATGCGTGAGTGGGTCATCGTCGTGCCTTTCAGTCGTGTGGGTGTGGTGCTGGCCAAAACTGGCTAGTGGAACTGGGCGGTCTCGGTGCTGCCAACCAGGGCGAGGGTCTCGCTATCGGGGTTGAGCGCCGTAGCGATTCTGTCGAAGTACCCGGTGCCGACTTCTCGCTGGTGGCGAGTGGCCGTGTAGCCGTCTTTTTCGGACGCAAACTCCGCCTCTTGCAGCTCCACGTATGCGCTCATGTGCCGCTGCGAGTAGTCCCGCGCGAGGGTGTACATGGAGTGGTTAAGAGCATGGAATCCGGCGAGGGTGATGAACTGGAATGCGTAACCCATGGCCGCAAGCTCGCGCTGGAAGGTGGCGATTTGCGCGTCGTCGAGGTGGCTCTTCCAGTTGAAGCTCGGCGAGCAGTTGTAGGCGAGCTTCTTGCCGGGGAACTCACGGTGGATGCTCTCCGCGAAAGTACGCGCGAGCTGCAGGTTGGGTTCGGCACTCTCCACCCAGAGCAGGTCCGCGTACGGTGCGTATGCGTGGCCGCGGGCCAGCACGGTGTCGATGCCCGGCATTGTGCGGAAGAAACCCTCGCTTGTGCGGTCCCCGGTGAGAAACGGCTTATCGCGGTCGTCGACATCGCTCGTGATGAGATCCGCCGCGAGGGAGTCGGTACGGGCCACCACGATGGTCGACACCCCCGCAACATCAGCGGCCAGCCTGGCCGCGTTGAGGGTGCGAATGTGTTGACCGGTTGGCACAAGCACTTTCCCCCCCATGTGCCCACACTTTTTTTCCGAGGCGAGCTGATCCTCCCAGTGCACCCCCGCGGCCCCGGCCTCGATCATGGAGGACATGAGTTCGTAGGCGTTGAGTGGACCGCCGAAGCCTGCCTCAGCGTCGGCGACGATTGGGGCGAGCCAGTCGATCTGGGATCCGTTGGCCTCGGCGTGCTCGATCTGGTCGGCGCGCAGCAGCGCATTGTTAATGCGCCGCACGACCGCGGGAACACTGTTGGCGGGGTAGAGGCTCTGGTCTGGGTAGGTCTGGCCTGACAGGTTCGCGTCGGCCGCCACTTGCCAGCCACTGAGGTAGATCGCCTTGAGGCCTGCGCGCACCTGCTGCACTGCCTGGTTGCCGGTGAGGGCCCCGAGAGCGGGAACCCACTCTTCGCTATGAATGAGCGCCCACAAATTCTCCGCACCACGCCTGGCGAGGGTGCGCTCCTCGCGGACGCTGCCGCGGAGCGCAATCACGTCATCGGCCGTGAAGTCACGCTCAATGCCGTTCCAGCGGGTGTCGGTTTTCCACTCGGTTTCGAGTTCGACCGCGGTCTGGGCGGTGTCGCCGGGGCGGTGGGTGTTGATCATGATGGACTCCTCAGGGGTTGATAATGCAAGCTTGTGCCCAACACGGGGGTTCTTCGCAGAGAAGTCAGCGAGAAATTTGGCTGTTCTTCTATTCCGCATAAGAAGTCGGTATGGCACAGTAGTCAAATGGACCCCATATCCCTGAGCGCGCCAGAAGACGAGGAAATGCTCGACTCCCTCACCATCGGCCGCCGCATCCGCCAGCTACGCTCCGACCGCGGGCTCACCCTCGACGAGCTGGGCGCCGCGCTCGGGCGGGCGGCCTCGCAGGTCTCCGTGATCGAGAACGGCAAGCGTGAACTCAAGGTCGGCGAGCTGCAGAAGCTTGCCCAGATATTCGGGGTGACCCTCGACAACCTGCTCACCCCGGAGGCGCCGTCCCGACGGGCAGCGCTGGAGATCGCGCTCGAGCGCGCGCAGCGCGGCCCGCTTTACTCATCGCTGCCGCTCCCCGCCCTCCCGGTGCGAAAGTCCCTCAGCGACGACGCAATCGAGACGATTCTCGGGCTCCACGACGAGTTGCAGCGCCTCCACCGCGAGCGAGCCGCCACTCCCGAGGAGGCACGCCGCGCGAACACCCAGCTTCGGGGCGCGATGCGCAAGCGCAACAACTACTTTGCCGAGCTAGAGACCACAGCGAAAGGCTTGCTCGAGGCGGTTGGACACGCGGGCGGTCCGCTTTCCCAGCGGGTGGCATCCGACCTGGCTTCGCACCTGGGTTTCTCGCTGCACTATGTCTCAGACCTGCCTACGTCAACACGAAGCGTCACCGACCTCAAGAACGGACGCATTTACCTACCGGTCGGCCAGGCGGCGGGCAGCGACCCGCGGTCAACCCTGCTTCAGGCGCTGGCAAGCCACGTCCTGGGCATCGCTGAGCCAAAGGACTACGCCGACTTCCTCCGACAGCGGATTGAGGCCAACTACCTTGCCGCTGCTCTCATGGTTCCCGAACACTCGGCGGTGGCCTTTCTCGCCGGCGCGAAAGAAAAACGTGAGCTCTCAGTGGAGGACCTCCGCGACGCCTTCGCTGTGAGCTATGAGACCGCCGCCCATCGCTTCACCAACCTCGCAACCGAGCACCTCGGTGTGCCGGTGCACTTTCTCAAAGTGCACGAAAGTGGCACCATCTTTAAAGCTTACGAAAACGACAACGCGGCGTTCCCCACCGACCCGTTGGGGGCCGTAGAGGGGCAGCTTGTCTGCCGGTTCTGGAGCGCGCGCCGCGTGTTCGACGTTGACGACCGTTTCAGCCCGTACCACCAGTACACCGACAAGCCCGGCGGAACCTACTGGTGCACCTCGCGCATCCAAGCGACCAGCCGCGGCGATTTCTCCGTGAGCGTTGGCACACCTTTTGCCCACGCCAAATGGTTTCGGGGTCGTGCCACGGCCAACCGGTCGATATCTACCTGCCCCGACGAGCTCTGCTGCCGCCAACCACCAGAGGATCTCGCCGCGCGATGGAAACAGCAGTCCCTGCCAAGCGCACGGCTGAACAGTTCACTGTTGGCCGCAATGCCCATAGGCGTCTTCCCCGGCGTGGACAGCACCGAAGTCTACGAGTTCCTGGAATCTCACTCCCCCTGAAGCTTTGCCACCGGAACCAAAGCCTCGTTATGGCGCAAAAAAGGTGGCACACCTGGGGGGTCAAATCGTCCATAAAACACGTCGCCCGACGTGGTTACCCCCTGACGGCGCAAAACATCGAGCAAATGCTGGGTTTTCTCCATGACGCGCGCTTGCTTCCACAACCCGCTAAAACGCAGAGCCGCAACATCTCGCGCCGGCTGTTGAGCGACCTTCACCCGCGCATCGGAGGGAATGGGGGCGTCCTCAGGTGTGCTGCCTTCGGGCAGAACAAAGCTCACGGTGTGCTCTTGAGAGTCGTGGGGGGCCTGCACCACCGGTGAGGTCATGGCAATTTTTTGGCGGGCACTATTAAGTCCAGATATATATTGGACGAGGGGCCCAAACCCCAGGTTTCCCGCGGAGTCAAAATCTCCGCGGACGTCAATCGAGATCAGTGTGTGAGCGGGATAGTGCCGCAACTCCACTCCCCCTTCGAGGCCACGGATTACGTCATAAGGCTGGGCTTGGGCCATGGCTTTCCTCCTGAGAAACGTGGTTACCGGTCCGGTGGCTGTCACTGCAGATTACCCCCGCTTCCAGAGTGAAGACATTTTTACACGGGTTCCCGCGCAGGCTCGACGCGGTGGCCACGTCCAGCTCATCCTTCGAGTACCTGTCCTCGGCCCGGTCAGCGCACCGCCATCGACCGCGCTCACCTCCGCAGAGGCCAAGCACAGTCATTGGGCGCGAAAGTGAGGCTCGCTAGGCTCGAGCCATGAACAACGCCCGGTTCGAGGAACTCGATTACCAAGAGACCCCGATGGGCGAGCTCACCCTGCGGAGGAGACTCGAACCAACTCTTGGCGTTGAGGTCTTCGAGGTAAAGCTCGGAGACGAGTTTCTCATGTCGAGCTTGTTCACTGTGGCGGAGGTCGCACTCGCCGACCTCGGTTTGGCTGCGGCCTGCAGCGATACCCTCACGGTGGCTGTAGGGGGCCTAGGTCTTGGATACACGGCTGTTGCGGCGCTCGCCGATTCCCGAGTGAGCTCACTCGAGGTGGTCGACGCGTTGCCGACGGTGATTGACTGGCATGAGCGGGGATTATTGCCCGTTTCCGCAAAACTCACCGGAGACGCCCACACCACGTTGGTGTGTGACGACTTTTTTGAGATGATGCGTCGCGAACCCACCACACGGTATGACGCCATCCTGCTTGATGTCGACCATTCGCCCCGACACCAACTCAATCCAGGCCACTCCGATCTA
>Ga0222663_1000421_pt1 | contig 16321 bp, 14 predicted proteins | sample AntAcemetagen602_FD_179852 | JGI IMG/M metagenome (GOLD analysis project Ga0222663, IMG submission 179852) | Saline water microbial communities from Ace Lake, Antarctica - #602 | ecosystem: Environmental > Aquatic > Non-marine Saline and Alkaline > Saline | place: Antarctica: Ace Lake... | reverse complement strand
CGGAAGGTTTGTGATGTGTTTGCAAGCGGTGAGGCTGTCGAAGGCCGTTTGCGCATCGCGGTAACGGGGGAGCGGAACGTCGTCGTGCGGAAGAACTTTGACAGGCTCGTCTCCGACCTGGCCGCCGCATGACAGAGCGTCTCCGGGACAACCCCGACGATCTCGAAGCACTCGTGGGCTTAGCCGCGGAAGCGCTCCAAATACCTGCCATCTACGTCGAGAAGGACTTCTGGGTCACGGAGGTGCTCCGAGTTGCCAGCATCGAGCGGACCGTGACGTTGCCGGACGGTTCGCTCGCGCTGACAACCTTCACGTTCAAGGGCGGGACCAGTCTCAGTCGTGTCTTCGGGATCATCGAACGATTCTCGGAAGATGTCGATCTTCTCGCCGTTTTTCCGTCGGAGGCTGCGTCAGGTCCGCGTCACAAGGTCTTGAAAGAAGTCGACCAGGCGGTACGAAGCCACCTCGCGCTTGCGAAGCCGCAGGTCGTCGTTAGCTCATCAACGACCGGGATCAAGCGTTACACAACCTATCTCTACCCGAGGGAGAACAGCCATTCGTCCCTGAAAGAGGGCGTCCTGCTCGAGCTTGGCAGCCGGGGCGGTACGCAGCCGTTCGCCGTACACAACTTTCGTTCGCTTGTCGCCGAGCACGCGATCAACACGCTTGGTGAGAGTGAGACGGCATGGGAGGAATTCGCCGCATTCACCGTCAATGTATTAGCACCAGAGCGTACCCTGTTTGAGAAGCTTGCCGCGGTCCATGACGCGGCAAGCCGAAACGACCGGGACGCGCTCCTCAAGCACGGTCGTCACTTCTACGATATCCACTGTCTTCTGCAGGACAAACGGGTAACAGGCGCGCTCGAAGCTCTCGGCAGCGAAGGGATCAGAGCGCTGGTCGACGACATCGACAGCCAAAGCGCTGCCGCCGGATTCTCGTCGACACCGCGGCCGTCTGAAGGGTATGTATTGAGTGCTGCTTTCGACCGCGCACATCCCACGCACGGCACGATCGAATCGGGATACAAGGAAGCCCAAGCGCTCATCTACGGAGACACCGTCCCATTGGACGTGGTCATTGACACTGTGCACCATTGGCGCGAGTTGCTCTAGCGAAGGGGTATGCGCGGCGCTGGGCGAGCATGAACGTTGACAAGACGAGGCTTGGGGCATGTTTACGCTGAACTTTATACTTGACGGCGCACGGACCTCGATTGAGAGCGCGGTGGTCAATGTCTGCCTTTACCGGCATTGTTCCCTCGGTCCGAGAGTCAGAGCCTCAAGGCGGGAGAGCGCCAGGAGAAAAAGCTCACAGTTTGCAGGCGCACACAAACTCCACGGCTGCGCCTTGAGTCTTGGCGATCTGAGAGGGAAGTCCAGAGCGAAAACGTCTGAGTTTCAGAAACGTCATTTACCAAGAAGCGGGTTTTGAGCAGGTAAAAAGCTCGCGGCAGGCGTTGGGCCACCCATTTGCAAATCCCAATCCTTCGAACCCGTCCATGTTGAGGGTGTTTACCCCCACGACTTGTCCAAGGTTATTAACCAGTGGACCTCCACTGTTGCCGGGGTTTATTGGCGCATCGCTGAGTACCCAATCCTGCGGATAGGGGAGAATTTCCGTGTTGCTTGAGTCCAGAATTCTTGCAACAGCCCCTGATGTCACCGTCCCGGACAGTCCCTGGGGGTTGCCAATTGCCATGACCCAGTTGCCTTGGCCAATTTTCTCGGCTCTTGGCAACGCTGGGATAAATCTGTCGATAGTGACGATGGCCAGGTCTTGCCTGAAGTTACTTCCGTCGATGTAATCGGAAGGTGAGTACATCAATACCGAGCCGCGTGTTGAGAAGCGTTCGGTAGAAATGACGACACTTAGGTCCGAGTCCACGCATTCTTCGATTACGTGGTGGTTTGTGAGAATCCAGGTTTCGCGGCCCTGTTCGGGTGACCAATCGATAGCGAACCCCGAGCCTTGACCGAACCCGCACTCTATCCATACCGTTGCATTTTTCATCTCAGCCACAAAAGCTTCCAGGTCAGCGGGAGGGAGTTCGGGCTGTTGGCCTAAAACAGTGATTGGCTCCGGGGAGAAGGTGTCAATAATGAGGAACGTGGCAGCCAATGTGATCGCAACGAGCCCCAACCCGGCAAAAAGCATCACCAATCTCCTCAAGGAGGGTTGGTCGCTAGCTTGCGGCGACGGGGATAATTTCTTGCCAGCAACTGTGAACTCTCCGTTTTGGAAGGTGTACCGAGAATCGCCAAAGCCCACGAGGTCACCGTTTGTTAAAGGGCTCTCTTGAATCTTCGCCTTATTGATGTAGGTACCGTTTGCGGAGCCGAGGTCAATCAGAGTCCAGCCGTGCTTGTCCTCGCGAAGCTCAGCGTGTTTCCTGGAGACCAGCCGCGAGGGGGGCTTGAAGTCTGAGTTTGCGTCCCGGCCGATTGTGAAGACTTTAGTCATGCGTCTGGGTACTCGATTTGGCAGACCAACGTTGCTCCCGACGCGATAGTCGTTCTGAGGCTTGAAGCAGCATCGCTCAGCTGGCGTTCGAACCCTTCAATAAACATGTAATCCCGGGGGTAAAGGTCACGCAGGTTGCCCGCCTCTTGACGAGGTGTATAAAACAGTGAATCACCCAGAGATGTCCACGCGTCCCCGAGATAGGAGTGGGTCTCGGAGACAAAACCTATATCTGCGATAATTTCCTCTGTGTACGGAGCGACTGAAGACACCCTTCCTCCGGGCTCTATGGTCGGCACAAGCTCGCCGAACATCAATTCGCCAATGTCCCAGGCTCGATAAGCCCAGTCTTCAGAGTCGCGCGTTGTGCTATCAAAACGCGAATCCCGAATCGTCGCGTAACCATCGGCTAATCGCAAAATCGGAAGCAGTTCGCTTGTCCACCCCTCCTCGACCTGGGTCAAGCATTCGGCAAACAAAGCTTCTTGTTCCAAGCGATATTGTTCTTCTTTCTCCGCTTCCAGTGCGAGATATTTCGCTTCGTTGCCCCGGTTGCTCCATCCGTTCAACAGGAAGTCGCTGAGTGGTTCGCCGTCTCCCTCAAACCCAATTTTCAGGTCGGCTCTTTCATCGCTGAGGGTGAGTTCTACGAGTAAGGTTCTCCCAGCGTGGAAGCGAGACAGACCTAATTCTGCACTAGTGGTTTTCAGCTGGATTGCCGTGTCTTGGGTAAATCCTGGTTGATATTCTGCCTCAAACTGAGACTCCAGAGTCCAACGCCCAACCACTTCAGCGATTTCAGCGGGGAGATTGCGTCCCGGAAGCTGGATTGATTCCGACCTCCCCTCGTCGGTTCGAAAAGTCAATGCCCCCCCACTTTTTGGTTGGTTTTGGGAGCTCGAATTTACGTATTTGAGTTTCACGTCCCCGGAATAGTCCAAAACAAAGACGTCGAGCAGGAGCAGAAAGACCAAAGAAACGGTAGCGCTGCTTGCAATGACAATTAGTGACTTTCGGGAGTATTTCCAAAACCGTTTAGTGGGTTTCGGCCTAGTCCTCCGGACGTCGTTACGGTCAGTTGCTGCCGCCAGCAGCGTTTGTGATGCCAGTAAAGTCTGGTCGCTTCCCGGGCTTTGGTCTGCTGAGCCCCCTGTAAGAGCATTCCGAAAACCTGAAGTGACCTGTTCGAGATTGGGCCGGTCTTTGGGGTCCTGCGCAAGACATCTGGAGACGAGGGTGCGCAGCGACGGCGAAAGCTCGCTTAGGTCTGCCTCTGAGTGCGTAATTCGATAAAGCATGGCTTCTGGTCTGCCCGCCCCAAATGGGTTCTTCCCGGTTGCCAAGAATGCAATCAATAGACCGAGATTGAAAACATCACTTGCAGGCCCCACTTCGCCGCCTAAAATCTGTTCGGGGCTAATCCACGATGGCGTGCCGCCGATTTCCGCCGGCCGGGTTACCCCCGCAAGCTCCTCAATCACGCTCAAACCAAAGTCAAGTATTCGAATGCCACCAGGTCCTAAAATAATGTTCGTGGGTTTTAGGTCTCGGTGCGTAACGTTTGCGGAGTGAATCGTCCGTAGCGCCTCTAGGACACCGTCCACGACAGACAAGAGCATCACCGACCGCAGGGGACCTTTCTCAATGAGAGTTTCAAGAGTTTCACCCTCTACATATTCCATCACCAGGTACGCTTTGTCCTTGCCGATTTGAGCATCTAACAGGCGTGCCACACCGGGACCAGAGACTTCTGATAGGACTTTTGCTTCCCTGGTTATCAAAGCTTGAACTTGCTTGAGCTTTGCTAGATGGGGATGGAGGACCTTGATAGCCACAATGTTGCCGTCTTCGTCCTCCGCTCTGAATACGGTCGAAGTCCCTCCGGAGCCGATTTCTTCAAGGATGGAATAGGGGCCAAAGGTGTCAGAATCGGGCGTTTCAGTCACCGCTTTTGCCTTCCATGAAGATACGTCAACGATACTCCCGGTTTCGCTCTGTTTGATTTGCTGACCCGCCCTCCGAAACCGAGAACCAGAGACGGTGAAAGAGGGAAACAAGAATAGATTTCGATGCACGTTGGATGCACGCGTTGTCGGGCAACCAGCGATAACCTAGTGTTTACAAAGAAATATTGGCCCTGAGGAATAGACTTCTAGTCTTTTGGTCGGTAGCGCAGTTCGATTTTCTTCTTATGGCTGTGCCAACTTTGTTTCTTTGTCACCCGTTCTCATGAGTGCCCGAAACCCGACAAAACATGGTTTCACGGGTTAAAGCCCCATCCGCTCTACTAGACGACTGATGCGTGTCAACAGCGCATGTGACACCGCGACGCACGGTTTTCGCTTTCCCGCAACATAGCCTCTGATTTTTCGATACTGACTGCTCGAGTGTCTTGCATTGGGCTCGTAACTTGGCGTGTCAAATACCCAATGTGTTCCAATTTATGTCATCTTCGTCTTATGGCAGATCTCGATTCACGGCCAATGTCGATTCAAACGCTCTACGGGTGGTACTCAGACGAGAAACTGCTCGTTAACCGCAGGTACCAGCGCAAATTGGTGTGGACTCAAGTAGAGAAACAAAAATTCATTGAGTCTCTGATGAAGAAGTACCCGATTCCAGCGATCCTCCTGGCCGAGCGTTCCGACGGGGCCTATGAAATCATTGATGGTTTGCAGCGTCTGTTCAGCATCATGTCCTTCATCGAGACATCGTTTCCAACGGTAGATGGCAGGCTTTTCGATGTGGCGCAGTTTCCGACTGCTAAAGCTCGCTCAGATGCGGGGCATTTCGAGGTGGCGCCAGGCGAGAAGATCGATGCAAAAGAGGTGAGTTCGATTTTGGACTACACCCTTGCCGTCTCGGCTATGAGAGGTTCCACAGAGGCTGAGATCGACGATGTCTTCGGCCGTATCAATACCTACGGTCACCGTCTGAGCGACCAAGAGCGTCGACAGGCAGGTGTGCAAGGTCAATTTTCCGAATTAGTTCGGCAACTCGCTTGCGTGCTGCGCGGCGATGCTTCCAGTGACATCCTCCGGCTCAGCCAGATGCCTTCGATAAGTGTCGACCTCCCGAAGATGCAGCACGGATACGACGTCCAAGCAGACCAAGTTTTCTGGGTAAGCGAGGGCATTCTCCGATCTACTGATTTGCGCGACAGCATGGATGAGCAGTGTATTGCGGATGTCGCGGCATGCATTGTTGGAGGCCAGCTCATCGAGAGGTCGAGAGCGGCGCTCGACTTGGTTTATCAGCCAGGTAGCGGGGAATACAGCCGCATCGACGATGCACTGAAGGTTTATGGAACTGAACGGCTCACGGATGAAATCAAACACTGCATTGACGAGATCCGCAAGGTCACGAACGCAGGTTCATCGGTCAAGCTTCGAAACATTATTTTCTCTAAACCAACTAACAATCCCTTCCCTGCAATTTTCGCTACGTTGGTGATTGCTTGCCATGAAGTTCTTTTGGGCGGGAGAAAAAGGATTTCAAGTTATTCAGATGTGAGGGCGGCGATTAGTAAACTCGATGAACGGATCGACACGGGTCGTACAACCGTGATCGAGCGCCGTAAGAATGTTGATTCTGTGAAGGGGCTTCTTGGCGGGCACGTGGTGGACACCGACCTTGTAGGTGTGTACCGCAATCAATCGGTGGCAGATATTGACGCGACTATAAGGCGCTCGGCAATCGAGCTACCCGATTTCGAACTAAAACAAGGGTTACTTGCTTTAAGTACGCCACGGGAAGCCAATCCCAATCTGATTGCTAAAGTAGCGGCAACGATTTGCGCGATATCCAATAACGGGCCGCTACAAGGCGGGACGATCATTGTCGGTGTCACTGACAAACCTACTGATGCAGAAACGATCGTGAGACTCGACGGTATTACCCCGCGCAAGGTAGGAACTAGATCCGTTGTTGGTGTAAATCGTGAAGCAAAAATATTGGGGGAGACCCCCGAAAAATATTTTGCCCGATGGAAACTTGGAATTGAGAACTCAGAACTCAGCAGCCCTCTGAAGGAGGACGTCCTCTCTTCACTGAGTTATCACGATTATTTCGGGCTAGGAGTGATCGTAATCACGGTGCCACCTCAGCGCGAGTTGGCATTTGTTGGCAACACCACTTACAGCAGAAAGGGCAGCGAAACGGTCGAAGTTGCGGACGTAAAGGGGATCTCAGACCTTGGGAAGCGATTCGCCTAAAGCCCGGAACGAGGCCGCCTGCCGTCGTCCAAGTAGGAGCTCAGAGCCTGAGAGTGAGGTTGTGCCGATATGGCGTGCGTGTGCCACGGCCCACACGCAAGGTCTAGGCGTCAGTCGTCAGTCAACTCAAAGCGGTAAGTATTGCCTAGCCAAGCGATGCTGGTTAGATTGAAATTTCTAGAGTTGATCCGCTCGAAATTCCTGAACGGCACGGTCGTTTGCGCGCCTGTTGACATGTCGAAATGCCCCGCATCGACTAGATTTCCATTCATTGCTATACCGTCAGCGCCCGGCAGCGGTCCTAAACCGCCACTGCACCTTGTGATGGTGCACCATTCCCAACCACGCGATGCCTCGCACACCTTTACCAGCCACGGGTGCACACTCCCCTTGGCGTCAGTCCTCTTGTGGATAGAGGTCGAGCAGAAGCTTGATGTGTGATGTTAGGTCGCCACTCTTGTAGCCCTCGACAAGCACATCTTCATATTGGGCTTTGATATTCGCGGGAATGAGGATCGCATCGTATCCGTGGGACATCAGCACGGTGTTCATCACGTACCGTCCGGTGCGTTTGTTGCCGTCGAGGTAGAACTGCTGATAGGCCGCGAAAGCGGCCCAGGTGGCGCCTCGGACTACCGGATGCTCGATCTGGCGGATGCGTGCTAGTCCGGCCTCAAGAACTGCTGGTGTGATTCGCGCGTCGAGTGCTCTGAACTCTTCACCACCTCCGAGCCGGACTCGTGGCCCTTCGTATTCTTTATCCTGATTCCCGCGGAATGCTATGGATGCGATGCCAAGCGAAGCGCCGATGAACACATGCAGGTCGTCTGAGATATTTTGTCCAGGCTCAATCGCATTTCCCTCGTCTACACAGTTAAGCATGTAGTCGCTGGCTTGTTTGAGCCCCACAACCTGTGCCTCCTCGCCCACGGTGTGACCGGCCACATGGCCTCCGTTGAGCAGTGTGACAATGTCAGGTTCGGTGAAAGCGAACCCTTCTAGTTTTGCATCGTTGTACAGCGAATTTGATTCGCGTGCGATGTATCGCTCTACAGCCCGGCCGCTGCCCTTCGAGCTTACGCCGCGCAGTGTCGAGCTCAGATCGTGCCACTGCGGCTCAGGGACTGCCTGATATTCGCCGGGGAAGGTGGGGAACTGAGCCAGTAGCTCCGCCCAGTTCTTTCCGACATTGGATGGCGCGACGAGCTTCGCTCCGGGATCATTGTTTTGACCCCGGAGCGAGTTACTTACTCCACGGATTCTGTGTTGGTTGGAACCACGCCCGCCTCCTGTTTTGCCCGCCATCAATGCATTTTCTCGAGACTTGCGATAAGAACTCGCACCATCATGTTTCCTTCACCCTGCCTTTTGCAGGCGACAAGTGCCCGACGATATTCGGCGTCGAGACGGTGAGGCACCCACAGCCACGGGTAGCCATGGTGGGCAAGGAACCCGCCGGTGAGGTGGCGTGTGAATGCGGGGTCTGCACCGTGCTGGGTGGCGCGCACGAGGAAGTCCATGGCCTGTCGTGGCACATCCAGCGCGGTGTTGCCAGAAATCAGTGCACCGCGGGCGATGACATTCAAGGTCGGCTCCATGCCGCTTTCAATTACTCGAAGTACCTGCTGTGCAGATTCACGGAGTTCCTGGATACGCCAGATGGAGAGTTCATCGCCTGTCACGGTCGTCCCGTTGACCAGAGTCTTAATTTGTCCCCATGTGACGTCGAGGTGTTCTGCTGTCGCGTCCGCATCCACGATGACTGCTTGGTCCTCGCGTGCACGTTTTACCTCACGGGGGCGATCCGGAATCCATGCTCGTAATGGCGCCAAAACGTCTGGGTCGAGCCTGACCTGCGTTTGGCGTACCAGGGCGACCGGGGTGTATGTCTGATCGAAGACGTTAAAGAGGCGCTCGGCCGTGTCGAAACGAGGCACCTTCGTGCCAGCTTCATATTCCGCGATCGTTGAGCGAGAGGTGTGGGCGATGTCGGCGAGGCGCGCGACAGACACCTTCGCGCCCGTGCGCGTGGTGCGCAGCGTTTCAGCAAACATCTGAACCTCCTGTACCTGTTTAGGTACATCATACCCGTACTGTCCTGGATATGGGTGGCAATTGTCAGCTCTCGACCGGGGCGGCAATCTTTGCAAAACAAAAATTTTCTGCCAGCCGGATTGAACACAGGGGCGGAAGCATGCGTACGGAGACGGCAACTACTAAAACTCTCAATAACGTCATCTTTTAGGTTTCGCTATTGCGCGAACACCAAAACCGCTCCCAACAACGAAAAACCCCCGGATTTCCCGGGGTTTTTGAGTGAGCGATACTGGGATCGAACCAGTAATCTTTTCCAGAACGCCAAGAACGGTGCTCAGCGGCTTTCGCTATCTATCTCCATCGGCATTGTTCCCCTCGGAGTGAGCCTCACAGCCTCACAGTGGGGGAGTAGGAGAAGAGAAAGCTCACAGTCTGCAGGCGCGCACAAACTCCGTGGCTGCGCCTTGAGTTTCGGCAAGCTGGGAGGGAAGCTCAGAGAGACCGCTGGGGTTCGGGTTTCCCAAAGTTTCAAAGATTGCATCGACTCCGACTGCAACTTTCCCATGGGCAGCACTGAGTTCCTCATTGACAGGTTCTAGCGCGTTAAAGTCATCAAAAAGTTCTCTGAGCCTTGTTTCGTAGGTCTCAAAAGTGGTGGGGTCTGCAGCGACAGTCCTCAACATGTCTTGCATCTGACCCATGATTATCGCTGACTCTGCGCACACCTGTGCTGTGGAGATCGATTCCACGACGGTTTGCGGCGAACACCCAGCCACAAAAATCAGAGGTACAAGAATCAATCCCGCGGCAACCTGTGACTTCATGACGATAACTCTAACCTTGCAAATCTGAGTGTGCAACGTGTGCGGTCCCGGGCGGGGGGATTACACAAAGAGACGTTGCCCCCGAAGATACGCTTCAGTGACTGGGGGCCTGTGACCTCTGCCTAAGGGTCACTATTGTCGCGACACACGTCTGCCAGAGAAAATTCGCACCCAGCCTCTCATCCAGGAAGTGGTCTTATCATGGGAAACGCCAAGGTTGCTGAGTGATCTCTCTGAGCCTCTGGCCCAAACAAAGGAGATTACATGGAAACAGCACATTTCATCGGAACATGGACCATTCTGAGAAAAAGCATTGTTCAGTCCCAAATGTTGTCGGTCATCGTGCTGTCCGTGGCATTAGTGCTCGTGGCTACCGGGCAATTTATGAGCGCCACTCTCGAAGTGAAGGTCTTTGCACTCACTGTCTTGGTGACCACAGGTGCGCTGTCGGTGATCAACCAGTTCGCGGCAATTCGCGAAGGGTTCGCCGTTGCTAAAGATCTCTCTGGCGCAACCTCTGCTACCGAGATGGTGATTGCCTCTTCGGTAAAGTTCCTGAGGCTGACACAAGTGATGTTGATTGTTTTCTCTCTGACAACACTGGTGTTTTTCGTTCTCGCTATTTTCTAACCCTCTGCTGTGTGGTGGCCACAGGCCACCACACAGTGGCTCAGCCATCGCGGCGCATCAGCGCGGTCTCATCAAAGCGTCCCTCAGGAGGCGCCTGCGGTGAGGGTGAGTCGTCTGCCGACTTCTTGGCACCGAGATATACGTCACAGGTTCAGACCGCAAGGGGATAAAAAAATGACCCCCAGAAGCAGTGCTCCTGGGGGTTTTCGAGAGTTTCGTCTCGGCATTTTTTGTGTGTGCGCGAAGGGGGACTTGAACCCCCACGCCCGTTAGGGCACTAGCACCTCAAGCTAGCGCGTCTACCAATTCCGCCATCCGCGCGCAGTCCATCGTTTATGAACACGACCCGACCGAAACACGACATTACCACTAAAGCTCGCCGCGCATTCGGTCGCAACCACTAGCGTGGGAGCATGGGGCTCTTTGAGGCGATACTGCTAGGAATCGTCCAGGGACTCACCGAATTTTTGCCGGTCTCTTCGAGTGCCCACGTAAGGATTGTGGGGGAGTTTCTCCCAAGTGCCACCGACCCCGGCGCGACGTTCACCGCGATTACTCAAATCGGAACAGAAATAGCCGTGCTGGTGTATTTCGCCCGAGATATTGGCCGCATTATTGGCACCTGGTTTCAATCCCTTGTGGGCCGATCCTGGTGGCTCCAAGCCTTGGCTGGCCAGAAAAACGATGCCCGAATCGGCTGGCTGATTATTGTGGGAACTCTTCCCATCGTCATCGTCGGCTACACCGCTCAGGAATACATCCGCAGCTCTTTTCGCTCGTTGTGGCTCGTTGCCACCGTTTTGATCGTTTTTGGACTGATTTTGGCGGTCGCAGATACCTGGGGGAAAAAAGAACGGGACTTGAGCTCCCTGACTGTTCCGCACGGGCTGCTGTATGGGTTTGCCCAAACGTTGGCGCTCGTTCCCGGTGTCTCGCGCTCGGGTGCCACGATCGCCATGGGACGCAGCTTGGGGTATGACCGGGTGTCTGCCACTCGGTATTCCTTTTTGCTAGCGATTCCTGCCGTCATGGGCAGTGGGCTCTATGAACTGAACACAGCACTCCAGGGCAGCGCGGTTTCTGCGCCCTTTAGCCTTCTGGAGACCGCTGTGGCGACGGTTATTGCGTTTGGCGTGGGTTTAGCCGTCATTTCCTGGTTGATGCGCTACATCAGCACCAGGAGCTTCATGCCCTTTGTGGTCTATCGCGTGACTCTGGGCAGTGCGCTGCTGGTATTGCTCGCTACGGGGGTTCTCTCGCCGCTATGAGTCGGTGGAGCTGGGTCGATCGGGCCGGTCAGGTCGGCCTTGTAGATACTTTTCAAACTCTTCGGCAATAGCGTCCCCGGATGCTTCGGGAGCATCTGCGGTATCGCGAACCTGCTCGAGCTGGTCAATATACGCCGACATGTCATCATCATCAGAGGCCAAAGCGTCAATGCCCTCTTCCCAGCGCAATGCTTCGACTTCGAGCTCTGTGGTGTCTGTCTTGATTCCAATCATCTCTTCTAGTTTTTCCAACAGCGCCAGAGTGACTTTGGGGGAGGGGGACGTGTGAACGTAGTGGGGAACGTGCGCCCACAGGTGCAGTGAAGGAATTCCGGCTTCTGCCGCAGTGAGCGACAACACCGTCAGTACCCCCACAGGTCCTTCATACGACGACTTTTCGACGTCGAAGTGTTCGCGAATGGCGGGGTCATCACTGGTGGCACTCACCCGCACCGGCCTCGAGTGGGGCACATCAGCCAACATTGCCCCCAAGAACACGATGGCCTCGACACCGTGAGTGAGAGCATGGTCGACCATGTCTGAGGCAAAGGAACGCCACAGCCTGGAGGGCTCATGCCCTAACAAAACAAAGGGGGATTCGTCATCACCCTTCAGCGGGGAAAACAGTGTCACCGTGGGCCAGATTAGGAACCGAACACCGTCGACACCGTGTTCGACTTCGGGGCGGGAGAGTTGAAAATCAAAATACTTGTCGGAATCAATTTCCATCACCGGGTCGTGACCAGATTGGTCGACAATCATTTGAGCTGCGGTGGTGGCGGAATCTCCCGCGTCATTCCATCCTTCAAAAGCGACAACCAGTAATTTCCTGGGGTCATTGAGGGGAATTTCAGTCATGCAACCTCCGGTATCTCTGCTCACAGTCTATCTCCTCTGTAGGCGCCAGTAGACTCCCTAGTTGTGACTAATTCAAAACTGGGTGCCGTGTTATTTGACATGGATGGCACCATCATCGACTCTGAGCCCTACTGGATGAAGGCCGAACACGAGCTGGTGGAAAGTTTTGGGGGAACCTGGAGCGACGAACAAGGCTACGCGCTGGTGGGAAGTGGTCTCTGGAATTCCGCCAATCTGCTGCGCTCAGAGGGAGTCGATATGCCCCACGACGACATCATTCAACACTTGAGCGCCCGAGTCCGGGACCAGGTGGACGAGGTCGTTCCCTGGCGTCCCGGCGTGCGGGAACTCATGACTGGCCTTCTCGAGGCACAAATCCCCTGCGCGCTAGTCACCATGTCAATCCGGACCAACGCCCAGGCGCTCTCGGACATCCTGGATCGCGAGTTGGGCCAGAAAGTATTTGGAGCAATCATCTCGGCAGACGATGTCGCCCACCCCAAACCGGACCCCGAAGCGTATCTCGCCGGCGCTGCTGCGCTTGGTATCGATATTGGCCACACGGTCGCACTGGAAGATTCCAGCTACGGCGCGGCCAGCGCGTTCTCGGCTGGAGCCATCACCATTGGCATACCCCTGCACGTGGAAATCCCCACAAAATCGGTTCACGTCCTCTGGGATTCTCTGGAAGGTAAAACATTTCTTGATCTTGAAGCGGTGTGGCAGCAGCATCGGAGATCAGCCTGATTCCCCGGCGGGGAGTGTTCGTCATCGGTGATCATGTCCAGCTCCGGGGGCCCAAAAGCTCTTTGCACACCATCACCTTGGAGGTCGGGGGTGAATTTCACACCCATAAAGGCGTGATTTTTCACGATGCCCTTTTGGGTTCCCCCGAAGGGTCAGTCGTCACAACCGAAAAAGGCGTGTCCTATCTGGCCTTGCGCCCTCTTCTGGGAGATTTTGTTCTCTCCATGGCGCGCGGTGCCGCCATCATTTATCCCAAAGATGCCGCCCACATTGTGGCTATTGCCGATATCGCTCCCGGTCACACCGTGATGGAAGCCGGCGTTGGCTCAGGAGCGTTGACCCTCTCCCTGTTGCGCGCCATCGGGACATCGGGGAGATTAATTTCTATCGAGCGTCGCGAAGAATTCGCACAGATTGCCCGGGCCAACGTCGCCACTTTCCTCGGTGACACCCCCGAGAGCTGGGAGTGTGTGATCGGAGATTTCTCCGATCACGCCCTGGAGCGCAGCGAAGACAGCGTCGACCGTGTGGTGTTGGACATGTTGGCACCCTGGGAGTGCGTTGACGCGGTCAGTCATGTGCTGGTTCCCGGCGGTGTGGTCGCCGTGTATGTCGCAACCGTGACGCAACTGTCCCGAGTGGTCGAAGCGTTCCGACAGACGGGGCGGTACACCGAATCTCAGTCAGAAGAAGTAATTGTGCGCCCCTGGCATGTGGAAGGTCTCGCCGTTCGCCCCGAACACCGCATGATTGGACACACCGGTTTTGTGATGACCACGCGCCTGTTAGCTCCCGGAGCCCTGCTGCCCGAGACAAAGCGCCGTGCGGTGAAGCCGGAATATTCAGATGCTGATGTTGAGGCGTGGACGCCAGGAGCCACCGGCCAAAGCTCGGGCAGTGACAAAAAGGTTCGGACCACCGTGCGTAAAGCGCAGGCGAGAGCGCTGCGCTCGCGCGCGGTGGAGGACTAACTCTTCCTCGGTAGACTTTTCTCCATGCCTCAGTTCTCCTTCCCTCGCGTTCTCGCCCTCGGCGCCGTTGTTGCTCTTGTCGGAGCAGGCGTTGCCACCGCCGTGGTTGTCGGTGTGAACGCCCAGAACGAATGCGTTTACCCGGTAGGACCCGGTAAGGCCTCAGCGCTGGTGAGTGTTGCCGATTCTGCGGAAGGGCTCCCCGTTGCATCGTTTCCGACGCCGCTGATCACCACGGGGCGCGAGCTCACCATCCTGGAGGTAGGCGAGGGCGAGGGTGCCAAGCCCGGGGGATACGTGGACTTTGATGTCAGCGTTTTTGTCGGTGCCGATGAGGAATATCTCATTGCGTCTAGTTATCAGAAATTTGCCCCTGTTCGACGAGCACTCACGGTCGATCGCGAAGAGTTCTTTGGAGCACTTCTGGAGTGTCAAAGGCCCGGCGCGCGAGTTGTGATTACCACGACGGTCGAGGACGCACTGGGTCCCATCGAGGACGACGAGTATTTGCAATCGGACTCCACGGTGGTGTTAGTTGCCGACGTGCACGAGACGTACCCGTCAGGTGCCACGGGTGACGCTCGACGTCCCCAGTCGGGACTTCCCACTCTTGTGCAGGCTCCCACCGGTGAGCACGGTTTTAGCTTCCCCAACGCTGAGATACCCGAAGACCTTCGGATATCGGTGTTGAAAATGGGAGACGGCGCTGTGGTTAAAGAAGGTGATTTCATGACGGCCCTCTTCACGGGTGTCGTGTGGGACACGCGCTCGGTCTTCGTCTCCAGTTTTGACCAGGGAATTCCCCTGTCATTGGTGGTAAAAGACGTCACGACCTCCCTGGATGGCCAAGGGGTCATTCCCGGCCTTGCCACCGCGCTGATTGGTCAAACTATCGGGTCCCAAGTCTTGGTGTCGGTACCTCCCTCCGAGGGATATGCGCTGGGAACGGCGCCCGCCGGCATACCCCCTGGTGCGACCCTGGTCTACGTGTTCGACATCCTGGGTGTGACGAACTAACCTCATCTCCCACGGCTTCGACATAGGATGGCCCCGTGAACAGAGCGAGCGGGAATGTAAACCCTGAAGATCGTCTTTTCCACCTCATTTTGGCTCTGTTGTCGACATCGTTTGGCCTGACCAAAAACCAGATCCTGCACAGCGTTCGCGGCTACCGAGAAGACACTGAAGCGGGAGTGGTTAGAGAAAGTCTGGAACGCCGTTTTGAGCGGGATAAAGATGCTCTTCGGGACTTAGGAATCCCTCTCGAAGTCACCATCCCCGCGGCGGATGATGGCAATAACAAAAACAGTCTGTATCGCATCCCCAAAGGCGATTACGATTTGCCCGAAGACATCGAGTTCACCCCCCGCGACGTGGCTCTGCTGAATCTTTCCGCCGCCCTCTGGCGGGAGGGTTCTCTCTCCCATGAAGCCCGCATCGCCCAGGTAAAACTGGCCTCTTTTGGCGTGACCATGACGGAGTCACTGGTCGGGTACGCACCGATAATTTCGACCCGCGACCCCGCGTTGGCCAGAGTGCGAGACGCCATCGAAGCAAACGTCACTATCGGATTTGAGTACCTCAAACCCGGTGACTCGGTGGCCACCTCCCGGGTGGTCTCACCGTGGGCGCTTGTTAACCATGAGGGCCGCTGGCATCTGTACGCCCATGAAACCTCCAGCGATAAGCCCAAAACTTTCTTGTTGCGCCGGATTGTCTCTCCAGTAACTCTCCTCACAACGCCTGCAGCACCTGCGTCTGAGGACGTCGCCCAGCGCGCCATTGAGGGTTTAGAAGAGGTGTATCAACGCCAGGTGGCAACATTGGTGGTGGTGGCCCCCTCTGATGCGTGGAGCATCCTCTGCGCTAAGCGCAACACCCAAGCCTCGGGGGACACCCTGGAAGTGCACTACACAGACCTCGATATTTTTGCGAACGAGCTGGCAGCACTCGGCAACGATGTCGTGGTGCACAGCCCAGCCGCGCTGGTTGACGCTGTCGTGGCCAATTTGAGAATGTTGGTGGATCACCATGGTGGCTAAGACACCCGCGAACACGGCGAGTGACAACCTTCTGTTGCTCCTCGCGTTAGTACCGTTTGTTCTCGATCGGGAAGAAGTCTCTGTCGCGGAGGCCGCAGCCCAGTTTGGGCGTGGGGAAGACGAGATTATTCGGGCCGTGGAACTCATTGCGTGTGCCGGGGTTCCCGGGGATAGCACGGCGTATTCCCACCTGGACCTTTTTGATATTGATTGGGATCTGTTCGAAAACGACCGTCGCATTACGTTTTGGAATACGGTCGGCCTTGA
>Ga0222663_1000420_pt1 | contig 16324 bp, 12 predicted proteins | sample AntAcemetagen602_FD_179852 | JGI IMG/M metagenome (GOLD analysis project Ga0222663, IMG submission 179852) | Saline water microbial communities from Ace Lake, Antarctica - #602 | ecosystem: Environmental > Aquatic > Non-marine Saline and Alkaline > Saline | place: Antarctica: Ace Lake... | reverse complement strand
CAATATCTCTTGCCTCAATAGCATTCGGGACTAAATAGTCAATGCATTCCAGAACCTCTGTGGGAATCGGAACCGCAGGGGCGGGATTACACACCGTCATCACCCCACGAGCTTTGGCGTACCGGAGTGCGCTAAAGCCCACCTCTGGATTGAGTTCAAAAGAAACAACGAGTGCATCAGACGTATCGATGAGGTCCCATAGGCTTTCCAGGCTTTCCGGTGTGAGAGCTTCCAGCGCCCCGGGCGCAAGAGCGATGCGATTGTCTCCCCCTGGCTCCACGAGAATAAATCCAACCATCGTGGGCGCCCCCACGGTAATGACGCCACGCGCATCCACTCCTTCGCGTCTCCACAACTCTCGCCCGAGTGCAGCTGCCGAATCGTCACCGACAGCACTGATCAGTGCGACCTCTCCGCCGAGACGAGAGATTTGGATTGCCTGATTGGAAGCTTTGCCTCCTGGCCCCTCCACATACCTACCGCCCGTAACCGTCTCACCAACGGCGGGGACGCGGTCGAGAACCATGGTCTTACCCACCCCAAAACCACCGAGCACAGTCACCCGCATCAAAACCTCTCCTCTCGCGGCCTGGGGGGCTAGCCCGGCGCCACGTTAGTGAGAAAGATAGACCCCCGAACAGAGACCGGCAAGCGGGTGCTCATGTGCGCAGAATTGCGCACATGAGCTGGCGAAGCTAGTCCTCCTCAGCAGCGGTCTTGTAAGGGTCAGCATCTCCCGCATACTGGGCCGATTTTGCCTGTTCCCCGGTCTGAATGTCGCGCGCTCGAGCCTCATTGAGCAAGTCCGCGATGGCAGCAGCGTTTTCAGGGATACCGTCCAAAATGAATTCCAGCGAGGGGGTCAGGCGAGCCGTGATGTTCTTTCCCACCTCAGTGCGAAGCATCCCTGTGGCAGCACCCAGCGCTTTTTGAGTGTCCGCGCGTTCTTTGTCGTCACCGAGCACTGTGTAAAAAACACTCGCATGTTGCAAGTCACCTGTCACCTGCACATCCGTAATGGTGACGAACCCCAACCGTGGGTCACGCAATCCTCGCTGAAGTCGTTCAGCCAGAATCTGGCGAATCAAATCCGCCATCTTCCGGGCCCTGGGAGAATTACTACTCACGAACTTTTTCCTTCATCTCAATAGTTTCGATCTCATCACCAATTTCAATGTCTTTTATCTTGCCCAAACCGATACCGCACTCGAAGTCCGTTCGGACCTCGGTGACGTCATCCTTGAACCGGCGCAGAGAGTCAATTGCCAAGCCATCGACAATGACAACACCATCGCGAATAACGCGTGCTTTGGCATTTCTGGTGATTGTTCCCGAGCGAACGATACATCCGGCGATAGTTCCCGCCTTCGAAGACTTGAAGACCTCACGGACTTCGGCAAACCCAGACTGAACCTCTTCGAACTCAGGCTTGAGCATGCCCTTGAGGGAGTTCTCAATCTCATCCAATGCGTTGTAGATGACGGAGTAAAAACGAACATCGACACCTTCACGCTGAGCACGCTCGCGGGCTTTTGCATCCGGGCGGACGTTGAAGCCCACGATAATTGCGTTATCAATGGTGGCGAGGTTCACATCACTTTCGGTGATAGCACCCACACCACGGTGAATAATCCGCAACTGCACCGAGTCGCCAACCTCAATCTTGAGCAGCGAGTCTTCCAGCGCTTCCACAGCACCAGAGACGTCACCCTTAATAATGAGATTGAGCGACTCGATTTTGCCATCTTCGAGAGCCTTAGTGAAGTCCTCGAGGTTGATACGCTTGCGCGCTTTGGCCAGCAACGCATTGCGTTCGACGGCTTCACGCTTCTCCGCAATCTGGCGGGCTGTGCGGTCATCATCGGTGACGATGAAGGTGTCTCCCGCGCGGGGAACACTGGAAAGACCCTGGACGGAGACGGGACGAGAGGGGTAGGCCTCTAGCACCGGATCGCCGTTTTCATCGGACATCGCGCGAACGCGCCCGTAAGCGGTTCCCGCGACAATGGCTTCACCTACGCGAAGAGTTCCTGACTCAATGAGAACCGTCGCAACGGCGCCCCGGCCCTTGTCAAGCCTCGCCTCAATTGCCACACCGCGTGCGGTGCGATTGGGATTCGCGCGAAGGTCAAGACCTGCATCCGCGGTCAACAGCACAGCGTCCAACAATTCTGCAATGCCTTCGCCCTTGAGCGCGGAGACCTTCACCATCTGAGTGTCTCCGCCGAACTCTTCTGCCACCAACCCGAACTCGGTCAATTGCTGCATGACCCTATCTGCCTTGGCTCCGGGGGTATCCATCTTGTTGATAGCCACCACGATGGGCACACCCGCTGATTGTGCGTGATTGAGCGCCTCAATCGTCTGAGGCATGATGCCGTCATCGGCTGCCACCACGAGGATGGCAATGTCGGTGACCTGAGCACCTCGAGCACGCATGGCGGTAAACGCCTCGTGACCGGGAGTATCAAGGAATGTCACCGCGCGCTCCATGCCGTCGTGCTCCGTCCACACCTGGTAGGCACCGATGTGCTGGGTGATTCCACCAGCCTCGCCGGCAACGACATTAGCGTTTCGGATGGCATCCAGAAGCTTCGTCTTACCGTGGTCAACGTGACCCATGACGGTGACGACGGGAGGACGAATGACCAAATCTTCTTCGTCTTCCACCTCATCCAAATCGATATCGAAACTCTCCAAGAGCTGCTTATCTTCGTCCTCAGGCGAGACAATCTGGACTTTATAGCCCAGCTCCGAACCCAAAACCTCGAAGGTTGCCTGGTCTAGAGATTCCGTGGTGGTAGCCATCTCGCCGAGCTGGAACAAGACGGTGACGAGGTTTCCGGGGGGAACCGGGAACCCGGTCAAGTTCTCAATCTTGTCGGCCAGATCGTTCATCGATGCGCCCTGGCGCAAACGAATAACGGTCGAACCATCTCCGCGAGGTATGGAGACGCCACCTAAACTAGGGGCCTCGCGCATTTCAAACTCTTGCCTCTTCGTCCTCTTGGACTTGCGAGACCTATTTTTTCCCCCACCGCGACCAAACGCTCCAGCCGTGCCGCCACCGGGACCTCTCCCGCGACCTCCAGCACCCGGGCGTCCACCAGCACTGGGGCGCGCCCCGCCGGGGCCCCCACCGGGTCCTGCAGCAGCTCCGGCAAAACCTGGGCCGCCACCGGGACGACCGGGGCCTCCGGTGCGTTGTTGGAACGGCGCGCGGGCACCCCCTTCACGCTCAGCAGGACGGCGAGGCATTGCGCCGTCGCCAGGTCGACCAGGGGCGGGGCGGCCCATTCCCTGAGCCGACGCGAAAGGATTGTTTCCCGGGCGAGGAATTCCCGGGCGCGCCATTCCCTGAGAGGATGCGAAAGGATTGTTTCCCGGGCGAGGAATTCCCGATGGACTCGGCTTTGCCTCGGGTGTTGCGGTCTCAACCGGCTTATCTTCGGGCTGCGCCGGGGGTTCTTCGGCCACCGGGGCGGGCTTCGCTGCCGGCTTAGGCACGGGCGTCGTTTCTTTTGTTACCTCGTCTTGAGGGACCGGAACGATACCTTCTTCGGCGAACGCTGCTTTGAGTTTCCTCGCTACGGGAGGTTCCACCGTAGAGGATGGCCCTTTGACGAACTCGCCGATTTCTCTAAGCTTTTCGAGCGTGCGCTTGGAGTCAATGCCCAGTTCCGCAGCAATCTCGTGTACGCGTGGTTTTCCCGCCACAATTCTCCTGTCTGGGCGAACCCAGTCAGGGCGCGCCGCTACCTACATACGTGGCTCATGCCGAGCCGTTCATGAGGGTTCCATTAGCCATTCAGCCTGTTCTTAGCGAGGTCGGTCGACCTACTGAGGTTTTCTACTGCGCCACACTCGAGCGAAGGTCCCTTTTTAAGAGCCCTACCCCATGCTTTTCGTTGAAGAGAGAGGGAAAGACAGTCTTGTGTGAGATGCACCCAAGCACCCCGACCGGGTTCTTTCCCTTTCTTATCAACGACCAGCTGGTTCTCCACCGCCACACATCTCAGAAGGTTCTCTGTCGAATCTGCACGGTGGCACCCCAGGCAGCGCCTGATTACTGCCATTGTAGTCCCTTACTCGCCACGCCCGGGCACAGCCCTCTTTGCGGACTAAGAATCCATCACCGAATCAGGCTGGATGTCGATTTTTGCCCCCGTGAGTTTCGCAGCCAAGCGTGCGTTCTGGCCCTCTTTGCCGATCGCAAGAGAGAGTTGATAATCCGGCACTAAGGCGCGAACCTGTCGGGCCTCTTCATCCAGCACAAAGGCACTCGTCACCTTCGAGGGGCTCAAAGCATTGGCAACAAACTGGGCCAAATCATCCGAATGATCGACGATGTCAATCTTCTCTTCCCCCAGCTCGGATTGCACGGCCCGCACGCGCTGACCCAATTCGCCGATACACGCACCCTTGGCGTTAATGCCAGGGGCCAGCGCTTTTACAGCGATTTTCGTGCGATGTCCCGCTTCCCGCGCTATGGAGGTGATGTCTACGAGACCCTTCTGGATTTCGGGCACCTCCAGTGTGAAGAGTCTGCGAATCAACCCCGGATGCGTCCGGCTCACCGTGATGGAAGGGCCTTTGAGGCCTTTCTCCACCTTCGTGACGTACACACGAAGCCTGGCCCCGTGCTCATAATTTTCCGTGGGAACTTGCTCTTCTGGCGGGAGGATTGCTTCAACCTCGCCCAGGCTGACATGAATCATCCGCGGGTTAGGGCCCTGTTGAATCACGCCTGAGACAATGTCGCCCTCTTTTCCGCGGTACTCCCCCAGAATGCGATCGTCTCCGATATCGCGCAAACGCTGATTGATCACTTGCTTGGCAGCGTGAGCCGCAATGCGGCCGAAACCTTCGGGGCTGTCAGCTTCTTCACTGACTTTTTCGCCTTCGTCGTTGAGGACAGGAGTGAACAGAAGGACGTGTCCCGTCTTGCGGTCCAACTCCACGCGTGCGCGAGGCGCATCCGGTTCGAGGCGTTGACCCCGGTTATCGGCAAAGCCCACGTGCTTTTCATACGCGACCAAAACGGCCTGTTCGATGATGATGACCAGGTCATCAAAGGGGATGTCGCGCTCTGCTTCCATCAGTTTGAGCACGCTCATATCAATATCCATGAGAGCCCTCCTATTCGATTATCTGAAAAGCCTGTGCTCGCTTCTACACACATTATAAGGGCCCGGATGTTGACTCCAGCCCGAACGTTCTACTTCCGAGGAGGAAGTGCTGCTACGACCTGATCCAGAGGCATCAGGGTTCTGTCCCCGGTGCGACGATTCCAGTATTCAACCTCGCCCTCGCTGGCACCGCGCCCCACGATGACGATATGAGGAACGCCGAGAACTTCTGCATCCGCAAACTTGACCCCGGGTGAAAGCTTGGCTCGGTCATCAAAGAGCACATCTCTGCCGGCAGCTTCCAGTCTGGAACACAGCTGCTCAGCAACCTGGAACACGATGTCATCTTTGCCCGCGGCGACAACGTGAACGTCAAAGGGAGCGATAGCTTCGGGCCAAATGAGGCCTTTGTCATCGTTGTTGGCTTCAGCAATCACGCCAACCAGCCTGGTGACGCCGATGCCATAGGAACCCATGGTGACGGTAACAAGGGAGCCGTTTTCATCCAGCACCTTCAAACCCAATGCTTCGGCATACTTGCGGCCCAACTGGAAGACATGCCCAATTTCCATGCCGCGCGCGGTCTCAATAGGTCCGGAACCATCAGGGGCTTCATCGCCATCTTTGACAGCGGCGATATCAACAACACCATCGGCGTGAAAATCTCTGCCCATCACCAGGTTGAACACGTGTTTTTCGTGTTCATTAGCGCCGGTAACCCACGAGGTTCCGTGCACTACTCGGGGGTCAACATAGAGTGAGAGACCCGTTGTTGAGGCGCTTCCCAGGACGGGTCCTTGCGCAGACCAGGGACCGATGTATCCCTTGACTAACCCCGGATGCTTGGCAAAATCTTCCGCGGTGGCCTGTTCAATAGCCGCCGGTGCGAAGGCTACTTCAGCACGCTTGAGGTCGACATCTCTGTCTCCAGGAAGTCCCACAACAACGAGCTCCCGGTTCTCATCGGGGTGGGTCAGAGCCAAAACCACGTTCTTGAGGGTGTCGGCGGCTTCCCAGCGTCCAGAATCCTTGGGGTGCCGGTCATTGGCTAGATTAACCAAAGTGTCAATGGTGGGGGTCTTAGGCGAATCAAACACCACGGGTTGCTGGTTCGAATCAAGAGAGAGCGCAGGTGGTGGCGTAGTCACAAACGCCTCGACGTTAGCCGCATATCCCAACTGAGTTCGCACAAAGGTGTCTTCACCAATATCCGTGGGGTGGAGGAATTCCTCGCTACGCGAGCCTCCCATAGCGCCGGCATCGGCTTTCACAATCACGTATTCCAGGCCAAGACGCTGGAAAATCCGCTCATATGCGTCGCGCTGAGCCTGGTAACTCACGTCGAGACCTTCGTCGGTGTAGTCGAAGGAATACGCGTCCTTCATCGAAAATTCGCGTCCGCGAAGCAGACCAGCCCGAGGTCGGGCTTCGTCACGATATTTGTCTTGAATTTGGTAAATCATCAACGGAAGGTCTTTGTAGCTGGAATACAGGTCCTTCACCGTCAGGGTGAAGACTTCTTCGTGGGTAGGCGCCAGAAGATACTCTGCACCTTTTCGATCGTGAAGGCGGAAGATTCCCTCACCATATTCTTCCCAGCGTCCCGTCTTCTCGTAAGGCTCCTTGGGGAGGAGCGCGGGAAAGTGTACCTGTTGCGCTCCAGCGCGCTGCATTTCCTCGTGCACAATCTTCTCGATGTTTTGACGAACACGTAAGCCCATCGGAAGCCACGCGAAGATTCCCGGCGCCTGGCGCCGGATATATCCTGCTCTGACGAGCCATTTGTGACCAGCGACCTCCGCCTCGGCAGGGTCTTCACGAAGGGTGCGGACGAAGAGGTGAGAAAGGCGTGTAGGCACCGCTCTAGACTACCTGGCTCCTATGCGGTGACGACCTCGGGGGTACCACTGGGCGCATTAGGCATTTCCGCAGCAAGACGATTTGCTTCTTCAATTAGCGTGGCCACAATCTCAGACTCAGGAACCGTCTTGATCACTTCGCCCTTGACAAAAATCTGGCCCTTGCCGTTACCGCTGGCGACACCCAAATCGGCTTCTCTTGCCTCGCCGGGTCCGTTAACAACACAACCCATGACGGCAACACGAAGTGGAACTGTCATCCCTTCGAGACCTTTGGTCACATCCTCTGCGAGCGTGTACACATCGACTTGAGCACGGCCACAGCTGGGACAGGAGACAATTTCAAGCTTGCGTTCGCGCAAATTCAGCGATTCCAATATTTTGAGTCCCACTTTGACTTCTTCGACGGGTGGGGCAGACAGGGATACACGAATCGTGTCTCCGATTCCCTCACCGAGCAGAATTCCAAAAGCAACGGAGGACTTGATCGTCCCTTGGAACGCAGGCCCCGCCTCGGTAACACCCAGGTGGAGTGGCCAATCGCCACGTTGCGCAAGTTGACGATAGGCGTTCACCATCACGATGGGGTCATTGTGTTTGACCGAAATCTTAAAGTCGTGAAAATCGTGTTCCTCAAAAAGGCTGGCCTCCCAAACAGCACTTTCCACCAGCGCCTCCGCGGTTGGCTTTCCATATTTCTCCAGCAAGCGAGGGTCTAAAGAACCTGCATTCACACCGATCCGCAGGCTGACACCTGCATCTTTGGCGGCCTTCGCTATCTCCCCCACTCGGTCATCAAACTTCCTGATGTTCCCGGGGTTCACGCGAACCGCAGCGCAACCAGCATCAATAGCCTGAAAGACATATTTGGGCTGAAAGTGAATGTCCGCGATGACAGGGATTTGGCTCTTCTTAGCGATAATCGACAGAACTTCTGCGTCATCAGTGGTGGGAACAGCTACGCGAACAATGTCGCAGCCCGTGGCCGTTAATTCTGCGATTTGCTGAAGAGTGCCATTGATGTCGGTGGTCTGAGTCGTGGTCATGGACTGCACGCTCACCCGAGCGGTCCCACCGACCATCACACTGCCGACTTTGATTTGGCGCGAAACGCGTCTAGGGGCAAGCGTTTCGGGAATCTTGGGCATTCCTAGGTTGATAGCTGGCACGCGCTGACATCCCTTCCTTTGCGACCCCCTGATGGGAGATTTAGCTCTCTAAGCTTAAGGCCTCCACGTTGCCGGCGTTCTCAGACAATGGCGAGTGTTACGAGAACAGGCGAACCGGATTCACGATGTCGGCATACATCAGCAACAAGCTCATTCCCCCCAACAGCGCAATCACGATAAGGGTGAGAGGAACAAGCCTGCTTGCGTTGACGGGTCCGGGGTCAGCTTTTCCTGTCAGGAGATAGATCTTTCTTTTGACTCCCTCGTAGAGCGCCACGGCAATGTGCCCACCATCGAGTGGCAACAGCGGTACGAGGTTGAAAACAAACAGCGCCACGTTGAGCGAAGCAATAATTCCGATGAGGCCAGCAATACGGTCGCGAAGGGCCAGTGATTCCACAGCGGCGATTTCGCCAGCAATGCGTCCCACCCCAACGACGCTCAGTGGTCCGTTAGGGTCGCGCTCCTCAGCGCCAAACGCCGCCTGCGCCACGTCTACCATTCGTTGCGGAAGCGTCGCAATCACTCTTCCCACCCCGACGATGTTGTCCCAGACTGCGGGGCCAACAGAAGTGAGAGTCTGACGCTGGCTTTCGATGGCCGAGCTGATGCCCACGAAGCCGACCGCCACCACGATGGGGTTCCCCGCATCGTCAAGGGACACCTCTCCGCGTTCATCAAAGGCGTATCGCTGGGTCAGAAGGGGAGTCAAGGTGAGGTCATACATCTGCGCTTGGCGCTCCACGGTGAGCACCAAGGGCTCCCCGGGCGATTGCCGGATTATATCGGTAAGAGTAAACCAGCTCTGGAGCTCTTGCCCTTCAAGAGCGATGATGCGATCTCCGGGCAATACGCCGGCGCTGGCCCCTGGAGCTGCTGGGTCCGAGGCGAGGCACTCCGTCCTGGTTTCCGTCGCGGCCAACACGCACTCCGAAACGGAGCCCACGGTGAGGCTCACCGTAGGAACACCGAACCCCACCAACACCACCCCATAGAGAACTATGGCGATGAAAAGGTTCATGAAAGGCCCACCCAGCATGATGGTGATGCGCTGGTGCAGGGGAAGACGATAAAAGCTGCGCTGGTCTATGTCTGCGGGAATCTGATCGGGAGACAGCAAAGGCTCCTCACCAACCACTTTGTCCAAGAAACCTGTTGTGGAGACTCCCCCTGAGCGTTCCCCCGGTGAGGGTGCGTACATGCCGGCCATGGCGACGTATCCGCCCAGAGGAAAGGCTTTAATACCGACCTCGGTTTCACCGCTGCGCCGAGAGAAGAGGGTGGGGCCAAATCCGATCATGAACTGGGAAACATAGACACCGAATTTTTTGGCCGGGAAATAGTGTCCCCACTCGTGGAGAGCAATGGACAGAATCAGGCCTACGGCGATGACGAGAACGCCAAGCGAGAAAGCTATAACTGAGTCCACGGCGTCACTCTAACCGGTGGCTCTGACACAGCCTGGGTCATTGCTGGGTAGAGGAGTATTTCACAATGTTTTCCTCTGCTGAGCGCCGGGCCCACTGCTCGGCCTCCAGAACGCCCTCCAGTGTCATCTCACCGGGGTTGTGAACCTGCACGACGGCATCGATGATGTCGGTAATACCCAGGAACGGAAGCGCTCGCGCATGAAAAGCCGCAACGGCTTGTTCGTTGGCGGCGTTAAAGACCGCCGGGTAGGTCCCCCCAGCCTGACCAACCTGTTTTGCCATCGCCACCGCGGGGAAAGCCACGGCGTCTAAGGGCTCAAAAGTCCACTGGTGCGAGAGCGACCAGTCAATGCCCGGTGTGACATCACGCAACCGATCGGGCCAACTTAATCCCCACGCGATGGGCAAGCGCATATCGGGTGGCGACGCCTGAGCAAGGGTCGAACCGTCGTGGAATTCCACCATTGAATGGACCACCGACTGCGGGTGGACCGTAACCTCAATGTTCTCAAAGCCGACGTCAAACAACAGGTGCGCTTCAATGACTTCGAGTCCTTTGTTGACCAGAGTCGCCGAATTGGTGGTGACAACAAGTCCCATGTCCCAGGTGGGATGCGCCAAAGCTTCCCGCGGTGTGACTCCCACAAGAGACTCCCTGGTGCGTCCGCGGAAAGGCCCTCCGCTTGCGGTAACAATCAACTTGGCAACTTCATTGGTGCGCCCTGCCATTAAGGCTTGAGCGAGCGCAGAGTGTTCTGAGTCGACGGGAACAATCTGGTGTGCGCGGGTGGCTGCTCCCGTCACCAAGCTGCCCCCCACAATCAAACTTTCCTTGTTGGCAAGCGCCAACGTTGCACCGGAGTGAAGAGCTGCCAGGGTCGGCCCCAGCCCGACCGATCCGGTGATGCCGTTGAGCACCACATCCGCAGGAGTATCGAGAACCAGAGCCGCAGCTTCCTCGGCGCCGACAGCAACACGATCAGCAGGGACGCCCAACGCTTTGGCTTGTTCGTGACCCTTCATCGCGTTGGAACCCACGGCAAGCCCCACAACCTCAAAGAGGTCACGACGAGATTGGAGGACCTCGATTGCTTGGGTGCCAATCGAGCCTGTGGAGCCCAGCAGGATGACTTTACGCATGCACCGGGGACGCAGTCAGGGCACTCACGGTGCGATCAATGGTGCACTGCCCCACGACGCGGGTGCCCACATAGATCACCGCGCTTTGACCCGGTGACACCCCCAGAATGGGTTCCTCAAGGCGCACCACGAGTTCTCCGGCAATAACGGCAGCTCTCGCCGGGACTGGCTCGGAGTGCGCGCGAACCTGAACATGGCACTCAAATTCTTCACACCCGAATTCTGTCCCGTCCACTGCTGTGGCGTACCCCGATTCCACGGGGTCGGGGCCCGCAAAGCTTACGTGGCTCCCTGCCAGTTCAGAAATGGCGAGTGCTTCTTTGGGGCCCACAACAACTTCGTTTGTTTTGGGTCTCACCTCCAACACAAACCGCGGCTTGCCATCGGCTGCGGGGTAACCCAGGTGAAGGCCTTTGCGCTGACCAATCGTGAAGGCATGAGCTCCTTGGTGGGATCCAATGACCTCGCCGGAAGAACTCAGCACGTCACCTTCCTCCGCCCCCACTTGATTAGCCAGCCACCCCCTGGTGTCACCATCGGGGATAAAACAAATGTCGTGACTATCGGGCTTTTGAGCCACAAAGAATCCGCGTCGAGTCGCTTCGGCACGAACCTCATCCTTCGAGGGGGTGTCACCCAAGGGGAAATAGCAATGCTCGAGCTGCTCGGCGGTGAGCACCCCCAATACATAAGACTGGTCTTTGGCCCAGGTGGCAGCGCGGTGGAGTTCTTTCCCGACAGGGCCGTGGATAACCGCCGCGTAGTGGCCGGTGGCGATGGCATCGAATCCGAGAGCCAATCCGCGTTCCATCACGGCATCAAACTTGATGTGTTGGTTACACCGCATGCAGGGGTTGGGCGTGCGCCCCTCACGATATTCATCGATGAAGTCCTGAACGACGTCTTCGCTAAAACGTTCCGAGAAGTCCCACACATAGAAGGGAATCCCGAGCATGTCTGCCACGCGCCTGGCATCCATCGAATCCTCGATGGTGCAACATCCCTTTGACCCGGTGCGGAGGGTCCCGGGCGCCCGAGAGAGAGCTAAGTGCACGCCCACCACATCGTGACCGGCGTCAACCGCTCGGGCAGCCGCAACAGCGCTATCAACGCCGCCACTCATTGCCGCCAGAACTTTCACTAGCTCAGTGTAACAAGGAGGCCGAACCTAGCGTTTGGTCTTTTTCGACATTCCTGCCTTGGTGCCACGCTCGACCACATCAGGAAAAACATCAATAACATGCTCAATGTCTTCCGCGGTGGTTGCGTAACTCAAACTCAGACGAATTGCGCCCCAGGCATCCTCCACAGGAACGCCCATCGAGAGCAAAACATGGGAAGGTTCGGGAACGCCCGCTTGGCAGGCTGAACCCGTCGAGGCATGAATACCGTGCTCGTCAAAGAGATAGAGAAGAACGTCACCCGTGCACCCTGGAACCGTGAGATGGAGGTTGCCGGGTAGGCGGTGATGCAGCGATCCCCGGGCAACACACTGGGGGGCGAGGGCGAGGAGACCTTCGCGTAACCGATCGCGCAAGGCAATGAGGGTGTCTTGTTCTGACTCACGAATGGCCTTGCGCACTTCCAGAGCGGTCGCAAAAGCCACAGCTCCCGCAACATCCATGGTTCCGGACCGAACACGTTGCTGGCTGCCACCGTGGTGGAGTGCTTGCATATCCAACGCATGGCGTGAAAGCACCAGAGCGCCCACGCCGACCGGGCCACCCACTTTGTGAGCGGAGAGACTCATGGATTCCACACCTAGGTCTCTAAAACTCAAGGGCAGATATCCCAGTGCTGCCACGGCATCCACGTGGACAGGAACACCGTGGGATTTCCCCATGGCGACCATTTCTGCCACCGGCTGGATTGAGCCCACCTCGTTGTTTGCCACCAGGGACGTAATCATGGTGATGGGCTGGGTGACAAGGATGGCCTCCAGCGACTCAAGATCCATTACCCCCTGAGAATCCACCGCTATTTCATGGACCGCGGTGCCCTCTTGATCCCTCAGCCACCAGAGAGCATCTAATGTGGCGTGATGCTCGGCATACGTGGAAGCAATAGCTGTGGGCGCTGTTGCACCATGTGCTCTCTGGTGCGCCCAGACCGTGCCTTTCAATGCTGTGTTGATAGCCTCCGTTCCCCCGGAGGTGAAAATAACTTCAACGGGATGGCAGTCCACAATCGCGGCAATACGTTCTCTGGCGTCTTCCAACAGTGCCCTCGAAGCCCGACCACCTTGATGAAGGGATGAGGGGTTGCCGATGATATCCATGGCTTCGAGGTAGGCATTTTTGACGGCCTGCGGCATAGGGCTTGTGGCCTGGTAGTCCAGATAAATCGACATACTGCCCTAAAACATCAGAGAAGTCAGGGTTTTTCTGGCCCCTTTGACATCATCATGCGATGAGCCGGCAATAACAAAATAGGAAAGCAGGCGTTGGCGGAGAAGCTCCCGCTCGTCTTCTTCGGCACCTCCGTAGAGGCCGAGAAGTCTCTGGCAGGCATCTGCCACGTGCCCGCCGGACATATCAAGATCTGCCACCGTCATCGCTTCTGCGACACTGTCGGGGGCCTGTGCTGCAGCGCCTCGCGCCTCCTCAGGAGATACACCTTGAATGCGTTCGAGCAGCTCCACGTGCGCTAGACCAGTGGCAGCGTCAGAATCGGCGGGGTTGGCTTTGAGAGCGCGCTCATACGCGTTCTTTGCCCCTGGAATATCCCCAGCGCTGAGAGCATCAAAAGCTTCCTGGTGAAGCGGCGGGAGAGGCGCTTCACCCTCCGCATCAGCGGGAGGTGACGCTCCCTCGGCGGGCACCACCCCGATAACGCCATTTTTCTTCGCCACATCCAACACCTGGTCCAACACAGGCGTCATTTCTGCCTCCTGGGGGATGCCCTGGAATAACGGGATGGGCTGCCCTCCTACCAGCGCCACGACAACCGGGTAGCCCTGGACCTGCAAAGCCCTCAAGAACTCGGGAGCAGACTCTGCTCGCACACACCCGAGCACCAGGCGACCCTCGTAGCCCTCGATGAGGCTGACCAGCTGGGGGGTAGAGCCGCCCCCGTAAATCTCGACAATAACGGGGACACTCTTGGAGAGCTCAATGAGTGCTCCAATGCTCTGGTCGTCCGCCTCGCGGACCCATCCCCCAGCCGCTTCCTGAGCGTTTGCGCTAGGAGGTGTGGGCGTGTTCTTGTTGAGCAAACTCGATAAATCCACGGCGCCTGCCATAGAAGGACCAGTGAGGGGATTACTCATCCACAACCTCTCGTGACGCTATCAGGCTATAGGTGTAACCGAGCACTCGAATGCCCTCTTCGGAGCCCACGGGCGGAACATACCAAAGAATCTGGACGTGGGAGTCCACGTCAAAGCCCTCAGTCGACTGGGATAGGGACGTGAGCGCTCGGATACCAATACCGGAATTCACGGCCGCCCCCGATTGCACAGGTTCTACGCGCTCTGTTTGTTGGAGTGTTCCTAGGACGATGGCACCGCCATCCGCCGAAGAAAAGGCCACGACCTCGCGGTCTGTTACCGTCGTGTTCCATTCGATCCGCACATTCTGGCCGAAAGACTCCTGTCGTAAAGCCAAAGCGTCTGGGCCAATCTGGCCATACAACGCGTCGATTGGCAAGGCAAACTCTTCGGCAAACGGGCTTTCTCCCCCGTTATTGACCACATCGGCGTAATGGGCAAGCAGCTCTGACGGCGCGAGCCTGATGAGTTTCGAATCAGGATTGAGCTTGGGCGCTCCGACATTGGCGGAGGGAAGATCGGGCAGCTGAACTTGAGGGTTCAGCACCACGGCGTAGGTGAGTTTGTAGTTGGAGCGAGGGTCTTCTTGGCGGATAATCACGCCGAGGGAGGGTGACTCAAGATCCTGTTCGTCCTGAATAACACCAAAAACGCTGCGCGGCCATCCCGTCGTTTGCTGGGGTACCACCAACCGAACGGGTCCTGCTGGTATCGCTAAAAGCGACCCTGATTGTGAATCCGCTCTGGTCACGATGTAAGAAACTCGGCGTGCAGAGAGAGTGGGATTGGCCACCCTGGGAACCAGCAAATTGTCGGAAAGCTCACCATCGGCAGCCCGAATCTGTGCGGCAACCCGCGACATTATGGTGGAGAACTGAAACTCAGTTACCGCGGGGTTGGGCGCTTGAATCGCGGGTGCCGCCTCGAGAACTACCTCTTCGATGGGTGCTATTTCCGCAACACACGCTCCCAGCCCGAGCACCAATCCACCCGCCAGAGGGAGCGCAATGAACGATGCTGCCCGTCGCCCTCGCGGCTTGATTGAACTGGGGCGGGGAGGCTGCCGGCGAGGCTTGGGTCGGAAGGGCGGCGAGACTATTTTGGGGCGGCGCCGTTTAGGCCCTCGGTTCCGCCGCCAGTGAGCCCAAGCCGCAACCGCAGAACCCAATCCTGCAGCAAGGGACAGCACTCCTAGGATGATGAGGGCAAGAATCCAGGGAGCTTCGTTAGGTCCAGGCCACGAGAGCGTAATGGTTTGGGGCGCTGGCAACTGTCCGTCGCTCATCACCAATACGGTGATGTCGCCGGTGCCTGCCAAGGAGAAACTCACTTCGTCCTCTCCGGAGTACTCGGCAAACCACAGATCAGACCCTCGGGGGTCTGGGAGGTAAGCCTCTCCAGAGCGAGGAAGCACCTGAAGGCTGTCCGTCGCAAGGTCGTAGCTGAGTTTGGTATGGCGTCCAGGTTCCAACCACGCCATCACATCCAGGGTGCTGCCGTAGGCCACAAAAACGCTCGATGATTCTTTTCGGACAAACTCTTCGCCAGATTCCGACGGGACGCGACCCGCAACTCCACCAGAGACCGTCACGGTTTGCCGCCCAGGATAGGCCACCAAGGCAGATCCTGAAATTATCGTGGCAGGAGCCGAGGTATCCATCTTGATGGTCTGCTGGATAGTCTCGGGTTCTTCAAAAACGGTCCGCTGCACGATACCAACGGTCAGGCAGAGAGTTGAAATAGCGAGCAAAACAAGGGAGGCAATGAGACGCACGCCCAACTCCCTTCCAGACATCTTTGCCCTCGGTGGCGCCGGGGGAAACAACTCTTTAGGGTATCCGATGCGAGCGCACCACACCTCTTCCCAACCAGTAAGCTTAAACAATCCTGCCCCCCGCTCCCCCGCAGAGAGAAAAACACCCCGATGGCCCACGATGACACCGAGTTCTCCACGGAACTGCGCGGTTATAAACGTAACGACGTGGACGCCGCCCTCGCAGTGCTGCGCGGTGACCTCATCCAGGCAGCCAAGCAGCGCCAAGGGGCACTCGACGAAATCTCTGCACTCAAAGAGCAGCTCGTGGCCTTGGCTGTTCCTGACACATACTCCGCTTTAGGGGCCCGGCTCGAAAGTATTTTACGTATTGCCGAAGAGCAATCCACGGCCCTCGTAGGACAAGCCGAAATCGACGCGGAGAGGAGGATTGCTCTCGCAAAATTCGAAGCTTCGTCCCTCGTAGAGACGGCAACGAGGGAAGCCGACAGACTCTCCACTGATTCGCGCGAGGAATCCGAAATCCTCCTGGAGAGCGCCAGGGCTCAAGCCGCG
>Ga0222663_1000392_pt1 | contig 17620 bp, 17 predicted proteins | sample AntAcemetagen602_FD_179852 | JGI IMG/M metagenome (GOLD analysis project Ga0222663, IMG submission 179852) | Saline water microbial communities from Ace Lake, Antarctica - #602 | ecosystem: Environmental > Aquatic > Non-marine Saline and Alkaline > Saline | place: Antarctica: Ace Lake... | reverse complement strand
TCGGCGAATCGCTCGTCGACGGCGCGAAGAACTGAAGCAGTTCTTAAGAGCTTGTCTCAAACCATGGGACTCGGCATGGTGCAACTGACCTGAATAGTTACTTGATTTCAGCATAAACGATCCTCCCGGGTGAAAAGAGCGGGACTAAGGAGACACCATTGCGCCAACAGAGAATCATCACAATTAAGACGTTGGCAACCGTGCCTGATAACATTCCCAAAATCGCCGAAAGAAAGAGAGGCTGTGATTCGATCAGAATAATGGAACAAATTGCAAAAAATGGGACTACCAATCCCGCTAGGGCGGCGTTCCGCGACTGACTGAGGCCGCTCAAAGCACAATTTCCAATCACAGTCCAAACGCTTAAAACGACCACGGGTGAAAACAAACGCAAGTAAAACGCAGCCGTGTCGATTGATTCCGGGCTTCCATCTCCAATCACAACCCGAACCAACAAATTTGCAAACAGGGCTACAAACGCGGAAGACGCGCCCAAAATTATCAAGGCCATACCAAGAAATCGTCTAAGCACACCTGAAGCTTCCTCTATATTTTGATCCTGAACTGCTTGTACAAATGGCCTTGTCACAATATCCCCCATTGGGAGAGCCAGAGAAGTAACAAATAGCATCGGAAACATCATCGCCACGAAAAATAGATCTAAACCTTCCGTCATTCCAGCAGAGTGAATTAGAAGAAGATCTCTCACCAGAAACCCGAAGAATCCAGAAAGCGTGATTAAAAGCGTCACCATTCCCGCTGCCGCAACCGCCCCAAGGTTCGACGACGCGCCTACTCCCGTCGAGTCTACCTCAGCCTTGTGGTTAGGAGAATCGCCCGAATGCTCAGTCATCCGCGAAAGGAGTCCGAATCCTACACTCGCCCACCCGAGCGAACCACAAAGGAGAAGAACCAACCAAAAACCGTACCTAACCCGATAAAGCGTCCCCACGTTTGGGGTCGTGTAGCTATACATAGTAATCAACAAAAGAGAAAACACCAGCGCGGCAAACAATCGTCGACTCGGATATTTATAGATGAGATATAGAATCCCCGGAAAACCAAAGTACCAAACGAATGTTTCTGCCGCAACTGCTAATTGAGGAATGGAAACTTGCTTTGCCCAAGATTCAGGAAAGGGAGCAAAACATCCAACAAGTAACGCTCGAGGTAGATAGGTCAATGATTCTGTGATGCTGGAGGGCTTTTGCCGGGGATCAATCTCAGACCCAGCTTGAACTAACTTATTGAAGGAAAGGTAATTTACCCTCAGGACAGAAGCTCTTTCGAAAAGAGCATCGATCATCGGGTGGATCCTACCACTCCGCTTCCATTTCCATTCGTCGGATGCATCTATGGATTCGTACTCCCCTTCCCGCTCCGGAATCATAGCAAACGAGTCTCCAAAGGCCAACCGCGACGAACCTAAATCCTTCGCTTGAAAAGCACCTAGAAAGACGAGAGCGAGAAATGCGACTTGAAGCAACTCCATTTTCCAGCTCGGAAGGGCCCGGGTTTTCAAACATTGCCCCACGAAGCAACAAAGATAGGAGGCTAAAAAGCCTATAGTAACGATAACGATAAGATACGGACGTGCCGCAATCACCAGGCAGATTCCGCCCAGGATTGCCAGAAGAAACCAAAGCGCCTTGCCCGGACTAAATATCTGTCTTTTTTGCAGTCGCAACCAGAAATATAGTAAAATGAGGGTTCCTGCAATTGCGAAAGAATCTTTGTGATTCTGACTATACCATAGAAGGGATGATGGAAAACAAGCAAAGAGTGTTGCGGCTACGAGCCCGCCTAATGCGCCAGCTTTGCCGGAAACCAAGAGAGGGCCAATCCGATAAAGCATCAGTGCACCAGTAACATGAGCCGCGACATTGAAAGGAATAAAAACAGCCGGTTCCGGCCCGAAGAAGACGTATAATGCTGATAATAATCCAACATTTCCAGTAAATCCGCCTGGATAGAGAGCCCACTCCTGCCACCCTCCACTTCTTATATTCTGTGCCACATACCAGGCTGCTTCATGAAATAACAAAGAATCACCGATGATTAAGCCCTTGCCGCCATGCAGCGCCGGCACCATAGGCAAAAGAACTTTCTGAACCGCAAGGGCAAGCAAGGAACAGACCAGATTCAAAACCAGGAAGAGCATTCCCGGTCGAATAAATCCAGAATACTCCGTCTCTTTCGAAAATTCTTTTATTGAAGCAGAATTTTTCAAAATTATTAGGTGAGAGATTGATTGCCCGCTAGCCACGAGGCCATAACTGAACAAGCCGCAAAATAGATAGTCACTGACGCAGATAACCGCCGGCAGTCAGGACCCGGTAAATTTCGGCATAGTAATATCACTACCGGCATCAACATTTTGTCTTCGTATGACATTTTCTGCAGTCATATAGAGAATTTTTAAGTCAAGCAGAAGGGAACGATTTTCCACATACCAAAGATCAAGTTCAAACTTCTCTTCCCAGGAGATCGAGTTTCGACCGTTTATCTGCGCCCATCCTGTAATTCCGGGGCGCACCTCATGACGCCGCATCTGCTCCTTCGAATACAACGGGAGATACTCAACAAGAAGAGGCCGTGGACCAATGAGACTCATTTCCCCTAGTAATACATTCCAAAGCTGAGGCAGCTCGTCTAAACTGGTTTTTCGAAGAAATTTTCCCAAGGAAGTTACTCTTGCTCGATCAACGGTCACCTCATTTCCAGATCCGGGCTCAATCGACATTGTTCGGAACTTCTTCACTGAAAAGATCTTTCCATTTTTACCCGGTCGATGCTGACGGAACAGTATCGGGCAGCCCATGCATATCAGGATCAGGAGTGAGATGGTCACCAGGAGAGGCGACAAAATAACCAGGAGAAAAGCTGATACCAAAAAATCAAATATTCTCTTCATAGAGCCTGATTCTCTCCTGACCCTTCCAACAAACCTCTGTAATAATTCAGAGTATATGCGGTGACAATCTCCATCGAGAACTCTTGTGTGGCTCTTTCCCGCGCAGCAAGTCCCATGCGGAGCCTTTGCTCCTCGTTCAGCGCGAGGTGCTTCATCGCTCTTGCTAAAGCGTTCACATCTTTCGCTTCAACTAATAGGCCAGTTTTCCCATCCAAAACCGCATCGGTTAACCCATATATCCGGGAAGCAATCGATGGAATCCCGGTAGCAGCAGCCTCGATCACCGTTGATCCAAACCCCTCACGATGACTGGGCAGGACGAATACATCTGCCCCTGCCATGTAACGTTCGGGCTCGTCTGTGTATCCCACCTGTTTTATATGTCGGGAGGCTGGAGATTTCTCAATCTCATTTCCCAGAGCCTCTTCATCGGGACCGACAATCAACAACCAGGCGTTGGGAACCCTAGCGAGAACCATCTCGAATCCGGATAATAGTTCCGGTATTCCCTTGTCTCGATTAAGTCTCCCGACGTAGAGAAACACAACTGCTTCGTCGGGAATTTGCAGTTGCGTTCGTAGGGAATTTCTTACTTCTGCATCGGGACGAAATCTTGCAAGGTCCACCCCACTAATCGAGCCGCTACCGAGTACGGAGGTCTTTTTTCGGCCTACCACTCGATTCCGGACGAGAAACTCTCTTTGTGAGGAACTATCCACGAGGACATGAGTCGCACAAAGGGCGAGGAGACGGTCGGTGACCTTGAAAATGAATCTTACGATTCCTCGTCTCGTCACCCACACCTGCCCCGTAAATGTATGAATCCGAATTGAGACACCGGAGAGAACGGCTGCGATCATTGAAAGAAGGCCCGCCTTGGGAGTCACGGAATGAACCAAATCGAATTTTCTTTTCCGAAAAATCTTGTAGAGAGCCGAGAGAGCTGCCAGATCACGCCGTAGATCAACGCGTCGACTAATCAACACCGGAATGAAGTCGGCCCTTGCCCCGATTCGTTTTAGAAACCCGTCATCAGGAGAGTTAGCCACCACTGTCAGGTCGTATTCGTTTCCCAGATGAATAAGTTGGTCCCGAAGAAATGCTTCCGCGGTCATGGGTGAGGCAACAACGATACATACCTTTCTCTCCTGCCCTGCGGCCGCGCCGGGCCCGGTGCTATTGGTCATGTTCTTCACGGAAAGTTTGAATTTCAACCACGACAGCGGAACTATCGAAAGACAGCGACGAATGCCCTTCCATAAAGCTCGCGGAGGGCAAGAGATGTCTCGCTCAATCCCTGCGCGGTTGGAATGAAATCAAGCAGGCTAAGCCTTACGCCCCCGGAGGACAAGAAGTCGACCGGAAAAGAAACCACCTCAAACCCTTCCAGTTCAAACTGCTTTCCAGCCCTCGGCATGTGAAATGCCGAAGTAACTAACAGAATTTTTGGTTTGTCTTCACTACTTTGATTCGACCTGAATATCGCCGCAACCGCTGCAGCCTCTTCCGCCGTGTTCACCACCTTGCCGGTCGTCATGAGCGATTCTTCTGGAATTCCATACTCCGTTGCGAAGCGAATAAGGATTTCCCCCTCGATGACAGCATCCGGATTCCATGGTGCCCATCCTCCGGTAAATACCAGGAGCGGGGCTTTCCCTGCCTTGTAGAGTTCTATGCCTCCGAAGAACCGATCTGCATCCGCCCACTCGCTCACCTTGGCATCACCCGGGGCAATCGGCCTCCCCCCGCTGAGTACGACAATCCCATCCACCTTTGGAAACTCCGCCGGAGGGCGCCTCTCCATTCCCCTCTCAATACCTCGCAACGCTAGGCGCCCGGTGAGGGGAATGCTGCAAACATAGAAAACTATCACGGCGAACCAGACAAAAATCCATTTGCGCGTGAATGCCGCGACTAACAAAAGTGCGAAAGTTACCCCGATCGGAAGGAAGAGATTCGGCAGAATTTTGCTCAAGTAAAGTATCATGTTTTTTAGACTTCTGAAAATACTCCCTTCAAAAATTTTAACTGGCCGTATCCTGCGACTGTTTATCCGACCTCAGCTTCACTTTCCGCGCTGCAACTGCTGGACTATTTGCTCCCAGTCTTCTTCCCACTCCGTCGAACCGCAAACTCCTTCTCTACGAACCTGAGCTCCACGGCAGAGAACCCCCCGGGAGTAATCACACGCAATTTTTCCAAGGCAGCTGAGAAAACTGAGAAGGGCATAATAATAGTTCGCGGCAGCCACAAAATAGGCCCACTGGATCCGCATCAAAGTCAGGCGGGTTCGCCTTAATTTCGCGACATTCGATTGACTCCGAACCCGATAGGCAAACAGCAGCTCGGGTAACACATGAAACCGGCTGAATTCGTGGGTGCGCAGAAGAAGCTCCTGATCTTCACAGAAATATGGTCCGGGAGAAAGATATGGATTGCGCTGAAACCACTCCGTCTTCCCCATCCATGTTGGGTGGGGTATTAGAATCCCCGACCAGGGAGAACGGCATATATCCTCATGACGAACAGGTATTGGAAGGATCCCGGTAATCGCACTTCCTTCATTAATCAAAACGCAGTGGCTCCCGAGAAGATCCACTTCTTCGTTCGATTCCAGAAACCTCACCTGTTTTTCAACCCGATGGGGATGGCAAAGGTCGTCCTGATCCATTCGCCCGAAAAACTCTCCACGGGCCAATCCAACTGCTTCATTCAGTCGCGTCGCAAGGCCGCGGTTCTCCTCGCTCTTCACTATGCGAATGCGAGGATCATCAATATCTTCGATCGTCTCAATTGACCCATCGATTGACCCATCATCAATGATGATTAATTCCCAGTTCTCAAAAGTTTGATTCAATACCGACAACACAGCAGGGCGAAGATCTTCCCCGGCGTTGTAGACTGACATTCCCAACGAGACAAATGGCTCAACCTCACTTTCCGTGGAGGAAACTTCCCTGTTAGAAATCATGACCGGCTATGAGAGAGGAGAAATTGCAGCGAGGAGCTTTTCTCCGAAAGCGTCAGGATGATGGTTCTCTTTTGCGGCCACGATCCCTTCCAAGCCCAATGAAGTGAGCTCTGAACCGCTTTTCAGAAGTCTGTCAATGACCTGAATCGCCTCGGCCTCAGATCCTACTGCGACTCCGCCGGCAAGAAAAGGAATACAACCTCTCGCTCGCGCCACGAACGGTGTCCCGTTAGCCATCGCGTCGAGAAGAACGAGAGGCTGGCACTCCGTGTGCGATCCTGACAGTAGCATCAAAGATCGCGAGTATTCATCCAATAACACAGAAGAAGGCGTGTTCTCATGAAATTCGACGAACTCGTCTTTGAGCCCCAGCCGTTTCGCGAGCAATCGCAGCCTCTTCGTGTACGCCGTAAATCTCTGACCGAAAATTTTGAGCTTGATCCGATTCTTCGCCGTGGATTTCGCATAGCAACGCAGAACAAAATCGTGTCCCTTGAACCAGTCATAGGATCCAACCGCCATCAATTGATGACGATCTCCGATTACTTCAGCATCCAGTCTTTCCGCTGCCTCAATCGATAGAGGATTTGGCACAATGGAGAACGGCTGGTTCAATCGCTGAGCCAGCCGCAAGTCATCGAATCGGGAGTCGCACCCTCCTTCGGAAACAAAAATCATCCCGTCCAACTTCCTCATCACCGCTCCCATTCGGAACCAATAGGGTCTCCACGCTAAATAACGGGCCAGAGATCTAAGTGGCTGGGTGGGAACAAACAGATTTGTCGAAACGCAATTGCTGTAGAGAATGACTCGTCCTGCAATCTGATCAAGATTTCGCAGGGCCACATCGGTCGACCAGGTCTGCCAGGCATTGAGAAGAATGACATCGAAGTCACTATTCTTTAGAAAATCGAGATAGGCTCCCACTTCGCCCTTCAGGGGCTGCAGGACCCAATCGGCACCGGTCACGTTGAACTCCTCTACGGAAGCGCCCGAAGCAGGGTCCTCGCGACTCTTGCGCTCCGCGCCACCTGTCGCCACGACCACGGAGCAGCCCTCGTCGACCAATGCCTTCGCCTGCCTTTCTACCACATTTCCTAATCCGCTGTTGAGCGGCGGATAGGTGGGGCAGGTGATCAATATTTTCATTAATTATCAGGATTTCGGTCGATGGTGGGATCGTCCAAAACGCGTTCACCAGCTCTCCAAAACCGGCAGGCGAGACAGCTTTTCGATATTAGCAAAGGATGCACTCTCCTCGCTCGCGCTCGCTTCATCCGTCGCTCTAACTTTTTCCATCCCGAATTCAACTCCGTCCAGCATCTCTTCCAACAACTCGAAAATCGGTTTCGGATACCCGCTCCCCACGTTGTAGATCTCTCCGCGATTTCCGAAATTCATAATCCGGATGTAGGCTTCGACCGCATCTTCGACATGAATATAATCGCGACTGGAACGGAGTGAACGAACTTCAACATACTCTTTTTCACCTCCGCGGACCGCATCGATCTGATGCTGGACTCTTCCCGGAAACAACTCGGGGGATATCCCGGTTCCATAGAGATTGAAAGTTCGGGCGAGAACAATGTCCAATCCTCTCAGTTCAACATAATGTTTCATCAGAAGCGTCTGAATTGCCTTTGTGATTCCGTAGATGGACATCGGATTCAGAGATTCCCGCTCTGAAATAGCACCCGATTTGCCGGACCCGTATTCAGCCGCGCTTCCGATCAAGAGTATCCGCTTCACTGACGCGCACTGCACGGCGGCTTCAAGAAGATTCCGGGTCGCCTCAACATTTGCCAGTATATCCGTTTCCCAATGATTGCTGAAAGTTCCTGCGCAGTGGTAGATCCTAACTGGCTTGGTCCGATCCAGCACCTCTTTGACCTGATCAACCTCTCCCGGATCACAAACCTCCAACCCGGGCACCGTCTTTCGACTCGTGCCGATCACGGAACAGGATTCGCAAGCGCCAAGCGCGCGTCGGAGATATTGACCGGTAAATCCCGCAGCGCCGGTAACAAGAACGGTTTCTTTCACGAAATGTGGAAAGTTTGATTTACAGTCCCCAGCGCTCCTTCAATTCGGCAAACTGCTGATTGGCCGACTCGTAGTCATCCGGCCTCCCAATATCGAGCCAATATCCCTGATAGGGAACGGCCTCGATCTTCATCCCATCGCGGATACCGTCAATCATGAGATTGTCGAAACCGTAACTCTCCCCTCGCGCTAATGCTGCTACGACAGAGCGATTGATACAGTAGACCCCCATGCTGACGTCCATGTGGAACTCCGGCTTCTCTCTGAATCCGCAGATTTGCCCACCTTCCCCAATTTCAATGACCCCGAAATCACTCGGCACCGAACGTTGATACGATGAAACAGTGACCTCGTTGCCCTTCTCGACGTGAGCTCGATAGAATTCACTGAAGTCCAGATCACAAAGGACGTCTCCATTCATTACCAGAAAGTCTTCCGGCAAATCGTCGATCAGTGTGAGCGGACCAATCGTGCTCAATGGCTTGTCCTCGAGCGAGTAGTCGATAGAAACGCCCCATTGGGATCCGTCTCCACAGTAGGCCTGAAGAAGGCTGGCCTTGTGATTCACCGCAAAAGTCAAACGGGTAAACCCTGACTTCACCAACTGCTTAATGATCACCTCGATAATCGGCATATCCTCTCCGATCGGCACCAGCGGTTTAGGCAAACTGATTGTGTAAGGGCGAAGACGTGTTCCCTTCCCTCCAGCAAGAATGACGGCTCTCATACTCTGACTTTCATTCTAAACATTATAGATTCCGGCTTTATACCGGGCCTGATTCGTTGGCAATCGAAACCAGTCGATCGTTTCCCTGAGCCCTTCTGACAAAGAAACTTTCGGAGACCAATCGGTAAGCTGACGAAGTTTCTGATTGCATCCCAGAAGCCTTTCGACCTCCGAATCCTTCGGTCGCATCCGGTCTGAGTCTGTAACGATTGTCGCGTCCGGGTTGATTTGGCGAATGAGTTCCCGGGCTACATCGCCAATGGAATGCTCCTCCCCCGATGCAAGATTGATCTCTTCACCCGCTACCTGGTCGGATTCCATCGCGGCGATAAATCCCTCGGCCGTATCCGACACGAAGTTGAGATCACGAGTAGGAGAAAGACTCCCCAGTTTGACCTCTGACTGACCAGCGAGAAGCTGCGTAATGATCGTGGGAATAAATGCCCTCGCCGATTGTCTCGGCCCGTAGGTATTAAAGGGACGAAAGATAGTCACCGGAAGTCCGAAAGATTTGTGAAATGATTCGGCCAACCGATCTGCCCCTATCTTCGTCGCGCTGTAGGGACTTTGCCCCTGAAGGGGATGCTTTTCGTCGATCGGCACGTACTGAGCCGTCCCGTATACTTCCGAGGTGGAAGTCACGATCAACTTCTCCGTCCCCTGATTCTTTGCCGCCTGGAGAACATTGAGCGTGCCCTTCACATTCGTATCCACATAAGTTTCAGGCGAATGATACGAGAAAGGAATTCCAATCAGCGCAGCAAGGTGAAAAACCGCATCGCATCCCCTGATCGCTTCGGCGACACCATTTGGATCACGAATATCGCCTGCGAATATCTGGATCTCTTTCAACTTTTCGGGAGAGAGTGAATCGAGCCATCCCCAGGAATTGAAAGAGTTGTAGAAAACGAACGCCTTGACTCGAGCGCCTCGAAGTAGAAGCGCCTCGACAAGGTGACTTCCGATGAACCCATCAGCCCCCGTTACTAAAACCTTTTTTCCTTCAATACTCATGAACTTTTCCCCACTTCATTAAATCTAAATTTTTGCCCGTTCAGATTCGCTGCCACGAGTCAGGGATCAAGTCATCCGTCGAAACTTCGCGGGACTGAAACCAGCGTTGAGGCGCGATGACCGTCTTTGTCGGATTGTCTGACAGCCACGCCCCCCACCAACTCAACGAACTGTTCGCGATCACGAAGTGCCGGCACAATTTCATCAAGTCAAGATCCCAGTGGGCTTCCGTTGAGCTATTTACATCAACGACTGTCATTGGAACCGGCATCGAAAGATTTTCTTTTACCCATTGCGGGTCATCCGAAAACAGAAAGCAATGGGGATCGGAAAGATCAGCAAGCAGCATTGATAACCCCTTCTCATAATACTCAATCGAGCAGGTCCCGTGAACCGACGCGGTGGTCGGCTCACTCACATAATCGCCTCGTCTGATATGGAGGCAAATTGCATCACTCTTCAGGATTAAATCCCGGATCGGATGGCACTTCTCCGGAAGCGCCTCGACGAGAGACAGTTCCCTCCGTATGCCCTCTTCGCAGGATTGAAAATATCTCGCGCTTTGCCAGTATCCTTCGAGGTAGACAGGGCTCTTCAATTCCCGGAAAGACTCTTCGAATTGGAAATGCCTTTCTCGAAACACTTCCACGCCAAATCTCTTACGCGCCCATCTGCGTGACACCCGGCTGAAGATCGCAGGCAGCTTTATCAGTGGAATTCGCTCCCTCGCCTCAATCGCGAAGGGGTCCAACGCATAGTGCCTCTTTTCCTGCCCCTGAAACCAGGCCAGATCGAGAAGCAATGGCACCTCAAGTCTCTGAGAAAGAGCGCGACCGGCCGCATACTGAAACAGTTGATTCCCAAGTCCCCCCGACAAGCCAACAATGACAGATGATTCCATAGAATTGAGGTGACAGCGCCGCAGAGGGTCAGCGCATGAAGGCTGAAATCACTTCCCGCTCGTCGATGATACAGGAGCCCCTGTATAGACGACAGTCATCCCCGGTAATCCCGTGTTGGTTGATAGGGAGCGAAGGTGTCTCGACTCATCCTGCTCGCTCAAAACATCCCTGACGGCCTCAAACGGTCCGGTATTATATCCCGATTGATCGGACTGATAGAACGTGTCGTGAAGGATGACAACGGGATGCTCTACTGCATCTAAAATCCCTGCAAGCTCGCTCCGGACAGATTCATAACTGTGATCACCATCAACGAAAAAGAGCGGTCGCCCTCCCGGTGGCATCGTGCGGACAATCGATAGCGAGGTCTCCAATCCATCACCGAGGTGCAGCGTGACGCCCGTCTTGTTCCTCACAAGTCTCCCCCGAGTCCTTCCGGGCTGCTCCACGTGTTCGACATCGGGAGGCAAATCGACCGAGTGAATCTCCACTGGTATTCCAAAATGCCGGGCCGTTTCGTGAAAAATCCTCGCCGAAGCCCCGATATTCGTCCCCCACTCAAATAGATGAGTGGGACGAAACCGGCAAACTGAGCCTGCCATGAGCATCAACTCGTTCAATGGATAGGGATGAACACCGACAACAGGGACGAGTCGCTTGAGTACAAACTCCGAAAGGATCCAGTTATTGACTTCGTACTCGCTGCATTCCCGGTTGGGGGAAGCCGCGTCAGCAGACCGGGAGACCCTCGATAAAATTTTCCTGGCTAATTCTCGAATCATGATTGGACTTCCACTTTCTTCCCCCCTGCAGACGCTCCGAAGCGGGCGACTCTTTTCAGCCACAGAAGGGGCCGCAACATAACGACGTTTACCAGATAGGCGAGGGGATAGGAACTCCGATACTTTCTCCGGATCAAATCAATCTCTTCCAGACCCAATTTCATCTGCCTCGTCGAAATCGTATCCTCGTGGAAGTGATAGACCGAGAGAATTCGATCCAGGGTATGGACGCTCTCTTTATTCAAAATCCTGAACCAGAAGTCATAGTCCATGACCACGTGATATTGCTCATCAAACACGCCATTTCGCTCGAAAACACTCTTTGCCACGTAGGTGGAAGGATGAGCAATCGGATTTGTGTAAAACATGAGAACGGGAATGCATTTCATGGTGAACCACCGTTTCCAACGACTCTCCGGCCAGGTGTAGGAGATGGAGGGATGTCCGGTCAGCCGACAATTGCCCACCAGCACTGAACACTCCTGTTCCTGAAACTGTTCGAAGACCTCCTGAAGCACGTTCTCATCCGATAAACGATCATCCCCGTGAAGGTGAAGGATCACCTGGCCCCTCGCCAGTTCGATCCCCTCATTCATGGCCCCCGTCACTCCCGCCGGCGGAGCCTGATGAAACCGCACCTTGTCGGGGGCACTTGCAGAATACTTTTGAATAATCTCAGCGGTCGAGTCAGTGGAGAAGCCATCGACGAAGATATGCTCATAGTTTGTGAATTTCTGCTCCTGCACCGAACGGACACAGGACTCCAGGCTTTTCGCGGAATTATAAGTGCAGGTGATAATGCTGAAGAACGGAGATTGGTCCATTTGGAAATATTTCAGTGTTGCTTACTGCGCAGAAGACGATTCGCCCGGCGCCGCCTGTTCCGCTTCGACAAGACGAGCGATCATTTCAGCAAAGGAAACGGAAGCTCGCCAGTCCAGTTCTTTCGCCGCCTTTGCCGGATTGCCAACACTTCGTGAAATTTCAGAAGGACGAAAAAACTCGGCATCCACATCCACATGCTCTTTGTATTCCATCCCAAGAAAGGAGAAGACACCGGAGACAAACTCCTCCAGGGTATGATCCACCCCGGTTGCGATTACATAGTCCTCCGGAGCGTCCTTTTGCAGCATCCGGTACATGGCGTCGACAAAATCCGGGGCCCACCCCCAATCGCGCGTCACATCCAATCGCCCAAGCGCAAGGCGCTCATCGGAACCGGCGTGAATACGACACGCAGCGCTAACGATCTTGCGGGTGACAAAACGAGAGGGCCGCAAAGGCGACTCATGATTGAACAGTATCCCGTTGCAGCAATAAAGCTGGTAGGCTTCGCGGTAGTTGGCGACCAGCCAATGCGCGGAGGATTTCGCGACCCCATATGGACTCCTCGGGTGAAACGGGGTCGTCTCATCGGCTGGATCCGCAGGCACATCGCCGAAACATTCGCTTGAACTCGCGTTGTAGATTCGAATCGGTTGTCCCAAGTGACGCACCGCTTCAAGCACATTCAACGTTCCCGAAACAATTGTCTCAATTGTCTCTGCGGGCTGATCGAACGAGAGCCCAACAGAACTTGGTCCATACAAGAGGTAGAGCTCATCAGGATCGACTTTCGTCAGGACATTCAAGACATTTCGAAAATCCGTCGGGACCATCGAAAGCACCGGGACTTTTTCGTATACTCCACATCGCTGCAGCTTACCCAAATTAGCGACCTGCGCATCGCGCGAAGTGCCATAGACATCGTACTCCTTCTCTACGAGAAGTTTGGCAAGGAGGGCTCCATCCTGGCCGGTAACCCCGCAGATCAGCGCTTTTTTCATAAAATATTATGATAGTTAGAAAAATGCTCCTTCGCGCACTTCTCCCAGGTAAATCCCCGGGAACGCTCAATCCCCTTCGAGACAAGATCGTCGCGAAAGGATCCTGACTCGACCACCCTCTCTATCGCATTTGTCAGGCTTTCCGCATTGCCCGGCTCAAAATAGTTTGCCGCATCTCCCCCAACTTCAGGCAATGAACTTGATTGAGTGCAGACCACGGCGCAGGAACATGCCATCGCCTCAAGGAGAGGGAGCCCGAACCCCTCATAGAGGGACGGATAGACCAGCGCAGAAGCACCTCGATAGAGATCAGCCAAAGACTCATCGCTTCCCGAGAAATATTTCACCTGAGAGAGGGGAATATTCGAATCAACGATCTGTTTTTTCTCTGCGGCGGTAATTTCGCCGCCCCCGAAACAAACCAGATCAAAATTGTTTCGCAAAGTATTCGAATTTCCAAATGCCTCAAGGAGACCCGAGAAATTCTTGTAGTAGTCCCGGCCACCTACAAACATTAGATAGGGTTTTCCTTCGCTCTCTTGTTTCGGGCCATCCTTCGAGAAAAAAGTTTTGTGGTCTACTCCCAGATGCACGACGGCAGTCCTTTCTCTCGGAATATCGAAAATCTCGAGGAGATCACGACGCGTGCTCTCCGAAATGCAAATCACCAAGTCAGCTCGACTGACAGAGTGTCTCTTTGCTTCTGTCGTCTTGTTCTCACTTCCGAACAGCTCCGGAAATCGCTCAAAAATCATGTCATACATCGTGAGCACCCTTTTCGAACCCTTCACTGCAATGCCATCGTCCGAGAAGTAGGTCTCATGAAAAATGTCAGGGCGAAATCGACCAATTTGGGATTCTGCAATTCTGCTACTCACCGCGGATACAGCTCGGAACAGTTTGTTGGGGATCTGCGGCAAAAAGAGTTTCCGACCTGACTGACCCTCCTCTCCTCGAAGGCAGCGGTTCGTATGGATAGGAGCAAAAATTTTCGGAGATACGTCGGGGAGTCGCGCCAACTGCTCCGCCACGCTACACACATACCGGGAGATCCCGCCATACTTCTGAAGAAGGAAGACCTGCTGATCAAAAGCAATTCTCATGCGCTCACCTTCTTCCCTTCCGACCACTCCCGTGAAAAAAGCTCAGGAAAATCCTTCAGGGATACGTCCTTGCCTGTCTCCACATCGATTAAGGGGAGATCTTCAATCAGTCGGCCACGATCACCTCCTGCAACAAAGGATAATGCGCCCTGTTCGTTCCGTGATTCCCTTACCAGAGACGGGTATGCCCAGGGACCATCAAATTTCGCGAGAACTTTCTCAGCCTGATCATCCCGAACAAAGAATGCATTGCATCCGTTCGAAGCCGTTCCCACAAACGTGTACCCTTTTTGTTTGCCGAGTTTGATCAATGCCTTCAAGGAAGCACCAAAATAAAGGTGGGAATAGTGTGCTTCTTCTCTCCGAAAATCATCGCGATAGGGAACACTCAACGCGTGCCGATCGCCAAAAACCGCATTGTATTCCGCGACCACGATCACAGGGGAAATTGAATCGATTGCCTCCCAGACCCAGTAATCATTCCCATCGATATCCACGGAGAGCAGCCCGATTTCTCCCACTATTCCGTTGGAACGAAAAATTTCATTGATGTTATCCCGGGTGATGAAATGACACTCGGCCTTCAGATTATGCTGCCAATAGATGGAATCATTTTTGATGTAGTCGATGTAATCCTGACCACCATCAATAACGAGGCCTGACCAATTATTGTTGACCAGCAGAAACCGTGTATTTGACTCATTGTAATTCGTTACTCCGAATTCCACAAAGATTTCCCTCTCAATCGAAATCTCCCGCAGAAGTGCTTGAATAAACCCGTCTTCGCCCCATTGCGAAAACGTTTGGAATTCACATTCCGCGAGGGCCGGGTAATGCTCATCATACACTTGTCGGCTCTCAATCCTCCCAAGCGCTTCCTGAATCTTGTGAATTCTGGACTGTATCTCGGCAATCCTGAAAATCAGATCTCTTAACCAGGCGATTAATTTCATCGATATTGTTCAACCGGCTATTTCCGGTCCCTCCAGCTTTTTTAATTTTTTAGAACCTCCACTTGAAACGTCGAAAATCACCCACCCGTCGACACACATGTTCTAAGATTCCTTGCAATACTGCGCAATGCCGTCTTCTAACGAAATTTGAGGAGACCAACCAAACGTTTTCGTGACCTTTTCAATGCTGTATTTCCCTGCGGTGACATCCCAAGGCGGCGATTCGGTGAATTTCGTGGCCAAACGCCGCTCCAAAAAGTTCTCAACAATCGCAATCAACTCGTCTATCGAAACTGAATAACCGCTCCCTAAATTATAAGTCCCGATCCCCTGACACTCTACCAGCATACAAATCGCTCTCGTCACATCATCAATATGCACAAAATCCTTACTTGCCGAGCCATCTCCCCAAATCGTGAACGTTTTTTCTTTTACAAGAGCATCAACGAGATGCGAAATCACTCCCTGGGGACGGTCATCGCCTCTCATGAAACCATATGGATTGGTCAACCTCAATACTAGTGATCGAAGACCGAAATCGTCCACCGCATCTTCGATTACCTTCTCCACGACTTTCTTTCTACGCCCATAACGACTGATGGGAGACGTCTCATCGCCTTCCGAAAACACTGTTTCGCCATCACCCTCGCCGTAGACGGCACAACTCGAAGAAAAGACCAGTAGCGGTTTGGAAACCCCTTCCCTCGAAGCATCCTTCAAACACTGAACGATGCCCTTCATTAACTCCACATCATCCATCCCTGTAATTGCAATATCTCCCGCCTCGTCAGCAGGAACACTCGACCAAGCGAGGTGAATGATAACATCCAACATTCCATTGTTGATTAAACGATTGAGATCGGTATACGAATACCTTCCAACACCCTCCTTTGTCGAAACATGAAACAGATTGTGTCTCTCCGAGCGCAATCTTTGCCACAGGATACTTCCTATTCCGCCGCCGGCACCGGTAATTGCAATATTCATTCTAGAAGCCACTCAGTTGCGAATCCTCCCCCGAATACAAGATCGCAAAATTCGATACAACAAGCTGTAACTCTGGCGTATCAACAACCTGAGATTGATCATCCAGATCTCACGAATTACTGAAAACCGCCCGGAGTAAGACAGCACCTCAGCCATCTTAACCGCCCGGCGAGAAAATTCCCATAAAGGAAAAATTCGTTCGATTTTTCTTTTTCTGAACACTGAGAGTGCGCCCTCTCTATTGCTAATACCTTTTCGTCCAAAAACGGTCAATTCAGTTTCTGTCCGATGGATCTTCCCGTTTAGAAGAAAATAAATGTCAACGATCCAGTCAGCAGCTGTAAAGGAATCACTGAGTCCGGTGTATCCTCGAATCACTTCAGTTCTGATGACTGAATAGAAGATGCCATGCGATTGCCAGCAATTCTCCAGAAACGAAATGAACCGTTCCTCAAGTGACCCTTCCAGAGAAAAATTCACTCTCTTTCCCAGATCATCTTCCTCGCCCTCAAAACAGTTCGGCGAAGTCGATGCGACGTATTCAGGGTTTGCTTCCAAGAAACTCACATTCTCCGACAGAAACCCAGGTGTGCGAACGTCATCACATGCCGCCCAGATAAAATACTTACCTTTTGCCTCATTGAGAAGAAACAGGAAGTTATCAGCAGGACCGATATTATTTGATTGCCGTATATATCGCACCTCACTATTTGATTCAGCAAACTTCCGGCATATTTCCGATGTCGAATCTGTAGATGCGTTGTCCGAGATTAGGATTTCCACGTCTGCGTAGTCTTGCCTTATCACCGAGTCCAGACAAGCTCGCAAAGTGGTTTCCCCATTGAACACGGGAATTGCTACCGTAACTAAGGAAGATTTCATGTTATGATACCACAAAAAGGAGAGGGATTTGCTCCTCTAGGAGTATCCGCTAATCGTCCATTGAAATTCGCAAAATTCTTGATCCCATAGCTACCTCACCAGACTGTGCTTTTTTAACGGAATTTTACTAGCGTGAGGTCGACATTTAATCTGCCAGACCTCTCCAAGTCTTAATGGGACCTTTGCGACTGCTTCGTCAATATCATTCCAATAAACTGATCAGTGCCGAAGCAAGTATGAACTTGGCCAGTGGGTAATATTCTTTTTTAAGTTACTTTCATTAAAAGGCCATTCAGGTTGTTCGATTTTAAAATTGGAGTTTTCCGCCACAAACTCTTCGGCAGCCTGGGTGGGATTGTCATGAATCCAGGATTCATCACCCCTCGGGACATCACAAACATCTCTCATAATTCCGTCCGTGGAAACGATGTAAGAACCCGGCGTAACAAACGGACTGTACATTTCGAGTTCTTTTTTCACGTGCTCTCTGAGATGATTTGAGTCCAAGATGACAAG
>Ga0222663_1000377_pt1 | contig 18213 bp, 12 predicted proteins | sample AntAcemetagen602_FD_179852 | JGI IMG/M metagenome (GOLD analysis project Ga0222663, IMG submission 179852) | Saline water microbial communities from Ace Lake, Antarctica - #602 | ecosystem: Environmental > Aquatic > Non-marine Saline and Alkaline > Saline | place: Antarctica: Ace Lake... | reverse complement strand
CAACTTCCATACATCTCAAAATTGATACAGGGCTCCACCGCAACGGCGCTCTGGCCGAACTCTGGCCAGCGCTGTGTGAGCGAGCCGGGGAACTTGAAAAGACCGGCACTGTGCGGGTTGTGGGAATCTGGTCTCACCTGGCTGACACATCGATTGCGGATACCAAGGCGGCCCTGGAGCTTTTTCATTCCGCTGTCGAGCGCGCCCGCGGGCTCGGGCTGCGCCCCACCATGCTGCATATCGCCGCGTCAGCGGCTGCCACAGACATCCCAGAATCCAGACTCGACATTGTGCGGGTGGGGATTAGCGCTTACGGTGTGAGCCCCTTTAGCGATCGAAGCGCTACAGATTTAGGTTTCGAACCCGTTATGGTCCCGCGCGCTCTTATCGTGGAGATCGACCAGAAGGCCCAGACTGCCCGTGTGGGGATGGGCTTTGGCGACGGGCTCCTCACCATTCCCGAGAACACAGGGTGGGTCTCTCGAGATTCTGAGAAACTTGCCCTGCGATATGTTGAGGTGGATCACGTTGTGGTGAGCCTGCCCCGCGGTTCCCGGGCTGCGGTCGGAGACACGATTACGCTCTGGGGCGAGCCCCGCAAGGGGACTCCGAGAGCGGAAGACTGGGCGCAGTGGGCGGGAACCATTGGGGATGAAATCGTGGCCTCAATGGGTCCCGATGTGGAGCGTCGGTTTAGCCGCGACTAATTCCCAGGCGACGCTCTATGCCCGTCCTCGCCTGAGCGGCAGCGTTTGCCACACGATTATGAAACTCCGCGGTGTGGCGGCTTTCGCCGCGTTTTTCGAGCACGTTCTGGGAGATATCGTCACACCAGTGGGGATTAAGTGCCAAAGCAGGTCCCCCCAAACGAGTCCCCAAGAGTCCTTTCGCGATGAGGCCTTCCTCGCGGGGGTAGCCCGATTGCGGTCCCTCGACCCTCATCAGAGATTTCCCCCCTTCATGAAGGGTCACCGCTCCGACCTGGTTGACATAGCCCGCGCTAGGTCGCCCTCGGAAGTCAACACCAGCCACCTCTCCAGAAAACCGGGTGGACTGATGGTCGGCTTCTGACGGGAAAATGCCCGCACCAGGCAACACCTCACCCTCCGGGGTTGTCACCGAGACCCCCAGTAGGTCCCATCCGGTTCCGACCGCCAGAAAAAAGGCTCCTTGGGCGCGCCACAGGTTCACGAGGCCAAGGAGAGGGATGAGCTGGGCTGCAGCGGGGCGCATACTGGACGCTGATCCACTCCCCACGCACACCGCGTCCACCTCGGCGGGCGCATCGCCTACGCGGTGGACATCCACGATGTGTGCGTCATGGCCACTGTGTTCCAGGGACAGCGCAAGTATTTCGGCGTTCGCGGCAGAACCATTCAGACCGAGGCTTAGCGGCAAAAGACGGACAAGAGTGAACGCGCTCATCGGGTGCCCTCAAGCTCCTTATAGCCGGCCAGGCGCCGGATGCGCATCATCTGCTCGTAGTTCACGATCGCGTTTAACGGCCCGGCGGAGGGAGGCGCCTCCGCCACAAACCTCTCCAGCGCGGCCTTCGTGTCTTCGACCACGTGCCCGTAGGGAATACCTCGATGCTCCAGAAGTGAAACCCACTGCCACGCTTTGGTGCCGCTAAGAACAGATACCGAAGAAAGCGCACTCGTGTCTGTGTCAAAAATCCAGGAAGGGTCAGGGGTTCCCTCATCCACGGAAATCCACACGTTTTCTAGGGGGTGGGTCACCGCGTCGAGGTTGGCCTGCAAGCTGGGAAGGTTCTTCATCATGATGAGCGCAATATCGCGACCTTTGTAGGTGATGGTCTCTCCGCGGCCATAGACGGGCGTTAACACTTCTAACGCCGCTATTGCCGTTTCAGGCTTGAAGCCATCGTCAAGAACGACAGAGGCCATCGCTGCGGCAAGGCCGGTGTCCACGGCGTAGTGCAAGCCAGGCTGGGGCATACGCAACGCAAATACCGGCCCGCGAAAATCGAGGTCGACCTGAGCCCCCGCGACAGAGACAACAGAAAGTACTGGCTTGCTGAGCGAAACGGCGAGACGCTCAAAAAACAACGGAGCCGGAACGAGGCCATGAGCTGCCGACGCAGAGGCCTCAGCGCTGACCGCCATGTGTTCCACTCGAAATCCCTCCGCTTCAAGCTCAGACCCCAAAGCGTGCGCATTGGGGTCTCCCCCATTGACCAGAACCCCCGCGGAAACCATGCGGGAAAGATCACGAAGCATCCGGTAGACAGCTTCTGGTTCGCCAAAACGGTTCAGCTGGTCAACCTGAATATTGGTAATAACGACCCACCTAGGCTGAATCAAGTGCGCAATGTGTGTCCCATAGGCCTCATCAACCTCGAGAACCGCGATGTCTGCGGGAAGCCTACCCCTGAGCGACGCGCTCCCCACCAGTGCAGAGGCCAATCCTTGAGGAAGGTTTCCCCCCGCAGAATTAGTGAAAACTTTCAGCCCGTGGGCCCTCAAAATGCCGGCCAACATTGTCGTGGTGGTGGATTTTCCATTAGAGCCTGTGACAAAGATGACACCCCGAGGAAGGCCACCCAACGTTCGTTCCAAGACGTGGGGCAGCAGGCGCAACACAACCAGCCCGGGAAAGGCTGAGCCTCCGCCGCGCAAACGCGTAAGAAAGCGCACAACTTTTGCGACTCCGAACGCAATGATGAGCCCCATCGATTTACTCTAGATAGTCGCGCAGAGCCTGAGACCGCGAGGGGTGGCGCAGTTTGGCCATGGTCTTGGATTCGATTTGACGAATTCGTTCCCGTGTGACACCGAAGGTGTCCCCAATTTGGTCCAAAGTTTTGGGCATTCCATCTCCGAGTCCAAAGCGCATCCGAATCACGCCGGCCTCTCTTTCAGAGAGAGAATCAAGAAGCGACTCCAGCTGGCGCTGCAACATGGTGAAGCCCACGGCGTCCGCAGGGACAACTGCCTCGGTGTCCTCAATGAGGTCACCGAACTCGCTATCGCCGTCCTCGCCCAGAGGCGTGTGAAGAGAGATAGGTTCACGCCCGTACTTTTGAACCTCAACAACTTTTTCTGGGGTCATATCGAGTTCGCGAGCGAGCTCCTCGGGCGTGGGTTCGCGGCCAAGATCTTGAAGCATTTGACGTTGAACACGTGCCAACTTGTTAATAACTTCCACCATGTGGACGGGGATACGGATGGTGCGCGCCTGATCTGCCATGGCGCGCGTGATCGCCTGACGAATCCACCAAGTGGCGTAGGTGGAAAATTTGAAGCCCTTGGTGTAGTCGAACTTTTCCACCGCGCGTATCAGACCCAAGTTTCCCTCTTGAATAAGATCCAAAAACTGCATCCCTCGCCCGGTGTAGCGCTTAGCGAGAGACACAACGAGTCGCAGGTTGGCGCCCAGGAGGTGGTTCTTCGCCCGATGCCCATCTTTTGCGATTTCGTGAAGCTCACGAGAGAGCTTCGTGGTCTTTTGGGAAGTCGTGAGATTGGAAAGCTTTTCTTCGGAGAAGAGGCCAGCTTCGATGCGCAACGCGAGCTCAACTTCTTGCTCGGCGTTGAGAAGGGCGACCTTCCCAATTTGCTTGAGGTAGTCCTTGACGGGGTCCGCCGTCGCTCCCGTAATCATCGTCGAAATGGTCGGAGCGTCGTCATCATCGCTACTGGAGAGAACGAGCGCTCCCTTGGGCAATATGACTGCCGGCGTGTCGTCTTCGTCGTCGTCATCGTCGTCAGCGACCTCTGCAAGCCCAGCGATGACTTCGGCGCCGAGCTTTTCCGCGACGACGTCCTTTTCTAATTCGACGCCCTGACGGGGGGCACCGGGAGTCTCTTCAGATTCCGCAGCCTTGGCGGCGGCCTTTTTCGGCGCGGCAGCCTTCGCTGCGGGCTTCTTAACTGCTGGCTTTGCGCTCGCAGCCGGCTTCGATGAAGCCTTGGTTGCGGCAGGTTTCTTCGCGGTAGCAGTCTTCGCGGTAGCAGTCTTCGCGGTAGAAGTCTTAGCGGCGGCTGGCTTCGCAGCTACGGGCCTCTTTACTGGAGTTTTGGTTACTGCGGCTTTCTCGGGAGTGGGAGCAGTCTTCTTTGCAGGAGGGGTCACAGGCGTGGCGGGTGCTTTCTGGGGTTCGGGGGCTTGTTGACGGGAGCGCCCTGTCAAACGGCTCAGGAAACCATCTTTGCGAGGGGCGTCTTTCTTGCTCGCGAAGGAGTCAGCGTTCGGCTCGAACGTGTTTTGTGCCATGGTCAACCTGCTCCACTCCTGATGACGGGCAGTAAGAAAACCCTTGTCAAGTCCTCCCACCTTGCGATAGAAGAACCCCACAGGGCTTTGAACCTAGTATGACACGGCCTTGAGGCGTGAAGGTTCACCTGGCCTCTCTGGCGTGGCAGCGTTATTCCGGCGCGGTGTCCGTGTCCGACGGGTATTGCTTGGCTAGGAAGTTCTGCAGTTCAGCGGCGATAGCGTCGGCGCTGGGGACTTCCCCGTCGGCACCCATCATGGGCGAAGGCACGGCATTGTCCTGCATATAAGAATCGTGCCGGCGTTCCAGGGTTTCCACAAGCTTCTCTAATTCTTGGTTGTCGCCCACCTGTTTAGCAATTCCGGTCAAAAACTCCCGACCCGACTCTCGGAGCACATCGGTCGGAAACACGAGGCCAGTGGCTTTCGTCACGCTTTGCAAGGCTGTTACTGCAGCGTCAGGAAATTCTGTGTCCGCCAGATAGTGAGGCACCAGGACGACGAACCCTGCGGTGGGGTGGTCTTGCTCTTGCAAGCGATACTCGATCAGGTGCATGAGTGTGCCGGGAACCCCGGTGGTCGGACGCCACACCGAGAGAGCATCCGTAATGTCCTCCCGATTACCGCTGACGGTCACTCCGAGGCTCCTCGTGTGAGGAACAGGCATGGGGATTGCATGGACCCAGCTACTCGTCGACACTTCTAACTCACCGATTAGACCGAGAAGGGTGCGCGACATCTGCTCCCACCGGAAATCTGGCTCATACCCGGATAAAAACAAGAAGGGAGAACCGAGTTCGTCCCTGACGAGGTCAAGACTTAACCGCGGAGGTTCATAGGACGTCAAGGCTGTTTCCTCAAACTGGAAAATCGGACGCCTCGCCCGGTAATCCATCAAGAGGTCATTATTAAACGCCCCAACCCTTTCGGATTCCAAGGAACTCAGAACATATCGATTAACCTGTGTGACCACGCCTCCGGCGTCGGCGAAGCCTGTCAACCCAGCCACCAGGGGAAGCCCTCGGGGCACGTCAGAAAGCTCCATGGCCTCCCGGAAAAGCTCATCACTAAACATGTTCTCAGACTAGTTCAGAGGTATTGGTAGCCCCTGCTTCTTCGCCCACAGCGTTAAGCCGGTTGTGGCTACCATGAAGACATGACACCCGACGCACCCACTTTCTTGCCCTCCCTGGACGACCTCGCAACCTCCGACGTTTTGGTGGTCGGAATATCGAAATCAAAGGAGGGACCGTCCCTTGTGGCAGGAGCCCTCAACCATGAGTTACGAGAAGGTCTCTCCTTAGCTCTCGGGCACATTGATGCCGATGGTTCCTCGGACAGCACATGGCGAATCCCTTCTCCACAGGCAATAGGCGCCTCCAGTGTCTTGCTCGTGGGATTAGGGGAAGGCACCCCAGACGCTGACCGGTTGCGCTTAGCTGCCGGGTTTGCTGCGCAAAGCATGTCCTCAGGTGTTCGCCTGGTATTCGCCTTGCCGTATTCAACGCCAGCCGAGATGGAAGCCATCGTCGAGGGCGCCGTGCTCGGAAGTCACCGCGTTACCAAGATAGGCGGGGAGCAGAAAGACAACCGTCCTTCCATCGCGGTTCTCGGGGAACTTCCTGCCCCCAACCTTTCGCGGGTGATGGCTGGATGCGAGGCGGTGTGGTTGGTGCGAGACCTTGTCGCGATGCCCCCGAATCTGCTCAACCCGATTAGTTTTGTCTCAGAAATTGAAGCGCAAGCGAAGGACGCGCCGCTTTCGATAGAAATTCTCGATGAACACCGCCTCGAGAGTGAAGGCTATGGCGGTATTAGCTCCGTCGGAAAAGGATCCATTAACCCTCCGCGGTTAATGATTCTGCGATATGAACCTGCCAACCCCTCGCGCCACGTTGCGTTAGTCGGAAAAGGCATAACTTTTGACTCCGGCGGTTTGTCGCTGAAATCCCCCACCGCCATGGTCGGCATGAAATACGACATGACCGGAGCTGCCGTGATGGCAGCCGCTACCCTCGCCGCGGCGCACTTGGGGTCCCCCGCAGCAATCACGACCTATTTGTGTTTGGCCGAAAACATGCCCAGTGGCTCAGCCTCACGGCCCAACGACGTCATCACCATCAAAGGGGGCAAAACGGTGGAGATCCTCAACACCGACGCTGAGGGCCGTTTGGTGATGGCCGATGGTTTGCAAGCGGCCAGCGCCCTCTCCCCCGACCTGATTCTCGATGCTGCCACCTTGACCGGAGCTGCCAGAATCGCTTTGGGAGAACGGTATGCGGGACTGATGGGAACGGATAGTGCCGTGGCGGAAGTCCAAGACGCTGCCAACAGAGTCGGCGAGCTGGTCTGGCATATGCCTCTCCCCCCGGAGCTCCGAGCAATTCTTGCCTCCGACGTCGCTGACATTGCCAACGTGAAGCCCGGAGAAGTCTTGGGCGGGATGTTGAGTGCGGGACAGTTCTTGAAAGACTTCGTTGGAACCCAAGAATCGGGCGATCTCATCCCCTGGGCGCATCTCGATATCGCGGGCCCCGCGGCGAACTCTTCGGGCCCCTACGGGTACACACCTAAGGGTCCAACAGGCGCCATCACTCGAACAGTGCTTTCCGTGTTGATGAACTAAATTGCCTTGGCTGAGAGCTCGGGAGCAAGTAGTAGGCTTGGGGCTCCATCGAGCCTGTCGGGCAATTCGGCCCGGCGCGAGTGAATATTTACCTGTGAGGGAGTTTCAAAACAGTGGCTGAGCACACTTTTGACCTTGTCGTCCTAGGCGCGGGAAGCGGCGGTTACGCCGCGGCGTTGCGCGCGAGCCAACTCGGCATGAGTGTGGGCTTGATCGAGAAAAACAAGGTTGGAGGCACGTGCCTCCACACCGGGTGTATTCCCACCAAAGCGCTATTGCATGCGGCCGAAATTGCTGACTCCGCACGTGACTCCGACATGTTTGGAGTGCGCGTCACTCTCGAAGGGGTCGATCTTCCCGCGGTCAATGCCTATCGCGATGGCATTGTTGCCTCCAAGCACAAAGGCCTCCAGGGTCTCATCAAAGCCCGCGGAATCACCACTATTGCTGGTGAAGGGAAGCTTATTTCCCCCACCACTGTTGCTGTGGGCGAGGATACTGTTGTCGGTAAAAACATAATTCTTGCCACAGGTTCATATCCCAAGTCCCTCCCCGGCTTGGACATTGGTGGTCGTATCATCACCTCCGATCAGGCACTGGAGCTGGACTGGATTCCTAAGAAGGTCATCGTCCTCGGCGGAGGCGTCATTGGCGTGGAATTCGCCAGCGTATGGCGTTCTTTCGGTGCAGAGGTCACCATCGTTGAGGGCCTTCCCCACTTGGTTCCGGCTGAAGACGAATCCGTCTCCAAACAGTTTGAACGCGCGTATCGCAAGCGTGGCATCAACTTCCACCTGGGTGTGCGCTTTAAATCGGCCACGCAGGACGAGTCCGGGGTTACGGTGACACTCGAAGATGGCACCGTGGAAACTGCTGACCTTCTTCTGGTCGCTGTCGGACGCGGTCCAAAAACGGACGGTATGGGGTTTGAAGACGTTGGGGTGACGATGGACAGAGGTTTTGTTCTCACTGATGAGCGCCTTGCCACCAATATTCCCGGCGTTTTTGCCGTGGGAGACATCGTTCCCGGCATTCAGCTCGCCCACCGAGGGTTCCAGCATGGAATCTTTGTGGCCGAGGACCTCGCGGGCATGAACCCCATGGTCGTTGTCGACCGCAACATCCCAAAGGTGACTTACAGCGAGCCTGAGGTGGCCTCCGTTGGCTATTCTGAAAAAGCCGCCACCGAAGAATTTGGCGCTGACGCTATCGCCATATACGACTACAACTTGGGCGGCAATAGCAAGAGCCACATCCTGGAAACTGCTGGCTCAATAAAGGTAATCCGCCAAGTTGACGGGCCCATTATCGGCGTTCACATGATCGGTGCCCGTGTGGGCGAGCTGATTGGTGAAGCCCAAGTGGCGGTCAACTGGGATGCTTACCCTGAAGATGTTGCACCCCTGCTCCACGCCCACCCCACACAAAACGAAGCGTTAGGAGAGGCTTTCATGGCTATCGCCGGCAAACCTCTCCACGCAATGTAGAAACATCACACGAGACACCTAACACTCTCAAAAGGAGAACACTCGAGATGAGTCAAGAAGTAAACCTCCCAGCACTCGGCGAAAGCGTTACCGAAGGCACTGTTACGCGCTGGCTTAAGAAAGTCGGTGACACTGTTGCGGTCGACGAGCCGCTCGTTGAAATCTCGACGGACAAAGTTGACACTGAGATTCCCTCCCCCATTGCCGGAATCATCGAGGCCATCCTGGTCGCCGAAGATGAGACCGTGGAAGTGGGAGCTCCTTTGGTGCGAATTGGTGACGGTAGTGCCACCGACGCTGCCGCGGATGCACCTGCCCCTGCGGAGACTGCCCCCGCGGCCACAGAAACTCCCGCCGCTCCTGAGCCAGCAGCCGCAGCCCCGGCCACCGAAGCACCCGCAGCTCCCGCAGCTCCCCCAGCTCCCCCAGCTCCCCCAGCTCCTGCGGCTGCTCCAGCAGAACCCGCAACACCCACCACTCCGGTCACGGAAACACCTGCAGCTCCCCCAGCTCCTGCGGCTGCTCCAGCAGAACCCGCAACACCCACCACCCCGGCCGCGGAAACTCCCGCCGCTCCTGAGCCAGCAGTCGCAGCCCCGGCCACCGAAGCACCCGCAGCTCCCCCAGCTCCTGCGGCTGCTCCAGCAGAACCCGCAACACCCACCACCCCGGCCGCGGAAACTCCCGCAGCACCTGCGCCAGTCGAGGCTCTGCCAGCACCTCCAAGTATTCCTCAGCCGGTGCCCAGTGGATCCCGGGCAATGCCTTATGTCACCCCCATCGTGCGCAAGCTCGCTCACGACCACGGTGTCAACCTGGAGAGCGTGACAGGCACAGGTGTCGGCGGTCGCATCCGCAAAGAAGACATCGTGGCCGCCGCGTCTGGCAGCGATGCACCCGCAACGAGTGCGACGCCCGCAGCCGTTCAGGCCTCAGAGCTCCGAGGGACTACAGTTCCCATGAGCCGCTTGCGCAAGGTAATTGCGGAGCGCGCCGTTGCCTCCATGCAACAAAGCGCACAGCTGACCTCGGTGGTGGAAGTGGACGTTACGGAAGTTGCTGAGCTTCGCGCGGCGATTAAAGATCAGTTCCTTGCCGCTACCGGACACAAGCTAAGCTTCCTGCCTTTCTTCGTCAAGGCTGCTGCCGAAGCTCTGAGAGTTCATCCCATTATTAACGCTGTTGTAGATGGCGAAAACATCACCTACCCGACCACGGAGAACATTTCGATTGCCGTGGATACGGAACGCGGGTTGTTGACACCTGTGTTGAGGGACGCTGGGGATAAAAACATTGCAGCTATCGCAGCCAGTATCGCTGACCTTGCGGAGCGGACGCGAACCAACCAGCTCAGCCCAGATGAGCTTGCAGGAGGAACGTTCACAGTCACGAACACGGGATCCCGTGGAGCATTATTTGACACCCCCATCGTGTTTTTGCCTCAGGTGGCAATTCTGGGAACCGGTATCGTCCAGAAGAAGCCCGTCGTCGTCACCCACGGCGGAGATGACTCCATCGCTATTCGCCACTGCGTCTACCTTGCGCTCTCCTACGATCACCGCATCGTTGATGGTGCGGATGCCGCCAGATTCTTAACCATGGTCAAAGATCGCCTTGAAGCAGGCGCCTTTGATGCCGATTTGGGAATGTAGGAGGCGCAGCAATGGCACAAAAAAAGGTTGTAGAAAAAGAGCCGGGTCGGATTAAGCAGCTGTGGCAGGTTTTTAACCTGACCAGGAAAAGTGACAAAGCGCTCGTCCCTGTGCTTATTCTCACCTTCTTGGCACCGTTAGCCGCGGGAATCACTGTCGCGCTGTTGTTCTCCGGCGGCAGCATTCTCACCCTGGTTCTTTACATCGTGACCGGGGTCTTGTTGGCCGTGTTGCTCACCTTGATTGTGTTGGGTCAACGCGCGGAAAAAACTGCGTATCAAGAGATTTCCGGCAAGCCCGGAGCGGTGGGCGCAGTTTTACGCAGTGCTTTGCGTCGCACCTGGCAGGCCAGCGAGTTTCCTGTCGCTGTGAACCCTCGCACCCAGGAAGCGGTTTACCGCGCTGTGGGCAAGCCGGGTGTGGTCTTGATTGCAGAAGGTTCCGTAGCGAAGACGAAGAAAATGCTCGAGGACGAACGTCGTTCCGTGCTGCGCGCTGTTCCGGAAATTCCCGTGCACTTTATTCACGTGGGAGACGATGCGCCGTCTGTACCGCTCCACAAACTGAACAAAAAGATGCGTTCCTTGAAGAAAACGCTGCGCAAAGCTGAAGTCCTCGCCGTATCGCATCGTCTGACTTCGCTGGCCAAAGGCAACTCCATGCCGATTCCTAAAGGAATGGATCCTTCTAAAGTTCGTGCGCCCAAACCGCGCTAACGCACCACAAGAATCGTCCCGACGAGACGATCGTGAAGGCCTCGCAAATCTGAATCAGTAATCAGTGCGGGAACAACGAGTGCAATGAGCACAGGCCGCGCCAAAGGAGCAAGCATTCCTAGCGCACCGCCCTTGATGGGGGCAATGCGGATGCGCGCAACGAGGTGGCCGGGCGATCCCGCAAAAATAAACCCGCCCAGCGCCGAGATTGCGACAAAAACACCGAGGGTGGCGAGACCGTTGAAGTCAAAGAACACTATGGATATTCCCACGCAAATGGCCCAGTCCACGGCAAGTCCGAGAACTCTTCGCACGTAGGTTGGAGTTGAGCGGGGTCCCTTCAGCGGCAAACCGAATTTCTTCCCCGGGTAGTCCGCCGTGTTGTCTTCCTTCATCCACCCAGTCTAGAAGCGCTGTAACACGCGAGAAACATCTCGGGAACGCCCGGGAAATTGGTCCGGCTTACAATAGAAAGCAGATCGAAACCTCGGTCCCCTCCACCCCACGAAAAAGAGGAGTGAAGAGATTGTTTAAAGACTCTTCGGAAGTACTCGAGTACATTAAGACCAACGACGTCAAATTCCTTGACATCCGCTTTACCGACCTGCCGGGAGTGCAGCAGCACTTCAACATTCCCGCTATTTCCATCGATGAAGAGTTCTTCACCGTTGGCCAGCTCTTCGACGGTTCCTCAATCCGCGGATTTCAAAAAATTCACGAATCTGATTTGCAGCTCATCCCTGATGTAACTAGTGCGTACATGGATCCTTTCCGTGACGAATCCACCATGATTATGGTGTTCGACATTTATAATCCTCGCAACGGTGAGATTTATAGCCGTGACCCCCGTCAGGTGGCCCACAAAGCGGAAAAGTACCTCGCCTCCACCGGCATTGCGGACACCGCTTTCTTTGCCCCCGAGGCAGAGTTCTACATCTTTGACGACGTTCGGTACGAAGTGCGCCAAAACCGCAGTTTCTACGAGGTCGACTCGATTGAGGGCGCCTGGAACACGGGCCGCCACGAAGAAGGTGGAAACCTTGCCAACAAGACCCCCTACAAGGGTGGCTACTTCCCCGTGAGTCCTATTGACCACATTGCGGATTTGCGCGATGACATTTGCTTAAAGCTCGCTGATGCCGGTCTGATTGTGGAGCGTTCCCACCACGAGGTGGGAACTGCTGGTCAGGCGGAAATCAACTACCGCTTCAACACCATGGTGCGCTCCGCGGATGACATCCTCAAGTTCAAATACATCGTCAAGAACACAGCGTTGCAGTGGGGTAAGACAGCAACCTTTATGCCTAAGCCTCTGATGGGCGACAACGGCTCCGGAATGCACACCCACCAGTCGCTCTGGAACGACGGGAAGCCCTTGTTCTATGACGAGGCCGGTTACGGCGGGCTCAGTGATCTGGCTCGCTGGTATATCGGAGGCATCCTCAAACACGCCCCTGCGCTGCTGGCGTTCACGAACCCCAGCATTAACAGCTACCACCGCTTGGTGGCAGGGTTCGAAGCTCCAATCAACCTGGTGTACTCGGCGGGAAACCGCTCCGCGGCAATCCGCATCCCGATTACGGGTACCAATCCGAAGGCTAAGCGCATCGAGTTCCGTGCGCCCGACGCCTCCGGTAACCCCTATCTCGCCTTCGCCGCCCAAATGATGGCCGGCTTGGACGGAATTCAGAACAAGATTGAGCCTCACGAGCCGGTAGATAAGGATCTTTACGAACTTCCCCCCGAGGAAGCAAAGAAAATCCCTCAGCTGCCAACATCCTTGGATGCGGCGCTGTTAGCTCTCGAAGCAGACCACGAATTCCTCACCAAGGGTGGCGTGTTCACCGATGACCTCATCGAAACCTGGGTGGCCATGAAGCGAGAGAACGAAATCGCTCCGATGGCACAGCGCCCCCACCCCTTCGAATACGAGCTGTACTACAGCGTCTAAGGACGCGAACTCTGGCGGGCCCTATCGTGGGATGGGGTCCGCCACTTCGTTAAGTAACGGTTGGCGGGTAAAAGACCCGTTCAAACACCACCCGAGATCGCCTTGTCACTCTGAGGTACTGCTCTTCCAGCGCACTGGCGCTCAGCGGTGGGTAACCCATGAGGCGCGCAGCCCCCTCTAGCCCTTCGCGGTCATGGGGCAACACGTCCGTGGACGGTCTACCGTAGAGTGCGAGCGCAGTCCGGACGCCCGAGGCAAGGACCCAGGCTTCCTCGAGTTGTGCGCCATCCTCCGGCTCTAAGAGCTCGTGAGCAATGAGGGCCGCCAATGCTTCCAAGGTGGAGGGTGTTCTCGTGTCGGGGAACTCATGCCCGTGGGTGAGTTGAAGAAGTTGAATGGCCCACTCCACATCACTAAGCGAACCGCGGCCCAGCTTGAGGTGTCGTGTCGCATCCGCTCCTTGAGGAAGCCGCTCAGCTTCCACCCGAGCCTTGATGCGCCTAATTTCGCGGGCCTGATCCTGGCTAAAACTTTCAGGGTAACGATAGGGAACGGCCATGGCTAAAAAGTCTTCGCCCAGCCCCTCGTGCCCGGCAAAGAGCGCCGCCCTGAGTAACGCCTGAGCCTCCCATCCCAGCGCCCAACGCTGGTAATACTGGGAATACGCGTCCAAGCTCCGCACCGCAAGTCCGTTCCTCCCTTCGGGGCGCAACCCACTATCGAGCTCGAGAGGAAAAAGAACATCCTCACCTAGGCGAGCGATGTTCTTCACCACCTGCTCAGCGCGTTTGCCCGCCTCATCCCCGGCGCCGGAATCTCGATAGACATAAAGCACATCGAGATCAGACGAGAAGCCCAACTCTTTACCCCCCAGGCGCCCCATACCGATGATGGCAAAATCAATGCCCTCCACTTTTCGCAGTGCGATGGTCACAAGCCCCTGGACGTATTCCGCAGCCAGGTCGGAGAGCGCGCTTCCCGTGACGCGAATATCGCTCAAGCCCACCATGCTCGAGAGCGCCAGGCGTAAAAGCTCTCTCCGGCGAAATGACCGCAGAGCTTTGGCCGCTGCATCCGCGTCGACCGTATGCCGATTGAGAGTGGCACGAACCTCCTGCGCCAGCGCTTCGCGTGACCGCGGGGCCAAATCGTCGTCATCATCGAGCCACGCGGCTCCCTCGGGGACTCGGCCAAAAAGTTTCTGTACGAAGCCACTCGTGGATAGCACTTGGGTGAGACGTTGCGCCGCTCCAGAGGAGTCACGAAGCATGCGCAAAAACCAATAAGCCTCTCCCAAATCGTCGCTCAGATGACGAAATGCCAATAAACCACCGTCGGGATCTGTTCCCTCCGAGAGCCATTGGAGCATCACCGGAAGAAGGTTCCGCTGAATAGCGGCGCGCCGCGAAACCCCCTGAGTCAGTGCCGCCAGGTGATGGAGGGCCCCCGCCGGGTTGCTAAACCCGGCTGCGCCGAGGCGGAGGGACGCCTGGGCGTTTGTCAAGGACCCTTGCATCTCGTCAAGGCCCGCAACCGCAGAGAGAAGAGGTCTGTAGAAAAGCTTTTCGTGAAGGGAGCGAACAAGCAGCTTCGTCGCTCGCCACAATTCCACAAGATCGGCAGCAGAATCTGCGAGGCCCGTCCGCCGCGCAAGGACCCGCAACTCGGGTTCTGCCTGGGGCATCACATGGCTTCGCACCATGGCGCCAAGTTGGATGCGGTGCTCTAATAGACGAAGAGTTCTATAGGCCGTGTCGAACTCTTCGGCCTCCGCTCTCCCCACATATCCCGCAGCGGAAAGTGCTCGGAGGGCGCCCAGGGAATCAGGTTGCCGAATCGTGTCGTCGCTTGCTCCGTGGACGAGCTGAAGAAGCTGAATGGTGAACTCGATATCTCGCAAACCACCGGGACCCAGTTTTAGCTGGTGCTCGAGCTGGTCACGGGGAATATTCTGCTTTACCCGCTCTCGCATCCGCTGGACCTGCTCCACAAAGCCTGGTCGTGTGGAGGCAGCGAACACGAGGGGCTGTAAAGCAGTCACATAGCGCTCCCCGAGGGCTTTGTCTCCTGCCAGGGGTCGAGCTTTAAGGACAGCTTGGAACTCCCAGTCGCTGGCCCAACGCTGGTAGTAAGCAAGGTGAGAATCCATGGTCCTGACCAGAGCACCGTCCTTACCTTCGGGCCGCAAGTTAGCATCCACTTCCCACAGCCCAGGTTCAGTACCAAACTCCATGAGGTGTCGACTTGTATCGCGAGCAAGAAGGGTCGCGCCCGCGAGGACGCGCTCACTCTCGGCACCCTCGGGAATATCGGTCACATAAATGACGTCCACATCGCTGAGGTAATTGAGCTCTCTGGCTCCTGCTTTCCCCATGCCAATAATGGCCAGAGGTACCTCGGTTGCAGGCAACCCGTGTTCCACGCGGGCAATTTCTAACGCCACTTCCAGAGCCGCTGCCGCCATATCCGCCAAGCACGCAGCAACAGCGGGAAGCACCTCGAGGGGGGCGTTCGCCTCGGCATCAAAAATAGCGAGGCGACAGAGGTGACGCCGATAGGCGATTCGCAGCGCCACAACGGCGTCGGTGCTTGTGTGGCCTCCGATAACCTCCATGAAGGCAGCCCTCCAGAAGGAAGCGTCGGGCAGTGTTCTGAGCGGCGCACGAAAAAGGTCCCACTGATCGGGGTGCCGCTGGAGAAAGTCCACAAGCCCCGAACTCACTCCCGTCAACACGATGAACCGGTCGCGAGCTCGCGCGGCCTTGATCAGGGCGGCGAAAGGCTTCGGGTGCGCCTCCCTGAGTGCGTGGGCGGCGGCGAGTGAACCGTCGGGGTTCGCCGAGGACGCGAAAGCCTCAGGCTCCCACCCGAGGTCCGCGAGTCGAGACCTTGCGAGGTCGAGGTCACCAAAACCTGCCTTGACCAGCGAGGACAGGGTGGAGAGGGTTCTGCTCATCCCCGCAATGGTCTACAGCAGCTCGAGATTACTGGCGAGTTCATACGGTGTGACTTGGGCGCGGTATTCCTCCCAGTCACGCCTTTTGTTCAGCAACACATAGTTGAACACGCGCTCCCCCAAAGTTTCTGCGACCAGCTCACTTTTTTCCATCAGAGACAACGCCTGCTCGAGGCTTCCGGGAAGAGGTTCGTACCCCAACGCAATACGCTCGCCCTCGCTGAGTTCCCAGACAGTATCTTCGGCTTCCGGAGGAAGCTCGTAGTCCTCGGTGATTCCTTTGAGTCCTGCCGCCAGCAACAGTGCGTAGGCAAGGTAGGGGTTTGCAGCGGAGTCAATGCCCCTGTACTCGACCCGCGCGCTTTGGCCCTTTGTAGGCTTGTACAGAGGGACCCGTACGAGGGCCGAGCGGTTGTTGTGGCCCCACGTAACATAACTGGGTGCTTCGTGACCGCCCCACAATCGCTTATAGGAGTTGACGAACTGACTCGTAATCGCGGTGAACTCTGGGGCGTGCTTGAGAATTCCCGCGACAAAGGACCGCCCGATGGCAGAAAGTTGATACTTACCGGCCGCGTCAAAAAACGCGTTGGTGTCGCCCTCAAACAACGACAGGTGGGTATGCATTCCTGAACCCGGGTGCTTCGCCAAGGGCTTGGGCATAAACGTGGCGTAGACGCCCTGCTCCATCGCCACCTCTTTGATCACGGTGCGAAAAGTCATGATGTTGTCTGCCGTAGTGAGCGCATCGGCGTAACGCAGATCGATTTCATTCTGCCCAGGACCCGCTTCGTGGTGGCTAAACTCCACCGAAATGCCCAAATCTTCCAACATGCGCACCGCGCGCCGCCGAAAATCATGAGCTGTCCCCCCAGGAACGTTGTCAAAATACCCGGCAGAATCCACGGGCTCAGGTCCGTTGGGCCCATAAGAACTGGACTTCAGGAGATAGAACTCGATTTCGGGGTGCGTATAAAAGGTGAAGCCCTGGTCCGCAGCCTTTTCCAGTTGGCGCTTGAGAACGTAACGCGGGTCGGCTGCTGCAGGTTGTCCGTCAGGCGTTGTAATGTCACAGAACATCCGAGCGGTGGGATCAATTTCCCCACGCCAAGGGAGAAGCTGAAACGTCGTGGGATCTGGATGTGCCAGCACGTCGGCTTCGAAGGCGCGCGTAAAGCCCTCGATGGAGGAACCATCGATTCCCAAGCCCTCGGCAAAGGCCCCTTCGATTTCTGCTGGAGCAACAGCAACCATCTTTAACGTGCCTACCACGTCGGTAAACCACAGGCGAATGAACTTCACGCCGCGCTCTTCAATCGTGCGTAATACAAAGTCGCGTTGCTTGTCCATTACTTCCTTACATCGACACATCAAGGCTCAAAACCTCTGCCATTAGGCTACTGGGTATGCCCCGTTTTCGCTTGGCTCTGGCTCAAACAAACCCGACTGTGGGCGACAGGGCGGCCAACGCCCGAGCCCTGCTCGCCATGGCTCGCGACGCGTACGCACACGGTGCGCAGTTGATGCTCAGCGGTGAGCTTTCTCTGACCGGCTACCCCATTGAAGACCTCGCTTTACGCGATAACTTTCTCGAACTCTCCAAGAGCTCACTGCGGGCCTTGGCCCTCGCGCTCGAGAGCGAAGGCATGGGAGACATGGCGGTCATGGTGGGCCACCCGAGCGGCCCCCACACCGTTGAGCAATCCTCCACCACTTCGCATTCACCTGCGCGAGCGACAAACTGCACCAGCGTGTTGTTTGGGGGCGCCATTGTCGCCACCTATGCCAAGCACCACCTCCCCAACTACGCGGTATTCGACGAATTCCGCACCTTCGTCCCGGGGGCCGAAGGCCTCATTGTGCGGTTGGGCGGAGTCGATGCTGGGGTCGTCATTTGTGAAGATCTGTGGCGCACCGATGGTCCCACGGCGGTTCTTCGGCCCTATCCGCTCGGGATGCTCCTTGTTCCTAACGCCTCCCCGTTTGAGCGTGACAAAGACGAAGTCAGGGAGCCCTTGGTCATTACCCGGGCTCAAGAGATGAAAACAACGGTGTGTTACGTGAACCTCACCGGGGGTCAAGACGATTTGCTCTTTGACGGAGACAGCATGATTGTGTCCCCAGAAGGAGTGCGAACGGCGTCAGGAAAGCGATTTGAGGAAGAGCTGATTGTGGTTGACCTTGATCTGCCTGCGTATGACCCCGCCGCTGTCGTGCCCGCGAATACCGTCCTCCACACCCTGGAGGGGCTGAGGGGCCCAGGCGATTCAGCGCTACCCGAGCGGGAACCCCGAGAGGAAGACGACAACGACATTTTGTGGTCGGGTCTCGTCACCGGCGTGCGGGACTACGCGACTAAGAACGCTTTCCCCAGCGTCATCCTGGGGCTCTCTGGCGGCATTGATTCAGCTGTGTGCGCAGCACTCGCTGTGGATGCTCTCGGTTCAGAGGGAGTGTTCGGTGTCAGCATGCCCAGTGTTCATTCCAGTCAACACTCCCAGGATGATGCGGCTCAGCTCGCTGCAAACCTGGGAATCGCCTACCGCGTGGAACCGATAGCCGCCTTGGTGTCGCCGTTCGACACGCAGT
>Ga0222663_1000374_pt1 | contig 18371 bp, 3 predicted proteins | sample AntAcemetagen602_FD_179852 | JGI IMG/M metagenome (GOLD analysis project Ga0222663, IMG submission 179852) | Saline water microbial communities from Ace Lake, Antarctica - #602 | ecosystem: Environmental > Aquatic > Non-marine Saline and Alkaline > Saline | place: Antarctica: Ace Lake | collected... | reverse complement strand
CGCGCTCAAAGCCTGTGCACCTGCACATTTGGGGTCCAAGACCCGCTCAACACTGGCTGCGGTCACATCGGCGAGAGCCCTGTTTTCCACATGCCCCGCACAATGCAGCAACAGATCCACAGGCTGGGTGAGCACAGCCGACAATCGCGCCTGATCTGTAATGTTAGCTTGGACATAGCGCAGGTTGCTGTCGTTCTGCGCCAACCAATCGCGCGCAGCACTTGGAATATCCGCTAAAGCCCGCCGCCCAATCACGGTGACCTGAGCATGCCACTCTGCAATCAGGCGTGTGGCGCATGCACGTCCAAGACCGCCTAAACCGCCAGTGACCACAACATGCATGCCATTTGCACAGATCCGTGGTCCATCAGCCTGTGACCGGTGCCAGCGGCGGACAAACCGGCGCGCGCCACGATAAGCGACAAGCGCTTGATCTTGCCCCAGCTCCGCAAGCAACGTTGTCATGGCAATCGACTGTTCGACGTCGATCACACGCACATCAAACCCGTGGCATTCGCGTCGTATCCCCGCAGCAGCTCCGCTCAACATTGCTGCCTCAGCCGATGGTGGTTCAAGACCAACCGCAACGGCACCTTTGGTCAGCACCATCATCCGCGCACCGGGTGTCTGAGCGACGTGCCTGGCGGCTGCGATCAATGTCATGAGAGAAGGTACTGACAAGATCACGAGCGTTTGTTCGGTGATCTGCACATCGTTCAAATCATCCACAACGATCGCGTCAGTCTCAGCCAGTAAATCCGGTTTGCCCAGACAAATCACCTGCCCGACTTTTGGGGTTGGTCCGCCGGGTAACCCCGATGGAACCCAATGCGACACAAAACGCTGCGGCGCACCTGACGCGACCTGCACCACCGGCTGCGGATCAATCCAATACCGCTCGGTTTCGAACACCGTCAAAGGCAAAGGCACGCGGCCAACCTCTGTGTCTGACCGGACAAAGTCAGGCCACGCAACTCTGTGCCCTGCTGACCACAAAACTCCGCCGGTTGCCGCAATGACATCTGTGTCACTCAGGGTTTGTCCCTTGGGGGCGCAGGTGCCCAACACGGCGATCTCGCGCCCTGCAGACAAACGTTTCAACTGGCCCGACAAACTTTGCCCGGGTCCGATTTCCACGATATGGGTTGGCTTTCGGTCGCAGACCGTCTCTATCGCCTTTCGAAACTGAACCGTCCCGCGCAACTGTTGAACCCAATAATCGGGATCTGTCGCCTGTGTCGCGGTCAGTACGGCCCCCGTCAAACATGACACCACCGTCCGCGCAGGAGCGCGCAATGGCACACCCGCGACTGTTTCCCGAAAACGATCAAGGATTGGCTCCATCATCGCTGAATGAAACGCATGGGATGTATCAAGTTTGTGAACCGTGATGCCTTGCGCGCTGAGCATTTCGGCAAGCGGATCAATCACACCGTCTGGGGCTGACACAACCGATTGCGTCGGGCCATTGTCGCCTGCCAGATCAGCCCCATCCGGCAAAAGCGGCAACAACTCAGCCGCAGGCATCGCCACCGCCAGCATACTGCCCTTGGGCATGGATTGGATCAGCTGGCCCCGCGCCACGACGAGCCGAAGCCCATCCTCAAAGCTGAAGACACCGGCCACACAGGCTGCCGCATATTCACCGATCGAATGGCCTACCAGAGTATCAAACTGCACCCTCGCATTTGACCACATCTGCAACAAGGCTGTTTGCACCACATAGAGCACGGGTTGTGTGTTGGCCGTCTCTGCCAAGTCCGCTTGGGCCTGCGGGTCGGTGCCAAAAATCATCGCCTCCCATAATTGGATAGATGTACCCGACACACTTGCAAGGCTTTGCAGGCGCTGATCAAAGTCGGCGCGAAACGCAAGATCACGCTCATACAAGGTGCGACACATCTGCGGAAACTGAGAGCCCTGCCCAGGCAAAACCGCAGCCGCATGCGGTTGATCATCAGTGCGGCGGGGTTGCACCGCCCGCAATGCCGCGATGGCTGCGGCCCTGTCAACTGCGACGATCACATCGCGGTAGGCCAAACCCGCCCGACCATTTTGCAACGTAAAGGCCACGTCGCCCAAAGATGTCGTCTGAGTTTCAAGAAAGGCGGCCAAAGCATTGGCCTGCTCGTGCACCCCTTGGGGCGATTGCGCCGAAATTGGCAATACGACGGGATTTTCCGGATCGCTCCGGTCGGCCTGGTGCTCGCCCTCAACGACGACATGCACATTGGTCCCCCCGATCCCAAACGAGCTGACGCCCGCCACGACCGGAGCATCACCGCTCAAAACGACTTCGCGTTTAGGCACAGCAAAGACCGAGCCCGCAAGATCAATCTGCGCGTTTGCCTCGACGAACCCGCGCAAAGGAGGCACCGTCTTGTGCTGTGTCACCAGCACTGTCTTGATCAATCCGGCAATGCCCGACGCCGTACCGAGATGCCCGATGTTGGCTTTGACCGCACCCAGCCACACCGGCTCTGTAGCCTGTCCCGGCAACCGGCTGTGCGCCAGTTCCAACCCTGAGATTTCGATGGGGTCGCCGTTGATTGTCCCCGTCCCATGGGTTTCCACATATCGCAGATCACCGGCACGGACGCCTGCCATCTGCCACGCTTGGCCAATGGCATCGGCCTGCGCGACCTCGCTGGGGGCGGTGTACCCCACCTTGCCGGACCCATCGTTATTGATGCCCCAGCCGCGCAGCACACCATGGATCGTGTCTCCATCCGCACGCGACTGTGCCAGCGGTTTGAGCAAAACCAAACCAAGCCCGTTTCCGTTGACCGTACCGGATGCCTTCGTATCAAACGGGCGACAGGTGCCATCGCGGCTGGCCACCATTCCAAGCTTGTGCAGATATCCGCGGTCCTGTGGTAAATTGATCGACACGCCGCCAGCCAGCGCCATTTCGCATTTGCCAGCCATCAAAGCCTCACACGCTTGGGCCACGGCGGTCAGGGACGTGGAACACGCGGTCTGCACCGTGATTGCAGGACCTCTGAGATTGCAAGCATAGGCCACGCGCGTGGCGAGGCTGTCTTTGTCATTGGCAAGCGACAAGGCATATCCACCGCCCATTTCGTTCGGATCAAGCCTATGCGCGAGATTAAACAGCAAGTAGTTGCTCAGCTCGGACCCTGCATAGACCCCAATCCGTTGGCTTGCCGCAGGGTTGGCATAGCCCGCATGTTCTAGCGTGTGCCACGCCGCCTGCAAAAACAGACGGTGTTGCGGATCCATCTGCTCGGCCTCCGCAGGCGAAAAGCCAAAAAAGCGAGCATCGAACTGGTCTATGTCGGCCAGAGCTCCGTTCACCGGCACATAGGCCGGATCATCGGCCAGATGTGCGGGAACACCGGCAGCGGTCAAGGCGTCTCGGCTCCAGCGGGATAGGCCGCTGTCGCGTTTGCGCAGCAAGTCCCAATACGCCTCAAGATCGGCCGCACCTGGGGCACGGATCACCATACCAACCACGGCGATGCCTTCTTCGCTTAGACGGCGCATCACCGTATCGTGGACCGCAGGTGTCGGTGGCTTTGCGTCATCTAGAAAACCAGCAAGGGCCCGCACCGTGGTATGGCGGAACAAGTCCTTGATATGCAGACCGGTCAGCCCGCGCTTCTCAAGCCCGTTTCGCACTTGCGCCAATAAAAGTGATGATCCACCCAATTCGAAAAAGTTCTGATCAAGCCCGACCTCGGGCACCTGCAACACATCCGCCCAAACCTGCAGGATTTCGCTCACAGGTCCGCCGGTGGCAACGTCAGCCTCGCCTACGCCATCGGCAGGTTGTGCAAACAGAGCGTCGACGGCCCCAAGATCGCGTTTGCCATTGTGAAGCAAAGGAATCCTGTCCATTCGGACATACCGCCGAGGCTGAAGCGCATGTTGCAATGTCTGGGCGGCGCGGCGGCGCAACGTCTTGACCACATGATCAGCATTTTCCACAGACGCGGCATAGGCCACAACAATCTGGCTGGCCCCAGACGGAGCCGTCATCACGCGCGCGCACAGCTCAAGCGGCTCAGAGGGATCACGCAAACGGGCTTCGATATCGCCCAACTCAACTCGGACGCCGTTGACCTTGACCTGAAAATCGCCGCGCCCCAAGAACCGCAATTGTGGTGGCTCATTGGCCTCGGGAACCCAAGCTGCATAATCGCCTGTTCGGTACATCAGCCCGCCATCTGGTGCCGGAACCAAGCTGGATTTGGTTTTTTCAGGGTCGTTGAAATACCCCGCCATCAGACAAGGGCCCGCCATGTAGATTTGCCCTGTCGCCCCAAAGGGGACAGGGCGCAGATCATCATCAAGCAAATGGAAACGGTCCCCTGGTAAGGTGCGACCGATCCGAATGCCGTCGCGGGTGACTGGCAGATCGTGATGAACTGGCCAATACGTACCGCAGAACGTGGCCTCTGTCGGGCCATAGACGTTCACAAGCTGGGCGGGCAGTCGCAGCGCTTGGAACGCCTGAACCATTTCGAAGGGCATTGGTTCTCCGCCACAGTACCAGACCCGCAGGCTTTGCAAATCGGTTGCAGCTTCCGGCGCGGCCAGAACTTGGCGGATCATCGACGGGACAGAGCAAGTAGCCGTCACCGCGCCATCGCGGATACAGGCAATCAAGGCACGGGGGTCACGCTCATCCCCGGGGGGCGCAATGATCGCCTGTCCACCGCTGATCAGACCATAAAACAGCTCTGTGACCGACGGATCGAACCCAAAGGTTGTCGAGACTAAGAACCGTTCCGGACCAGAGTGAATACCCGCTTGTTCAAGGGACTTCATGCGCAGACTAAAGGCATCATGTCCGACCTGCACACCCTTCGGCACACCCGTCGATCCGCTGGTAAAGAGCACATAAATGATGTCGGTGACGGCACGCGGTACGTCAGGACCAAGCGGCTCGCCCGCGATGTCGTGATGACTGGACAACATCAGATGAGCAGTGGCGGCCTCAACAACCGGCTGGGGCGCGTCAGGATCATGCACCAAAGCGCGCAAATCGGCTTGACCCATTTGATGCAACAAAGCCTCGGATGGGAGGTCCTTAACCAAGGGCACATAAGCAGCACCCAGTTTTAAGATGCCCAATAATGTCGTGAGCATCTGGGGCGAGCGGTCCATGCAGACCCCTACCCTATCCCCTGGGCCGACACCCAACGCCGCCAGCCTATGCGCAACCCCATTGGACAGCGCATCAAGGTCAGCGTAGCTCAACACACCGTCCCACCAGACAACCGCATCCCGATCCGGATGGGCCACCGCATTGTCAGCGATAACCGCATCAATCAAATAGGGGCGCATCCCTGTGTCCATCGGCGTGGACAAATCAGGCGGCGGCAACAGATCCACCCTTGCCAAGGGTTCGGTGACTGCGGCGTCGACCAATGCGTCAAGCGCCTGCGTATAAAGATCGCGCAGCGATTTGATCGCAGCCGAGTCATAATAGGCTATGTCATAGGTCAACGATAACCACAGCTCTTTGTCGGCTTTGCTCCATTCCAAAACCAGTGGATATTGGCCCTCCTGCTGGTCCACAAAGAATGGCTTTAGGGCCAACGGCCCTAGTTGCATATCGCCATTCGTGTCCGGCACAAAAAAGCCGGCAGCGTCGCCATACCCATCAAGCTGACGCATGTGAACGACCGTGTTGAACAGCGGATAATCACCCGAGCGCGCAACCGATGGCGCCGTCGCGACAATATCCTGAAACGGAAGGTCCTGATGGGCCATCGCGGCACTAAGCCTTTGATTGGTGGCTTGCAGCAAGTCTCCGACAGCCAGGGTTGGGTCAATCTGCAATCGCAGCGGCAAGACCGATACAAAGAACCCCAGTGTCTCTGACCATTGGCGATTTGTGCGACCATGGCTGGGCGCGCCTATAATCACATCGCCATAGGTGTCAGGATCAAATCGCTGACAAACCATGCCCCACACCGCCGTCAACAACGCGTAGAGCGTCACACCATTTTCGCGCGCATACGCTTCGATCTGCTTGGCCATATCCGCGGGAAGCATGACATGCTCTGTCGCGCCCTCCATCCTACTCGGCTCGACCGGCGTGGTGGCAAGGGGCGGCAAAGCAGGCGCTGGAGCATCGCCAAGCTGGTTTTGCCAAAAGGCCTGCTGACATTGGCCGCTTTCACTATCGCGCAGAACGGTTTGATGGTGCACATAGGCCTGATAGGACGGCGCAGCGGGAGCCGTGACCCCAGTCAAAACATCTCCCAGATCCTTGAGCAACAGCTCAAACGACCACACATCAATGCAAATGTGGTGGGCTGTGATCAGCAAGAATTGCCGCTGATCCAGTGCCGTGAACAACTGCGCTCGGATCGGTAGCTCGTGGGCCAGATCAAATGGTTGCTGACTGATCTGGCGCAGTTCCGCGCGGGGATCATCGCCCGTCAAAACGGCTTCAGTCACTATGAACGCATCGGCCGTCCCCTCCTCCCGTTCGGGCAAGCCCGTGTCAGGATGAGCGCGCACATGCATCCGCAAGCTGTCATGCCGTTCCAGACATTCTCGGAATGCCGTTTGCAGCGCTGCCACCGTCAGATCGGATGCCAATTCGGCACTGAACAACGTATGAAATGCGGCGGACTTCGGGTTGATCTGCTGACGGAACCACAGGCTTTCTTGGGCCGACGACAGCACAGGCGGACCGCCTGAAATCGGCTCTGTACTCACATCAATCGGGACGGCGTTGTCGGTGGCGTCAGAAATCGCGGCAACAATACCCGCGACGCTTGGATGATCGAACACCAATGTGCCGGGCAAGGCCACGTCCAAGGCGGCCTCTGCGGCATTGCGGATCTGCAGAGCCATAAGCGAGTCCAACCCCAGAGCGAAAAGGTTCTGATCCGGATCAAGTGGGTCATCCGCGGCAAGGCCAAGCGCCTTACGAGCCTGATTGGTGATCAGCTCAGGCAGGTCTTCTGACACATCGAGTGTTGGGGCCGCAAACGCCTGAAACGGAGGGTGCGTCGGCAAATGCGCTGCATCCGCCTGAAAGGCCGCGAGCCATGGCACATCCGCCTGCACCGCCCGATGCAAAAGACGCAATGGCGCCGCCAGCAGGCCTTGGCTTGCAAGGTGCGCTTGCACATCTGCTCCCGCAGCCAACCCCGCATTAAGCGGCCCCAAGGCAACAACGGTTGCATCCACATCGGCAGCGGCGGCCAACCCTTCAAGCATCATATTCGCAGCCGCATAAAGCGACTGCCCCGCAGCCCCCATATGCCCCGCCAAGGACGCCGCCAGCACAAGCCGCGCGCCATGTTCTTGTGCCTTGGCAATCGCATGTGTGGTCCCGACGGTCTTGGCCGCCAAATGCGCATCGATCTGAGCGGGATCGCTGGCTGCGATAAGTCCCGCCCCGCTGACACCTGCGAAATGATAGATCTTGGCAACAGGGTCTTTGATCTGCTCCCAAGTGGCCGCATCGTTCACATCGCCAATGATCTGAGTAAAGTTGTCGGCCAAAGTTGTCTGCGCGGCTGAGCGCCCGATCACAACGACGGGGCCCTGTTCGGCCTCAGCCAGTGCCCTGCCCAAGGCACCCATGCCGCCGGTGATAACCGTCACTCCATCGCGCGGCGCAACCGGTTCGGGAAACGCACAAGGCGTCAAAACAGGCGTCCACAGCGCGTCATCGCGGCGCGCATATTGTCCTGCACTGGCCGTGGCCAGAGCGATCTGACTTGTCCAAAGGACCGGATCAAGATCAGTCAAAGCCCCCCGCAACCGAGGCTCTTCTTGCCACAATGCGCGCACAAACCCCCAAACCCCACAGGCAGCAGGACAGAGCGCGTGCCCTTGTTCAAGCGGATCAAAGGCCCCAGCCGTGATGACGCTCAACGTTGGACACTGCGCACGCCCCAACACGTCCTGCGCCAACGTGATCAAGGGTGTCAGACGATCCGCCAAAGGTGTGTCCGCAGGCCAAGCCGCATCGACATAAATCAAATGCTCAACTGGGCCACCGTCCCAGATCGGCAGCTCCATTGTGCCGTTGGGCACGACGTAAGCCGTAGACATCTCGTCAATGTTTACCGGAGCGGCTTCAGCCATTTCCCATGTCATCTTCGCAAAGCTGATCTGCTGCGCAGCATCGAATGCGACATGGAGGGCTTGGGCCGTGGTCGACCCGCCGGTGATTTGCTGCAAAACAGCGATCTGGGTGGCGCCCGCCGAAAGACTGGCGACCGCCGCCGCTTCGTCGCGTTCAGCGTTGGCCGTATCTGGCGCAAGACCTGCGCGCACTGCTGCAAGGTTGATCTGCACTCGCGCTATGCCAGTGGGCAAACCGATCCCGTCTGATTGAGGCAGCACATGCGCCGCCATTTGCAACGCCACATCAAATTGCCCAATACTGACCCCCGCCCGTGGCACGTCTGGCAACACTTTGCCCGCGATCGCCGTCCCAGAAGACTGCAACTGATCGGCCAGCCGGAACGCAGGTCCAAGGGTGAGTGCGTCTCCATGCTGGGAAAATAACGCATCCGTTCCGAGCGCAGTGCCCCCAGATGTATCGACGGTGACAGGCTCCAAAGTGCCACCCCCATGGGCCGTCAGCGTGCACACCACCGTCTGCGTCGCAAAGTTGACATGATAGCCTTCCTCGGTGGCTTTGGTTTTGACATCCAGCCAACGTGCCCCGCCTTGCAAGACGAGAGGAGCGAGAAAATTCACATCCGTGATCTGCAGTGTCTCGAATTGGGCAAAGGGCGGCAGCAAAGTTGTACAGGCCAGATAACCCGCCGCAGGCATCACAGGGGTCCCGAGCACTTCATGATCTTGCAAATACCGCAGATCTCGATGGGCCAAATCGATCGCCCAGTGGTTCGACGCGTTTTGCACCATGAACGCGGGCAAAGCGGGCGACGTCACCGTTTGCATCACCGGTATGATCGGCCCGTCCTCAGGACCCAAGCGACAGGGTTTTCGATCAAAGACATGGGTCGGCAAATCAGCAATCTGATAACTGTTCGGCGCATGGTGCAGGCTGGCATCCAGATCCTGCCCCGCGACCCAATTCATCGCGGGCTCGGACACGGCAGCTTGATCCGCGCGCAAAGCGGCGATCAGCTTTTGCACCGTTGCTCCTTCGCACACAAACCGATGGGTAAAGTAGGTCCGATGATGCAGCAACGTCGCGCAAATATCGCGCAGCTGGGCTGGATCATCCCCAAGCCTGCCAAGCCATTCCGCCATATCAGCCTTGCGCGTAGCAAGGGCGGCCGCACTGACGGCGCTGAGCACAAGAGTATGGGGTCCTTGGTCAACCGTTTCAGGCAGTGCCGTAGACTCAGGCGCCTGAGACAGGATCACATGCGCATTGGTGCCCGAGAACCCAAAGGCGCTCACCCCAGCGCGGCGGGTCGCCGTATTAGGCCACGGATGAGACGCCACCGGCAAAGTGACCGCTGCCGGATCCCAGTCAATCAGCGGGTTCAAACTGTTGAAATGAAGGTTCGGTGGCACCTGTCCGTGGCGCATCGCCAATACGGTCTTGATCACGCTGGCAACACCGGCGGCGGCCTCAAGATGACCAATTTGCGACTTGAGGGTGCCAAGAATCAAAGGCGATCCGCGCTCAGCCCCAAAAACAGCGGACAGTGCTTCGGCCTCAATCGGATCACCCAAAGCCGTGCCGGTGCCATGGGTTTCGACATAGTCGATGTCGTCCGCTGTCAGCCGCGCTTTGGCCAGTCCCTCTAATAGCAGTCGGCGTTGGGCCGCCCCATTGGGGGCCGTAAAACCATTGCTGGCTCCGTCTTGATTGATCACCGTGGCGTCAATGACGCCCAAGATACGGTCGCCCGCAGATTGCGCATCGGGCAACCGTTTGAGCACCAAAAGACCACAGCCTTCTGCGCGGGCGTAACCGTTTGCAGCCGCATCAAATGTCTTGCATCGCCCATCTGGGGCGATCGCTTGCAATTGGGAAAAACATGCGTGGACATGGGGCGCAAGGATCAGGTTCACCCCGCCACTTAGCGCCATGTCTGTTTCCCCGCTGTTCAAGCTATGACAGGTCAAATGCAAAGCCGTCAGCGCAGATGAGCAGGCCGTATCGACAGGCAATGCCGGACCTTCGAGACCGTAGAAATAAGCCAACCGCCCCGCAGCGGTGCTGGGTGTGGTTCCGGTGATCGAATAGGGGCCAATCTGTGAAAGATCACTTTGGTGTCGTTCGGCCAACATATAATCATCGCCCGACAGCCCGATAAAGACACCTGTGCGCGACCCCGCTAGACGCGATGGGATCACGCCCGCATCCTCTAGGGCTTCCCAGCTGATCTCAAGCAGGAGCCGCTGTTGCGGGTCAAGCGATCTTGCCTCTTTGGGGGACAGTCGGAAAAAGTCATAGTCAAACGCAGTCAGGGGGTCGTCGATGAACCCGCCATTCTGCGTGACCAGCAACGCCTCATCGCCTGCCTTAAGCCGCGGATCCGTTTGATCCCATCGCACTGAAGGCACATCCGTGATTGCATCATGACCCGCGAGCAGGTTGTTCCAAAACTGATGCGGGGTGTTTGATCCGCCAGGAAACCGGCACCCCATGCCCACAATCGCGATTGGACCTGTCAGCTGTTGTTCCAGATCTTGCCGCGCGCGCTTTTCGTGTTGCAATGCTTTGTAAAGCTTACGCATCGTTTCAAGCGTCTTGGCCTGTTCGCTGCTGGCGGTGTCAGTCATTTGGCAGCACCCTATATGTCCAGCTCATCGCGGACCAAATCGGTCAGCGCATCAAGATCAAGGGCGTCAATATCAACGTCTTCAACCGCGACACTTGGGCCCGGGGCGACAGGTTCCGATGTGCCAAATACCGTTTGATCCACAAAGCCCGCCAACCCAGCCAATGTTGGGTATTCAAAAAACATCCCAATCGTGAAGCTGTGATCGAAGCGGTCATTCAGGCCGCGCCGGACATCAAGATTGCCAAGCGAATCCAGACCCAACTCTGACAGTGGTCGGTCTGGCACGACGTCTTGTGCAGGAACATTCAGAGATGTTGCGATGATATCTGCAACCGCCGCGGTCACTTGCGTCAGCCGCTCGTCTGCGGGCAGCTCAGCCAATCCCGATTGCGCCGAAGGCGCTGTTGTTGCGACCGGTGCGGTCAACAGCGGTGCAAGATATGCCGTCGGCGAACTCCCCGTGGTTGCAACATAGGTGTCCCAATCGCATGCAATACATCCCACATGGGCCTGATCACTGCCCAAAACAGCAGCCAAACCCGCCAAACCCGTATCGTGATCAAGTGGCTTGATCCCGATTTTGTCAAACCGCTCCATCGTCTTGTCCGATTGATGGGCCATTCCTTGACCGACCCATGGACCCCAAGACACTGCGGTGCAGGGCCAGCCGTCTTGTCGCAATTGGCGGGCTGTCGCATCCAGCATCGCATTTACCGCAGAATAGGCCCCCTGACCCGGATTGCCGATCAGCGACGCGGCTGAAGAAAACAGGACGATATGGTCAACCTTGGCCTGATCCAGCTGGGCCAAGACAGCATGTAGCCCCGCAAGCTTTGGAGCGGCGACGGCTTCGACATCCGCAACCGTGGTTTTGGCCAGTGTGGCATCATGCAACACGCCCGCCGTATGAAAGACACCACCAATCGGGATCGCAGGCAGGGCAAAGCTGGGGTCTGTCAGGTCAGAGGCGACATGGATAAGTTCCGCCCCAGACTCTGCGGCCAACGCGGCAACGGCGTCGGACACAACACCGCTGCGGGACACCGCAATGATCTGTTGTGCGCCATGATCCAACAGCCAGCCCATAACAGTCTGCGCCACGGCGCCAGACGCCCCCGTCACCAGATAGGCTTTTTCAGGATCCAGAGTGATGGGCCCGCTGGGCAGGTTCAACGGTGACAAGGTGGGCCGCAATATCGCTCCATCGCGGATCGCAAAATCCCCGTCCCCACCTCGCATCGCAAGGGCAATATCAGCGGGGCTTGGATCAGTGGCCAAATCAGTGCAGTGCAGGCGCAGTTCAGGGAACTCATGACGGGCCACTTTGACCAAGCCCCAGATGCCAGCTGCATCGGCAGCTGTGCTCGCATTTTCGGTCAGCAACCGCAGGGACTTTTGAGGCTCCGTTTCAAGCACCGATAGACAGGTTTGCACAACCTGCAACCCATCGCCGATAGATGTGCCGCGCAGATCAACACAAAGCGCATCATGATCTGCAAGACCCGCCGCAAGCGAAATCGCGGGGCCAAAGGCAGGGTCATTACCGACATAAGACAACGTGTCATGACCAGCTTGGGCGGGGTGCCACGCGACAGTCACCAAGTGTTGCGTCTTTGGCGCCACCACCAAAGCTGACAGGGGTGCCGCCACGCCCACCAATCCACGTACCTCAAAGACTGGAACACCACGATCGGTGGAGATCAGAATATCCCCCTTGGCGCGACGCCCGTCCGTGCTGCATTCAAAACGTCCAGCGGCAACCAACGGCGCACCGTCAGGCGTTTTATGCAGGATCACGGCTGCGGCTTCGCTGGGCAAAAACGTCCCGCTGCTGTCAAGCTGTGGCGTGCAGGCCGCCAACATCAACGCAAAACCTGCGTCGATCAAAGCAGGATGCAACTGGCCGGGCTGTGTGGCGGCACCCTGAGGAAGGGTCAATTGTGCTCGGGCCGACAACTCCGCGACCCCAAGCTGTGCGAAAGCCTGAAAGCGCGGACCAATTTGTATTCCCAAATTTTGCAACCGCGCATGATAGGTCGCCAGTTCCAGTGGCTCATAGGACGATGCAGGCACGGCCGTGCTGGGCGCGGTGGTTGGCCCCACATGACCGGTGGCAATGACCCTATCATCCGCCGGCGTCAGCAAAATGAAATCTCCAGTTTTGCGCTGGATCAAACGAACCTCTGCGCCTATTTGATGGGGCGGGGTGTCCTCAGTTAGACCCAAAGGCAGCGCCTGTTCGAAGACAAGATTGCTGATCTGACAAGGACCGCTTTGTGCGACCAGCACCATCGCCACAAAGGCAGCCCCTGGCACCACTGGTACCCCGCCGATCAGGTGATCCGCGACATAAGCATGTCGGTTCAGATCGAAGGTCAGACTGTACAGATCCTCTGCCTGCCGCTCGGATGCTGCGACATGATCGAAAAACCCAGAGGTCGTAGCAGCCTGTTGCGGTTTAGCAGGCGGATCGAGCCAATACGGCTCTGCATCAAATGGATAGGTGGGCAGCGGTATGCGCCTTCGCGCGTAATCGGCGTCAAAGGCCTCCCAATCGACCGCAACACCTTTGTTCACCAGTTCCGCAATCGACTTGAGCAGATAGGGCCAAACGGGCCCTTTCCCATTTTGCGGCACCACCGATTGGGTGACGGCTTGATCAGGCGCTTGCCCCAACGGCAATGGCATTTGGGGCAAATCGAGCGCTTGGCCAATACACGTTACGTCAGCAAATCCCCAACTCAGCCATAGACGCCCCATCGCAAGCGCCATCGCATCACGGTAAAGCGCGGCGTGGTCCTCCGGCATTTCGGCACCTGAGATCACATCCCCAAGGGTCGGCAAACCCTGCGGCACGAAAACCGCAGCACCGATTTCGGCTACGATCCCAGCAAAACGCGGGGACGAGTCCAGCACATCTTGACCAAAGCCAGGCGCCATAGTCGGAACCGTCACATCAAGTGCCAAAGACGTGGTGGTGCCTCTTTGTCCAGTGCATTCTGCAAGCTGAAGCCGAAGCTCATCAAGCATTTGAAACGCGAAAGCAGCGCTTACACCCAACGCCTTACGTCCAACATTGAAGCTATAGGCAAGGTCCCCTGCATCGACATCGGGGCTGTCTTCCAACCAGTCAGCCAGCTTGGTTGCAACCTGCGCAAGGCCCGCGTCTGTCTGGGCATGGATTTGCACCACATGCCCTGGGCGTTCAACCTGTGTGGCCACCTGCGGCACGGGCGGTTGTTCCAACACGACATGGGCGTTCGTGCCACCAATCCCGAGAGAGTTCACACCCGCACGGCGTGGGCCGCCATCCGCCTCGGGCCATGGGCATGTCTCAGTGTTAATCTCAAACGGGCCGTCGGCATATTTCAGTGCCGGATTGGGGGTGTTGAAATGCAACGTTGCTGGAATTTGACCATGATAAACGGCCAAGGCGGATTTAATGAATCCTGCGATGCCAGAGCTGATCTGCAAATGGCCAACGTTGGTCTTGACCGCCCCCATATAGCGGGATCCCACAGTGTCGGGACCGTCTTGGTCACTGTAGGCCGCACGTAGACTTGTCATTTCGACAGGATCACCCAAAGGCGTGCCGGTGCCATGCGCCTCAACAAACGTGACAGAGGCGGGCGCGATTTGCGCATCTGCAAGCGCCATTTCCGCGACTTCCTTTTGGCCAGCGACCGAAGGCGCCATAAAGCCAACTTTGTCGTTGCCGTCGTTGTTCACAGCGGTGCCTTTGATCACCGCATAAATATGATCGCCTGCATCCAACGCATCTTGCAGCGGACGCAACAAAACCGCCCCCACCCCACTGCCAAAGATCGTACCGGTGGCCTCCGTATCAAATGCGCGGCAATGGCCATCTTTCGAAACGATCATGCCTTCTTGCCACAGATGACCATTGGCTACGGGGCTCAGAACCGAAGACGTGCCCGCCATAATCATATCGCATTCGCCTGCACGCAAGGCCCGCACCGCTTGGTGGATCAAAACGAGTCCGGTGGAACAGGCCGTTTGCGTATTCAGACTTGGCCCCGTGAGGCCAAGCTTAAAACTGGTTCGGGTTGCAATGTAGTCTTTGTCATTGGCCACCATGGCCTGAAACCCGCCCAAGGAAAACGGCGTATACACATCCATACTGTCTTGCGCGTCCAACAGATCCCTGTTGGGCCATACGTTGTTCAGGAAGTAAGAGTTGATGTTCGACCCAATATACGCCCCGATCCGGTGGCGCGACGCCGTTGCGCTGTAGCCTGCCTGTTCAAGACATTCCCACGCGACATGTAGGAACAGACGCTGCTGCGGGTCCATCATCTCTGCCTCGCGGCGGCTGTAGCCAAACAGCCCCGCATCAAAGCCCTTGTGATCGTCCAGCACGGGGCTTGCGCGGACAAAATCCGGATGGGTCACTGTTGCGCGGTCAAAGCCCGCGGCCAGCAAATCATCGACGGAAAACTGTGTGATTGCTTCGCGCTTCGCGATGAGATTGTCCCAAAATTCTTCAACCGTGTTGGCCCCCGGAAACCGGCAGGCCATCCCGATCACGGCAATATCCCCCGATCCGTCCGGCGTTGCTGCGCGTTTGGTACGTGGCCTGTCCGACGCTGCCTGCGCCGTGTCCTCTTTGGCCAGAAAAGCCGCCAAAGACGCAGGTGTCGCATGGGTGAACAGGTCAACAATCTCGAGCGACGGATACACCGTGCGCAGTTGCGCATGCCCTTGGATCAACAAAAGCGAATGCCCACCCACATCAAAGAAGTTCGTTTGCGGGTCTTTCAGATCTTGGCCAAGCAACTCCGACCAAACCGACAAGACTTTCTTCACCGCATCTGATTGCTCTTGGTCAACTGCTCCAGTGGGTTTAGCAGGCACCGGTTCGGCCACAACACGGTCGGTCAGATCGCCTGCCTCAAACGCGGCCTTCAATGTAGCGCGTTGGATTTTGCCGATCGAAGTTTTGGAAATGTCACGGGGCTCCATGATCACAAACCGAGCCACACGCACCCCAACTTCGCGGGCAACCTGCCCGCGCATCTGCACGGTCAATGCAGGCAGATCAGCGGCGTCCGATGCAAAAATCAGGACGATATCGTCGGTGGCCCCTGTGGCAGAGCGCGTCGCAAAACAACAGATGTTAGTGTCTGACACACCCTCGACTGTGGCCGCCGCCCGCTCGATATCATGAGGCGGCACGTTCAACCCGTTGATCAACAACATTTCACTGTCGCGGCCCGTGATGAATAACTCACCGTTTTGCAGATAGCCGTGATCGCCGGTCTTGAACCAACCATCCGGCATCCGTGAGGTGGCATTTGCGTCTGGATTATCCAGATAAGCCTCAAACACCGAAGATCCGCGCATTTGCAGGGATCCGATTTCGCCCTCAGTCAGAACTTGGTCGGCGTCATCCGTGATCTTGAGTTCAGCTCCTGGGATCGGCCCACCCAATGACACCACCGATAAACCGGTCTCCGCGCTGATATCTTCTAGATGCAAACCTGGGGACCAAGTGATCCCTGAACATGTCTCGGCCATCCCAAAGGCAGGTCGCAAACCACCTTCCGGAAACCCGTGCTTTGCCAGTTCCCCCAAAAGGCCGCGCAAAGTGTCAGGCGCCACATGCTCCCCCGCACTGACTAAGAACCGCAGACTGGACACATCAAAAGTGTGCGACGTGTTCTTTAACGCCTCCGTCAACAACGCAAACGCGAAATTGGGCGCCCACGAAATCGACGCCCGATACTCTTGCGTTAAGGTTAACCAGCGCAGCGGGTCGCCCAGCACCGTTGACGTGGGCAAGTGAACTTGACCGGCACCCGCGGCCAACGGTACAACCGACAAGAAAACCAAGGCACCTGGATGATCCAATGGCATCCAATTCAACGCACAATCGGCGGTATCAAACTGATTGTCTTGAATGGTCCCGCTGCACATCGCCATGATGTTGCGGTGGGTCAGCGGCACCGCCTTGGGCGTGCCCGTGCTTCCTGATGTTGTCGGCAGTAAGATGACATCTGACGGGTCCATTGCGGGTGGCGTAAAGTCGCGTGGTTGCTGCAGTTCGGGATCATTGAATGTGATGACCTTCGCGTCTAGTGCCTTAGCCGTCTGTGCGCCGTAACGGCCAGAGGCGATCACCAACGGCTGGCCCAACATGGCGTGCACTGCTTTCAGACGGCGCAACGGGGCGGTGTCAGGATCAAAGTTCAAAACCGGTGCCATCGGGGCCGCCGTGATACCAGCCGCGAAGCACGCCCAACTGGTCAGCAGGGTTTCTGCTGTGCCTTCGGTTTGCATCAACACCGAATCACCCTTGCGCAGACCCAAGGCCACAAGGTTCGCGGCAAGTGTCTCAACCGCGTCCCGAAAGCTAGCATAGCTAAACTGCGTTTGCCGCCCATCGGCCTCGTAGCAGGTGACCAATGTGTGTGGAGTCTGATCTGATGTTTTTACCAATCGTTGGTAAAGGGTTTGTTCCAATTCCGCTGGATTTTGAAAGGGTGCGCCCACAGCATAAGCTGCGTTTGGCGGATTTTGGTTTAACATATGATCCCGAATATAAGCTTAGAGTGCGCAACGCTTGCAACCTCAACTTGGGTACTATGACGCCTGTTTTGATGCAACATTTTTCTCCAACAGGTCGGTTGCTTGGCAGGGTATCTCGGCAGGCGACATCATGCAATTTTAGGCAAGAAAAGCTGCGCTGTTGATTTGCGTTGAAAACTGACCCGGTATTTTCACCGAGATTTGACCCACCTTAGTTTATGTATCGGCGGTTATGTGTTGGTCAATATTTGCTTCTCCTTTTGTGTTTTCCTTGCGGCCTCTGAGCTGGCTTTGAAGCGATAGCTGTCGTTGCCGGTCTCGAGGATGTTACAGCGATGTGTAAGGCGATCCAGAAGCGCGGTTGTCACCTTTGCATCTCCCAAGACCTGGGCCCATTCTGAGAAGCTGAGGTTGGTGGTTATGATGACGTTGGTCCGCTCGTAGAGTTTGCTCAGCAGGTGGAACAACAATGCGCCACCTGTCGGGCTGAACGGCAGGTATCCAAGCTCGTCCAATATCACGAGATCGATTTTGGTCATCATCTCTGCCATCCAGGGGTATCGCATGAATAGTTGACCGGAGTTTGCAGCGATTTGGATTGTCTGATTCAACGGTTCCAGATCATCAATCTGGAGGGCTACATCTTGGATAATCCTGTATCTTTTCAATTTCTTGTATCAACACTGGAAGACCCCAGGCAGCAAACGAAGGTGTTGTATCCCTTGGATGAGATCCTTCTTCTGTGCCTTTGTGGGGTGGTGTCGGGCTGCGAGAGTTTCGTCGATATCGTCGAATATGGGACTGAGAAGTTGGGTTTCCTGCGTCGTCTGGCCAAGTTCGAGCACGGGATACCCTCACACGACACCCTTTCGACGGTGTTTCGTGCGCTTGACCCGGAGCCTTTCAACGCGGTCTTTGCCCAATGGGCGGCTGAATTGAGCGGTCGCATCGATGGCATGGTTGTCGCGGTGGATGGCAAGACGGTGCGCGGGTCAAAGGCGAGCTATGCGGGAATTTGGGTGATGGCGTGATTTGAAAGGCGGCGTATTGTGGCGGGTGTCAAAGCCAGCCAGAACCTCACAAGGAGCAATACGCCCATGAAGAACG
>Ga0222663_1000354_pt1 | contig 19903 bp, 19 predicted proteins | sample AntAcemetagen602_FD_179852 | JGI IMG/M metagenome (GOLD analysis project Ga0222663, IMG submission 179852) | Saline water microbial communities from Ace Lake, Antarctica - #602 | ecosystem: Environmental > Aquatic > Non-marine Saline and Alkaline > Saline | place: Antarctica: Ace Lake... | reverse complement strand
CTGAGAAATGTGTACTTTTATTCATAGCGGTTATTTACGTTTGTGGAAAAACATAAAATAACCAAAAGGGGAGAACTCGAAAGGGAACTCCCCTTCTTTTTTTTATCTTTTACCGGACACTACTGATATATTATACACACTGCTATACTTATTATGATCAGATCATTCTCACATATCAAAACTCTCACTTTCGTAACCATACTTATTGGTTTTGCGTTAGCGGCAGTTCATAAACATGATCTTACGATTCATACCGGAGAAGTAATTGTTGAGATCGGAGATCCGGAATGTACCATGTGTGATGGAACAGTGAAAATCAGTTCTGACACGATAACTCTTCCAAGTTTCGATCTAAAACCCAGTTCAATTGTTTCAGACGGAACCCTTTCCCCTGTCATTTTACCTTTCGAAAAAATAACGAAAGAGAGAGCGCCACCCTCCCGCGTCTGATCTTTTTTTCCTTTTTTACCCTGATATTTATTCTCAAAACAAATTTAAATACGTGGAAATTATCCGTGAATTTCTATTTAGACCCCAATTAAATCTATAAACCCATGAAAATATTTCAAAATACAACTCTATTATCTTTTATTGCCATATCACTTTTCATTTCGTTATTAACCGGTTGTGGCACAGACAGTGATCTCGATGATCACGATGAAGCACCTGTCGGTGTATTTTTATCTATCAATGGAAATGAGTTAGCCAAGCAAGAAGAAACTACCGTCAGTTATACAACTGGCAACAGTATTAATGTTATTCAAGGAACAACTCTGGGACCTATTATGGTGGAGTTTATCGCAGAAGATGGAGATCGCTTCACACCGCATACTGACGAAGGTTTTTCACTGGATTTCAGCTCCAGTAATGGCACCGCACTTTCACTCATAAAAGTGGGTACAAATGAATGGACTATCCAACTTGTTGGAAATGCAACCGGTGAATCTACAATCACTTTTGATTTAATGCACGCCGGGCATTCTGATTTTACCTCTAGACCTTTTCAGGTTCAAGTGGTTGCGCAATAAATCAAAATCATTAGATAGGTTCTCTTACTAAATGAAGGAATACGTTTATTTTACACTCCTCATATTATTACTCTCAAGTCCGCTAAGCGTCGAGGCATTTAATGCCTCGGGCTCGGTGTCCGGTAATGTCACAGATAGTGAGAGTGGCGAACCTGTCGCTTTTGCCTATGTTCATTTAGAGGAAATTAATCGATTCACGAATACCGACAGAAACGGTTATTTTAACATTCAGAATGTTCCAAACGGAGCTTATTCATTAGTGCTCCACAGATTAGGTTATGCCGGATATTCAGTTTCAGTTATTGTGTCTGATGACAGTGAAAAAGAACTGGAAATTCAATTACGGCCTACACTCTTAACCGGTCAAAGTATCGAAGTTGTTGCAGATGCAGAGAATAAGCGCGGCTCAAATTTGGAACATGCTTCTATCAAGCTTACCGGGTCATCCTTACGGAGGAATCTGGGTTTCACTCTCTCCGAAACACTCTCCTCGCAACCCGGCTTTGATCAACGCACAATGGGAGCTTCTCCCGCACGACCGGTGATACGAGGGTTAGGTGATGAGAGAGTCCTTATCCTACAGGATGGAGAAAGAACCGGGGATTTCTCAGCCTCCTCAGCCGATCATGCGGTAAGTGTTGATCCTGTGAGTGCAAATGAAATAGAGATTGCCAGAGGTCCGGCCGCCTTAGCTTATGGTTCCAATGCCATAGGAGGGGTTATAAATGTTGTTAAAAATCAAATTGCAACAACCGTTCCTTCAGAATTGAATGGAAGCGTCACATCACAGTTTGCATCTGTGAATACAGGTGCCTCATTGGCCGGAACCTTATCCATGCCATTGAACAATAAAGTGTTGAATATTGATATCAATGGAAGGGTTGGAGATAATTTCAAAGCCCCATCCGAAACGGTTTTAAATTCGGGTTACCTTTCATCCAATAGTTCTGCCGGACTCAGTTTTATCAGACCGTGGGGTTATTCAGGATTGGCCGTATCATCCTATGTAAGCAATTACGGCATTCCACCGGATCCGATTGAGGGGCATCCAAATGGAGTTGATATTGAACTGCGAAAATTTCAAGTGGAGAGCAGATCTGAAATCTTATTTGAGAATCACTTTCTCAAATATCTGGAAGCCCAATTTTCATACCGATATTACAATCATAAAGAGTTTGAGACCGAAGAAATTATTGGAACTGAGTTTACTAAAAACAGTGCCAATTTCACTCTTAAAAGTCGTCATAGAGGAGTGGCCAGCTTTGATGACGGCACCATTGGGCTGTGGGGTGAATTTCATGATACGTTCGTTTATGATCGTTTTAATATTGAGTCGAACGGGATCAGTCTCTCCACTTTTACTATTCAGGAGACCGATATTGGGCCATTGCATGTAGAACTGGGGGCTCGCCTCGATTATCACACTGAAATCCCAAAAGAAGACCGTCCTGATTCAAGAATAGGAAACATTCGGCAACGGTCCTTCCTCGGCCTGGCTACATCCGGTTCATTAATTTATAATTTTGGGAAGGGATTCTATGCAGGTTCAACATTCATGCACTCTTTCAGGCCTCCAACCTCTGATGAGTTATTCTCACAAGGACCTCATATAGCAGCGTATTCGTTTGAAATAGGAAATCCGGATTTAGATGCAGAACGTGGAATTGGAAAAGAGTTATTCCTTAGATATAAGAGTAATGATGCAACCATTGAATTGTCAGGATACCACAATGATTTCACTAATTTTATCTTTCCAAGAGATACCGGCAGGGAAAACCGATTTTTCCCATCTCTTAATGACTATCAATATGAGGGCGTTCGTGCTGTACTATACGGTTTTGAAGCTCAAACAGAGGTTAATCTGTTTTCCAGATTTGTTGCAAATACATCCTTCTCTTACACGATTGGACGAAGAGATCTAACAAACGAGGAAATGGCAAGTAGAGGTACCGATTCATATCGAGGTTATCTCCCTATGATGCCACCTCTTCAAGCAACTATTGGTCTCAATTATGTGAATCGATCTTTCTCTATTGGAGGTAACATTCGTTTCGCTTCTGAGCAAGATAGAGTCTCACAGTTTGAGCAGCCAACAGATGCATACACCATTATAGGATTGCGATCAGAATATCGATTTAACAGCTCAGGTAATCGTTTCCATACGGTCTCTTTAAACATCAATAATCTGACAAACAGTGAATACAGAAACCATCTGTCAAGGTTGAAAGAAATTTTTCCGGAACCCGGCCGTAACATATCACTTCTATACAGACTTTATTTCTAAAGGGTCTATTCCATTTTAATCATCGGAAGTAAACGGAAGAGTTCCTTTCTCTTTTGCAATCTGTTTAAAATCTTCATCTTTTGAAGCGTAGGAGAGAAGTAAAAATATGATGAGATTTGTAATTTTCTTAAGCGCACTGTAAACAAGCAACATTCCGGCAACCGCAGCTGTAGTCATATTTAATACCCTCGACAGTTCAATACCTGCTAACATAAAGATCAAATCTCTGCTTGGAAGTATAGGTATTCTATTCACTACGATCATGATACCTACAAAGATAAACCACGTTGTAAGGGGTATTTCAGGCATCACAACAGCCCATAACACAATCATCAAACCATTATGAAGAATGAATCTGGTAAAGTAAATCGAGAAAATGATGAGCGACGTTTTAATAGGAAGTGCAAAAATATATTTCCTGAACTGAAATATAAGAGCCGAAATCGCTATTACTACCACCGTCAGAGTGATTATATAGACAAGATCGACATTGCCAATAAACTCTTCTAAATTTATGATATCAGCAAAGACTAAAACGGAGATTAAGACAACCGTAACCAGATTTGAGCTCACAGCTGATAAAATATTGCTGTCTCTGATATTTTTGAGAATCTCTTTATCGGTTTCTGATAAATTTTTTCTAGCCCACATAAAGAGAAAAAATTCACCGGAATATCCCATGACTTCATCATTGTAGACTCTTTTCGTGAGAAAGGCTTTGAAAAGTAACCACTTTTTAATCGGCCATATTTGCCGATAAATAAGCACTTCAGCTGTTGGTAGGGTTAAATATAGAACGAAAAAAATACAGTAGAACAGAGGTTGAGTTGGTAAATTCCTGATAACTTCACCTACACCAATATCAATAATCTGATAAATAATGACGGCAATGATGAAAACAATCGCACCCCGGCGAAAAAGTTTTTTCATCAATTGAGCACGGGGGCTGCTTGAAAAGTTTTTCCAAAAATTGATGACTTTATCCCTTCTGCTCACCAAATTAAAACTCCATTTTCATTTATAACTTTTTTTAATAGTGTATTGAACCACTCAAAAAAATTTAAAACACTTTTAAGATTCCGTCGTTTAAACCCTAACTTAATGAAATAATCAAAACCAGATCATCCAAATTATTTGTAAAAACTAACCTGAAAACCTTTTTTAACAATTTATTGGGGGGAATGTAAGCATTATTGAAACAAATCAACTCATTGCATACTTCAATTGATTATCATCAATAAACAGCAGTAGAGAAATACCACACTCTAATCCGTTGCCACGATCTAACTATTTTTAGTCATTCATCTGCAGCAATTTATACTATGTCAAAATTCTACATCATTTTAATATCTGTAATTACACTTTTGACAGTTAGACATGCTCATTCACAGGTTTCTAATCCTGCTGGAACGTTACAACCAACCGCAGATGAAGATATTTGGGCTCAAACATTATCCGGCAGTCATTTTAACGAATTCTGGAATTATCAGTTCTATTTAAATAATGACATGACTGTCCACATCACCTACTCCTTAGCGGATTTTGGTAGTCTAAAATCAGCTGTCAGTGGTGTTCAGGTTTCTGTTTACAATTTGGATGGCCAGTTGTATCAATTATCCAGAGAATATGATATTGAACATTTAATTCAGGATAAAGAACGCTATATCTTTAGGAACAGAATGGGAAGAGATATCTTCTTTGAAGGTAAACTTCCGGAGAATCATAGAGTCAGGGTTCTCACAACAAAAAATAATATTACATATGATATCGATTTAAACCTGTCCAATATACAAGACGGATTTAAATGGGGTAATGGAAAATATCGTATTGGTGATGAAGAGGTTGGCATAATTAGTCATATTCCATACGCTCAAGTTAATGGTTATGTTGAGGTTGATGGAATCAGAAAACTGGTTCAGGGTACCGCCTACATGGATCATACCTTTCAGAACCGAACCACGACTCAATTAATGAATAGTGGATATCGATATGTCTATCACAACAGCGCAAATGAATGGGATATTTTCTATTTCATGTTGCCAAATCACTCATCTGATCAAAGGACTATTGGATATCGAGTTCAAAAAAACAATAACGAGATAGAGCATCAAGGCATTAACCGAATTTTAAGCAGGGATATGACTCGAGTGAATGGAAATAATGTTGCTCAAACAGTTAAACTGGAGTTTAGTAATGGTGAAACTACTCAACTCTTAAGGACCACAGATCATGAAAAATTTTCGGTTTTAAGTGAACTGGGACAACTTACAAGAAGTGTTGCACGAAGATTTTTGGGTGGAGAAGTGATCCACTACCGAGGTAAAGCCGCACTATTGGAACCCGCAAAGAGAAGAAAAGATGGGTATTACAACTATTTTATTATTGAATGATTTTTGTGTTGGATTTTCACTACTCAATCCACATCTTTCTGCATACCGGAACGGTTATTAAAATAACTGACGGTTGTCATTATAGATCAGATACATACAATACATAACTCATGCCTCACGAAATAAGACTCAAGTTTTTACTTAAAATCTTTACTTCTCTCCTTCTGTTTTTCACAATCTTACCCATTCATGTTCAATCACAAATGGCCAATTCTCCGGAACGGACAGAGGGAGAAGGACCTTTTGATCGGCTCATCATTAGAGGAGCCATTATGATCGACGGAACCGGTTCTCCTGCAACCGGCCCGGTAGATGTCGTTATTGAAGGCAACCGAATTGTACAAATTCAAAATGTTGGCTACCCGGGTGTTCCTATCAATGAAAATCGAAGACCGGTGGCTGAAGAAGGTGACTACGAACTGGATGCTGAGGGAATGTATCTTTTACCGGGTTTTATAGATATGCACGCACATATTGGTGGAAATGCACAAGGAACAACACCGGAATATGTTTTCAAATTATGGCTTGCACATGGGATTACATCCATTCGAGAGCCGGGCTCTTTTAATGGAATTGATTGGACCTTATCGCATGCTCAAAGGAGTCTCAATAATGAAATTACAGCCCCTAGGATTTTCTCCTATATTGGTTTTGGATCGGGAAGTGATGACCCCTTAACAACTCCCGAACAAGCTCGTGAGTGGGTTCAAATGATCCATGATCGAGGGGCTTATGGAATCAAGTATTTTGGAACACGCCCGGAGTTGTGGGAAGCATCACTGGACGAAGCCAACCGATTGGGTCTGGGATCTATGGCACACCATGCTCAACCAAGAGTAGTTTATGCAAATGTCTCAAATACATCTGAATATGGGTTAAAAGGCATGACTCATTGGTATGGACTGCCTGAAGCACTTTTCACCAACCAAACCATTCAAAACTACCCTCTGGATTACAATTATGGTGATGAACAACACCGGTTTGAAGAGGCCGGTAAACTGTGGAAACAAGCAGCAGAGCCGGGAAGTGAAAAATGGAACCATGTTATGAATCGCCTGATTGAACTCGATTTTGAGATCAATCCAACGTTTACCATTTATGAAGCGAGCAGGGACCTGATGCGTGCCAGAAGAGCAGAATGGCACGAACGGTATACCCTCCCCTCTTTATGGCAATTTTATCAGCCCGACAGACGTGCTCACGGTTCCTATTGGTTTAACTGGGGAACAGAACAAGAAGTTGAATGGAAGAATAATTATCGATTGTGGATGAATTTTGTAAATGAATTCAAAAATCGTGGTGGAACCGTAACTCTGGGTTCAGATGCAGGTTACATATTCAAACTTTATGGATTCGCTTATATCAGGGAGATGGAGCTTTTCAGAGAAGCAGGTTTTCACCCGCTTGAAATCTTTCAATCTGCTTCCCTTAAACCGGCTGAAGTGCTTGGAATGGATCAAGAACTGGGCACCATTGAGATCGGCAAACTTGCAGATCTTATTCTAATCGATGAAAACCCACAAGAAAATTTAAAAGTCCTTTATGGAACCGGAGCCATCAAAGTAAATGAAAATAATGAAGCTGTTCGGATTGGCGGAATTAAATATACAATTAAAGACGGTATTATTTTTGACGCAGCCGAACTGCTAAAGGATGTCGAAAATATGGTTCAATCAGCCAAAGATGAATCAGGTTTTATGATCAAACAACCCGGACTCGATTACTGATCTTTATCTACAATTCAACACTCCATGATTGAAATTCCATCGTATAGTGACGTTCTGGAGGCTTCTGAACGTATAAAACCTTTTGCCAACAAAACACCGGTATTCAAATCCAACTGGTTTAATCAGCAGACCGGGGCAGAACTTTTTTTTAAATGTGAAAATTTTCAAAAAGTAGGTGCATTTAAGTTCAGGGGAGCATGTAATGCAGTACAATCTCTGCGTAATGAAGAGGGAACAAGAGGAATTGTAACACATTCGTCCGGCAATCATGCACAGGCGGTGGCACTGGCTGCACGACAAAAAGGGTATAAAGCCACGATTATTATGCCGAAAAATGCCCCTCAGGTTAAAGTAAGAGCAGTTAAAGAGTATGGAGCAGAAATTCTTTTTTGTGAACCTACAATTGATGCTCGTAAAGCAATGACTCAACAATTCATTGAGGATACAGATGCCCATTTTATTCATCCCTACAATCATCCGATGGTAATCGCCGGACAGGGAACCATAGCAATGGAATTCCTCGATGAAATACCCGACCTGGATATAATTATTGCACCGGTTGGAGGAGGTGGACTTATCAGCGGTACCTGTATATCCGCTAAAAAAATAAAACCCTCGATTCAAGTGATTGGCAGTGAACCGGAACTGGCTGACGATGCATATCGATCTATGAAAGAGGGCTCTATTCAGCCGGTTCTTAGAACCGATACCATTGCTGACGGACTGCGAACCTCACTCGGGGATGTTACTTTTGAGATTATGAAAGATAAATTGGATGATTTGGTAACGGTGTCTGAGGAATCTATTATCCGTGAGATGAGATCCGTTTGGGAGAGAATGAAAATTATTATTGAACCATCATGTGCGGTTCCCCTGGCCGCATGTTTGGATCAAAAATTTGATGTCAAAGGGAAAAAAATAGGCATCATCCTAACAGGTGGAAATGTAGACTTGGAAAAATTACCCTGGATGTAGATCCGAATAAAGGGATTTCCTTTTTATTGCTATGTTTAGTTCTAAAAGAAAACTTTTCAAAATCAGGGTTTTTGGTCAAGATCAAGGCCAGAGGGTTTTGCAAAGCCTTCTAAAATCCGACCATTCGATTAGAAAGGCAAAGGTGATTGTCTCTTCTTAAATGAATTTGTATATAGATCTATTATAAACCCTTACTCATTTATTCAATCTAATGAAGAAATTTCGGAATTTACTGTTCATTATCCTAATAGGTTTAGCAACCTCATGCTCACCGGATCAAGAGGATGGCAACCCATTTGAGGCTTATTTAGATGAATTTGACCCTGCTTATGAATATGAAATGGTGCATACTTTTTCCGGGGAAGGATATACCGGATATGTCATCAACATGGTATCTCAGGAGTGGCTGACATCTGATATCGTAAATGAGACAACCTGGTGGCATTGGCTTACGGTCATTGTTCCGGATCAGGTAGATCATGACACCGCACTTCTCTGGATAGGTGGAGGATCCATCGATACGGAGATGCCAACAGCAGGTAGCGAAATGATGGTTTATACAGCACTTTCAACAAACTCTATCGTTGCAGACCTTCATAATATTCCTTTTCAGCCCCTCCAATTTTTAGATGATGAACGATTGGATGAACGGTATGAAGATGATCTGATTGCTTATGGATGGAGACAGTTCCTGGAAGGTGGTGCCAGGGATGAAGATGCGATATGGCTAAGCCGGTTACCCATGACAAAAGCTGCAATACGGGCTATGGATACAGTTTCTGATTTTACATTAAATGAACTTGATTTGATAGTGGAACAATATGTTGTCGCAGGTGGTTCAAAGAGAGGATGGACAACCTGGACAACAGCAATATTTGATGATCGAGTCGTTGCCATTGCACCCGCAGTTATTGACCTGCTAAATATGGTACCCTCATTTGAACACCACTGGCAAGCATACGGTGAATGGTCTCCTGCCATTCGTGAGTATGAAGATGAACAGATTATGGACTGGCAATACTCTGATGAATATGATCGACTCCGAGAACTGGTGGATCCATTTTCCTATCTGGACCGGCTCACACTTCCAAAGTATATAATAAATGCAGCCAGTGATGAGTTTTTTCTTCCTGACTCATGGCAGTTCTACTGGGATGATCTTATAGGAGATAAATATATTCGATATATTCCGAACACAGGTCATTCTCTCAGTGAAACAGATGCAACCGTTTCACTTGCAACATTCTATTATCATATGATCAACGGGTTATCATTTCCCCTATTTGATTGGGAAATTGAAAATGAAACGATCGAAATTAAGATGGATCCAAATCAACTGCCTGATCAGATTCTCTTATGGAGCGCACATAATAGCGATGGAAGGGATTTTAGGCTCTATGTCATCGACCGTATTTGGCTTGCAGAAGAGATAGAAATACCTGAGTCGGGAGACTTATCCATTAACTTACAAACACCTGATAACGGGTTTACAGCCTGGTTCATCGAAGCAACCTACAATACTGACACAGAGTTGCCACTTAAGTTAACCTCCGGTGTCGCCGTAACTCCGGATGAGTATCCATTTGAGCCTTTTCAGCCGGACAGTTCTCTGGGTACCATGAGTATTAATTAATTATATAATCTATAATGATTAGAAGACGGAATAGAATTTTACTAAAACCATAACTAACAACTATACTATGACTAGAAAAATGATCTCATCAGCGCTGTTAATCGTAGGAATACTATTACTCTTTTTTGGTTACCAGGAATATCAGTCAATTGGCTCAGAAGTTGAAGAGTTTTTCACCGGTTCACCCAGTTCAAATGCGGTTTGGTTTCTGGTTGGCGGTGCGGCAGCGGCCATAGCCGGTATTGTCGGTCTATCAAAAAAATAGATTGATGATTCTTTATCGTTAGTTTGGGGTAATATTCGAACAAAATCCTATCCCAAACTACTTTTTAAGTTTCTGAACAGATTCATCCATATGTCGAATGAGTTCCCATCGGTACATACCTGCATTATGCCCATCGCTCCATGTTATTTTTAAAGCATGATTTCCAATGGGTTCTGCCTTAACAACTTCAAAATATTGGGTAGGATCAACTAAAAAAAGAGAAGGTTCAAAACGCCCCATAAGCTCGTGACCTCCCCTGCATGAGACACATGGACAATTTTTTCTAAGTCCAAATAGAGATAGAATGGATTTGTGTCCATCCCCCCATTCAATCGTTAACTTCTGCTCCTTATTCCCCACATCAATTGAGATCGGAGTGTTTTTTAAATCCATATTAAATATGCTTGCTGTTCGCGAATACCCTTAGTAACATTCTAATGTTAAAAATACGTTCAAAACATGTGGTTACTAAACCTTTTTTTACTCTTTTTTTTGATAACCGGTTTTACTGTGGGAAATCACCCATGGTTTACATTAGATCGGCTCAACGCATATATCGTTTTAAACACTGTCCTTAGTGTACTTCTGATTTTTACCACACTGATGGTGCTTTATGTAATGGGATTCTTTCCTCAAAACATAGCTGCAATCTTCATGATGGGGCTCTATACAATGATTTCAGGTTTTTTCTTTGGGTATGCAACTCGTCTTTGGAAACTGAAAAAAAGAGGAGCAAAAATACTATACCAGCACCGTTCATTCTGGATAGACCATGCACCCAATATTCTAGCCATAGTACTCATTTTATTCGGCCTGTATAGAACGGCATTGATCACTGAGCAAATGATAACAGGAATCAGATTAACATCCGGTATTTCATTAATGAGTTTTGGTTTTTTTACATGGCTTTTTAAAGTCGTACCTGAATTTAGATCTAACGGAGTCCTTTTATTGGACCGCCTCATTGGTTGGGAAAATGTTATATCCTGGAACTGGATCAGTGATGGTGCACTTTCTATTGAATACATTTTCAATGAGGGGCCGCACGAACAGCGAATTCGTGAATTTGTAACCTCTATATCTCTTGATGAAAAAAAGGAGATTGAAAATGTATTGAAATTAAAAATGGATGAATATTCTGAAAAGAGAAAGAACCTGCTTGATGAAAAATCAAACGATTCCAAGATTTCTCAACGTTAATCTTATCAAAAAGGCTTATTCTATATCAAACAGACCTATTTTATTCTTAATTCAATCAGAAAATGGTTATCTTTACACTTACATTAAATTTATAATTAAAACTGAAGGAATATTTTGTCAAAAGCAGAAGAAGGAAAAACCGTAAAAGTTCATTATACGGGAACCTTAAAAAACGGTGAAGTTTTTGATTCATCAAAAGAAAAAGAACCTCTTGAATTTAAATTGGGAGAAGGTCAGCTCATTCCGGGATTTGAAAAGGCAGTTGTCGGAATGAAAGTTGGTGATTCTACAACTATTAGCATTCCAAGTGCTGAAGCATATGGAGATGCAAGAGAAGATTTAATCATTGCAGTACCAAAGGATCAGCTTCCAACTGAAATTGAGCCTCAAATTGGCATGCAATTACAAGTAAATCAAGAAAATGGCCAACCGGTACCTGTAAGAATTACTGATATTACAGATACAGAATTAAAATTAGATGCAAATCATCCGTTAGCGGGTGAAGATCTGACATTTGATATTGAATTGGTAAATGTAGCATAAGTATACTTAGTGAATATCAATCGAATAGCGGCTACCTGAAATTGAATTTTGGGTAGCCTTTTTTATAGTGGGATAAATTTCCGGTTTTCCGTTTCATTCAAATCATTTTAATATCAAACAAACAGCTATGGCTGATTTCAATCAAAAAAGTACCGTTAATATAACATGTCCACTGGGACTCGCTCCCTCATTGAAAGAGGAGATCATTGCATTGGGTTTCACCCCAAAAGAGTTTCGGGAAACAGGTGTAGAAATTGATGCTTCCCTTAACGACTGCATTACACTAAATTTTTGGCTTCGTACGGCACACAGAGTTCATTATTTAATTGATGAAAAACCAATCCATAAACCGGATGATCTTCGGAATTGGGTAAAACGACTCCCTTGGGAAGAGTGGTTGCCTCATGATGGATATTTCTCCGTTACTTCACGTGTGGATCATCACACAATCGAAAATGATCAATTTGCCAATTTAGTTGTAAAAGATGCTGTTGTAGATCGAATTCGATACAAAAAAAATGTTAGACCGGATAGTGGTTCTGATCTTCAAAAAAGTGTTCTTTTTCTATATTGGAATCAAGATACAGCACGAATTTTTATTGATACGTCAGGCGAGTCGCTATCCAGAAGAAACTATCGAACAGCAACCGCAGCTGCACCCATGCAGGAATCACTGGCAGCAGGGATCGTGCGTTCTACAAACTGGAAACCGGGTATGCATTTCATCAATCCCATGACAGGCAGTGGTACACTCGCCTTGGAAGCGGCTTTCATCGCACTTAACAAAGCTCCGGCATCACTTAGAAATAATTTCGGTTTTATGCATCTGGTTGGATATGATGATGAGATCTATCAACAAATCCGGGATGATGCCAAAAAAGCAGCGTCAAAAGAGATTGATGGGAAGATCATAGCAACAGATAACGATCCTCAAGCCATTATTGCCGCCAAAAAGAATGCAAAAACTGCCGGACTCGATCACATTATCGAATTTGAGTGTTGTGATATCAGTGAAACCTCGATTCCGGATGGAGAGGGGGTCGTTGTTGTAAATCCACCTTATGGAATGAGACTGGGTGAGGATACTGACTTGAGGCCTCTTTATAAAGATATTGGAGATTTTATGAAATCAAACTGTGCCGGAAAAACCGGATATGTTTTTACAGCCAACATGGCTTTGGCAAAAAAAATTGGTCTACGTGCTGCCAGCCGCACTCAATTCTTTAACACGACACTGGAATGCAGGCTCTTAGAGTTTGAGCTCTATTCAGGCAGTAAGAAGGATTGAAAAGGCCCAAAACTTTATAGATACGTGACGCCCTGTTCTTAAACACTACATCACATTGAATCAATCGAATCCGAAATTTATCCCTGCGAAAGAGTCTCAATGGTTTATCAGCCTCTTTGACCTATATGTGCGAATTCTTTTTTGGCGCCGTTTTAAAAACATTTGGATTCAACAGGGGTACAGTCCCACTTCAACGAGCAGATCCGTCTATTACTTAAATCATACTTCATGGTGGGATGGTCTTATCCCCTTTCTTTTAAATCAGAAATTGTTAAATCAGAAAGCACGTGCCATGATGGAAGACAAACAGATCAAAGAGCATAAATTCTTTCAAAAAATAGGGGCTTTTTCTGTCAATCTGGAACATACAAGATCACTTATTACCTCTTTACGATATGCAGTAAATTCAATGAGTAGGCCTCAAGCATCACTTTTTATCTATCCTGAAGGTAAAATGGTTCCATTCACTGCTGACAAACCAAAATTCAAAAAAGGGCTTGTCTGGATCGCTGAGAAATGTCCGGAAGTCGATATTGTACCCATTGGGATTTATATCCATACATCTAAATATGATAAACCTGAACTGTTTATTAAAATTGGAGATCCCGTTCAAGTTGAGAAAACAAGCAATAAAAAACGATCTATTGAACGTTATGAAACTAAACTTCAAGAACTATTAATTTACTTACAGGAAACCTCACACAGCAGTGAACACACCTTCCAAAAAATTTAAAGGCACAACGGAATTATAATGTCACTGCTCGCTTTTCTTGATCACTTTGGATTGCCTTTTCAATCATCTTGATCACATTTTTTACAGACTCGGGATCAACCGGCGGATCCTGTTTATTGAGTATGGCATTATGTAAGTCAACATAAAAATCAGCACAGTTCCCTCTTAAAGTCTCTATACGTTCTTCTTTTATGTGGCCATCCATAGAAGTATAAAGGATTCCATGATTGGATTCCGGCTCTATCCCCCATCCTTTTTGATGGGGCAACATTCCGGATGCAAGCTGCTTTTCTTGTACATCCATTCCATATTTTATATAAGATCCTTGGTCTCCCCTTAATATAAATCGTGGTGTTGGGTCGGAGACCAACATACCTGCTTTGAGTGTCACCTTTAGTTTGGGATAGTACATGTCAATGATAAACCAATCATCGGCCTTCCCATTACGCTGATATCGAATATCTGCAAATAGCTGCTCTGGGATACCAAATAATTGAAGTGCCTGATCTATCAAATGAGGAGATAAATCGTATAGAATACCACTACCCTCAATACCTGTCTCCTTCCATACTTCATTTTTTTTCAATCTTCTAAATCGGTCATATCTGGATTCAAATTCCAGTAAAGTACCCAGCCTGTCCTCCTTAATTATTTTTCTAAGCGTTAAATAATCCCCATCCCACCTTCTGTTTTGAAAGACAGTTAAAACTCTCTCTCTTTCTCGGGCAACCCGGATCAATTTTTCCGATTGTTCTGACGTAATTGTAAACGGTTTTTCAACGACTACATGTTTGTCAGCATTCAAACAACTAAATGCCTGTTCAAAGTGCAGATGATTTGGAGTCGTTATAATAACAAGATCGATTGAATCATCTTTTAGTACATCTTTCAGATTTCGGACAATATTGATCTGCTTAAAATCCTCTTTTGCATCATCCTTACTCCTTTGAAGGACAGTTGTAACCTTAAATCCGGATAATGATTTGAGTAGCGGAACATGAAATTGTTTTGCAGATTTTCCGTAACCTAAAATAGCTGTATTCAGATATTGAGTCATCCTTTCTTATTATATTGAATCTGATACTAATGAATTCCATTGCAGATTTTACTAAATACTAAATAAGTAATAAAGCAAAGAATGGCTAACTCAAAAAAATACGGGAGACTTCCCGTTAACTTACATGCTGACCCGAGTACTGATCCACTCTGTTAATTAAAGAGAGATCTGATTATCTTCATCATTGTAATTTTGGACAGTGCCATTCAATGAATCTATGAAATTTACGTCTGCTCTTATTATCGCTGCTTGTTTTTTGATCATGTCTTCATGTTCTTTGATCTTAAGTTCTGTCGACTCGCCCCCCATCGTTTCACACGCATTTGTTGAAGGTGTTACTCCAAGTAATTCCTCTCAATTTAATCAAAGATCCTATCCCACGGTTCGAGCCGACTGGCCGGGGCTTGGGGGTGATAAATTATGGTTAGCCGTCAATCTGGGTGCAACAGCTGATCCGGAAACTTCTGTTGATGCAGACCCGGATCGAGCAGGATGGTATTTTCAGTTTAACAGAAAACAAGGTTTCTATCACAGTGGCTCTCAACTCGTTCCACAATGGGAATTTACCGGAATCAATGAAAATAGTCCCTGGCAACCATCCAATGATCCTTGCAGAAACTTATTAGGGGAGGATTGGAGATTACCGAATATTGAAGAGGTACGAACATTCAGAGAAGCTTCACGAGAATCCGGAGCTATGGGTGAAGGAAATCGAACGGATGCATTTAATTCCACATTGAGACTGCACGCAGCCGGTGAACTTGCCACTGTTAGCGGCCAGTTACGGTTCCGGGGTGAAGAGGGACGTATATGGGCAAGTGATCAGTTTACTCCAAGAAATGGTGAAGTATTAGGTTACTCCAATGAGGGCAGTTCTACTTTTGGAAGTAATAAAGCATTTGCCAGACCGGTTCGGTGTATAAGTGATGATTTGTGATCAAGATAGGTGCTTTAGACAATTAACCTCGCTAATAATGGTTATATTGTTGCACATTTAAACCTTCTTTTTCTAAATGTAAAATGATAAGTATCTAAAGGTTCTGTCAACCTATGAGTGATCCACATTTTAAGTATTATTTTGGAATCCCACTGAAAACCGATAAGGGAAATAATATTGGTGCCCTCTGTGTGGTCGACCGAAATGAAAAAGATCTTTCTCCAGAAAAAATTGAGTTGTTAAAGATCATCACCGGAAATCTGATATCAAATGCAATCAAATTCACACCTAAAAAAGGAAGTGTAAATGTTAAAATGGATATCAACAAGCTAAAGGATGGAAGCAGACTGTTCATAGAAGTTTCAGACACCGGGATAGGAATTGATAAAAAGCAGTTACATCTTATTCAGAACGGTGAGAGCATCTCTACAGATGGAACGATCGGTGAACAGGGATTTGGATTTGGCCTGACACTCGTCAAACATCTGGTTGATAAATCTCAGGGAAAAATGGAAATTAAGTCTGAATTGGGCAAAGGAACTACTTTTCGAATCGAACTCCCCAGATAGTACTTATGATGATATCAGGATTCCTATCCACACTTTTATTACTAACAGCAGCTCTAATGATATCGGGCCTGCTTGCCGGGCGAAGTCGAACAGTGTTTTTTTTATATCTCTATACGCTCTTTTATTCATTCATCATCGCAGGTGGATATATACTTTCCTATTTCGACCAATTGGCTCATACTTCAGCTTGGACTATCCTGGCCTTTACGGTGCTTTGCATGACAATTTTGATCATTATGATTGCAGGAAAAGGCCGGTTAATAATGGTCTCGTTTCAACAAATGTTCAAAATTCCGAATCGAACTGCGCTTCTGCAAAAATTAACATCATATGAAAAATTACTATTTACCCCTCTGATTCTTACAACAATTGTACTGGGTTTTGTGAGTCTCTTTCTTGTGATAAACCTTGCTCCGGGGAACTGGGACAGCATGGCATCCTATATGGCAAGAGTCGGTTATTTTATTCAACATGGCAATCTGGATAATTTCACTACTCACTCCTGGGCTCATGTGGTTCACCCTCGTAACTCAACGATTCTTCATCTTTATGCACTGGTGAATAGCGGTAACGAGAACCTGACTCAAATGATGCAATATTTAGCCTACTGGGCATCCGGTCTGTCGGTTTATGGAATAGCATCTCTTTTAGGTTTGACCCGTAAAGAGAGTCTTTTTTCCACACTTATCTCACTGCTTTTGGTCTCATGGGTGATGCAAGCTTCCACAACCCAAAATGACCTTCTGATCACATCATTTGTCGGGATTAGCACTTATTTATTTCTCCTTTTTCATAAAAAAAGAACCCTCTCTATTCTTTTTATCGCAACCTTAGCTCTTGTGATTCCATTAGGCATGAAAGCTTCTGCACTACTTGCTTTGATACCGGTCGGTATAGTGGGGCTTTATAGCTTTACCAACTCTTCTTATCGGATTGTATGGAACCATTTTTGGGCAGGTGGAGCATTTACTTTGGTTTGGTTAATTATTTTTGTCATGCCATCAGGTTATATAAATAACATTCAACAATATGGGCACCCTCTGGGACCTGAAGTGGTGATGTCCGAACATACTTATGAAAATGTTTCTATTCAGAATATCGTAACAAATGGTGTTCGGAACATGCTTCGATACTCAGTGGAGTTCATCTCTCTGGATGGACTCCCCCCCATAAAAACCGTTCGATCCGCTCAGCATTTTCTTAGAGGAACAAGATCAACCATTCAGGATGATAAAAATTCTCGTCAGTTATTGCCCTCAACATCTAATTCCAATAATCACTCCACGGTCTTAAAAGAACCGGCAACTACTGATAAACTTCTTCATTCGGAATGGTTTGCTGCGTTTCTAAGTGAATCGGAGGGCGCAAGAGTGCCCTATCAAATACAAAAGATTCCAACTTCAAGTGAGGATCGTTCTTATTGGGGACCACTGGGTATTTTTTTAATACTGCCTCTTCAGATTCTGCTTTTGTTCTACAGGAAAACACCCACAGTCATTCGATTTTTCATATTACTATCTCTGCTATTTCTGGTTCTTCAATCATTTTCCAGTCCCTATGACCCCTGGCGGGATCGATATTTCAATAGCTTGGCAATTTTTACACTACCTCAGGTAGGAATGATATTACGATTGAAATACAGATGGATCCAGGGTTATCTATTATTGGTCGTACTTTTGGGTTGTTTAGCAGCCGGAACGGGTCTCCTACTTGAATCACACAGCAGAATCATAAATTACAGCTCCCCTGAGAGAGGAATTCACTACGAATCACTGATTCAGAAAGATCGAAGTGCGCAAATAAGCAGGATGAATTCCCGATATGAAGATGCAATACGAAATTTTGAAAATCTGGTCCCTGATGATGCTTCTGTGGCGATCTTTATCTATGCAGGTTATTATGAATATCCATTTTTTGGTGAAAAGATCAACAGATCCCTTTTTCCGATCTACTCATTTACAGATGGTCTTCTTCCCGTTCCTGATAACGCAGACTATCTGTTGTATCACATGGACTATCCCTGCGCTGATTTTGAGCAGGATATTCATCTGGGTATGGATCTATTTTTGAGGGAAGTAGAATCAGACAATCGCCATTGTGATAAAGAAATGCCGGAAATACGCCGATACTTTGAACCCTATGAGCCCGAACATTAATATGCCTGCTGCGATCCTGTTTGATTTCGATGGAACCCTTTTCGATACGGACCAATCCCATGAAGCGGCCTATCGAAGGCTCTTTAAAGAGGAAAACTTACAGCAGTTCGACTCTTATGATTCACTGCAGGGAATCAGAACTGTAGATGTTTTGCGAAAGTATGTAAGTAATGAAAAAGCGATTGAACTTGCTGCACGAAAGACAGCCTACTACCTGGAATCGATTCATGAGGTTGAACCTCTTTTTGACCTCTCTTTGTTGTCTGAATGTAAGCAGTTGGGGCACAAACTGTTTATTGTTACCGGTGGAAGTGCTATTTCGATCCACACGCTTCTTGAGAGGTTTACATTAAGAGAGTATTTTGACGGAATCATTACTGCAGAAGATGTTAAAAACTCAAAACCCGATCCGGAACCATTTCTTTTATGTGTAGAAAAATATCAAATCGATTCGGAAAGAATGGGTGTGGAAGATTCTGTTTCCGGAGTGAACAGCCTAAAAGCTGCCGGGATCACATCTGTGGGTGTACGTAATGAAAAACTACGTCCACTCGTCGATTACTATTTTACGGATGTCACACAATTTATTCAGAAGATGATACTTTCATGAAAAAAAGCCATTTAATACTTCCGGCCGCCGGCACCGGCAGTCGACTCAAATCCGATCTGCCTAAACTGTTTACCGAGCTTCATAATCATCACTCCCTGTTTGATTTGATTCTGCTTCAGGCTACCGGTCAGTTTGATTCCATGGTTTTAATTTTGAGTCCGGAAGGGGCTCATTATTACCAAAATAATGTAAAACCGAAAGAGATAGATTTGCAGATTGTAATTCAGCATAATCCGACAGGAATGTTTGACGCAATTCATATGGCCCTGGAGGCGCTCTCTCCTTCTACAGATGCCCGTATCATCTTGCAATGGGGTGACCAGCCTTTTGTTAAAAGTCAGCTTTATCGTCAATTATTACATGATCTGGATCAAAAGAGCTGTTCTATTCCGCTGATCTGGGAAAAAGATCCCTACGTACAATTTTTACCGGCGAATGGCAGTTTAAAAATACGCGAAAGTCGGGAAGGCGATCTATGTGATCCTCGTGGATTCAAGGATATGGGTAT
>Ga0222663_1000351_pt1 | contig 20235 bp, 19 predicted proteins | sample AntAcemetagen602_FD_179852 | JGI IMG/M metagenome (GOLD analysis project Ga0222663, IMG submission 179852) | Saline water microbial communities from Ace Lake, Antarctica - #602 | ecosystem: Environmental > Aquatic > Non-marine Saline and Alkaline > Saline | place: Antarctica: Ace Lake... | reverse complement strand
ATGTTCTTCCGCGCTCCAGGGGTGGACAAGATGCGTGGGAAAACCTGGTGGCGTGTTGTTTGTCGTGTAACAACAGCAAAGGGGACCGGACGCCCGCTGAAATGGGCTGGCGTCTGCTTCAGCCACCCAAAATCCCTTTTGGCACTGCCTGGTTGGTGCGAGGAATTGAACGTCCTCAGCCTCACTGGGAGGGCTACCTCGCGCAAGCAGCGTAATTAGGCGGCGCGAAAAGGGTGGATTCCTGCTTCGGCTTGTTCCATAATCTCCAAGGCTTTGGCTAGGCCGTCCTCCGTGGCCATTTGCAAGCTCGCCAGTTTTACGGCGTCGCGATAGGACTTGGCTTTCGCTAACGCGTAAGCGATGTCTTGGTAGCGGGTCATTTTTCGGGGCAGGGCTTGGGGGCCTAAGCCTCTCTGGTGGAGATGACGCGCCCACCAAGGCTGGTCGCCCAGAAACGGAATGATGACACTGGGCACACCAGCGCGCAAGGCCGAATGAACGGTTCCAGCACCACCGTGATGGATTGCCACGGAAACGCGGGGCAGAACATCGGCGTGAGGAACACTCGCGCGCACCAGGACATCCGGTGAGGCCTCGTGAGCGGCGGAGGGAATCATTCCTCCCCACCCGGTGACCAGGAGCACCCGCATGCCCAGCGATCGAGCAGCACTCACAATCGCGTCGGCACGCTGGGCGCCGTGGGAATCCTTCATCGAGCCAAAGCCGGCATAGACGATGGCGCCCAAGTTCAAGAATGTGGCGAGCTCTTCGTCGAGTTGACCCTGCTCAGGGGCAAACCAGGGACCGGTCATCACCGTGTCTGCGGGCCAATCCTCGGGCACAGGGATGATTGCGGGGCTGACGGGAACCAGCGAAATATCGGGATCAATGCGAATAGCCCCCAAGCGCTTAGCAAGTCTTTTCGCCGGTCCACTCCACGCTGAGACGGCCGCATTCACGAGGGAGTAACTTGACTCATTCCAGGACGCCGGCCACCACGATGGCATCCCCACCGGAGCGAAGTCGCTGGTGGGAGTGAGCATCGGGACCATTTCTGCGCGAATCGCGATACCCCCCACGGCGTGCGCCGCGGCTGCCGCGGTCCCGATTTTGGGGTGGTACACCACCACGTCTGGCTTGATGTTGAGAATCTGGTTGGTGGTGTCCTGCGCAGCCCCTTTCAGGAGTGGGCGCATCACGCCGGGGTAGGTAAGTAGAGCCCTCATCACGGAAACTCCCTGCTTGGCGATGATTTTCCCGATGGAGCCGCGCAGCTCGAGATCCGTATAGGGGGCGGTGGGGTGAGCGGCAATGTCGTCGGTGTGCGCAAAATACACCTCGTGCCCCGCCGAAGAAGCCTCTAGAGCCAAAGCCCTAAACGGTTCGTTATCTCCTCGAGAGCCGACAGTGGCTAAGTAGATCTTCACGCTCAAACTGTAGCCAGCTCAGGCGACATTGGCACCTCGGTAGACTGTGCCAGCTAGCCTCTGTAGCTCAATGGAAGAGCAGTTCCGTCCTAAGGAAAGGGTTGGGGGTTCGACTCCCTCCAGGGGCACCAATGTGTTGTTACCAAAAACGCCCCCTAAAAAAGGAGCGCGACGGAACTCGTTAGAACCCTGCTCATTCGAGTCATCCGCAACCCCTCTCAGATGAGTGGGGTTGTTTTCTTGCTCCGTCGGCCGTGGTCGGCCAAGCAGTGTGGCGAAAGGTTCGACCAAGTGGGCTTGGGGCTCCTTGTCGCGATAGACGAGGATCTTCTCGAAGAAAACCTGGTTGAAGAGCTTCTTGATGTGGTCGGGTGCGTCTTGATAGGCCCGATGGCAGCCTCGTTCCGATTGGAGCTCATTTCACGAAGACGTGGCAGGTGACAACTAGAGCAGAATTCAGGGCCGGTTCAAGGTATCTCCCGGTGGCGAATCGCCGTAAAGCTGGAATCTTCTCATGTCGGCGCGCACCGCTAACCTGAGAGCAGGCATTTTGGGTAACTAACGCGCACATCTCGGTGTGGAGGAGAACCGCTCGATATGACCCATCCGTTCACAATCGAAACCCCTCGCCTCATAGCGCCAATCGCTGTGGAGCAGTGGTGATGGCCCCGACGACCAGGGAAGCTCAGCGCGCCCAGCTGCACAAGACGATTTGGCGGATCGCGAACGATCTGCGCGGCAGCGTCGATGGTTGGGATTTCAAGTCTTATGTACTTGGCATGCTTTTCTACCGGTTCATCTCCGAAAACCTCACCGCTTACTTGAACGAGCAGGAACGCAAAGCTGGGCATCCCGAGTTTGACTACACGAGTCTCGCGAATGCCAAGGCCGAGTTTGGCCGCCGTGAGACGGTAGCGGAGAAGGGCTTTTACATTCTCCCGTCTGAACTATTCGACAGCGTGCGGGCTCGCGGCTCCCAGGACGCAAACCTCAACGAGACGCTGGCTCGGGTCTTCAAGAACATCGAAGGCTCCGCCGTCGGTAGCGACAGCGAAGACGACCTCAAAGGCCTATTCGATGACCTCGACGTAAACAGCTCCAAGCTCGGTAGCACGGTTGCCAAGCGCAACGAGAAGCTCGTCAAACTACTGGACGCGATCGGTGATCTTCCGCTTGGAAACTTCGACGAGAACACGATCGATCTTTTCGGAGACGCCTATGAGTACCTCATGCAGATGTACGCCTCGAGTGCTGGCAAGTCTGGCGGCGAGTACTACACACCGCAAGAGGTCTCTGAACTTCTCGCCCGCATCACAGTGGTGGGTAAGACCGAGGTGAACAAGGTCTACGACCCTGCCGTGGGGTCCGGTTCCCTGCTGCTGAAGTTCGACAAAGTTCTTGGCAAGGGGAACGTTCGGCAGGGCTTCTTCGGTCAGGAGATCAACCTGACTACCTACAACCTCGCCCGCATTAACATGTTCCTGCACGACGTGAACTACGAGAAGTTCAATATCGCTCACGGTGACACCCTCACCGACCCGGCACACTGGGACGACGAGCCTTTCGAGGCGATTGTTTCCAACCCTCCGTACTCGATCAAATGGGACGGCGACGCCAATCCGCTCCTGATAAACGACCCGCGTTTCGCTCCTGCAGGTGTGCTCGCGCCAAAGTCGAAAGCGGATCTTGCATTCACTCTGCACATCCTCTCGTGGCTGGCCGTCAACGGCACTGCCGCGATTGTCGAGTTCCCGGGCGTGCTCTATCGAGGCGGCGCGGAAGCTAAAATCCGCAAATATCTGATCGACAATAACTACGTGGATGCTGTCATCCAGCTGCCACCGGACCTGTTCTTTGGAACCACAATCGCGACCTGTATCATCGTGCTCAAGAAGTCCAAGAACGACAACGCGGTGTTGTTTATCGATGCCTCAGCTGAGTTCAAGCGCGTCGGTAACAAGAACAAGCTTTCCGACACGAACCAGCAGAAAATCCTTGAGGCGTTCACCGTCCGCGAAAACGCGGAGTACTTCGCCAAGACCGTGACCAACGAAACCATCGTGGCGAACGATTACAACATCGCAGTGTCGTCGTACGTCGTAGCTGAAGACACGCGTGTGGCCGTCAACATCACCGAGCTGAACGCCGAAATTGCCCGCATCGTCGCTCGTCAGCACGAGCTTCGCACGTCGATCGATGAAATCGTCGCCGACCTAGAGAGCGCACGCTCATGACGGACATGCCTACCTGGGAAGAGTTCATGATCCCGACGCTACGAGTGCTGAGTGACGGTGTCATACGTCACTGGCGTGAGTTCCAGCCCCTCGTCGCTGACAAAGCGAACCTCACTGATGAGCAGAAGATGGAGGTGCTTCCGTCGGGCAACCAGCTCAAGTATCAGAACCGCATCGGCTGGGGTGTCTCCTTCCTGACGAACGTCGGCGCGCTGGAACGCCCGAAACGAGGCCACTACCAGATCACTGGCGCAGGTAAGCAGCTCGTGAAGCTCTTCCCAAACGGAGCCAAGGAGCGCGACGTTAAGGCGCTCGGCGAAGACTCGAACTCGCCGATTCGCGTCTATCAGTCCACCGGCCCTTGGGCGAAGACCGTCGAGAAAGCGGTTGGAGCTGAGGCTTCTTCGATGACCCCAATCGAGCAGGTTCAAAGTGGGATCGAGCGTATCCACGAGGAAACTGCAGCTGAACTTCTGTGGCGACTCCAAGGCAAGGAACCGGGTTTCTTTGAGCAGGCCGTCGTGGAGCTTCTACTCGCGATGGGCTATGGCGGGACCACTGGTACTGGCAACGTCACGCAGCTCAGTAACGATGGGGGCATTGACGGTGTGATCGATCAGGACATCTTGGGCCTAAACCGTGTCTACATCCAGGCCAAGCGATACGCAGACGGCAACGTAGTCAGTCGCCCTGACCTACAGGCCTTCGTCGGCGCCCTCAGTGGCAAAGCAGACAGCGGAGTCTTCATCACGACAAGCCGGTTCTCGGAAGGGGCTCAGACGTACGCGGAGAATGTTCCCACCCGGATCATCCTGATCGACGGTAAGCGCCTCACCAGCCTCATGATTCGCTACGGCGTTGGCGTGCAGGTCAGTGAGACATACAAGATCGTCGAGATCGACGAGGACTTCTTCGCATGAGCCGCGTCGACGAACTTATTGCGGAACACTGCCCGGACGGGGTCAAGTTCGAGATACTTGACGACATAGCAGGCACAGTGCCCGGATTGTCGGGCAAGACGAAAGCGGACTTCTCTGACGGAAACGCCCGTTTCGTTTCCTACATGAACGCCTTTAAGAACATTGACGTCAACCAAGAGGCATTGGATTTTGTCGCAATTAAGCCGGGGGAGCGACAGAACCGTCTTCACGAGGGCGACGTAATCATCACGGGATCATCGGAATCCCTTGAAGAAGTCGGCATGTCCTCTGCCGTTGCATCTGAGCCAGTCGAGCCTCTTTACCTCAATAGCTTCTGCTTCGCGCTGCGTTTTAACGACCCGACTCGACTTCTTGCGAGCTTCAGCAAGTACCTTTTTCGAGGTGAATCCACTCGAAAGCAGATTAGGGCGACCGCTAGCGGAGTAACCCGCATAAACATCTCAAAAGGCCGATTCCTGAAGATTCGAATCCCCGTCCCGCCTCTCGAGGTGCAGCGGGAGATCGTGCGAATATTGGATCAGTTCACCCAGCTGGAAGCGGAGCTGGAAGCAGAGCTGGAAGCCCGCCGCTCTCAATATGAGCATTACGCACATGTCCTTCTCGAGAGCATGAATGACGTTCCTCGCGTCAGATTCGGTGATGTCGCAACGATCGTGCGCGGTGCATCTCCGCGCCCAATTCAGGCTTTCATCACGCAGGAGGCCGATGGTGTTCCGTGGATCAAGATCGGTGATGTTCCGGCAGGCGGCAAATACATCACTAACACGGCACAACGTGTCACGCTTGCCGGGGCGAGCAAGTCGCGTCGAGTCCTTCCAGGTGACTTCGTTCTTTCCAATTCAATGAGCTTCGGGCGCCCTTATATCTCGAAGATCGACGGGTACATCCATGACGGCTGGCTTGCGATCAGCGATTTCGGTGAGTCGTTTGTCCCGGACTACCTCTATTATTTGCTGCGCTCAGCTCCTGTCCAGGCTGAGTTCGCGCGCCGTGCTGGCGCCGGTACTGTCAAGAACCTTAACGCGGATATTGTCAAACGCGTCCAGATTCCCGTTCCTACTCGAGAGAAACAGGAGCAGGTTGTTGAGCTTCTCGACCGCTTCGATGCGCTGGTGAACGACCTCAGCATCGGTCTTCCAGCTGAGCTCGCCGCCCGTCGGAAGCAGTATGAGTACTACCGTGATCGCCTTCTGACATTCGAGGAGGCCGCGGCGTGAGCGACATTATCCGGACCCTCTTTGCGCCGATTGTGGTTTCCGCAGAGAGCACCGTTGTCGCGGAATTCATCCCCGACGCCTCCGCCGCCGAGGTGGCCTATCAGTCCGAAGCAGATCTGGAGCGCCAGTTCATCAAGCTCCTGCAGTCCCAGGCCTATGTGTACCTGCCGATCACCAGCGAAGCGCAGTTGGTCGCCAACCTCCGCCTGCAACTTGAGGCTCTGAACTCGATGACGTTCTCTGACTCTGAGTGGGAAAAGTTTTTCACCGACCGGATCGCTGGCTCCAACGACACGATCGAGGCTAAGACGGTCCGCATTCAGGAGGACCATGTTCAGCTCCTGAAGCGGGATGACGGGTCGACGAAGAACATCACCCTGATTGATAAGGTCAATATTCACAACAACAGGTTGCAGGTGATCAACCAGTACGAGCTCGGTCAGCGCGAGGGCGAAGCAAAGCAAGCAAATCGATACGACGTGACGGTGCTGGTCAATGGGCTGCCGCTGGTGCACATCGAACTAAAACGTCGCGGTGTCGATATCCGGGAAGCCTTCAACCAGATTGACCGCTATCAGCGGGATAGCTTCTGGGCGGGTTCAGGCCTTTTTCAGTACGTACAACTGTTCGTGATCAGCAACGGCACTTTGACCAAGTACTACTCGAACACCACGCGACGTGAACACCTGGATGAGGCGGCCAGGAGCAAGCGGGCCAAGAAGACGTCGTACTCGTTCGAGTTCACCTCGTGGTGGGCAGACGCGACTAATAAACCAATCGAGAGTCTCGCTGGCTTCACGAAGACGTTCTTTGCCAAACACACGCTGCTCAATCTTCTCACTAAATACTCTGTACTCACCGCCGACAAGATGCTTCTTGCCATGCGCCCGTATCAAATCGTCGGAACCGAACGGATTCTGCAGAAGGTCGCCATCTCTACCAACTACCGCAAGCTCGGGACTCTTGCTGCTGGCGGCTACGTGTGGCATACAACAGGGTCCGGTAAGACCCTGACGTCTTTTAAGGCAGCGCAGCTGGCGTCTCGCTTGCCGAGTGTGGACAAGGTTCTGTTTGTCGTTGACCGTAAAGATCTCGATTACCAGACGATGCGTGAGTACGACCGCTTCGAGAAGGGTGCGGCAAACTCTAATACCTCGACAGCTGTGCTTAAGAACCAACTTGAAGATCCAAATGCGCGCATCATCATTACCACAATCCAGAAGCTTGCGACCTTCATCAACTCACCCTCCAACAAAGGCCATGCCGTCTTTAGTGGCCACATTGTGATCATCTTCGATGAGTGTCACCGATCGCAGTTCGGTGACATGCATACGTCAATCACGAAGGCATTCAAGCGTTACAACCTGTTCGGATTCACCGGTACGCCAATCTTTGCTGCGAACTCCGGCAGCGGCGGCAACGCTCAACTAAAAACCACCGAGCAGGCGTTCGGCGAGAAACTGCACATTTACACGATCGTGGATGCGATCAATGACAAGAACGTACTGCCATTCCGCATCGATTATGTGAACACCATCAAACTGCCGGAGGGGATTGCCGACAAGCAGGTGTCGGCGATTGACACCGAGAAGGCGCTGCTCGCGCCGGAACGGTTGCGGCAGGTCGTCACTTACGTGCGGGAACACTTCGACCAAAAGACTCGCCGCAGTGAGCGTTACACCTTGGGCGAGCGGCGCGTGCGCGGCTTCAACGCACTCTTCGCTACCGCGTCGATAGACGCGGCCAAGCGCTACTACAACCAGTTCGCCATCCAGCAGCAAGATCTGCCATCAGATCGTCGTTTGAAGGTTGGTGTGATTTACTCCTATGCCGCGAATGAAGCCGTCGATGACTTCCTCGACGACGAAGGCTTCGAAACGGCCGCACTGGATGCGCCATCCCGCGAGTTTCTCGACGATGCGATCCAGGACTACAACGACCTCTTCGGCACAAGCTTTGACACCAGCTCCGACAAGTTCCAGAACTACTATAACGACCTCTCGCTGCGACTGAAGAACCGGGAGATAGATCTAGTCATCGTGGTCAACATGTTCCTGACTGGCTTCGATGCGACCACTCTGAATACCCTGTTTGTTGACAAAAACCTGCGCTCCCACGGTCTCATTCAGGCGTACTCGCGCACCAACCGCATCCTGAACTCGGTTAAGACCTACGGCAACATCGTCAGCTTCCGTGACCTGGAGCAGCAGACAAACGATGCCATCGCATTGTTTGGCAACAAGGACGCCCGCGGAGTCGTGTTACTGCAGCCGTACCGCGAGTACTACAGCGAGTATGCCGACAAGGTGCAGGAGTTGCTGAGCCAGTTCCCACTCGGCACGCCGATCGTGGGCGAAGGCGCCCAGAAGGATTTCATCGCTTTGTTCGGTGCGATCCTGCGTCTGCAGAACATCCTGACTTCGTTCGACGATTTTGCAGGGGATCAGCTGCTTACTGATCGTCAGGGGCAGGATTACCGCAGCGTCTACCTCGACCTTTATGCCGAGTTCCGTCTTGTCGATGACGCGGACAAAGAACAAATCATCGACGACGTCGTCTTTGAAATCGAACTGATCAAGCAGGTCGAGATCAACGTCGACTACATTCTCATGCTCGTGCAGAAGTACCGCGGCGAACGGGGCGACGGCGACGACGACAAGGAGATCCGAGCCGAGATCAGCCGCGCTATCGATGCCAGCCCGTCGTTGCGTAACAAGAAGGACCTTATCGAGGCATTCGTCGACCGGGTCTCTGCAAAGGGCAACATCGACGAGGAGTGGGTCGCGTTCGTACTCGCGCGCCGCGAGGAGGAGCTCGCCTCGATTATTGAGAGCGAGAACCTTCGCCCTGACGCTACTCGCGCGTTCATCGAGAGTGCCTTTCGTGACGGACAGATTCACACCACCGGCACGGCAATCACTAAAGTACTCCCACCGGTCTCGCGCTTTTCTGCTGACGGTGGGCACGGCGAGAAGAAACAACGTGTGCTCGGACAACTCAGGGAGTTCTTCGAGCGGTTCTTAGGGTTGAGTTCAGAAGGGAAAGAGTAGATGGCCACAATTAGCGAGGACCAGCTCGCGGGCTGGTCTGGACCGTCAAGCGGGACCGAGCAAGAGAAGCAGACTCACACAGAAAAGATGATTCGTGAAGCGATCACTGCGCATGGAGCTTTCCAAGGCGCCTCTTACTCGGTTTATGCAAAAGGTTCCTATGCAAACAACACTAATGTTCGAAGTGATAGCGATGTCGACATCGCAATTGAGTGCAGTGAAGTCTCCTATTTCGACGATAAAGATCCCGATGAAGACCACTCGGGCACTCCCTACCGGGGAATTTGGACTCCCGAATATTTGCGTTCCGAGGTCGAGGCCGCACTGCGTGCGAAATTTTCGGGTGCCGTTGACTCCACCGGCTCAACTGCGTTGCGAGTGAATTCCAATACGGCAAGGGTTGACGCTGACGTTGTTCCATGTTTTAGCTTCGTTGAGTATTTCGCTGGCGGGGTGACCCGCGAAGGAACGCGCGTTTTCAAGAAGAGTGGTGGCTCCACCGAGAACTACTCCAAACTGCAGCTTCGAAACGGCACGAACATGAACAAACGCACGAATACCTATTACAAAAAGGCAGTCCGGATCCTAAAGCGTCTTGAGAATTCCATGGTTGCAGCCGGAGTAACTGACGAGTTGCCGTCATACCTCATGGAGTGCTTGGTTTACAACTGCCCTGACGAGTATTTTGCCCGCACAACTTGGCGAGACGTTATGCAGGGTTGCTTAGCCAACATCTTTAATAACACGTTCGGCCCTGAGCCCACCGTCGAGTCGGAACGCTGGCTTGAGGTCAATGAAGCGAAGTATCTCTTCTTTACTTCACAGAAGTGGACTCGAGAACAGGTTCACACTTTTGCCGGTGCAGCTTGGACATATATGGGGTTGGAATGATCGGCGGAATTCTGATTCGCGTGATTGCAGTCCTCGTTTCTGCGGTTTTTGTAGGCGGGTCCTGGGCCACGACCGGCTCTGTAGATATCAGTATCTTGCGTTACTTGTCGATTGCAGTTCTTGTGGTTACGTTCGCTCTCGCAGTTTGGAATACGAGGGTTTGGAGGACACGATTGGCACAGATGCTGCCTGGCGTGACTCGCGATATTGGCGGTACTTGGGAAGCGCAGCTTGAGTCATTGTGGAGTAACCCGGTTGGCGGCAAGGTCCCACCAATCAAGACTGTCTACCTGTGTAATTAGGCAGACGAGTACTCAAATTAGCGTCACGCTCATTTCTGACGAGTCGAAATCCAAGTCGTCGATGGCTCGCGTCGTCAAAGAAGACGGTTCTTGGCTTCTTCACTACATATACACAAACGAGCCGGATGTCGCCCTGCGGAAGCGCAGTCCGATTCACCATGGCTCTGGGGTTCTTACGATTATTGACAACCCTGCAAAACGATTGTCCGGTACCTACTGGACTGACCGAGACTCTAAGGGCAAGCTAACCCTGGAAAGGCGAACCAGAAAGCTAGGCGAAGATTTTCGCGACTGCGCCGATCTATTCGCCGGGAGAGAGGTATAGTCGCGATGCTGAAGGAAGCGAGAGTGGTGCGGGGGAAGGCTGTCGCTTCACTCTTTCTCACTATCCATCATCACGAGTTAACGAAGAAGGTTGGCCTAACAGCCAACAAGACCACAGCGGCCATTGCGACCCTGAACGTGAAGTCCGACCCGGACCGCTACAAGGAAATTGCCATGGGTAAGGTGAACTCCCAGCGCTATTCGCAGAACGCGATCACGAAGATCATGCAGCTTGTTGACGAGAAGGGCACTGACCAAATCTGGGCGAAGTGCCGGGCTGCCCCTCTCGCGCTAGGGATTGCTGCATGACGGCACCGACCATCGCAGAGCTGAAGGAGCTAGTGCAGCGTCAGGCGAACATGCTCGTTGCCGCAGGAACGGGCGAGTTGTTGATCAAGGACGGCGATCTGGATTACAAGCGGGTGGACGCTGTTGTCACTGCGAGCCTCAGGCGCCTAGAACTGCGTTCTCCCTTCCCGTGGCGCTCTCTGGGCGAATGGCACGGGTTCTACTCACAGGGCAGCTACCCGACATACGCCTCACGCCGGCTCCACATCGCAAGTCTCGCCAACCCAGCGATTGAGCAGCTCACCGAGATCGAGGGGACAGGCTCCGTCCATGACCCCGGTTCGGATGACACGGAGCCGACCTGGAATGGCATCAACACGCGCATCTCCGGGTTGATTCAGAAGTACTCGACCGCTCGTGTGAGAGACGACTGGCAAGACGTCGGTAGGCGCTCGCGGGAAATTCTGATCGATCTCGGCAAGCTGGTCGCAGATCCTTCGCTCGTTCCCGTTGGGGAACAGGCGCCTAAAGTGGCCGATGCGAAAGCCTGGTTTAACATCTTCGTCGGCGCTCGTGCGAGTGGCAACCACCATGCCGAGCTCCGGTTTGTGATGAAAGGGACCTGGGATCTCGCGCAGAAGGTCACGCACGGAGACCTCGGCGATATTGATGCTTACGCCGCGGCTCAGGCGACCGTCATGGTCGTACGGACATCTCAGAAGCTACTTGGAGTCGCGAGCCCGCCAGCCGCTCCATAGCCGTATTTGGGTCGAGCATGCGCTCCTGCGCGAGACGGTCCATCACGGTGAAACCTGAGTGCTTCTTTTAGATAGGGACCGGTCACTCGAGGGTGCCGTGTCGGCGCGGCCCGCGTTGCCATTGGTGTCCCGTCGATACCTTGGGCGCTGTCTATGCCGCAGACATGAAAGACCACCGCATTCGCAAGATTCGGTAAGCGCACAAGCCTCGTTGATCCGCGCCTTAATTTTTAGCCAGCCCGCGCTCATCTCTCATCACAACCCCACGCTCTCGGAGTCGTAATTGAACGGTTCTGGCGGTCACTTCAAGTTGTGTGCCAACTCGTGCCAGTGATACGACTTGCCGATAGAGCGCTACAGCTTCATCGACCTGCTCCGCAGAAAGCGGTTTCATCCGCAGCGTGACTCCCGTGTCGCTCGAGAACATTACTAACTGTGGTTCGGTTGCAACCAAATTCCTTAGCCAGCACCTAGACGGTAGCGCCGTCTTTGTAGCGCTGAGCGAGTTGTTCGATCTCCGCATGCCCAAGGCGAATCTGCTTTTGCCGGATCGTCGCTATTGCTCGCTGAGCTTGGCCAAAATCGGCTGTCTCTCGGCTGTTTTTGGTTTTCAGGGCGGAATTCACCACGACACCGATTTATCTGCATCAGCAGAGGACAGGTCCACGAAGCATAAGCATTACTCATGGTTGTGCAGCAATTATTGAAGAGGTCACGTTGTACCAAGAAGGCTTCTTTTGTCGTTCCAGGGCCCTTTCGGCCGATTCTCACGTGACGATGATCGAGCTGACTGACCCCTGTTCGGGAATTGCAGTGGGCGCTCCAAGGTGGCTATCGGCGCATCACTCCGAACATTCTCGGCTTGATTCTGACCTCTGCGTGATGCACCGATCATGTTGTAGCACGAGCAACGAGCCGTCTAACTGTTCGCTCTTGACGTGCCTGCTCTCGCTGTCATAATAATGAGCATCATGCAACTTAGTGAAGCAACAACGACCGAGAACGCCGAGCAGCCCCCTCGTGACTACGAGATCACCATCTCTGATTGCAACAGCATCTCTAAAGCGCAGATCTCGCTTCGGGGTTCGGCGTTAAATATCAAGTACGGTCCAAACGGTATCGGCAAGAGCACTATCGCCAGCGCCCTCGTCCTTCGAGCGCAAGGGGATAACGCGCTGGAAGAACTAGTTCCATTCAAATACCGGGAAGGCAGCGGGCACCCAAAGCCGACAGTAGTCGGAGCGGACGAGATCATGAATGTGCTCGTCTTTGATGACGACTACGTTTCGCAGTTCGTGTTTCAACGCGACGAAGTTCTGAAGAACAGCTTCGAAATCTTCATCAACACCGATGAGTATAAACAAGGTGTCGAAGACATCGCGTCCATGTTTGAAGCACTGAAGAATACGATTTCGCAGCAGCCAGAGTTTGAGGAAGCGGTAACGGGCTTCACCGAACTCAGAGATGCGTTCGGGGTGACTGCAACCGGTGCGATTGCGAAAACAAGCCGTGGCTACAAGGCTTTAGGCATCGGGGGAAAGCTGACAAACATACCGGAGTCGCTTCGAGGCTATTCGGAATTCCTTCACGGTGATGATCCCGCAGGCTGGATTACATGGCAGTCAAAAGGCGCCGCATTCCTCGATCTTTCGAGTAATTGCCCGTTTTGCTCCAAGACGAACGTCAATAAGGAGACGGCTCGGAAGGTCTCCGAAGAATACGAGTCAGCCGCGGTCAAGAACATGAGCGCGTTGCGAAACGTGATCGATCGCCTCGGCCACTATTTCAAGCCGGAGTACTTATCCCAACTCAACGATCTGACAATGTTGATCGCAGAATTGTCTCCTGAGCAGGGGCAATTCCTCGCGAATCTTCGTGGCGAGGTACAAACTTTGCTCAACAAACTGACCGACCTACGTGGGTTGTCGTTCCACGCACTTCGCGACGAACAGAATATTGGCGAGGTTCTCGGCAACTTGAAGGTTGAGCTAGCGCTTCTTCCCTCTGTGGATTCTGACGCGACGCGCGAGGTTGTTGGCCTAATCAATCAGAAGCTCGATGAGGTAGCGAGCCAAATAAACAATATCCGGGCTCGCATCGGCGTGCAGAAAACAATGGTCGCGCGCCTCATCAGGGACAACCAGGACGGCATCAACGAGTTCCTCAAATCAGCTGGATATCGATACTCGGTAAGGATCGAGCCCAGTGAGGACTCGTATCGAATGATTCTCGAGCACGAGGATGCGCCCGGTCATCTTCAATCCGCATCACGTCACCTCAGTTTCGGGGAGCGAAATGCATTTGCTCTGGTGCTGTTTATGCATCACGTCCTCCGCGAGAGCCCAGACTTGGTGGTTCTGGATGACCCAGTTTCGAGTTTCGATAAGACGAAGAAGTTTGCTATTCTTCACCAGTTGTTCCTGGGGCCGCAGAATATCCAAAATCACACCACCGTTTTGTTCACTCACGACATCGAACCCGCGATCGATATGGCAGGAAGTGGCACTTCGGATCTGTTCATCGCAGCCCAGCCTGTCGTACATTTTCTTAGCAGCAAATCGGGTGTTGTGGCTGAGAAGCTCGTCGAAAAAGACGACATTAGGACCTTCTCTCAGGTGTGCGATGTCAACATTGCATCGTCGTCTGACGATGTCATCAAGTGCATCTACCTGCGTCGAAAATACGAGCTTCACGGTGAACGGGGTGTAGTTTACGACACTCTGTCTAGCCTTCTTCACTTGCGGGACGCGCCAGATCGCCGAGGTGCAGGTGGAGAGCGAGAGCGGCTTAGTGCGTCTGAGGTTGCTGCTGCCACGGAAGAGATTGGCACGATGATTCCAGGGTTTGACTACGCAGTGATGATTCAGGAGCTACGCAATCCAGCTGCCCTGAAGGCGAGGTTCGAAGCAACCGATGTGGGATACGAAAAGATCCAAATCTTCCGCATCATGTCAGAACTAAATCCCAAAGGGCTGCGTGGCGACAGTGCATTCCGGAAGTTCATCAACGAGTGCTTTCATATAGAGAACGAGTATGTGATGCAGCTCAACCCTCGACACTTCGATGCAGTGCCTGAGTATGTAATCGAAGCCTGCACCGCGCTCCTTGATAAAGTTGCAGTAGCCTGAAACAAACGCCCGTTGATGGAATTCGGTCGCTTCATGAGCGCGTCAGCTCATCGGTGATGCGGTTAGCTACGATTCGCAGAATTAGCGATCTAGTTGATTCCTGCCCAGTGTGCCGCCACGTAATCGGCGATACCTGCTGGGGCGTAGCTGGGGTAGATCGCTTGAAACGCAACGTGGGCGCTCGCGAACGAGTCGTCGGGAATGACGCGTAACCGCTTCGATAGGTAGAGCAGGGCAACCGTGGGTGAGCGCGAGTGCCCGAGGTCGCAGCTAATCAGAATGTTCTTGGATTCGTACCATTTGTCGATGAAATCAAGCGCGCGAATGAAAGCCTCAGGACCGCTCCACTCGTACATTCGAGCAGCGTAATCGACCCAGTTGAACGAAAGAAACTGGCCTTCTTCAAATGCAAGATAGTCGGTGATGGTCACGAGGAGGAGCGTTGCTCCAGCCCTTGACCTCGATGTGGACCGTCTTGGCGGTGTTGACGACTGCCCATGACGGATCGCTGCGCAGTCGACTGTCGTCCTTGGTCCCGACGTAGATTTTTGTGTCTCCAAGCTGAATCATTCCTTCTCCTCTCTTCTGAGCCTTATTGTGACAGGTCGGGTCTGCTTTGCAAGGGACCGGCTTTGACTTGACGGAAGCCGGTCACTTACTCCTAGTCATTGAACCGAACTAAACCCGCGATGTTATGCCGTCCAGTAGGGGACTCCGCCGTCACCGTGCACCCGCCAGCCGCACCTTCATTGTCTTCGGGTCGAGCCTGAACTTCGCGCCGAGTCGATTCATCGACCATCCGTCGGCTTGCAGCCGGGCGGCTTCTTCGAGTTGTGACTTGGTAAGCGTTCGAGGCCTTCGTACGGGTTCGCTTACACGCTTCAGCGCCATGGTCACTGTCGCCCTGTTAATCTGCCAATCGGAGGCGAGTTCGTAGGTGGTCTTGCCGCCCCGATACTGCGCCGCGATCAACTCGGTCTCCGATTGAGTTAGTCGGCGCTGCAGCTGGACGATTGCTCGAGCTCCAGGTCGATGGCTTGGCGGTGGCGGTAGTTCGCCGCGGAGCACCCGTAGCGCGAGGCCAAGTGCCCGTTCCGACTTGTTTTGCTCAGCCTCAGATAGGCGCATCCGTGTGTGGTGTGGCAGATTCCTGTAATCACGGGAGGTTCACGGCAAAAAATTCTTTTCCCGAATCGTAATGGCTGCGTTTTGACTTCAATCCGCTGCGTCCGCGCTGCCGCAGCACTCAGGGACTTCCTGGATGTTTCGCTGCACTCAACTTCGTAATCGACCAACACGTCCGCTGGTCAGAGATTTACTGTCTGGCCAGCGGACACCATGTTGCAGCCTCTCTCGAGCTAACACGGTCAGGAGGGGGCTAGAGGTTGGTGTAGCTGGGGTCTTCTGGCAGCTGTCGCACTCGAGTTCCCGCTTGTAATCGTGTCGCAGGACACAATGCGTATCGTGTTTAGGGACGCTGTGTAATGACGGTCATCACGCGGCTGTTGCTGTCGATTCATGTCGCAAGCGCTGGATTGATGTAGCCAGCAAGTGTTTGGATTTCCTCATATTTCGTTCTCACGTCGATGTCAAAGATGCGATGGTGGTGCCCAATGCGGTTTCGAAGCGTTCGCAGCGACCCAACGATCTTGCTTACAGTGTCCTGACGTCGACCCGGCATGTAGGGAAAGCCGGCAGCAAGATTGGGCCAGACACGGTTCTGGGATTTTGAGACCATTTGGTGCCAGAAACCGAACGACATCTCGGAGATGATCTGTCCTGGGTCGGTCGGCATGCCGTTCTTTTTGACGCGCCTAATCGCGGTGCTGATTTCGAGGTAGGGATGAGCGTGACGTTGCGCTGATTGCCCGCGATCTCGTCCAAGTTCACGGGCGTCATCGTATATCCAATGACCTGCGCGCCCTAGGCCGTCATGCGCCCTCGTCATCTGATGGTCAATGGTGTTGCGGAGCGCGACTTCAAGGTGGCCGAGTGGTCCCCAGAACGCGGTAGACAGGTCGGTGTTCCACTCGTAGAGCCGCATAGCCCGGTCGACATCACCGCCAGCTTCAGCGAGGTAATGCCGAAGTCGAGGGGCCCCGAAATGGAGTTCGAAAAAGCTCCACGCCTGCCGGCGGTTGACCATCCTCGTCCTCCTCCCGTATAATAGACTCGAACACCCCGGAACCGTCCCTGTAGTCCTCTTTGGAGGACCGATCATACGGCCGGGGTTTTGCTCTTTCTCATTCTCTCAGACTCGTGTCCTGACGGTCAGCTTCATGTTCCCGTAGCAGGTTCGGGGGCTCACAATCCGTGATGAAACCAGGAGAATCCGAAACAGAGTGAATGTCTTTTTGCCACCCGAAGGGTGCCCAGATCACATCGGTAGCTTTTGAGGCGTGATGTCTCTCAACCTCCGTGTGTCGATGTGATGTCGATGCGATGGTGGTGAGTCCAGAAAAGTGCGTAGCTCCTCAGTCGTAAATCCGGGTTGGTGTCCAACTAACGCGAAATCAGTGCCACTGTCTACATGCATGCGCGGACCGCGGACGGGCTGAGCCCGAGCATTTTTTAGCAGCTTCCCTGTCGACTTTAAGCGGTTCGAAAGCCACCTCAAAGGAATTGTCGGTGCTCATCGTTTGGCTTGCCCGTGGTCGACTAGTTGCTTTCGTGCCCAGCGACCCTCAAGGCCTTTTCGCGCCTGAGAGGTCGCAAGGTAGTCGGCGCCGGGAGTGGCATGCCCGGACTCTGGGAAACCTCAAGTGGTCTCGGCCGCGAGCCGGTCAACGGCGATCCCAACGTGGGCCCCGAGGTTCACCCTGATCCGCACCCAGAAGGCAGCCGCCCTTCGTGGGTTCCCCGGTTCACCAACCATCGTGATCGACGGGTTGGACGGTGTTCCAGAAGCAGCAGCGACCATCGACATGGCACGCTTCATATACCGGAGCGGGCCGCGCACGGCCTACATCCGGACTAAAGAATTGCGCCGGGTTGCTATTTTTCGGCGCGCACGGTGAGACCGCGCAGCAGTGCGGGTGCGCCCTTTTGAAGCATGCTTCGCAGGGGCCCCAGTCGAACCCACCGAGCAGGCCCTTAGTGTGTGCCTCGACAGTGAGGGTGGCCACCGCGCTGTTCGCGTCTACACCAGGCTGCACCGACCAGGTGGAGCCTGGTGCCTGGGAGGTGATGAGATCAGTGTCGAGGCTAATTTCGCCCCCCGGCGCGAACAAACGTTGCCCACCCCCGATAAGAATTGACGGCTCAAGGTCGGGACCGAGTTGCCCCAACGCTTGATGACTTGTGGGCGGTGCGATCGACGACGCTTCAGCGAGATCACTGACTCTGTTCCAGTCTCTCTGACCATCTCTATCGCGTCCAAGACAGTTTCTGTCCGCATATCGCTAGCAAACCGCCAACCGACGATCATTCTGGAGTACACATCGATGATGAAACACACATACGCCACTCGCGCCCAGGTCGCCACGAACGTCACATCCATTACCCACAACTGGTGGGGAGGCTCAGCGGTGAACACCCTTTTCGCGATGCCTGGGTGGCTCGTTGCCCTCGGATCAGCAGTTGGTTGTTTTCTCCCGTTTAGAGCGCAGAACACTCCTCATTCCGATGTTTTTCATGTCTCTCTCGGTCTGGTCCCGACCAATATTGATACCTGTCCGGCGGGCCGCTCTCTAGAGTTTGCGCAATCTATGGAGTATCCGTCATGCTTCGCCTCGAAGCGGGAAGCACCCATTACTGGGGCCAGAGCAATTAGGCCTAACTGTGACAAGACTTGACCGCGCCGCCATCCTGCATGAAGTTGGGCCGTTGCACGGGGATGCCCGCAAAATTCGTCGCCCAACCGGTGCGACCGTTCCAGGTGATAGTAGGCCAAGGTATGTTTGGCCCATGCCTCAGCGAAGCGACGGAACCCAGATTTCCCAGAATGACGCAATCACGGCGTGGGCGCAGGTGGCCCGCCCCTACCTGATCGAAGTCGCGAACGCTGGTACAACCGTCCCCTACAAGGCGCTCGCGAACCACGTCCGAGAGGAAACGGGGATCAACACGGGCCAGTTGATCTATCAGTGGATCGGCAAAGTGCTCGGACAAGTCAGTAATGAAGCCGAAGCACGAGGAGAGCCACATCTCGAATCGCTATGTGTGGATACTAAAGGCAGCATTGGAGTGGGATATCTCTGGGCGCCGGAGGATTCCAGCCCGGACGAGCGCGACGACCTCGCGCGGCAGCATCGAGCCGAGTGCTACGCCCGCTATGCGCCCGGAACAGAATTTGCGCAAAACTCGGAGCACGACGCTCTGGTCCCCCCGACAGAGGACGACCTGGAGGGCGTCGATGAGGGCGGCTTGTACTTACGTCAACACCTAGTTCGCGAGCGCGACCGAGGCTTGCGGAAGCGGAAGGTCGACTCTGTGCGCAGAGCTGGTGAGCCCCTCGAATGCGAAGTCTGTGGTTTTGACTTCGGACTTGTGTACGGGGACCATGGCCGCGATTACTGCGAAGTTCACCACCGCACCCCGCTCCACGAGTCGGGACAGACCAAGACCAAGCTCCAGGATCTCGCCATACTGTGCGCAAACTGCCACCGGATGATTCACCGACGCAACCCCTGGCTCAGAGTCGACGCGCTGTCCGAGCTAGTAGCGAGGCCCTGAAGACTCGGCGTGGTCAGCACATACATTGAGGCCGACCTGATGCGCTCTGGTTGCACTCGGTGCGGCAGCGGACTCGCTGACCAACGACGGCATTGTCGCATGGTGCCCTTACGTACTTGCCGGGTTGAATGCCGACCTGGCGAAACTGTCGCGATTGAGTGACGCGGACTTCGTCACCAGGCAGATACTCGTTCCCGCTATCGAGCGATTGCGATCAGCTGGGGGACTCACGGCGGGGCAAGCATGTGCGCTCACTATTGCTGCCAGTAAGACAGTGATCAAGGCCGGTGACCTCAGTGAGGCTCTTCCTGGTTCTCCTGCGACCCGCAGTCAGGCGGTGCGTCGAATCCTTGATCGCCAGTTGCTTAAGCCCCTCACCAAAGGCGGTCGGACCTATCAGCTGCTTTTCGCTCCCAACGATCTGACCGCCCACATCGTCAACCGGCTCGATACACTCGGGCTCTTGCCGAGGATCCTTCATGAAGATCCCATTTAAGGCGCAACTTTGGCCCACCTTTTGCCCGCAAATGTGGGCCAATGAGACACGCCCAGCGAGACCGTGTTGACTCAAGAACGCGGAATTTTGTGGGTTTCAGCTATTTCTTCCGGCATTAAACGGGGGCGGCGGGGGTTCGAATCCTTCCAGGCGTGCCAATGTGATGAGTCGAGACATAGTTCCCGGCGAACCCCCAGGGGCTGTGCTCCTGGAGGTCATCTTTTTGGCCAGTACCATTTCTCGGGGTTGATCGTGTGCTCGCTGAGGACTTCTCCGGTGGCGCGGCCTGTGACGGTCACGGTGTCTGCTGTTGCGAGGATGAGGACCCTTGTTTTGGCGTGGGCCCGGCCGATGCCAAGTCGGTGCATTGTTCCCGCTCTGCGCAGTGTGATTTTTCCGGATTCAACCCTCGCAGACAGGCCTTCACGGCTGTGTTTATAGAACCGTCTGCAGCAGCTATGTTCGCTTTTGTCATCTGTTCAGCTGCCGACCGAATGGTCCGGTT
>Ga0222663_1000326_pt1 | contig 21156 bp, 16 predicted proteins | sample AntAcemetagen602_FD_179852 | JGI IMG/M metagenome (GOLD analysis project Ga0222663, IMG submission 179852) | Saline water microbial communities from Ace Lake, Antarctica - #602 | ecosystem: Environmental > Aquatic > Non-marine Saline and Alkaline > Saline | place: Antarctica: Ace Lake... | reverse complement strand
GCAGAGCCCGCCCGCACAATCGACACCCTCTGGCGGCGCATCGGCACCGTGCTCGACACTTACACACCACAGGAATGCGCCAACTACTTCAATGCTGCTGGATATCTGCACTCAATCTGAGAATGCTCTAGCATGGCCGGGAAATGCTGAAAGCCCACGCCGCGGGCCCTTCCGGGCGCCGGGCCGGTACGGCGGACACCACGCTCAGTCCGCCGCGTCGGCCAGCGGCCGGCGGCGGCGGCCCAGAGGCATCGGCAGATCGAAACGCTCCAGGCGCTCGGGGCACAGCCGGCAGATCTCCTCCTCCTCCAGCGCAAAGAACGCATCCAGCTCGACATCGCCGGCCGACGGATCGAGCGGCACGTACCCGCCGAACAGCGCATGCGCCGACTCGTCCGCACGACGTGTCTGCGCCACCATCTTGAAATAGGCGGCCGGGGCGCACTTCCACAGCTTACCGTCGTGCAGCTGCGTGCAGTATTTGCCCATGCATGCGTTCCAGGCCCTGCGCGAGTCGCTGTCATAGAACCGGATCGCCTCATCGTCGGCCTCGTAGCGTCGCGACCAGTAGCGATCGGCCTCGGTAAGGTGCACGTTCACGCCATGGTTTTGCTGCCATTCGCCAACCAACTCGCGGACCGGCGCGAACCGGCGCTGGAACGCCTCGGAGCCGTGGTGCGACGACACGACCAGAGTTGAACGATTTGCCCGCCTCAGCACTTCCGGCAAGCGCGGATGGCGGTGCAGGAAGAAGCCGTTTGTCACGACCCGGATATGGCTCCGTGGCCAGCATTCGACCGCCGCCTCGACAATCTCGACGAATTCCCGGTTCATGGTGGGCTCGCCGCCGAGGACCGAGAATGCTTCGGGCTCCAGGCGGTCACGCCAAACTTCCATCCAGGATATGCAATCGTCCGCTGACGGTCCGCCGCGCAAGTCCAGCGACGAGAAGTGAGAGCAACTCTCGCAGGCCAGATTGCAGCCGTGCCACGCGTGTATCTCTAGATTGCGTATCGGTTTCATATCACCGCGCCCCCCGACGTCGCCCCCGCCTGCCCCAGCCAGATGCCCAAGCCGCCGCGCCAGTCACGCTTCGACCGGAGCCCTCATGCACGTCTCAATCAGGGGAGTATCGATTCTTGGATTTTGGCCCGGATCAGGCTGACCCGGCTGAGCGACATTGGCAAACACTGAAATGTGGATCCACCCGCCAGCACCCCAACATTCCAGGCCGTTAGCGTACTATCGGAAGTCGTTGGATGACAAGCATGACCGGCGCCGGCCCTATCGGGGCATCGGCGGCCGCCGCTCCCGTCCGAGGTCGCTCGGGTCCCTACGCGTGCAAGCGCTCGCGGGCGTACTCGCGCGCGCTTGACTGCCCATAGTGGCAATGGTTGCTTGCTGCGAAGCGTGCCGACTGGCGCGATCCGCGGGAGGAACCATCATGCTCAAGACCATATCGGCGGCCCTGGCCGTCGCCACTCTGACTCTGTCCGCCATCGGCACACCGGCGGCGGCCGACCAGCGCATCACCCTGAAGGCCGCGAAGTCCGGGTCGTCCTACTACGTGATGGCCGTGCAGCTGTCCGAGGTCGCGAAGGCGGCCGCCGGCCTCGACGTCACCGTCGAGGAGAGCCAGGGCTCGGTGCAGAACGTCAAGGAAGCCTCGCGGCGCACCGGCGGCTATGTGTTCACCTCGCCGCCGTCGCTGGTCGGCAACGCCATGGCCGGCAAGAAGCCGTTCGAGGGCGAGACCGGCTACGACGTGGTGCGCGGCCTGTTCCCGATCCCGTCCCTGACCATGCACTGGGTGGTGCGCGCCGACTCCGGCGTCCAGAGCTTCGCCGACCTCGCCGGCAAGAGCTTCATCGCCGGCGGCAAGGGCAGCTTCGGCGAGCGCAAGACCCACGACGTATTCTCGGCCCTCGGCATCGACGACAAGGTGTCGTTCGTCGACGTCGAGCTGAACGCCGCGGTGCCGGCGTTGAAGAACAACCAGGTCGCCGGCTTCGCGACCGCCGGCTCGTACCCGGCACCGAACGTCACCGAGGCCGGCGCCGGCACCGCCATCCGGCTGCTGAGCCTGAGCGCCGCCGACCTGGAGAAGGTCAAGGGCGACCAACTGGTGATCCCGGCCGGCACCTATTCGGGCGTCGACACCGACGTCACCACCATCTCGCTGCCGGTGAACGCCTACACCGTCGCCTCGATGGACGACGACACCGCCTACAAGCTCACCAAGGCGTTCTGGACCGGCAAGGACGGCATGACCAGGAGCAACCCGTGGTGGGGCGGCGTGAACCCCGCGATGCTGGCCAACCTCGGTGCCAGGCTGCACCCGGGGGCGGCGAAGTACTATGCCGAGGCCGGTGTGGCCGTTCCCGACGCCCTGAAGTGACGACCGACGACCTGCGCGGCGACGCCGCGTCGGACCGCGATCCCGCAGCCGTCGACCCGCTGGACCATCCCCTGGTCCGGCGGGTCGCGGTGTTTTGGGGCCTGCTTGGCGCCGGCTATCACCTCTACCTGATGTCGGCGGGCCTGCTGCCGAACCTTGTCACCCGCCCGTTGCACCTGCTGCTGGCGCTGCCCTGGGTATTCGTGTTCGCGCCGGCTTCCGGTCGGCTGACCCGCTGGAGCGGCTGGCTGGCCGCGGCGGCCGGCGCGGCCGGGTGCCTGTGGGTGGCGCTCGACCGCGACGGCCTGGTGGAGCAGTACGGCTATCTGGAGGGCCCGTTGCAGGCCGCGCTGGCGGTCGCCCTGATCCTGGTGGTCCTGGAGATGGGACGGCGGGCGATCAAGTGGATCCTGCCGGCGGTCGCGCTGGTCGCCCTCGCCTACGGCCTGTTCGGCGACCTGCTGCCCGGCCGCTTCGGCCACCCGGGGTTTCCGGTCGCCAGCTTCCTCGGCACACTGACCATCGCCGAGGGCGGGCTGTGGGGGCCGCTGACCGGTATTTCGGTCGACGTGGTCGCGGTGTTCGTGCTGCTCGGCTCGGTGATCGGCGCCGGCGAGGCCGGCCGCGCCTTCATGGCGATCGCGGTCTGGAGCGCCGGCGGCCTGCGGGCCGGCGCCGCCAAGGTCGCGGTCATCGCCTCGGCGCTGTTCGGCTCGATCAGCGGCTCGGCCTCGGCCAACGTCGCCTCGACCGGCGCGATCACGCTGCCCGCCATGAAGCGGCTCGGCTATCCGGCCAGCCTGGCGGCCGCCGTTGAAGCCGTGGCCTCGACCGGCGGGCAGATCATGCCGCCGCTGATGGGGGCCGGCGCCTTCGTCATGGCGGAGCTGCTGACCCGCCCCTACACCGACATCGTGGTGGCCGCCACGCTGCCGGCGATCCTGTTCTTCGTGGCCTGCTGGATCGGCGTCGACCGCCAGGCCAGAGGCGCCGGACTGGCGCCGGTGCCGGCGTCGGAGCGGCCGTCCGGCCGGGCCGTGCTCACCCTGCTGCCGTTCTTCGCGCTGCCGTTCGGGGTGTTGCTGGCGGTGCTGTTCGGCACCGGGCGCACACCGCAGTCGGCGGCCGGTGCCGCGATCGTCACCGCCGTCGCCCTGCTGGCCGTGGACGAGCGGCTGCGCCCGATCCCGCGCGCCTTCCTCGACCGGGTGGCGAAGGCGGCGGTGGACGCCGGCCGGCAGACCGCAGGGATCGCCGCCATCATCGTCTGCGCCGGGCTGATCGTCGGGGTGCTCAACCAGACCGGACTCGGCGTCAAGGTGACCTCGGCCATGCTGGCGCTGTCCGGCGGCCAGCTGTGGGCCGCGCTGGCGCTCACCGCGCTCGCCTGCCTGATCCTCGGCATGGAGGTGCCGACCACGGCCGCCTACGTGATCTGCGTCGCGGTCGCCGGGCCGGCGCTGATCGAACTCGGCCTGCCGCCGCTGGTCACCCACCTGTTCGTGTTCTGGTACGCCCTGCTGTCGACCATCACGCCACCGGTATGCGGCACCGTGTTCATCGCCGCCGGCATGGCCGATGCGCCCTGGCTGGCGGTCGCCGGACGGGCGCTGCGGCTCGGCCTCGGCCTGTACCTGGTGCCGATCGCCTTCGTGGTGCAGCCGGCGATCCTGGATCCGCTCGGCCAGCCTTTCGAGGCCGGAGTGGCGTTCCTGCGGATCGGGGCCGCCCTGTGGCTGGTGGCGGCAGCCCTGGCCGGCGGCGAGGCCGCCACCGTCTTCTCGTGGAAGCGCCTCGTAATGCTGTTGGCCGGGCTGGGTCTGCTGATGGTGCGACTGGTATGACGTCCAGCCGCGTTGAGTAGACGTATACCGCTACGTTCGGTCTTCGCAGGTGCGAGGATTCGTTGATATAAGCCTTGGTCCGGCCGCGTGCCCGGACCCCGTTTGGTGTTCGACTGGATGCGCCCGATGTTCCCCTGCCTTCGCACCGCCTTGGTCCTGATCGGCCTCGCCGCCTCGATCGCGCCGGCCCTCGCGCAGTCCGCCCCGGGACAGGAGCGCAGACAGACGGTCGTCGTCGACCCGGTGCGCGAGGAGCCGATGAGCCAGACCATCGACGTCCTCGGTCGTCTGGTCGCCCGTCAGAACGGCGCCGTCGCGGCCCGCGTGGCCGAGCGGGTCGCCAGCGTGCAGGTCCAGGTCGGCGACCGGGTGAAGCGCGGCGACGTGCTGGCCCTGCTGTCGGACGACCGTCTGGAAAGCGACCGGGAATTGCGCGCCGCGGCGGTCCGGGCCGCCGAGGCGGCGGTCGTCCGCGACCGCGCCACCGCCGCCAAGGCCCGCCAGGCCCTGGACCGGCAGCAGCGGCTGAAGGGATCGACCGCCTACCGCCGGGATCTTGCCGACGACACCGAGCGCGACGTCGAGATCGCCCAGGCCTCGCAGGTGCGCGCCGAGGCCGACCTGGCGGCGGCCAAGGCCCAGCTCAACCTGGCCGAGATCGCGGTCGCCGATGCCAGCGTCCGCGCGCCCTATGACGGCGTGGTTACCATCAAGCACACTTCCGCCGGTGCCTATGTCCGGATCGGCGACCCGGTGGTCACCCTGCTGAACGACGCCGAGATCGAGATCGAGGCCGACGTACCGGCCGACCGCCTCTCCGCCCTGCCGCCGGGAACCGCGGTCGAGGCCGAGGTGGCGAACGGCGGGCACGTGTTCGCGGCGGTGCGGGCCATCATTCCCGAGGAGAACCCGCGCACCCGGACCCGGGCGGTTCGCTTCGTCATCCAGGGCGACCCGATCGCCTACGCGATCGCCGCCAACCAGACGACCACCCTGCATGTCCCGATCGGCGACGCCCGCAATGTCCTGACCGTCTCGAAGGACGCCATCGTGCGCACTGGCGAGCGGCAGTCGGTGTTCGTGGTGGTCGACGGCAAGGCTCTCGCCAAGACCGTCCAGCTCGGCGAGAGCCTCGGCAGCCGCTACGAGGTTCTGCAGGGGCTGGCCAACGGCGATGTGGTGGTGGTGCGCGGCAACGAGGGCCTGCGCTCCGGCCAGCTCGTGCAACCCCAGTCGTGAGAGTTTGAAGGGCAGCCCATGGATCTGATCCGCGCCGCCATCGAACGCCCAGTCGCGGTGATCTCCACCGTGCTGATGGTCATCCTGTTCGGCTACGTGGCGTTGCTCAGCATCCCGATCCAGCTGGCGCCCGACGTCAATCAGCCGGTGATCAGCGTCCGCACGGACTGGCCCGGCGCCGCACCGGCGGAGGTCGAACGCGAGATCGTCAACCGGCAGGAGGACGAACTGCGCGGGCTCGAGGGCCTGCGCAAGATGAGCAGCAAGTCCGAGATCGGCCGCGCCTCGATCGAGCTGGAGTTCCAGATCGGCACCGACATGGACAAGGCGCTGCTGCTGGTGGCGAACCGCCTCGACCGGGTCGGCGACTATCCCGACGAGGCTGAGGAGCCAATCCTCGACACCGCCGGCTCCGACGACAACGCCATCGCCTGGATGGTGCTGATGCCCGGGCCCGGCAACGAGCGCCGGATCGGCACCTACTACGATTTCGTCGAGAACATCATCAAGGACCGCATCGAGCGCGTGCCCGGCATCGCCCGCATGAACATCTACGGCGGCAGCGAGCGCGAGATGCAGGTGATCGTCAACCCTGAGCGGCTGGCCCAGTTCCAGATCACCGTGCCGCAGGTCGTGGCGGCGCTGCGCCAGGCCAACGCATCGATCTCCGGCGGCGCCGTCGAGGAGGGCAAGCGCCGCTACACGGTCCGCACCGAGGGCGACCTGGAGAGCCCGGCCGTCGTCCGCGACGTGGTGCTGCGCACCGACAGCGATCCGCTCACCGGCCGGGTGGCACGGGTGACGGTCGGCGACGTCGCCGAGGTGGTGTTCGACTACAAGGAGGCGGTGTCCAACATCCGCCGGTTCGGCGTCTCGGCGATCGGCATGCCGATGTACCGGGAGACCGGTGCCAACGTGATCGAGACCATGAACGGCGTGCGCGCCGCGATCACCGAGTTGCAGCGCGACTACCTGCCGGCGCAGAACCTGATCCTCGAGCAGGTCTACGACGAGACCACCTACATCGATTCCGCGATCGACCTGGTCACCAGCAACATCTACATCGGCGGCGCCCTGGCGGCGACGGTGCTGTTCCTGTTCCTGCGCTCGTGGCAGGCGACGCTGGTGGTGTCCCTGGCGATCCCGGTGTCAATCATCGGTTCGTTCGTCGCCATGGCCGCACTCGGCCGCTCGATCAACGTAATCTCGCTGGCCGGCATCGCCTTCGCCGTCGGCATGGTGGTGGACGCCGCCATCGTCGTGCTGGAGAACATCTTCCGATTGCGCCAGAGCGGCCACAGTGCCCGCGACGCCGCCTATCGGGGCGCGTCGCAGGTGTGGGGCGCCGTGCTGGTCTCGGCACTGACAACCGTGATGGTGTTCCTGCCGATCCTGATCATGAAGCTGGAGGTCGGCCAGCTGTTCCGCGACATCGCGGTCGCGATCTCGGTGGCCGTGCTGCTGTCACTGCTGGTGTCGGTCACGGTGATCCCGGCGCTGGCCGGCCGGCTGCTCGGCAAGAACCCGAACTCGATCGGCGGGATGCGGGTGCCGCTGATCGATCCCGGCGCCCGCGCCTTCAAGGCCGGCGCCCTCGCGCTGACCCGCCTTGTGATCCGGCGCAAATCGGTCGCGATCGGCATGATCGTCGGCCTGACCGCGGTCACGTCGCTGATCACCTGGGCGATGCTGCCGAAGATCGACTACCTGCCGAACGGCAACCGCAACCTGGTCATCGGATGGGTACAGCCGCCAGCGGGCTACAACCTCGACACCATGACCGAGATCGCCGGCCGCATCGAGGACACGACGCGCGAACTCTGGGCCGAGGACGGCGATACCACCCCGACCACGGCGGACGGGCGACCGAAGATCGAGCAGTTCTTCTTCGCCGCGTTCCGGGCCAACGCCATCATCGGGGCGTCGGCGGTCGATCCGTCGCGCGCTGCCGATCTGATCAAGCCGATGCGCGATGCCGCGTTCAGCGAACCGGGAACGCTCGGCTTCTTCCAGCAGACCTCGTTGTTCGGCCGCGGCATCGGCGGCGCCAGGGCGATCGACCTGGACATCGCCGGCGGCAGCCTGGAGCAGATCGTCGAGATCGCCGGTCGTGCCGCCCGCAAGGTTGCGACCGCGCTGCCGCGCGACCAGGGCAGTCAGATGCGGCCGCAACCGGGCCTGACCCTGGGTGCCCCTGAAGTGCGGGTGGTGCCGGACCGGATCAGGTTGGCCGACAACGGCATTACCGCGGTCGAGCTTGGCCAGACGGTCGACGCTTTCAACGACGGCATGCGGGTGGCCGAGGTCACCGTGGCCGGCGAGCGGATAGACCTGACCCTGCGCGGGCCCGTCAAGCAGATCGGCGAGACCCAGGGCATCCGCGACCTGCCGGTGGTGACGGCGTCCGGAACGATCGTTCCGGTCGGATCGCTGGCCAGGGTCTTCGAGACTGCCGGCCCGACGGAGATCCGCCACCGCGAGCGCGCCCGAACCATCACCCTGCAGATCAGTCCGCCACCGGCGATGCCGCTGGAGCAGGCCATGGAGATCCTCACCACCGAAGTGATCCAGCCGCTGCGCGCCGAGGGCCTGCCGCCCGGTACCGAACTGCTGATGTCCGGCACCGCCGACAAGCTGACCGAGACCTGGAACCACATGGTCCTCGACCTCGCCCTGGCGCTGGTCATCGTCTACCTGGTCATGGCGGTGCTGTTCGAGAGTTTCTTCTACCCGCTGATCATCGTGTTCGCGGTGCCGCTGGCGACCGCCGGCGGGGTGATCGGGCTGTGGCTCCTGAACCGGCTCTACCAGCAGAACCTCGACATGCTGACCCTGCTCGGCTTCGTCATCCTGATCGGGACCGTGGTCAACAACGCGATCCTGCTGGTCGACCAGACCCTGTATCACCTGCGCAAGGAAGGCCTGAGCCCGGCCGAGGCGATCCTGGAAGCCACCGGCAACCGGATCCGGCCGATCTTCATGTCGACCCTGACCAGCGTGCTCGGCATGCTGCCACTGGTCCTGATGCCTGGCGCCGGCTCGGAGCTGTATCGCGGCCTGGGCTCGGTAGTGGTGGGCGGCCTGGCGCTGTCGGCGGTCCTTACCCTCGGACTGATCCCGCCGATGCTGTCGCTGTTCATGGCCGCCATCGAGGGACGCTCGACCAGCAGCCAATCGGCGCCGGCCGGGCGGGCGGGCGCCGAGGGCAAGGCCCCCGCCGAATAGTCCGGCGAACCTGCCGTCCGGCACGGACCCTGCATGCGCTCCAGGTCACGGTTCGCGCACCCTGTCGCGACTGCGTGATAGAATATGTTAACGTTTCATGGGACAGGATTGGGGAAGCCTGAACCGTTTCGGCAAGGGATCTTGGGGGCGCCGGCATGACGCCGCAGCAGTTTGTGAGCGTGCTACAGGAACACGAGTCGTGGCTTCAGAAGGGCCGCGGCGGCGTGCGTGCCAATTTGGCGCGGCAGAACCTCGCCGGGTTCTCGTTGGAGGGTGCTCGCCTGCGCGGCGCCAAGATGTCCGGCGCCGATCTGTCCCGGGCGATCCTGATCCGCACCGATCTCAGCCACACCGACATGTTCTGCGCGGTCATGGACGGCGCCGACGCCAAGGGCGCCAATTTCGAGAACGCCGACCTGCGCGGCGCCAACATCCGCGACGTGAACTTCAACGGCGCCAATCTCCGCGGCGCCGACTTCCGCGGCGGCACGCTGATGTTCGGCTCCGAGGGCGAGGACGGCAGCCGCGAGGCGCTGGCCCGCAACGAGCGCGGCGCCGACCTGTCGAACTCGGCGATGGCCAACGCCAACCTGGCCGGCGCCACCCTTACCGGGGCCAACCTGTCCAGCGTCAATCTGCGCAACGCCAATCTCGAGGGCGCCGACCTCTCGAACTGCATCCTGGCCGACACCGACTTCACCGGCGCCAACCTCCAGGACGTCAACCTGAAGAACGCCATCATAGACAACACGCTGTTCAAGCACGCCAACCTGGCCGGTGCGAACATCGACGGCTGCGACATGTCCTCGGCCAACCTGACCGGGGCCAACATGGTGCGGAGCGAGGATTCGCTGCCGCCGGACATCCGCGACACCCTGAACAACCACTACGTCTGGATTCGCGAGGACGGGCGGCTCGGCCAACGGGCGGTGCTGACCAATACCGACCTGACCTATCTGGACATCCCCGGTGTGAACCTGTCCGGTGCCGACCTGCACGGGTCCAACCTGACCGGCGCCAATCTCGTCGAGGTGCTGTTGGTCATGTCGGACCTGGCCAAGTGCAACATCGAGGGCGCCGACCTCTCGCAGGCGAAGCTGGAAGGGGTCAACCTGTCGGGTGCCAACCTGACCGGCGCCAATCTCGAGCGCGCGATTATCGGACCCGTGAACCTGAAGGACAGCAAAGGCCGGCCGACCGGGCGGATGTGGCCCGCCAACCTGTCGGGCGCCAAGCTGAACGATGCGAAACTGAAAGGCGCGAATCTGCGCAGCGCGAACCTGTCGCATTGCGATCTAAGCGGCGCGGACCTGTCGGGCGCCGATATCACCGGTTGCAATTTCACCGATGCCATCGTCGGCATAGAGCAACTCGACTCGGCGGTGAATAACGAGGCTGCGCCTGCCTGAGCACCCCGCGAACGCTCCCGCGGCGACAGCCTCGGCCGCAACGCAACTACGCCAATTCCGCAGATTGTCGCGAAACATCCTTTCAACCTTTTGCCGGTAACGCTATGACAGGGCCGTGCCACCGGGCTCTAAGCTCGGGTCCTGAAACCGCTTCTTGATGAACACGGGCTTGCCAGCACCCAACAACGACACGCGCAGACGGATGCTCTCCTCTCTCAGCGATCAGCTGGAACGGCTGATCGTGCGGGTGGAGGACGATGTGGCGCGTTATGCTGATACAAAGGTTGGCCCGACCGGTGGCGGTTTCGTGATCTACTATCTCATCCGACGATTCCGGTGAACCGCTCATGACCACGAATGCCGGCGACCAGGGGATCACGCTGAACGATATTCAGAGGACCAATGGGTTCGAACGACTCCGAAGCTGTTGCGAGGGGCTGTCGTTGTGCCTTCGGATCGACGAGCACTACTACGCGGACGAACCCCGGCCTGCGAAGATCTACCGGGTCATTGTAGACGGCTGGACCTGACGGGCTCCCATGTCGATGACCCCCGAGCAAATCCTCGATATCATCGCCAGCCACGAGAAGTGGCTGCAACGCCGGTCCGGCGGCAGCCGCGCCGACCTGTCCGGCTGTAACCTCGCCGACTTCAACCTCGCCCAGATCAACCTGCAGTCCGCGAAGCTGTCCGGCGCCTATCTGGCGCGGGCGATTCTGAGCGGGGCGGACCTGTCCTTCGCGGACATGTTCTGTGCCAACCTCGACGGCGCCGACCTGAACCGGGCACTGCTGGTCCGGGCCGACCTGCGGGGCGCCTTCATGCGCGGCGCCAACCTCGCCGGCGCCAACCTCAAGGAAGCCGATCTGCGCGGCGGTGCGCTGATCAGCGGCAACCCGGCCGCCCCGGCCACGATCATCCGCGCCAACATCGGCCAGTCGGACATGGATGAGGCCGACATGGGCGGCGCCAACCTGTCCGGGACCGACCTGTCGCATTCCAGCATGATCGGCGCCACCCTGGAGAAGACGCTGCTGTGCGGCGCCAATCTCTCCGGCGTCAACCTGGAAGGCGCCAACCTGCAGGGCGCCGACCTGTCGGGAGCCAACCTGTCGAGTGCCCGGATCGTCGGTGCCAACCTCGCCGGCGCCAACCTGACCGGTGCGCTGATTCACCGGACCCAGTTCCAGAAATCCGACCTGCACGGTGCCGTGCTCGAGAACGTCGACCTGTCGTCGGCCGACCTCGCCGGCGCCAACCTGGGCGCCAGCGACGGCCGTGGGCTGTCGCGGTCGATGCGCGACATCCTGCGCGAACACGCCGTGTGGATCCGCGAGCAGGGCCGCGGTGGCTCGCGGGCCCAGCTCGCCAAGACCGACCTCAGCAACATCGACATCTCGGACGTGAACCTGTCGGGCGCGGATCTGCGCGAGGCGATCCTGGCCGGCGCGGTGATGCGGCGTACCAGCCTGGTGATGTCCGACCTGTCGGGCGCCCGTCTGGCCGGCGCCGACCTGCGGGACGCCGAACTGGCCGGCGTCAATCTGGCCGGCGCCAACCTGACCGGCGCCCGCATGGCCGGCGTCGATCTGACCTCGGTCGAGCTGAAGGGCGCCGACGGCCAGCCGACCGGCCGACTGTGGGTGGCGAACCTGTCCGGGGCCACCCTGGTCGACGTGGACCTGACCGGCGCCAAGCTCAGCGGCGCCAACCTGAAGGGGGCCGACCTGACCGGCGCGCGGCTGGCCCGCGCCCAGGTCAAGGGTACCGACCTGGATGGCGCCAAGGTCACCGAGCAGCAGCTCAGCCAGACGGCATCACGGTAGCCTGCCGACAGCAGGCCTTCCCCCGGCTACCAGCCGTTCACGCGGTCCCAGAACGCCTCGACCGGCTGCATGTCGCCCAGTTCGGTGCCGTCGACCACGGCGTAGCGCTCGTACATCGCCGCCGTCATGCAGACATGGTTCGGCAGCACCCGGAGCCGCGAGCCGATCGGCAGGACCGCGAACGGCACCCCGCCCGGCCCGGCCAGCCGTCCGTGCTCCTGGTGCACGGCATCGACCGTCAGGCCGGGATGCGGCAGCCCGTGGACGTCGGTCACCAGCCCGTAGCCGCGGTCGTGCGGCTGGGTCGCGGTCGAGCGGTCCTTCGACAGCGCCAGCGCCCCGGCGTCGATGTGCGCGGTGCCCTGGGCCGGACGATGGTTGATCACCGTCGACAGCACGGTCAGCGCAATGTCCTCGAGCCCACAGCAGCCGACACCGGCCTGGAACAGGTCCATGAACATGTAGACGCCCGGCCGGAACTCGGTGACGCCCTCCAGGTGCCGGGCGAACAACGCTCCCGGGGTCGAGCCGACGCTGACCTCGCGGCACGGGATACCGGCATCCCGGATCCGGCTCGCCGCCGCTACCGCTCCGGCCCGCTCGGCCTCGGCGATCGCCGCCACCGCGTCGGGCTCGGTGCAGCCGTAGGTATGTCCGGCATGCGCCAGCACGCCACGCACCTCCATGCCACCGTCATGCAGGATGCGGGCGGCGGCCAGCAGCTCGTCGGAGTCCGGTGCGGCACCACCGCGATGCTCGCCGACGTCGACCTCCAGCATCACCGCGAAGCGCACCTCGAACTCGCCGCCGGCGCGCACGATCTCGGCGGCGACCGCCGGACTGTCGATGGTGACGGCGAAATCGACCCCTTCGCGCAGCAGCTCCGCCGCCTCGGCCAAACGGTTCGGCGCGATGCAGACCGCCAGGACGATGTCGCGGATGCCGCAATCGGCGAAGTAGCGGGCCTCGCGCAGGGTCGACACCGTGACCGCGAGCGGGCCGTCGCCGACCGCACGGCGCACCACCTCGGCCGACTTGGCGGTCTTGCCGTGCGGCCGCAGGCGGACCCCGAGCTCGGCGGCACGGTCGCGCATCCGCACCAGGTTGCGCTCCATCTTGCGGCGATCCAGCAGCAGATGCGGGGTTGGAAGATCCTTGATCAGCATGTCGGTCCCATTCCCGTCGTCAGCTTCCAGGGGGCAATCTCCGGGGGTCAGGCCACCCGATGCACCAGTTCCCGCCCGTCGCGCAGCCGGCGGATATTATCCATCGCAACGACCAGACCGCGATCCAGCGTTCCGAGGGTGAAGAACGCAACATGCGGGGCGACGACCACCCGGTCGAGCGCCAGCAGCGGGTTGTCGCGCGGCGTCGGCTCCTCGACGAACACGTCCAGTCCGGCCCCCATCAGGTGACCGGACGAAAGTGCGCCGACCAGCGCGTCCTCGTCGATCAGGCCGCCGCGAGCGGTGTTGACGACGATCGCCCCGGCCTTCATCGCGGCGATCGAGCCGCTGTCGAGCCAGTGCCGGGTATCGTCCGTCAACGGCATGTGCAGCGACAGGATGTCGGATTCCGCCAGCAGCGTCGGTTTGTCCACCCAGGTGCCGACGGCGTCGTCCTTCGCGCTGCGGCAGCAGTAGATGACCCGCGCGCCCATCGCTTCCAGCACCGGCGCCAGCAGCCTGGGCACCGAGCCATAGCCGGCCAGGCCGACGGTCCGGCCGGCCAGCTCGCCGAGCGTATCCTGCATCTCGCGCGGCCAGCCCCAGCCCTCGCCGCGGCGGGTGCGGGCATCGAATACCGGCAATCGGCGCAGGCAGGCCAGCATCAACAGCAGGGTCATCTCCATCACCGCCCGGCTGTTTGAGCCCGGCATGTTGCAGACCGCGACGCCGCGGCGCGCGGCCGCCTCCAGGTCGATTGTGTTGACCCCTACGCCGAGCTTCTGGACCAGCTTCAGGTTCGGGGCCGCCGCCATATGGGCGTCGGTGACCGGTCTGAGGTTGTGCAGCAGCACGTCGGCGTCCGACAGCAAGCGCGCGAAACCGTCCTCATCGCTCTCGGCGCAGGTCGCGATCTCGATCCCGTGCTCGACCGCCAGCGCCGCCAGCCGGTCGGCCAGCCAGGGACCGACGTCGTAATGGTAGATGACTTTCATGCACCCGCAGTCCCTACAGCCGGCCCCAGGGATAGCGCGACCGCTCCGGCAGCGCGGCCCCGCTCGGCAATACCTCGGCCAGCCGCAGGCCCTCGTTCCACTTCGCCATCCGCTCGGACCGGGCGAACGACCCGACCTTGAGCTGCGGAATCGCCCAGCCGACCGCAAGATGCACGATCGTCGTGTCCTCGGTCTCGCCCGAACGCGCCGACACGATCGCCCCCCAGCCGGCCTCCCGTGCCGCTGCAAGGGCGGCCGCGGTTTCGGTCAGGGTGCCGATCTGGTTCGGCTTGATGAGCGCGGTGTTGCCGGCTCCCGCCGCCGCCGCCACCGCGATCCGCTCGGCGTTGGTGGTAACAAGGTCGTCGCCGACGATCTGCACTCCGGGCGGCGCCGCCTTTGCGAAAGCCGACACGCCGGTCAGATCGTCCTCGGCCAGCGGATCCTCGATCGAGACGATCGGGTAGCGGTCGAGCCAACCGAGCAGCATTTCCGAGAGCCCGTCGGTGTCGACCTCACGACCGTCGCGCGCCAGCCGGTAGCGGCCACCGCGGCCGAAGTCGCTGGCGGCGATGTCGAGGGCGATCGCGATCTCGTCGCCCGGCACCCGCCCGGACCGCTCGATGGCCCGCAGCAGCAGGTCGAGCGCGTCCTCGTTGCCGTCGAAGGCTGGCCACCAGCCGCCCTCGTCCGCCACCCCCTGCAGCCGCCCGGCGTCGGCCAGGAGTTCGCCGGCGGCACGGTACACCTCGGCGGTCCAGTCCAGCGCCGTCGGATAGTCCGGCGCGCCGACCGCGATCACCATGAAGTCCTGGACGTCGACCCGGCGCGCCGCATGGGCGCCGCCGCCGAGAATCTGGATCTCCGGCAGCGGCAGCGGCCCGGGGGCGTTGCCGGCCGCCAGGTAGCGCCATAGCGGGACGCCCTGCGCCGCCGCCGCGGCATGCGCCAGCGCCATCGACGTGGCGACCAGGGCGTTGCCGCCGAGCCTGGATTTATCGGGGCTGCCGTCGAGCCCGATGAGGGCTTGGTCCAGCGCCGCCTGGTCGGACGCCGCGCGCCCGGCCAGGAGCTCGGCGATCGGGCCGTTCACGGCATCGACCGCACGCCGCACGTCACGACCGCCGAACGCCGTGCCGCCGTCGCGCTTGTCAAGCGCCTCGGCCGAGCCGGTCGAGGCCCCGGCCGGGGCGATCGCCCGGCCGATCGCGCCGCCGGCACAGCGGATCTCCACCTCGACGGTCGGCCGGCCGCGGCTATCCCAGACCCGCCGCCCGATCACTCGCTCGATCCGGTCGCTCACCCGCCGATCTCCGTGGTCCAGTCGTTGCGAAGCGTCACGAGGCCGGACGCCGGACGCGCCAGCCAGGCCCGGGCCCGCTCACGCACCCGTGCGCGTTCGGCCTCGCCGGTGAGGTACTCGACCGGCGACTTGCCGTCCACCCGCGCCAGAAACAACCCCGGCAGCAGAGTCGCGATCCGGTGTTCGAGGCCGGCAACCGGCTCCCAGTCCACCCGCGCCCGATAGCCTTCCCACAGCCGATCGAACGAGACCAGCAGGTCGGCGGCTGCCCGTGGCACCCATAGGGTCTTGAGCAGCAGGTGGTTCAGGCAGAACGCCACGTCGAAGGCCGGATCGCCCCACCAGGCGCATTCGGCGTCGAGCAGGATCGGCCCCTGCGGCCCGACCTGGATATTCTTCGGGCTGACGTCGCCATGCACCAGACAGCGCCGGGTCGACGCCGTCCGCGACACCAGAGCCGCGAGAACGTCGGCCCGGTCCGGATGCGCCCGGGCTGCCGCCTCCAGATAGGGTTCCAGGCGGATGGCGTGGAAGATCGCGTCGGTCTCGAACCCGGCGGCGAGTTCCGGCCGGGCGGCGCTGCCGGCGTGGATTCGCCCGAGCCGGTCGCCGACCGCCCAGGCGACCGCCGGATCGACGACGCCGGCCGCCAGGTCGGCCTTCCACAACCGATGTCGCGACGGCTCTAGCCACTCCATCGCGAACAGCCCGGTTTCGGGGTCATGGCCGAGGATCGCCGGCACCGCCTCCGGCACGATCGAACCGGCGGCCCGAAACCAGGCGACCTCGTAGACATTGCGCTCGACCGGAGCGCGCCAGTCTGCAGCCACCTTCAGCTTGGCAAGTGCCCGCTTCACGCAGAACGGGCCGCCTGCCGCATCGACCCGCCAGATGTCCGAGGCCACGCCGCCGGCCAACGCCTCGGCGCGCGGCACCTCGCCGGCGGCCAGCAACCCCATCCGGCCGATGGCCGCCACCACCTCGACGGGCAAGACATCGCTCATGCCGACTCCAGGTCCTTGACCAAAAGCTGTACCGTTTTCGCGCCGTCTTCGGTGTCCTGGGTACCGACGGCCTTGAAACCGAGGCGTTCGTGGAACTGCAGCGACCGGTGGTTGGCTGGCCGCAGGTTGACCTCGCAGGCCAGCCGCGGCACCCCGCTCCCGTGCGCCACCGCCGCTAGGTCGTCATACAACCGGGCGCCCAGACCCGTCGACCGTGCCGACGGGTCGACGACGATCCGGTCGACATAGAGGAAGCCGTCGTAGTGTCGCTCGAACCAGCGGTAGTTCGGGCTGTCATAGTCGAGGCCCGGGCCCAGCGCGATCATCATGCCGGCCGTCATGCCGTTCACGACCGCGACCCGGAAATGCGGCACGGTCGCCGCGAAACGTTCGAAGTCGGCGCGTTGCAGGGCATTCACCGACGGAACCGCGGCGTTGTTGAGCGGCAGCAGCGTGTCGATGTCGTGGTCCCTTACCGGCCGTATCAACACGCTCATGCCATCCGTCCCCGGCGTCCGCGCCGTCGCGGCCCGTCCCCGCCGGACAGCCCGAGACTTTCCAGTACACGATCCAGGGCGGCCGCGTCATCCGGTCCGCAGGCGTCGCGCGCGATCCGCAGGATGCGGGCATCCGGCGGGACCAGATCCGAGCCGACGGCGCCGAGCCGGTTGCACGCGGCATCCAGCCAGTCCGCCGGTGCCGTCAGCGCCGCCATCGTCGTCGCGAAATCGGCGCCGGACACGACCGCGGCAGTCAGGGCGACACGGCGGCGCGGGCCGCTCGCTCCCTCGATGGCGGCCGCCAGGTGCAGCGCCGCGCGCATCGGCGGATCCTCCGCCACCACAGGCGTGAGCAGGTCGGCCAGATCCGGCGCCGGCACGCCGGCATCGGCCGCTATCAGCGCCGCCACCGCCGCCGACCTGATCCGGGTCCTCCCGGGCACCGCGGCCACCAGGTCGTCCGCCAGGATCGCCTCGCCGGACCGCAATGCGGGATGGCGGAGCGGGCGCGCGGCGCCGGCGTCATCGGCGATCCAGGTCGCCGCGCCGACCGCGAGCGCCGCGGCAGGGGTCGAGGGCACAACCAGCAGCGGCGGGATGTCGGAAGCATCGACCGGTTCGCCCGGCGCCCCCGGCTCGGGGGCCAGCTCTCGGTACGGCGTGCGCTGAACGGACATCAGGGCCGTGGCCCTGGCCACTTCCATCGCAACTCCCCCACCGATCGCGATCACGCAGTCGCAGCCCTCGAAGTGATAGCCGGCAACCGCGTCGGCCACCGTGGCCAGGGACGGGCTGGTCGCACGGTCGAAGGCCCATACCGCCAAATCCTCGGCCTCGAGCGCATGCACGATGCCAAGGCCCCGGGGCGCCACGGTCAGGGAGCCGCCGCCGACCAGCATCGGCCGTCGCAGACGCCGGACCCGGCACCACTCGCCGATGGCCGGCACCGCCGTCGCCGCAAGACGCGTCGGCGTCGGGATGCCCCACAGATATCCACAGGCGGTCATCGCCAGATTTCCCCGTTGATGACAAGATATACGCTCGTATTTCGGTCGCCGCGGACAATGGACGAACGGCACTCGCCGCGTACCGACGGGGCACGGGACAGTGATCGTTTACCATAAGAAATTGACATCCCCGGATGGCCGTCCAATGATTTCTCCCGCAGGTAGCGGCGCACTAGCGATGTGTTCGTCGCTCCGCGTACGGCGCGGGGGCGACGCCGGGGTCGACTGTAGACGCAAAGCAAGACCGATAAAAACGCGTCTGGACCATCATCTCGGTACCGTCGGAGCCACCTGGGGGATCGGATTCCCGGGCATTGTGCTGCGCGGACAACGACAACGAACGGGACACGGGAGCAGAGCATGGACAAACGCAAGTCGGGGGCAAATCACCCCTATATTCCCGAGCTGAAGGAGCAGCTTCGCCGGGGTGAGGTCGATCGCCGCGAGTTTCTGCGGACGATTACGCTACTCGGCGTGACGGCGGGGGCCGCGTACGCAATGAGCGGCTCGATCCTCGGCCAGGCCCTGATCGCCCCGGCGCGGGCCCAGGGCAAGCCCGGCGGCACCTTCAAGTTCGCGATGAAGGTCCAGGAGATGACCGACCCCGCGACCTTCGACTGGACGGAAAAGTCGAACGTCGCCCGCCACATCCTCGAGTATCTGACGGTCACCGGCCCGGACAACGTCACGCGGCCCTACCTCAGCGAGAGCTGGTCGGCGTCGGAAGACCTGAAGACCTGGGAGTTCAAGCTCCGCAAGGGCGTGAAGTGGAGCAACGGCGACGAGTTCAACGCCGACGACGTGATCTACAACTTCACCCGCTGGCTGGATCCGCAGACCGGCTCGTCCAACGTCGGGCTGTTCGACGCCATGGTCGAGGAGGTCGACACCGGCAAGAAGGACAAGGACGGCAAGGCCGTCATGTCCAAGGTCATGACCGAGGGCGCCGTCGAGAAGGTCGACAGCCACACCGTGCGCCTGCACCTGAACTCGCCGGTGCTGTCGATTCCGGAGAACCTGTACAACTACCCGACGGCCATCGTGCACCGGAAGTTCGGTGAGATGGGCGCCAACCTCTCCAAGAACCCGATCGGCACCGGTCCCTACGAACTGACCGAGTTCGCCGTCGGCAGCCAGGCTGTCCTCAGGAAGCGGAAGGATCCGTACTGGGGCGGCGAGGTGTTCCTCGACGAGATCCACTACATCGACCTCGGCGAGGATGCGTCGGCGCAGATCGCGGCGATCGCCTCCGGGCAGGTCGACGGCATCTACGAGGTCGACGTCAGCCAGCTCGACGTCTACGACGCACTCCCGGGCATCAAGGTCTACGAGGCGGTGACCGCCCAGACCGCGATCGGCCGCATGAAGGTCACCGAGAAGCCGTTCGACGACATAAAGGTCCGCAAGGCAGTTCAGCTCTGCATGAACACGCCGGAGATCCTGAAGATCGCCTACCGGGGGCGCGGCCAGCCGGCCGAGCACCACCACGTGGCCCCGATCCATCCGGAGTACTTCAAGCTGCCGATGCCGAAATACGACCCGGCGGCGGCCAAGAAGCTGCTCGCGGAGGCCGGCTACGCGGACGGCATTACCCTGAAGATCGATTTCGGGCAGACCTCCGGTGCCTGGGAATTGGCGGCGATGCAGGCCTTCAAGGAGCAGTGCGCTCCAGCCGGCATCAATCTCGAGCTGAACCCGGTTCCGGCGGCCACCTACTGGGGCATCTGGACGACCACCCCGTTCGGCATGACGTCTTGGACGCATCGCCCGCTCGGCGTGATGGTGCTGAATCTCGCCTACCGTTCCGGCGTTCCGTGGAACGAGTCGAGCTACGCCAATCCGGCGTTCGACAAGGCACTGGACGAGGCGAGTGCGATCCTCGACGTCACCAAGCGCAAGGCCGCCATGGAGAAGGTAGAAAAGATCCTCCAGGACGACGCGGTCATGGTGCAGCCGATCTGGCGGTCGGTATTCTCGGCCACCACGGACAAGGTCCACGGCTACGTCACCCACCCGACCCTGTACCATCAGTGGCACAAGGTCTGGCTCGACGCCTGAGGAGACCCGTGGAGATCGGCGGACGGTGCAGGGCATCGTCCGCCGTCTTTCGGCAGGAGATCCTGATCATGCGCCTGGTGGGCGCATCACCGAGGGAACCGCGCGACGGCCCGATTGGGCCGCAGCGGTTCGCGGGAGGCGGACCGAGCGATGTTGATCTTTCTCGCAAAGCGACTGGGATACCTGCTGTTCACCATGCTGGTGGTGTCGATCCTGGTGTTCCTGGTGCTGGAACTCGACCCCGGCAATGTCGCCCAGAAGGTCCTGGGGCCCTACTCGAACGACGAGCAGCGCCGCATCTGGATGGAGGCGAACGGCTACCTGCAGCCGCTGCCGATCCGCTACGCCGACTGGTTGGGTAATTTCCTGGTCGGCGATTTCGGAATGTCGACCCGCTTCAAGGTTCCGGTCGCCGAGATCCTTCTGCCGCGGCTCGGCAATACCGCGATCCTTGGCCTGGGGGTCCTGCTGGTCATGGTGCCGCTGGCGCTGTTGCTCGGCGTGCTCGCCGGCATGAAGGAAGGCTCGGTGCAGGACCGCACGATCTCGGTGTTCTCGATCGCCACCACGTCGGTCCCGGAGTTCGCCTCCGGGGTGTTCCTGGTGGGGATCTTCGTCCTGTGGCTCGGCTGGTTGCCGGGCGTCAGCAACATGATCGGCGGCTTCGACCTCGCCCAGATGGTGCTGCCGGTCGCGGCCCTGGTGATGTACGGCTTCGGCTACATCACCCGCATGACCCGGGCGTCGATGGCCGAGGTGATGCAGACCCACTACATCCGGACGGCGGTCCTCAAGGGCGTGCCGAAGCGTCAGGTCATCATGAAGCACGCGCTGCGCAATGCGCTGATCGCGCCGTTCACGGTGATCATGCTGCAGATCAACTGGCTGCTCTCGGGCGTGATCGTCATCGAGTACCTGTTCGCCTACAAGGGCTTCGGTTCGCTGCTGCTGGAAGCCGCGCTGAACAAGGACATCTTCGTCATCGAGGCCTGCACCATGGTCGCGGTGCTGGTCGCCGTCGGCACCCAGACCATAGCGGACATCGGGTATATGTACCTGTGCGTCGTCAGAACATTCGAGACAATCGGGTCGTCTTTTTATCGGAGAGCGGGCCTCATCTGGGTTGATATCTAGGCGGCGATTTTGCGGTGTTGCAAGCGCCGATGCTCGAGGGTTTGGCGT